>Ga0187862_10000272_pt1 | contig 60698 bp, 51 predicted proteins | sample June2016WEW_10_1_FD_133003 | JGI IMG/M metagenome (GOLD analysis project Ga0187862, IMG submission 133003) | Peatland microbial communities from SPRUCE experiment site at the Marcell Experimental Forest, Minnesota, USA - June2016WEW_10_150 | ecosystem: Environmental > Terrestrial > Soil >... | reverse complement strand
CTTGTCGCCGAGCACGGCCAGCCGAATCGGCGGCGCGAGCGGATTTGCGATTCCAATCAGCGGGCTGTGATCGAAGAACGCGCGCGGGTCGCCGGCGTTGGCGCTCTCGGCAAACCCCTCGTAACTGCGCGAGATCGGATATTTCGACAACCGCCGGGCGTAGCGCTCCAACGCGTCGGCGGCGGCTGACAAGTCTTCCTCAGGTGCGGCGACCTGCACCAGGTGGTCGATCACGCGGCGCATCGCGTCGGCCAATCGATGTGCCTGGGCGCGGCGTCCGGTCGCGGGCGCCTGGCTGATCGCCCACGCTGCTTCGAAATTCGAATTTTGATCGCTCATCTTCCTCGGCCCGCATTAAACGGAAACTGCCGCGAACTTTTCACGATGGTAGCTGTCGCCTCATGGTCAATCTACGGCGCAATCGCCGAAACGCGACAGCACGTCTTCGAGTATAATATATGGGAACGATCGATGCGGACCCGTACTCTCATATTATGCGCGCTCGCCTGCGGACTGGTTTCCGCGGGGATTCGATCCGCTCGCGCGCAAACAACCCTCGAGGTCCCCGGGCCCGCGCAGCAGACTCAGCCGTATATTCCACCGCGTCCGGCGCCGCCGTCGACCACGGGGGCACCCTCCGGGGCCGATAACGGTGACACGATTCAACTGCTGCCGCAGGAATTGTGGAGGCCTGCGCCTGCGCCGCTCCAACCCGCCCCATCTCCCCCGCCTGCTGAGGTGAAGGTTGCGCCGATGACGGCGCAAGCGCTTCCTGCTCTGCCGGCGGTGTTCCGCGGATGCTGGGATGGACGGGTGAATCAACTCGATTGGATCAGGCGCGAACCGGGTGCGCACAAAGTCGGTTTCTGGACTCCGAAGACCTACCGGTTGTGCTACAAACGCGTCGGCGATCAGCCGTTCACGCTCACATTCACCGAAACCGGTGTCGCGCCAAGCGAGAAGATTGTCAATCCGCATGGCAACGTGGTGCCGATCACGACCGACGGCCGCGCTTACGCCGTGATGCGCTCGCGCTTGTATTTCGACGAATACAAAACTCGCGCCGACGGCATGTCGCCAACGTTCGCGGTTGACGAAACCACCAACCTCGACTGTCGCATCGCCGGCGACGACATGATGGTCAACGCCGACGTGTACGGCACGCGCGACGGCGAACCCTGGTTCCGAGCGCATTGGCGCGCGGACTTTCGCCGTTTCGACAATTAGCCCCGCGCGCATTGGCGCTTGCCTATCCGCCTCGCGTAACTTAAGTATCTCGCTGAACTCTGGATCGTCGCGGGTCACTGTCGATCACGCGCGGTCCGAGGAGATTTTGCATGGCAAGCAACCTCGATCTCCAGATGAAAACCATACTCGACGCGTTCAACGCGGCCGGCCCGATGTTCCTGCGCGCGGAAACTGCCGAGCAGGCGCGGGCCAAGCTGCGCGCACTGCTCGAGGCGAATCTGGTCCCGCCGCCTGCCATCTATCGCGTCGAGGATCGCCACATTGCGGGCGCCGACGGTCAAATCGCGGCGCGGGTTTACACCCCCGAGGGCAGTCCGCCGATGGGCGTGCTGGTCTATTTCCACGGCGGCGGATGGGTGCTCGGAGATTTGGAGAGTCACGACCACGTCTGCCGCGCGCTGGCCAACGGTGCGGGATGCGTGGTGGTGTCGGTCGATTACCGGCTCGCGCCCGAGCACGTTTTTCCGGCCGGCGCCGAGGATTGCTACGCGGCCACGAAGTGGGTAGCCGAAAACGCGGCCGCGCTTGGCGCGGACGCGTCGCGCCTCGCGGTCGGCGGCGACAGCGCGGGTGGAAATCTGGCCGCGGTGGTCTCGATGATGGCGCGCGATCGCGGCGGTCCCGCGATCGCCTTCCAGTTGCTGCTTTATCCGGCCACCGATTGCGCGCTCGACACGCCGTCGCAGAAGGAATTCGCCGCCGACGGCTACGCGCTGTCGCGCGCCGACATGGAATGGTTCTGGAAAAATTACCTCGACCCCGGCGTCGAAAAAAACAATCCCTACGCATGCCCGCTGCGTGCGAAAAACTTGAAGGGCCTGCCGCCCGCGCTCGTCCTGACTGCCAGCCACGATCCACTGCGCGATGAAGGCGAGCGATTTGCCGAGCGCCTAATCGCCGCCGGCGTCAAAGTCACCTGTACGCGATACGAAGGCGTGACCCACGCCTTCATCAGCTTCGCCGACGCGCTCGACAAGGGCAAAGAGGGCCTGCGGCAAGCCGCCGACGCCTTGAGGGCGGCCTTCGCCCGCTAGCAACCGCGCCCGCTCATCTCGCCCCTTGCTGTCCTGATACCCTCGCCTTTTGCAAGGTGTTCGTGCGCGGCACATGGGGCGCGCTCGACTTTTACGACAGGTCGGAGTAGGCCAAGGCCAGGACGCCGAAGATCGGTACGATCAACGCGTATATGATCTCGGCACGCTCGCATCGACAGGAGGCATGACCTATGGATACCTTGGTCGCCCTCGGCGCTATCACTGCAATCGGCATCAGCTACGTTCTTTTACCCGTCGGGCTGAGCGTCTTCGCGGACTTCAAAAAGCCCAAGGAGGTAATCTGCCCTGACAATGGCGAGCCCGCCCAGGTCACGGTGGACGCCACCTACGCTGCGATGACGTCGGCGGTTGGGATGAACCGACTCCGCATGGACGGATGTTCCCGGTGGCCTGAACGCAGCGCCTGTAACCGCAGCTGCCTGAGCCAATTGGCGCACTAGCGTCCGGCGCCCCGGCTTGGGCGATCCGATTGACCAGGCTGTCGGTCGCGGTCGCATGCGCCACAGCCCAAGGAGACGCAGATGGCATTTCAGGACGTCATCTACGAAAAGCAGGACGGGATCGCCACCGTCACCATGAATCGTCCGGAGGTCCGCAACGCGTTTCGCGGTCAGACCGTGGACGAGATGGTGGAGGCCTTCAGGGACGCCTGGCGAGACCACTCGATCGGGGTGGTGATTCTGACCGGCGCCGGCGACCGCGCCTTCAGCTCGGGCGGTGACCAGGCCGCGCGCAGTGGCGGCGGCTATCGCGGCGGGATGAACGTCGAAGCGCTGCACGAAATCATCCGCGACATTTCCAAGCCGGTTATCGCTGCGGTCAACGGCTACGCAATCGGCGGAGGACACGTCCTGCACATAATTTGCGACCTTTCGATCGCGGCCGATACCGCCCGCTTCGGCCAGGTCGGCCCACGGGTTGGCAGCGTCGATCCCGGCTTCGGCACCGCCTACCTGACGCGCCTGGTCGGCGAGAAAAAGGCGCGCGAGATTTGGTTCCTGTGCCGCCAGTATTCGGCGGATGAAGCTCTGGAGATGGGCCTGGTAAACAAGGTGGTGCCTGCCGCGCAGTTGATGGACGAGGCGCGCGCCTGGGGGCGGGAGATGCTGGCCTTGAGCCCCACCGCGATCAGGATCGCCAAGGCATCGTTCAACGCCGAGACCGATCACATCAAGGGAATCGGCGCGATGGGAGCAATCTCGCTAGGGCTCTACTACCGCACCGAAGAATCCACGGAAGGACGCAACGCATTCATGGAGCGGCGCACGCCGGATTTTCGCAAGTTCCAAAAGTAGCGGCTGCGCGGAGAATCCCGCGCTTCGATGGACAGCCTGGACCCGCGCGAGTAACTTTTGAATCGACAGCGGCTCCGCCATGCTTCAAATTCCTGGCGCCTTGCCGCAGCGGGAGACCCGGCCATGATCGACTACGCGGAATTCCAGAGCGCAATCGGACTTAATTGGTACGATATCGACCCCAACCTGCAACTTCAGATGCGCCGGTTGCTCGAGCCCGCCGATTTCGAGTGGCTCGAGCCGGAGCTGCGCAAAGTCGGGGCGCTGTGCGGCGGTCCGGTCGCAGCACGCGCCGAGATCACCGACAAGCATTCACCCGAACTCGTCAAATTCGACCGCTGGGGCGATCCGCTCGACGAAGTGCGCCACCATCCCGGCGCGCTCGACACCAAGCGCGACCTCTGGGAAGCGGGAGTAAGCGGCCCGCGTCTCTACACCGAAGCGCATCGTCGCGGCCGCCACCTGCCCGAGGTGATCACGACCGCGCTCAACTACATGCTGTCGCAGGCCGAGATTGGGATGCTCTGCTCGGTCGGCATGACCAGCGGGGTAATCGGCCTGGTGCGCCGCTTCGCGCCGCCGGAGGTGCAGCGCGAGTTCATGCCGCATCTCACCGCCGAGCACTTCGACGACGCGTGGGACGGCGCGATGTTCATGACCGAGAAAACCGGCGGCTCCGACCTCGCCACGCTCACCACCACCGCGCGGCGCGAAGGCGATCGCTGGATCCTCAACGGCGCCAAGTGGTTCTGCTCAAATGTCGACGCCAGTGCGATCGCGACGCTCGCCCGCCCCGAGGGCGGCGCCGACGGCCTGCGCGGCGTCGCGCTGTTTCTGGTGCCGCGCATCCGCCGCGATGGCTCCCGCAACGGCATCTCCATTCGCCGCCTCAAGGACAAGCTCGGCACCCGCGCGGTGCCCACCGCCGAAGTCGACTTCGTCGAGGCCGAAGCGTCGCTTCTCGCCGGCAGCGGCGGCACGGCGAGCGACGGCCAGGGGATCAACCGCATGATGGAGATGGTCAACGACTCGCGACGCGGCATCGCCGTCATGGGCCTGGGCATCATGCGCCGCTCGTTCCTCGAGTCCGCGATCTTCTCGTGGCATCGCAGCGCGTTTGGCCACGCGCTGCGCGATCTCCCGATGATGCGCGAGATGCTGGTGGGCATGATGGTCGAGCTGGAGGCCGCCGCAGCGCTGGTTTTCGCCTCCACCTCGGACGATAGCGCGCTGGCGCGCCTGCTCGTGCCGGTCGCGAAGTTGCGCGCCAGCCGGCGCGGGATCGAGTTCGCCTCGCAGGCCGTCGAAGTCCACGGCGGCAACGGATATGTCGAGAACTGGCCCGTCGCGCGCCAGTTGCGCGATGCGCAGAGCAACACCATCTGGGAAGGCACCGAGAACATCATCTGCCTCGACATCCTGCGCGCGCTGCGCAGCGAGCAGGTGATGCAGGCCGCGTTCGGCGCGCTCGGCGAACGCGTCGAGACCGCGGGCGCCCTGCTTGCCGCCACCCGCGAGACCGTGGTTCGCTCGCTCGGCGAAGTGCGTGAGGCGCTCGCGCATCTCTCACGTGTCGATCGCGAGGTCGCGCAGTTGCGCGCGCGCGTCTTCGGCAACTATCTCGCTGACGTCGCCTCCGCCGCCTTGCTGCTCGAGGAGGCCGCCTTCGAGCTCAGCGCTTCCGGCAGCGCGCGCAAGGCGGTGATCGCCCATCTGTTCGCGCAAGCTCATCTAGGGCGCCATCCGATGCGCGGGTTGCTGTCCGACGATCGCATCGCACTCGATCTGTTCGATCCGATCGTCTGCTACGGCGCGATCGAGCCGACCCGCGCCGCAGTGGCGCTGCGCAGGGGCTAGCGGAGTCTTTTGCCGGCCGCGGGGCTTTGCTAAGCGGCGGACCGGGCAGGTTGGTAGTTACACCACGGGTCAGTGGCGAGAAAATCGCCGGTCAGCGCATAGGCGCGCGAGCGCGAGCCGCCACAGAAGCTGCGATACTCGCACCGCCCGCACCTGCCGCGCAGGGCGGCGGGGTCACGCAGCGTGCGGAAAAGTTCGGAGTCGCGATAAATCTCCGCCAAGCTTTGCGATCGCACGTTTCCGGCAGAAATCGGCAGAAATCCGCTCGGATAGACGTCGCCCTTGTGGGACACGAAGACAAAGCCCTTGCCGGCATTGACGCCGTGAGGCGCAAGCCCAACGGTGTGCCCCGGCCCTTCCGACCGCCGCAGCATGTCGGGCATCGGCACCGCGCCGGGGTGGCCCTGGTACTGCTTGCTGCTGCTTTCCGCCTCGTGTTGCGCGACATAGCGCCGGTAGTGGGGCGCTTCGGTCACCTTCACGACGAAGTGCGACTTTTTCTGAACCTCGTATAAGATCGCGAAGAGTTCCTCACACTGGTTTGCCGCGACGCCGTCGAGGTCCTCGCCGCGTCCGACCGGAACCAGAAAGAACACCTCCCAGAAGACCGCTCCAAGACGCTCGACCGTCTCAGCCATCTCGGACAGAAACGGCGCCGAACCAGCCCACAGCGTCGAGTTGATCTGCAGCGGCAGACCGCATTGGCGCGCCCAGTCGGCTGCCGCCATGGTCTTGTTGAAGGCCCCTGTTACTCCACGGAAACCGTCGTGAAGATCCGCGCGCGGATAATCGAGGCTCAGTGCCATCTGGTCCAGGCCCGCCTCCTTCAACTGGCGCACCACGGTCTGAGTAAGTGATGGAGTTGCGGCGGGAATGGTTCCCATGCGCAGACCGAGGCGCTTGCCCTCGCGCACGAGGTCCATCAGGTCGGGACGTTTGAGCGGGTCGCCACCGCTCAGGATAAACACCGGCGTGCCCATCGCAGCGGTCTCGGCGAGCAGCGCGAAGCCTTGCTCGGTGGTCAGTTCGTCGCAATTGCGTAACGTCTGAGCCGAGGCGCGGCAATGGCTGCAGGCGAGGTCGCACGCCTGGGTCGTTTCCCAGATAACCAGAAAAGGCGCTTTCGCGAAGTCGATTGAGGGCATCATGGACGCTTCACCTGTCGATTTGAGTATATGCGCTCCCGCTCGCGCGGAACAAGTTTCGACCCGGCAGTCGCGGCCCGGGCGGCGCCAAAGCCGGGCTCGATTTACAACGTCACGATTCTTTCCCCGCGACTAATGGTGCTCCGTCCGGGCCACCGTTTGCGGCTGGGTTCGCACGGATCAGTTTTTAGGAGGCGCCGCTGTGCGCTGATGCGCGAGGAAGCGCGCGATGTCCTCGATTTCAACGTGCGTCAGCTTGCCCTTGGGCTCGAGGAATGACGGCATCTGGGACTTCGAGTAGAGCGCAACCGGATCCTCGATGTATTGGTGGATGAACGAAACCGACCGCACCAGCCCAACTCCGCTCAGATCCGGTCCCTTGGTGCCGCCGTGGCCTGCCACTATGTGGCACTTGCCGCAGTTTCGGTAGAACAGCCGGGACGCCTTTTCACTATAGGGGCCACCACCCTGCAACTCCTCGATGTAGTCGACCAGGTCCGCGCTTTCGTCCGGCAACAATCCAGTCATTGCGACGCGCTGGCCGGGTCGCACCACTTCGCCGGGCCGCTCGAGATGGGCGATTATCCAGGTCTTGTCGTGCTTGAGGGGATCCAGCATCAGGTCGGGCCCGATCTTGCTCCCGCGGCCATTGACGCTGTGGCAATACGCGCAATTGAGGGTGTGAAAGAGCCGGTGACCCTCCTCGACGGTCGGCCGCTCCGGCACGTACGGGTTGAGCAGCGGCGACTCCGCGCCGATCACGGTCAACGCAATCACACCGGCCAGCGTGGCGACCGCAAAGCCGGTGGCGATCGGGCGGTCCAGCGGATGCTGGCGCATCCGCCGATCGAAGAAGGGCACTGCCAGAAGCACGGTCAACGCAAGCCCCGGCAGCATGACTGCCGCGACCGCTTCCATGCTGCCGGGAAAATACTTGAGCGCCTGGAACAGGAACAGGAAGTACCAGTCCGGGCGCGGGTTGTAGCTGGTGCTGGCGGGGTCGGCGATCTCGCCGATCTCGGTCGGATACAAAAGGACCAAAGCCACGATCACCGCAAGCGCCAGCAGCACGGCGACGGCGTCCTTGGACAGATAAAACGGATAGAAGGACTCGCCCGCCTCTTTCTCGTGATGATATTCGTCGACCGCCCGGCTGCGCTGGGCGTCGACACTGATCTGGGTGCCGACTCCGACCCCGGGGTCGATACCGAGCTCGGCGTTGATACCGTGGCGGCCGTATTCGGGATGGCGCTTGGGGGGCGCCGAGATGCCCTGGCGCACGACCAGGAAAAGATGCACCGCCACGAAAACCAGCAGCGCCGCCGGCAGCATCAGCACGTGCATCGCGTAGAATCGCGACAGCGTCTGCGGGCCGACCTCGCTGCCGCCGCGGAAGAAGCGCACGATGTAGTCCCCGATGTAGGGGGTCGAGCCCGCGATGTTGGTGCCGACCACAGTCGCCCAGTACGCCTTCTGGTTCCATGGCAGCAGATATCCGGTGAATCCGAACAACATCACGATCAGGAACAGGAAGACGCCGGTGACCCAGGTCGACTCGCGCGGATACTTATAGCTGCCCGAGAGAAACGTGGTCAGCATGTGGGCGCCGATCACCACCACCATCGCGGTTGCGCCCCACGAATGAAGCCCGCGAATGAACCAGCCAAACGGAGCGTGCAGCGAGATGTAACGCGCGGCGTCGAAGGCGTGATCGGGACTGGCTACGTAGTTCATCGCCAGCATCATCCCGGTCACTGCTTGAAGGATAAAAAAGAACAGCAGCACGCTGCCGAGCGTGTAGATCCACTCGACCAACGGACTGCTCTTCGGAATGTGGCGATCGAAGAGCGCCACCCGAATTGCCCGGGTCCCGAGCCGCTCGTCAAACCACTTGCTTAGTTGGAGTCGGGACCACATAAAGGGCGCCCTCGCGGACCTCGTGCGCGTAAACGTCCAGCGGACGCGGGGGAGGACCGCTGACCACCTGCCCAGTCAGGCTGAATACGCCGGCATGGCAGGGACAGAAGAACTGCTTGGCCTCCTCGACCCATCGATAGGCGCATCCCAAGTGCGTGCAATGCGGATCGAAAACGTAGATTTTGTCCGCCGTCCGCACCACCCAGGCCGTCACCGCCGAATCCTCCGTCACCCATCCCTCGGCCACGCGCCGTGCGACCTCGATCCGCTGGGGAACGTTGAGCGGAAGCTCGTCGATCTTTCCCATCCGCACCCAATCTTTGGGCCCGCTGGGCCCCAACAGGGGGACGATTAGATAGGAAACGATGGGCGCAGCGACACCGGCGGTGACAATTCCCATCGCGCCCCAGAACAGACGCGCCAAGAACCGCCGCCGCGGTTCGTTCTCGATAACTTCGCCAGCTTCCGAGACTGCAAATTGTGCGGGATTACCGTCGGGCACGGCTCGCCGCACTCACTTTTTGCAGAACGTACGGACGTAAGCGACCAGCGCGTGAATCTCGTCGTCGTCGTAGGCTTTGCCGAAGTCGGCCATATCCTTGCTCAAGTTCACCGACTTGCCGCCATTTTTGATGACGTTGAAGAGATAATCGTCGGTCAACTTCGACATCTCCGCGCAATTGGTATAATCGGCGGGCTTTTTCTTCAGGTCGGCCGACTTTTTACCGTCGCCTTTGCCCGACTCACCATGGCAGTCCGCGCACGAATCCGAATAATTACTGGCCGCGGCCTTCATATCGAGTTCGGCCGCGCGCGCCGGGGTTGGGGTCAACGCCGGCGCTAAAAACATCGCGACTGCCGCCGCCACGGGCATCCAACTCCAGCCCTTTGATCGAATTCTGGCCGGTGAATTTTCTGACATGACCATTCTACTTCTCTACTCCTTTTATTTAGAACTTTTCGCTTCGTTATCAAGCATCGTGACGAAAGCCCACGAGTGTATACGGTCGATACACTATTGTTGGGGAATCGAGGATAGCATCTTCCGGTTTCCCCAGGACATTAGACTCCCTTCACCCGCTTGTATTGAAGCATCAGCAATCAACATTATATTCGAACTGTTTGTCAACCGTAATCGGGTTTTTCCGGCCCGCGACCTCCTGCCCTCGTCCTTCATGCTCCCCGGCCACTTGCCAAGATCTCGACGCGAGCGCGGCATTTGCCGGCCGCGCTGCTGCGTGCAGCCGTCGAAATCAGTGCCAGGGCTGCAACCACTGCGCGCCACCTGCCCGCGGCAGCGTGGTGACCTCCGCTTACTTCGGCTTGTCGCCCCCGCTTGCAAACTTGCGAAATGGCTCGAGCAGATCGATCGGGAGGGGAAACACGGTGGTCGAATTGTGCTCGGTCGCGATCTCGGCCAGCGTCTGCAGGTAGCGAAGCTGGAGCGTGATCGGGCTTTTGCCCATGATTTCTGCCGCCTCGGACAGGCGCTGCGCCGCCTGAAATTCGCCCTCGGCCGCGATAACCTTGGCGCGCCGTTCGCGCTCGGCCTCGGCCTGCGCGGCGATCGCGCGCTGCATGTCCTGCGGCAGGTCAATGTTCTTCAACTCGACGAGAATGACCTTGATTCCCCACGGCTCAGTATGGGCATCGACGATCGACTGGATGCGCGCGTTGACTTTGTCGCGCTGGCTTAAGAGTTCGTCGAGTTCGGTCTGTCCGCCGACGGAGCGCAGCGTGGTCTGCGCGAGCTGCATGGTCGCGAACAGGTAATTTGCCACCTCGGTAACCGCGCGCGATGGATCGCTCACCCGGAAGTAGAGCACCGCGCTCACCTTGACGGTCACGTTGTCCTTGGTGATTACGTCCTGCGGTGGGACATCGAGCACGACCGTACGCAGATCGATCCGGACCATCCGCTCAATGAAGGGGATCACGTAAATTATGCCTGGGCCGCGGTACCGCATGAGCCGCCCAAGGCGGAAGACTACGGCGCGCTGGTATTCGTTAAGGATTTTGACGCCGCTCAAAATGAAGATTGCGGCGATGAGTATAATTACACCGGATACCATTGCGATTCTCCTTGTGCGATAGCGGCGTTCATGTTCTGGTGCTCCAGTTCAATAGGAGTCTGTAGTTTAATGCGCGTGAACATACGGCGAGCAGGCAACAAAAACAAGCCTGCGGGCCGTGACAGAAAAATTATAATTGGCGGGCATGCGGCTACTCGGTCCAAAAGGCGATCCAGGTAAGCGCGAGCAACGCAAAGCCGATGCCGACCGCAACAATCGCGATCAAGCGGGAGAAATTCTTGAGCCAAAGGGGAGGCGGGTCACTGCGCAACGCTTCCAGGGCGCCGGACTCGCCAAGCCGCGAATAATCCAGCGGGCGCTCGTGCTGGTAGTCTCCACCGCTGACGCGGCCGGTAAATATCACAGGGTCGAGCGGAAACTTCTCAGGGCGCAGGTGGGAATTAAAAAAGTGGATAATGAAGATGAACCAGACGGCCAGCAGAGCTTCCTCACCGTGAATCAGGAGCGCGATATTGAGTAGGTAGCCGGGCACGAAGCGGGCAAAGAAAGGTCCGAACCACATCATGTAGCCGGTGGCGCCGATAATCGCCATTCCCCAGAACACCGCCCAATAGTCGAACTTCTCCCAGTAGGCAAAATGGTCGAATTTGGGCTGCGGACCCATCCAAAGGAACCAGCGCAGCATCTCAAAGAGGTCCACGGCATCCTTGGGCTGCGGAGTCATCGAGTATGGCCCCAAAAAAAGGCCCCGCTCCTTCTTTATCATCGCCCGATAGAAGAGCTCTCCAATATGGTAGAGAAAGCCGGCTGATATAAGCACCGCGCAGAACTTATGCAGAGATAGGATCGCAGTGAATCCGCCGGCGATTTCCGCCAGTGACTTTGCCCAACCCCGTTCGCTGAACCGCAGGGTCATTCCGGTGGCGGCAAGACCCAAAAAGGTTGTGATCACCAAGCCGTGCAGGTAGCGCTGCCCCAGCGAGAAGCGAAAATAATATTGTTCTGAATCGTTACTGTTCACCGCTCACTCCATTGCCCTTCCCCCGCGACCCGTTCCCCAGCGACCGCGCAAGCCATAGCGCTGTGTGCAGGCCGAAGAAGAGGAAAACCCCCACCAGCAGCAGGTTCATGAAGAGGGCCGCGTAATATAAAGCCGGGTTCTGCCGCCGGTCGTGCACATTGGGATGTGGCTCGTAGCTGACAAAACTCGCGGTTGCGCCGGCGTGGCACTTGCCGCACGTGGTTGGGAGGTTGGCCGGCGCGACCTTGGACTTCGGATCGGAAGCCTTCAGAATCAGGTGAGAGCCATGGCAACTCCAGCATCGTGCCGTGGCGACGAAACCGAGTTCGGTCACCTGGCCGTGGAAAGTATCGCGGTAGCTCTTAAGCCTCGTCTTGTGACAGTTGCCGCAGGTGGCGACGGTTTTGAGTTGCCAGTTCACGACGTCCACCTGGGCAATCTGATGCGCGGTATGGCAATTGGTGCATACCGGAGCATTCGCGCGCCCGGCGGTCATCGCCTGGCCGTGCGCTCCGGCAAGGTAGTCGACTTGGACGCCGGCATGGCACCCGCCACAGGTGGCGGGCACATTTTTAGGGAAGGTCCGGCTCTTCGGGTCCTTTCTGCTCAGGATATCGTGCGCCCCATGGCAACTGGCGCAGGTTGCCGCCACCAACAGCCCGTCGGAGGTCAGGGCGAAGCCGTGAATCGAATCCATGTACAACGCGTACACATCCGGAAAGCCATATTTCTTGGCAAGCTCGGGATTTCCGTGGCAGGTGCCACAGGTGCGCGGCAGGTTGAGCGGATAGACTCGCGACTTCGGGTCAGTCTTGGCCAGGATGCCGTGGGGGTTGCCGTGACAGTTGAGACAGGCCGGAAAGCGGCTCTTCTTCTCCCGCTCGGCGATTGCATGAACGCTGCCCGCATACCCCGAAGTCTCGCTCGCGTGGCAGCCGGCGCATGAAACCGGCTTGACCGAATCGGGATGTGGAAAGGCATGGATGTCAGAATGGCAGGCGACACAACCTACCTTCGAATGGACCGAGGGCTGGTAAATCTCCGCATTGACGTAGACGCTAACCACCCGCGCCTGCAACTTGGCGCTGGCCTTCAGATTATGGCATCCCAGGCAATCCTTATCGGTGAGCACCTTGGCCGCAGCGGCCTTGGTCGTCGCAGCGCCCTCGGTCGCAGCGGCCTTGGTCGTCGCTGCGGCATGGCCCATCGCGACCGCACACAGCAGCATTGCCGCAACAGCGCACGCGATGCGCCCAAAGCCGCTAACCATCCGTCTTGATCCGTGCGCCATTTGTCTCTCTCGTCCGCGCCGATTCGCTTACAGCACGCCTCCTGTATGACAGGCGCTGCAAGTCGTGTCGCCCACATCAACTGGATGCTTGAACTGGGCGACACTTGTAGGAGTTGCAAGGACCGAGTGACAGGTATCGCAATCCTGCGGTATCACCCGGCCATCAGAGCTGACGTGCTGCCCATCGTGACAGCGGAAACATCCCGGGTAATAGAGGTGGCCGATGTTGTCGGGATGAGTGCGCCAGTCAACGTGCATGAAAGGAAACATGTTCTTTTTGTAGATCTGCTGCACGGCGGCGATGGCAGCGCGGATTTGCGGCCACTTCACGGTATAAATCTCGGAATAGCGATTGCGGTAAAAGGTATCGAGGGAGGTTGCGATTCCCTCGGCCGCCTCCTCCGACGTGCTGTAGTGCTTAATCAGGGCCTTGACCGCCTGCCTCTTCAGGAAGGGCAGCGAAGGGTCTAGCTGACCCGCCTCGAACGACGCATCGACCGCCTGATCGGGCGGAAGGAACTTATGCGACGGGCGGGCATGGCAGCTCACGCAGTCCATCTGCTGGATGGGCATCGCTTCGATCTGCTTTGGGGTCAGCGTACTGCCCTTGGCAAGGTATTCCGTGGTCCTTCCGTCAGGCGTCCTCACTTTTACCCACGGAATCACCTGGGACTGCTTGTCAGTAGCCGCGAACCATACTTCGTTGGCGATGTTCATGTGCCAGTGAATTCCGGTGGCGTGGCCGAATTCGGCAGTTCCTCCTCCGGTCTTGATCAGCATCTGGATACGCATGGGAGTGTTCTTCTCGTCGTATCCATAATGCGGGAAGACCTTGAGTTGCGCGCCGTAGAACTTCTGTGGCCAATGGCATTGCTCGCAGGCAGCGCGAATCGGGCGCAACTCCTTGATCGGAGTTTCGATAGGTCTGGGGTACTTGTTGAACATTACCGCATAGACCTGATAGGCGCCCGACAGCTTGGAGCGAACAAACCAGGTGGCGCCGGGTCCCACGTGGCAGCCCGCGCATGCGACCCGCGCGTGCGGCGAATCCTGGTAGGCGTCGAATTCCGGCTTCATCGGGACGTGACAGGTCTGCCCGCAGAACATCACCGAGTCCGTGAACTGGTAGCCCTGGTAGCTCGCCACCATGCTGAGAGCCACGAAAAAGAACGCAAAGCCGACCGCGCCGAGAAAGCCGCGCCGAACCGAAGGCTGGTTGAGATCGAGCTTGGGAAAGGGCGGCAGCTCACCGGGCAAAAATCTCCGGCGCCGTCGACGTTCGATCAGCATGCCGGCCGGAATGAGCAACAGGCCTACTATCATGACGGCCGGACCGATCAGGTAGGCAAAAATGCCGACGTAGGGGTTCAGCTGCACCCCCAGCATCGTCATGCCGGCCAGGGAAAGCATGTCCGCCAGGATGATGACGGCAATGATCAGACCAGCGATACTCAGCCGATTGCGAGCCAAACTTGGCAATTGGCGTTCGGCTGCGCCGCCATTTTGCCCCTCCGGGCGCTCCACTTCCGGCGCGCCCGGCTCATCTCCGCTCGTTTGCATATTCCACCTGCGTTGCTTCTTTTTTGAATATAGGGAAGCGACGCCCGGTTTCCGAGCGGCAAGCGGTCCGATCCCTGGGATCGGACCCGCTTGCCGTGAGTCGCTCTCTGGTGAGATCTAGTCGGTTACCCGTGCGAGGGCATTCACTCGGCTGCTTTGGGTGGTCAGAGGGAATGCCAGTACAACTGCTGCGCAAGGCCGCCGGCCAACTACAAGCCGGCGGCTGCCTAAGTCTGCTCGCCCTCAATCCCGCGCGCCTGGACTCATACTCGAGCTTGACGCGCGTCGCTACTTCTTGCACAAGGTTCTGACGTACGCAACCATCGCCTTGATCTCGTCGTCCTCCATCGCATCGCCATAGGGCGTCATGAACTTGCTCTTGCCCACCGACACGCCGCCCTCTTTCAGCTCCTTGAACATGTCGTCGTCAGTAACCTTGGCCATCGTGGCGCAATCGGACAAATCTCCGATGGCGACCAGCTTGCCGGCCGCGTCTTTCAGTTCGGCCGCTTTAGGGCCGTCGCCCTTGCCGGCCGCACCGTGGCACTTGGCGCACGTATCCGTATAACTGCTGGCCGCGGACGTGAGATCGGCTGCGCGGGCGGTGGTTGAGAACAACGCCAGTGCTGCAACCGCCGGTATGGCCGACGCGGTGCAAATCCACAGACTCGATCGAATTTTACTGCTCAAACTCTTCGACATGGCTTATCTCCTTCCTTCGGTGAAAGCGGGTTATCTAAACTTGCTGAAGTAGTAGCCGACGTTGATCGCGACGTTATCGCGCAAAATCGTACACATACTAAAACATCAACCCATGGAACTGAGTGCCCGTATTGGGATGGCCGATTGCCGACGTGGTGCGCGCCGCTACTTCTTGCACAAGGTTCTGACGTACGCAACCATCGCCTTGATCTCGTCATCCTCCATCGCATCGCCATAGGGCGTCATGAACTTGCTCTTGCCCACCGACGCGCCGCCCTCTTTCAGCTCCTTGAACAAGTCGTCATCGGTAACCTTGCTCATCTTGGCGCAATCGGACAAATCTCCGATGGCGACCGGTTTGCCGTCCTTGTCTTTCAGCTCGGCCGCTTTGGGACCGTCGCCCTTGCCGGCCGGGCCGTGGCACTTGGCGCACGTATCCGTGTAGCTGCTGGCCGCGGACGTGAGATCGGCTGCGCGGGCGGCGGTTGAGATCAACGCCAGCGCTGCAACCGCCGGTATAACCGTCGCGGTCCAAATCCACACTCTCGATCGACCCTTGGTTGTCAAACTCTCGGTCATGTCTTCTCTCCTTCCTTCCATTCCTTTTCCGCCGTTTGATTTGCGGGCCGGGCCGCGGCGGAAGATAGGTCATTCGTTGTTTGTCCCGGACTCTTGCTGCTCGTACTCCAATAGCCTCGGCTTAAAATTTGTATTTAAGAGTTATGAATCCGACATTGGCGTTGTAGGGGGACATGTCGGAGTTGCCGAGAAATGTCGAGTTTTTGCTGGCGCCGGGCATGTAGTTCGCCATCTGGTCCACCATGTAATTGTGTTCGCCGAAATTGTTGAAGTAGTACCCGATGTTGATCGCGAGGTTGTCGCGCAAATCGTACTCGTACTGAACCATCAACTCTTCCATCTGGGTGCCGGCATTTGGATAGTCGATCGCCTCCGACGCCGAACCGGCCGCCGTAGCGCCCGATTGGTGGGTGAGGTTGCTGCCAACCGTATAGGTGTACTGGATTTTCAGGTGCGACGGCCGCTTCAGGATATGATTCTGCGGTATCGCGACGTCCATCCCGAGATCGAAATTGTTGCCCTGGTTGCGGCCATCCGCCGTCCAAACCCACGATTTTCCCGGCACACCCGGCTTTACGCCGGTACCCCCGTAAAGCGACCTTAGGTTCCAATCGTACGCTTGCCATGCGTAGTCGCCGAAAAAATGCAGGGTCGGAAGCGGATCGTAACTGCCCCCCACCGACGGCGTGTAGCTCGACGTATGCTGCAGGCCGAAGTCGGTCGAGGGGTAGTTATAGTCGTCGTAGCTGAAGGAGCTGAACAGGCTGACGTTTTCGATCGGCTGCACGGAGGCATAGAGCGAAGTCTGGTTCACATCGACCGTGGCCTCGTCGAACCGCCGCAGGTCCTGAACCTCCGCGATCCCTCCCGGGATCCCGCCAAGGATCTCGACTAGGTCGGCGCGGTTGTTGTTGTATCCCGGCGAGTCGCGGTGCGCGTGCTGGTAATCCGCCCGGAAAGTCAGCCACGGATATGGGTTCCAATCGAGCGCAGGCCCATAGCTGAGCTGATCCTGCTGCAGCACCTCCAGCCCCTCGTTGTGGTTGGTCTGCCACTTCATAGTAAAGTGCGCGGCTATAGTATCAGTCACGTGGTAGGTTGGCTCGAGGCTGACGTCCTGCTCCGAAAATGAAAAGGGATAAGCGCTGAAAGGCATCTGCGGGTCCGAGATGTCATTGAGCGACTTAACGCCTTTGAAGGTGACCCCCGGCGTCAGGTTGTCGTAATCGAAATAGGTATAGACCGCCTTGATGTCCAGCGGCTCGATCGGATTGCTGTCGATCGTGAAGTTGGCGAAGAAAGGTTGCACGTCGCCGCCGAGGCTATTGGGCGCCCCGACCGAACTTAATGACTGCTTCAGCGTGCTGTTGCTCGTAAGCGGGATGAAGGGAGAGTTCTGGAGCCAGAATCCGTACTCGAGGCTGCCCATCACGTGCGTGTTGAATGGAAGCTGACCCGCTCCATTCACGATGAAGTTGTGAGCCTGGTTGTTCGGATACATCGCTGCCCGTCCCTCGCATGGGCCGGTAAGCGACGTGGAACTGAAGACGGTGGAATCCACGCAATTGCCGCCTACTCCGCTGGTATTGAGCGGGTTGTCCCAGGTCAGGGTGCTGTAGTCGTCGACGAAGAAGGATCCCTGGTACTGGAACCCCACCAGCCATCCGTTTTTCGCGTATTCCATGCCGGTGCCGAAGTTATAGATGTAGTACTGAATTGGCGCCCAGAGTTCGTTCACTTTGTAACTGCCCGGATTGGCGCCAAACATGAAGCTGCCACCGAATGGCTGTTGGCCGGTGGGGTTCTGATAATCCAGGTTCGCGCTGAAGCTCAGCGACGGCGTGGGCGTATAGCGCACGTTGATGTCCGCGACACCTTCGAGCAGGCTCATGTCGAACGGTTTGTCGTTCGCTGCCAGCCAGGATTGGAGGGCGGTGCCGGTACCAGTGGGCTTCGAGGATAGCGTGAAGCTGCCGCCGTTTTCGTCGTATGGCGTGCTCGCGACGCCGTCGCTGAAGGCGTGTGGAATCTCGAAGAATTTTGCCTGAACATCGAGCAGGCCGTACTCGCCGAAGCGCAGCGAATACATCTGGTTCTTTTGTGCGACGTTAACCGCGTCGAACTGCACGTAGTAGTTCTCCGCCTTGTCGCCCAGGATCAACTGGAGTTTCGGCACGATGAACTGCTGCGCCAGATCGCGGTACTCCTGATACTTCGCCGCGGAGTCGTCATAGGGGACGGGCTGGGGGATGGCGCCCGCCTCGACCGATCCCTGCACCGTGTATTTCCCGACATCGACCTGTGCCAGTGCCGGCGAGACCATCGACAACACGAGCGCCATCGTTCCACATCCGGCTAACAACCGCTTGAGGTTCATGACTTTCCTCCCGGGCCGGTTGCAAAACGCGGTGCGGCCCAGCGATGCCGTGCTTTCCTGTGCCTCCCGCTTCAACGCGTGAAATATCTCCCGCCCGGCGAGTTCGAGCCGTGTATCTGTGAATGGCAATTGGCGCATTGCTGGTTGATCACGAAAATTTGACCTCTCCTATGAGGTTGACTCGTATGACTAGTTCCGATGTGGCAGCGCTGGCACAGCACCGGCATGTTGATCACCAGCATGTGCTGATTCACGCTGCCGTGCGGGACATGGCAATTGATGCAGTTCATCGCCACCGGCGCATGCATCCACAGGAACGGCCCGCGCTTCTCGGCATGGCAGCGGTAGCAGACCTCATTGACCATCGCCGCCCGCAATTGCTTCTGATACGGCCCGCCATGTGGGTTGTGGCAGTCGGTGCACGTCATCAATCCCTCGCGCAGCGGCATGTGCGACGGCAGATTGATCTCCATCTTTTTGTCGAGATGGCAGCGCAGGCAAACCTGGGTTTCGGGGCGCGTCACGATGAATGGATTGACGAACTCCGTGCCAAGCGGCGACTTCTTGAGTTGCGCCTGCGGCAGCGCGCTCGCCGTCACCGGACACATCACGGCGTGACAATCGACGCATCGAATGCCGCGCTCGGCGTGGGTGCTGGCCCGCCAGAAGCCGCGCTCGCCGTTTTGATGGCATTCGAGGCACCGCTCGTTCTCAACCTTGATGTCCTTGAAGGAGGTCTCGCGAAAGCTCACAAATCCCGGCGACGGCTTGCTCGGATGGCGTAAGTGCTCGCGGCCGGGACCATGACAGGCCTGGCACGCGAGGCTTTCTCGGTCGTCGCGCGGCCGGCCCAGCATAAGATGGCCCATCATCGTGTTGCGGAAGGCCTTGACCTGCACATCATGGCAACTGACGCAGGTGTCATTATGGACGTAGCCGGGCGGCAGCGTCGTCCCCGATCCCGCGGCTTGGGAAAGCAGGGTGCCTTCCGCGCCGATTGCGGGGGGCGATGAAAACACGAAGGCGATTCCAACCGCGACCAGTGCCACCAAAAGACCTGCCCAAAACTTTCGCGAGCTGCGTTCCCCCTCCATATTGCCGTCTCCATTTCGGGCGTCCGCCGTCGGCAAACGCGCCCTCTAGCGGCTTACCGCCGTCGGTTACACATCGCCCCCAAGACAGGACAACTGTGTCCAAAAGACAACGCGATCGTATCCGGAAGAACCATTCAGCTTTAGGACCCTTCCGTGGCGGCCTTGTGACCCTTGGGAAAATGCCCTCTCATTAATATTTCTAAAGACGTCAGCCTGCCAAGTAAGCAATTTTTATACCGGCCCCAATTCTCCCGGCCGCATTTTACGCTCGCATTTTAAGTCGCTTTGTAGTCCAAACCGCCCCCCCCGTTGCAAGATTTTTCCAGCCGCGGCTCTGTTCCGCGCGGCACCTTCAAAGGCGAGTGTAAAGGGCAAGATTCGAACTTCCGGCGCCGTGAGCAATCGTCGATAGCGCTTTCCGGCCGTCTCGTGTTCGGATGGAACTTTTGGCGCGGACAATGTCCACGACAGCATCATCGCCCCCGATGAGGTTTTGAGGAGGGACACCCGTCGATATCCCTCGTCATGTCGGCGCCATTCCTCTGAATGAAGTCCGGGCGGCGTTGCCGAGGGACATTGATTAGGCGACGATACCATGATTCGCCGACGCCGCCGACCATGGCGCGAGCTGATCATCGCCAATATCGTTCTCGCCAATGCCATGCCACGATGGCCGGACGGGCGTTTCGTTCTATTGCGGCGGGATCGTTCGCGCCCGATCGCACCGCCTATGAGCCGGTGCCGGCTAGACTCACATTGTGCGGGCTTAGCAGGTCGGGGCTCGCCGTGACACTGAGCGTCGCCGTGCGCTCGACGCCGAGCACCGGCGTGAACGTCACGATGTAGGTGCATTTCGCCTTGGCCGCCAGCGTGCCGCTGCACGTCCCGCCCGTCACCGTGAAGTAGCTCGCGTCGGTCCCGGTGATGATCTGGCTCAGCGTCACCGCCACCGGCTGCTCGTTCTTCACCTTCACCGTCTTGCTTTTCTTTGCGCTCAACTTCACCTTGCCGTAAGCGATGCTGTCGGGCGATACCGTCACATCGGGCTCCCCCGTCCCCGACAGCGCCACGTTCTGCGTGCCCGTGCCCGCGTTATCGTCGAGCGTGAGCGTCGCGCTACCCGCGCCAAGCACGGTCGGCGTGAATCCGATCGCGATCGTGCACTTGCCCTTGGGCGCAAGCCCGCCCGCCGGACAGGTCGAGGCGCCGGGGACGAACTCAGGGTCGGATGAGGATACGCTGTTGATGAACAAGTCCGCCTTCCCCGTGTTCTTCACGTCGAGGTTCTTGGACACCGTGTTGCCCAGCGTCGATTTGCCCACGTCCAGCTTCTTCGGTACCGATATCGAGGTCGTCGCCACCGCGGTTGGAGTGGCCGTCACAGTCGGCGTGGTAGTCGCCGTTGCCGTCGGTGTCGGCGCGGCAGCCGGCTGGACGGCGATGAACTGAGGCTCCCCCAGTTCTGTGAGCGGACCGCTTATGGTGGCGGTGGGGGGCTCGTTGAGCAGCCCGGTGCTGCTTCCCAGCGCCGGATAGGTAAGCACGCCGTTGGCGGAATAGTCCGACACATAGATGTTGCCGCTGGAATCCAACGCGATGCCGTACGGACCGCTCAGGCCGGTGTTGTTCCCGCTGATGGTGGCGATGGGAGTCACGTTGGGATAATTGGGCTGGCTGGGGAGGCTGGCCAAGGGAGGATAGACAAACACGCTGGCGGCGCCCTCGTCCGCCACATAGATGTTGAGGTTGGAATCCAGCGCGATGCCGTACGGGTAGCACAGACCGGTGTTGCCACCACTGATGGTGGCGCCAGGGGCGGCATTGCCGATGCTCCCGGCCGTATAGACATACAAACTCTCGGTGCCATCGCAAGATCCGTCACCGTCGTCGGCCACGTAGATGTTGAGGCTGGGATCCACCACGATGCCTTCCGGGGTGTCCAACTCGGTGTTGCTCCCGCTAATGATGGTGGTGGGGGCGACGTTGCCATTGCTCCCCGCCGAATAGACAAACACGCTGACGGCGCCTTCGTCCGCCACATATATATTTTTGCTGGAATCCAGCGCGACGCCTTGTGGGTAGCTCAGGCCGGTGTTGGTCCCGCTGATGGTGGCGGTGGGAGCGGCATTGGCCTTGCTCCCGGCCGGATAGACAAACACGCTGCCGGGGCCATTGGCTCCAGGTCCGTCATCCGCCATATAGATTTTGCCGCTGGAATCCAGCGCGATGCCTTGTGGCCATCCCAGGCCGGTGGTCATGGTCGTGCTGATGGTGGCCGAACTGGGAGCGGCATTGCCCTTACTCCCCGCCGAATAGACAAACACGCTGCTGGTGTCCGCCACATAAATGTCGTCGCTGGAATCCAGCGCGATGCCTTGTGGGTAGCTCAGGCCGGTCTTGCTCCCGGTGATGGTGACGAGGGGGACCTCGTCGGGCAGTCCGACGCTCTTTCCCAGCGCCGGATAGACAAACACGCCGGTGGCGAGCGCGTCCGCCACATAGATCTTGCCGGTGGTGGAATCCAACGCGATGCCGTATGGGCTGATCAGGCCGGTATCGATCCCGCTGATGGTGGCGATGGGGGCCTCGTTGGGCAGCCCGCTGCTGCTTGCCAGCGGCGGATAGACAAACACACTCGAGGCGCTTTCATCCGCCACATAGATGTTGAGGCTGGAATCCAGCGCGATGCCTTCGGGGCTGCTCAGGCCGGTGTCGAGCCCGCTGATGGTGGCGATGGGGCTCTCGTTGGGCAGCCCGGTGCTGCTTGCCAGCGGCGGATAGACAAACACGCTGGCGGCGCTTTCATCCGCCACATAGATGTTGCCACTGGAATCCACCGCGATGCCTTGTGGGTAGAGCAGGCCGGTGTTGCTCCCGCTGATGGTGGCGATGGGGGTCTCGTTGAGCAGCCCGGTGCTGCTTCCCAGTGGCTGATAGACAGACACGCCTGGGGCGCCTGCATTCGCCACATAGATGTTGAGGTTGGAATCCAGCGCGATGCCTGCTGGGTCGCTCAGGCCGGTCATGGGCCCGCCGATGATGGCGATGGGACCGGTGTCGCCTTTGCTCCCCGCGGCGTAAATGGTGATGGTGTTGGTGCAGGCGTTGGTGGCGTAAATGTTTCCACTCGGGTCAATGGTCACAAATTGCGGTGCGGAAAGTCCGGTAGGGACGGGGATCAGCGGGGAGACGTCGCCGTTGCTCGCGGCAGAGTAAGCCGTGACGGCGTAGGAGCAAACGTCCGAAACCAGTAGGGTCGGGGTGGGAACCCCGCTATAGGCGCGGCCTGAAGAACGATGAAGGCCGACAATCGCAAACGCGAGCCCACAAAAGATCGCGATCACGCCGATCCGTACTTTTCCTGCGTACTTGTTCATTTGCTTCTCCCCCGTGTTGACGGGGAAAACAACCGGACCACTGGAACACGGCTTAAGCGAGCCTAATGATCCCGTTGGGAGGATTAGGCAACAATTATATCGGCGCCTCTAGCTACTCTAAGTTAACCTGATTGCTCTCTTAACTGGTCCAATGTTCAGCGATGCCACTTTTGACTCGGCACACTGAAGCGTGAGGGAAATTTCATCGCGACTTGCTGGCAGCAGTGCCCTTCGCCATTTCATTTGAATCTATTCGCGCCAACAGCATATCGATCCTGGTGCGAGCAGCGTCTCCAGGTGCAAGCGAGCGCGCGCGCGACAAAGCCTCACGTGCATTGGGGTTATCATTGAGCATCAGATAGGCCACCCCAAGGTTAAACTGAGCTGGAAAGGACCTCGGCGCCAGCGCGAGCGCCGCGGAGTAGCGCGCGATCGCCTCGTGCGAGTTTTGCTGGGCCATATACATCGTGCCGAGATCGGTTAGTACCTGCGCGTCTTTCGGTTTAAGCCGCAGGTAGTGCTGGTACGCCGCGATCGCTTTGTCGAGTTGTCTTTGATCGAAGCATACGTTTCCGAGCCCGCGCAGAGCGTCGAGATTGTCGGGGTCGAGTTCCAGCACGTGCGTGAACGCTTCACGCGCGTGGTCATAATTCGCGGGGTCGAACACCGCGGATCGGAAGGCCACGTCGCCGAGGCGGTTCCAGGCTGCGATGTCGTTGGGACTGGCCTTGGCCTGTTTCTCCGCCTTGGCGATAAGCGTGCCGGCGGCGTGGGCCGGACCACCAGCCATCGGATGCCCAGAAGGTAAGGAGGGCGTCGAATGTCCGGGCGGCATGACGCCAGATACCTGGCCGTTCAAAGTCGATGCACGTCCCTGGGTAGTTGGCTGCATGGCGACTTGCGAGCGGTCGTGTTTCCCGGCAGGCATAAACATCCACGTCAGGACTCCGCCGAGCAAAAATGCGCCACTGACTGCGACAATCCATGAAGCTGATAAGCCACCACGGCCAGGCCAGCTGTCGCTTGGCCGCCGGAGTTCGTCCACGCCAGCCGCATCGACGCGATTGCCGCACGCAGCGCAGAACTTCGCGCCTATCGGGAACGGTGTCTCACATTGCGAACAATCGGCCATCGGTCACTCGTCGCCCTATGGCAGCGCCGTACCATCCTGCGACGAGCGCCCCAGTTCCATGCTACCGGCCGCGGTAAACTTGCCGGTTTTGGGATTGTACAACTCAGCCGTGCCGAGTGTATTGCCGTTGTTGTCGATCCCGCCGGCGATCAGGACAGAACCCTTCTTGGGTCCCGAGGTAATCAGCACAGCCGTATGAAGCGCGCGAGCGGTGGTCATGGAGCTAACCGACGCGAAGGTTGCGGAAACAGGATCGTATACCTCGGCGCTCGCCAGCACGGCACCGGCTCCGTCTTCGCCACCGGTGATCAGGATTTTCCCGGTGTTAAGCTGGGTCGCGGTATGCAGATAGCGGGGATGGGTCATCGTGCCGGTTGCTGCAAAAGTGCCGGCCGTCGGACTGTAGAGCTCGGCAGTTTGCAGCACGTTGCCCGCAGCGTCGATACCGCCGGCGATGAGCACGTCGCCTGAATTAGACCCGGTTACGATCAGGGCGGCGGTGTGGTTTTCGCGGCTGTCGGTCATCGTCCCTGTCGCAGTGAAGGTTCCCGCGACGGGGTTGAAAAGCTCCGCCGTGTTAACGATCGAACCATCGTTACCGCCCGCGATCAGCACGCTGCCATTCTTTAACAGCGTTGCGGTGTCGAGGAAGCGGACATCGGTCATCGTGTTTGTGCAGTAGCCGGTAGTAGCCGAGACTCCTCCAAGCGTTGAGCAAGTGAACCCAGTCGCCGGATTGTACATATCCGCGGTGTTGACGATGTTTCCGGTTGTGTCCTCTCCGCCGGTGATTAGAACCCAGCCATTCGTCAGCACGGTGGTGGTATGCGCGAAACAATGGGCGTCAGTCATGCTGGTAGCGGTTGGAGTAAACCTGCCGGTTGACGGATTGTAAATCTCCGCGGAGTTGAGGCAGGTCACGCCGGTGCTGTTGCCGCCCGCAATCAACACCCCGCCGCTTGATAGCGGCGCCACCGACGCGTAGAAACGGCCCGTCGCTAAAGTGTTCTTGCACGCTCCGGCAGCAGCATTTACTCCTCCTAAAAACTTGCAGGAGAAGGCTGCCGTCTTAAAGTTGTAATACTCCGCGGTGGTCATCGGGCCATTGAGCTGATCCAGGCCTCCCGCAAGCAGCATGCCTTCGTCGCTCGAGGCAGCTTGCGCGCCTGCCGCAGGCAGCACCGCAAGCAGCCCAAAGAACAACAGCGACAACGACCACATGGCAGGTGCCCGATTGCGCTTACTTCGCTTCGATGCTCCAGTCATCATGGCCTTGCGACCACGGCCTTCAGCCGGGCCCCTTCCTCATAGCTGGCTTCTTTATAGTTGGTATCTTTACCGCTCGCTCCGTAAACCGCCTGTATCTCGCGCCACAGCGCGAGCTGGTCCGAGGTCGCGTTCAGTTCATGTGCTGATACCGCTTCCGAGGAGGACGAAAACGGCGGCAGGCTCCACCATGCGCTGTGTTGGCCGGTCATGAAAGGGATATAAGCCAAAGCGGAGGCGGCGTTGAACCCCGAGTGGCAGGTGTATTGAGTTAGGGAACCCTGTGCGCCGCACGAGTACGGTAAGTTTTCGGCGACCTTCCAGTCATGGAACCGCTCCGTAAGCCCCGCCGGAGTTCCGAACGAATCGACCGTGGTGCCGGTATTAATGGCAAATGGTGCCATGTGACAATCGATACAAGAGACCCCCGAAGCGTACATTACCTGAAAGACCGAATTCGACGCCGCGTTATGCGGATCCTGTTCGTGGCAGGTCAGGCAGAAGTCGCTTTCATACGAAACACCATTAGGGTCGAAACCCGGGAGTATCGGAACCCACGAGGCTGCCAGGGCCGGATTCGCGCCGCGGACGAGCGTAGCCGTTACGCCACCCGATACCAGAGTAACACCGGGATATCGCGCAATAATCGCTGCGCCGAGGCTGCTGCTCGGATGGCACGAACTGCACCACACGCCTGTAAAGCCTACAGCACTTGCAGCGATCGTACCTGTAGCAGTGCTCACAACTGTGACCGGGTTTTGCACCTGGCCGCTGAACACCACGCTCGTCCTGGTAGTATCTCCGAGAGTGCCGCCTGTGCCGGTCGCAAGACCACCAGGGCTAAGCCCTGTGAACGTAATTGTCGCCGCTAAGGTGTCGGTGGGGTCATCCGTGATACCGGTCACCGTCCATCCACCTATGGCCGGGGCTGGCGCCGTGGTTTCAACGTTGTTGTAGCCAGCAACGGTGTTGCCAGCGATGAATATGGTGTCACCGACTGCGATGTCCGCAAGCGGAATTCCTGGCGCCGAGAGCGTCACTGTCGCCGTGGTGCCCGATTCCGAAATTGATGCGACCCCGTACACGCTGGCCTGAAGCGGCGAGTGGCAGTTGGCGCAGAAAGTATTGTCGTTCTCGCCGTAGGTCCCGCTGGGCTGTTCCCAGCCAAGTGTAGACGTCGGATTCGACCAGCCGTTCTGCGACTGGGCGTGCCGCGAATCCCACCAGCCATGGCCGGTTCGCTCCCACATGCCCGTGGTGGTGCTATACGTAACACCGGCGGCGCGCGACGTGTGGAGGGGATTTCCCTCAGCAGCATTAAAGTGGCAGCTCATACACGTAAGGCCGGAGTAATTATAGTCGGGACGGTCCAGGTTCAGGGGAAGGGGACCGGCGCACCAACCCTGAGCATTCCACGCGAGGATCAACGCACATAGAATCGCAGCGATCCGAGCCAGTCTCGGGATTGGCAACTGCCCGTAGAGCCCAGCCGGACGAACAAAAGCCTCCGGGGGTAGCTGCGTCGGTCGCCTCGATGTGGCGGGGTTGATATTCATCATCTTCCTACTGCGCTCACATGGCGTCAATTTTCGATATCTCTCGCTCTAGTGTCTTGTACTCAATGAGCGTAGGCGCCCCGTGTGCCGGCACTGCGGCCTGTACCACTCCATTGAACGGCGGCAGGGTCCACCAATCGGTGTGCTGCTCTTTAATGAACGGGATAAGGTTCTGCGCGTCGGCTACAGTGAACGTGGAATATGTGCTGTTATGACATCCCGACACTGATCCTACCGCGCCGCAGGAGTAAGGAAGGTCCGCGCCAACGTTCCAGTCGTGAAACCTTTCCTCGAGCAGCGGCAGGCCGGTGCTGCCGCCACCGATGGACTGGTACTCCGACATGTGGCAATCGATGCACCTGACCGGACCACCGTTAGGACCGTAGGTGGTCGTCATCATAGCCCACATGGCCGAATCGTCGGTGTTGTGACGCTGCTCATGGCAGTTGAGGCATAGCAGGTCTTCCTGCGAAGTGCCGTCGGAGTTCACTCCGGTGCTCAGAGTCTGATAGGAGGCGGGATTGTTGTAGCCCTTCCAGAGATAGATGGAGACCGCCCCGCCGTCCATAGCACTTGGATTCAACGCGCCGATCTGCGCGGTGATGTTATCCGGAGGATGACACGTTGCACAGGTCACAGCTTGGAATCGCTGCTGCGGAACAGAGGGAGCATTGGCAACGGCTCCATTGCTGAAGCTTGCGGGAGCGTAAGCTTGAAGGGGCGAATGACACTTCGCGCAAAACCCGTTCTCGGTCGTGGCATAATCGGACTGCGCGTGCCGCGAGGCGAACCATCCGCTGCCCGTCAATTGCCACATGCTCGAGCAAGTGCCTGCTCCTTTCCCTGTACAGCACGCAAATGGAGCGCCGGGGGTCGTAACCCCGCCCGAAGTCGTAGGACCGGCCGTACACGAAGCGTTGACAGCGGCAGCGCTCTCAAACCAAACGCCCAATACACGCGAAGTGTGGTCGAGGCCAGGTAAGTTCCCTTCCTCTATAAAATGACAACCGGCGCACGTCTCGGGCGCCGCATAGTCGTAGGTCGGCGGCGTCAGCTCGGTGGGGAGCACAGGATAGGTTATGCCGGGCGCGACCGCCGCTAACTCGGGCGACGCCGCCGACGCCTCCGAACTGCCGCCCAGCACCCACGCCGGCGCCGCGAGCAGCAACACTACTAGTGTACCTGACATCAACGAGCGCATTCGCTCACCATCTGCCGTCGGTTCGTGTGGCTAGCCAGTACCATTAGGTGGCTCCTGAGCGGCAAACCCATCAACTCTTTGGACTGATCGGCGGTAACCCTGTCCATCTTGCCGTCTCCGTTTCAGGCGCCTGCCGTCGTTAAAAACGTTCGTTCAGCGGCTCAATGCCGGCGGTCGCACATTGTCCCGAGCGGCACAACTGTATCCAAAAGGCGATGTGGTCGTATCCGAAAGAGTCAGCATGGTTTTGGGCGCTTCGGCGACCGCCTTGTAAACCTTGGGAAAATGCCCGCTCATTAATATTTCTAAAATCATTGCTCTGTTATTTAAGCAATTTTTATGCCGAACGCAATCCGCGCGATCACAATTTGCTCTTTGATTTTAACTTCCTGATTACAAATTGTTTTTAATCCAGACAGCCTCCCTCTGCAAGATTTTCCAGACCAATTTGGTTCTGCAGAGCACCTTCAGCTCCATCAGGTACACCGATCCTCCTCGCGGCGAATACGCTGATGGCGGTCAGTGCGATCAGCGCGAACAAAATTGGATTTGATCGCGTGCGCGCTCGGGCAGTCTGCCGCACTCGCTTGTGCGGCGCGCCGGGACCGTCTTGATGTCGGGCGCATGGCGCATCCAATCAGGCTGGGCCCACGCTGCGGACGGATCGAAAGGATCGATGACGCGTGTTACGGACGCGCGTTATCGCAGGCGCATTAAGTGAATGTCCGGGAAAGTTGGCGGAGCGCGGCGGATCAGGAAATCTTGTCGGGCTTTACAACATCGGCGGCCTTCGCCTCGTCGGGCTTGGCTACCGTCTTGGCCGTATCGTCGGGCTCGTTCATCGCGCGTTTGAAATCGCGAATCGCTTTGCCCATCGCGCCGCCGACATCGCCGAGCTTGCTGGGCCCGAAGATGACCAGAATGATCAGCAGAATGATCAGCAGGTGAGTTGGCGCAAACAGATCCATATTTTTCTCCGCGCCGGCTGCCGTCCAGTCGGTCTAGCGAAAAGTCTATATCCTTGACTGCCGGATTGCCACGCCTGTTGCCATCCCCTCATGCCGAGCGCGCAGGCTCCTGATTCACCGGGAGGTCGCCGTCGAGGTGGTAGCGCTGAACCTTGCGATAGAGCGTCGAGAGGTGAATGCCGAGCACCTGCGCGGCCCTCACCTTGTCGTTTTCGACCTTGTCGAGCACGCGTTTGATATGCTCGCGCTCGAGCTCCTCGAGCGTGAGGCCCGAGTTCTCGATACTCGCCATCACCGGCGACGTGCTGCGCAGCTTGTCGGGCAAATCGTGCGAATGGATGACGTCGGTCTCGGCCAGAATCGCGGCGCGCTCGACGGCGTTTTCGAGTTCGCGGACGTTGCCCGGCCACGCGTAGTTGATCAGCAGGCGCATCGCGCCTTTGGAAAAGCGCATCGCAGTTCGCGGCAACGACTTCTCGTACTTGCGCAGGAAATGGTTGGCGAGCAGGGGAATATCGTCCTGACGCTCGCGCAAACCGGGCAGGTTGATGTTGATGACGTTGATTCGGTAGAGCAGTTCCTCGCGGAAGCGGCCGGCCTTGACCTCGGATTCGAGGTTGCGATTGGTGGCGCACAGCACGCGCACGTCGAACGCCACCGGATCGTTGGCGCCCAGCGGGTAGACCTCGCGCTCCTGGAGCGCGCGCAGCAGTTTGACCTGCAGCGCGAGCGGCAACTCGCCAATCTCGTCGAGCAGGACGGTGCCCTTGTCGGCGGCCTTGAGCAGGCCCACCTTGTCCGCCCCGGCGCCCGTGAATGCCCCGCGTTTGTAGCCGAACAGTTCGCTCTCGAGCAGGTTCTCGGGCAGCGCGCCGCAATTGATCGGCAGGAAGCGGTTGCTGGCCCGGTCGGAGCTGAAATGAATCGCGCGGGCGACCAGTTCCTTGCCGGTGCCGGACTCACCGGTGATCAACACGCTGGTGTCGGTGCGCGCGACTTTTTCCATGACGCGGAACACGCTTTCGATAGCGTCGCTTTTGCCGATGATGCTCTCGAAGCGATACTTCTCGCGCAGTTCCTGGCGCAGAAAACGGTTCTCCCTGAACAGCGCCTTGCCCTCGAGCGCGTTGCGCATCACCTTCTTCAGGTGATCGTTGGCAAACGGCTTGGTGATGTAATCGTAAGCGCCCTGGTGCAGCGCCTCGACGGCTGACTCGACGCTGGCGTAGGCGGTGACGATTATTCCCATCACCTCGGGGTCGAGTTCGCGCATCTTGCGCAGCAGATCGAGTCCGCTGCCGCCGCTGGTCAGGTTAAGGTCGAGAATCGCGAGATCGATTTTTTCTTTTTCGAAGATGTGCAGCGCGACCGCGGCGGCCGGCGCCTCCGTCACCTCGTAGCCTTCGCTGCGCGCCAGCTGAACGATGATCGAGCGCATCAAGGGTTCGTCCTCGACGATCAGCAGCCGGTACGGTCCGCGCTCCTGTGCGGTCCATGAAGCGTCGTTGTTCATCGCATTTCGATTCTCAAGACGCGGCCATGCTCGCTGCCTGCTCCGCGCGGACCGAATCCTCCGCGGCCGCCAGCGTGATGGTGATGGTGGTGCCGTGGCCGACCTCGCTGTCAACCCGAATGGTGCCCTGGTTGGACAGGATCATGCGCTGGCATAGCGACAGCCCCAGTCCGACGCCGGCGCCCGCGGGCTTGGTGGTGAAGAATGGATCGAACACGCGTTCCAGATATTCGCGCGGGATTCCGATCCCGTTGTCCACCACCTTGATAACCACCCGGCGCGATTTGTCCGCGCCCTGTCCGGCGCGCTGGTTCTCGGTGATCACCTTGATCACGCCGCCCTGGGCAGGGGAGGCGTCGGCGGCGTTGAACAGCAGATTGAGCAGCACCTGCTGAATTTCGTTGTCGTCGGCAAACGCGCGGCGCAGATCGGGATCAAGGATGGGTTCAACCTGGATGCCGCTGAAGCGGGTGTTGTAGCTGATCAGCCGCAGCGTCTCGCCGATCAGCCCGTTGACGTCCACCGGCTTGCGTTGCGCCGTGGTCGGTCGCGCGAAATTCACCAGGTCCTTGAGCGTGCTCGAGATGCGCGTGATCTGGGACAGGATGGTGTGCAGCGTGGTGCGCCGCTGGGGGTCGTTCTCGCCGGTCAGGATCGATTGAACCAGCGATGAAATCGACGCCAACGGGTTGTTCACCTCATGCGCCACGCCCGCCGCGAAGGTGCCCGCCGCCGCCAATCGCTCGGCCTTGATCAGCGAGTCGAGCATGTCGCGCCGTTGCGTCACGTCGCGCAAGATCATCTGGATGAATTCCTTCTTGCCATAGGTGATCAGCGCGATGTTTACGTCGAAGAAGAGCGGCCCGATCGGAAATTCCGAGCTCTGTGCCGATCCCTGGCGCAAAACCGTCTCCAGGCTGTCGATCACCCTTCCCCTTAGCTCCGGCGGTACGAAATCTGTGATCGGATATCCAATAATCTGCATCTTGTCATGGCCGTGGTCATACCAACCTCTGGCGGCTGCTGGCACCTCCGTTTGATGGAGCCGCAGGGCAGCCGCATTCAGCCCGGTCACGATCCAGGTATCCGCTTCGATCTCATACATTGGATCGGGCGCGTGGTCGATCGTGTTGCGGTACTTCTCTTCGGATTCGCGCAGCAACCGTTCGCGCGATTCGATGTAGAACTGCGAGACCATCAGGCGCCGCTCGTCGATTGCCGCGACCACCAGGTCGCGCACCAATTCCATCGCGGGACCGGTCATTGAGGATTTTACGTGATTGAGAATTATTTGCTTGAGCGCGATGTGGATAGTGTTGAACTGAGAGGGTTTGGCCCGCGCCAGCATCCCCTCCTGGCAATGCTTGCGCAGATAAACGTAGGTGCAAATGTCGTCGGGATCGCGCAGATGATCGCCCAGCCGGATCAGCGCATTGATCAAACTGGCTCTGCGCGCCTTTTCATCGTATTCAGCGCGGCTGTCGGTGATGGCGGCGATCGCCTCTACCCACTGGTCGACGATGCCGTCGAAGTGCCGGTCGATCAGGTCCGCCGCCTCGGCGCGTACCTGGATGCACTCGGGCGTGCGGCTCCAAATTGTCGGACCCCATAGGCGCGAGAGCGATTGCTCGATCTCAGCCAGCTGCAGCCTTATCGCCTGCAGTTCTTCGGGGGTGGCCTCAATTGGCGCGTCGGTCGTATCACGGTGTCGTTTGAACTTTGATGGCCTGCAGCATCCACAAGCAAGCAGTAGTTTCATTGCGGTAAAACCCGGTCGGAGGATTCCAACGTTGATGTGTCAACCAAATGACGTATAACATTCGCAAAATAACCAATCTAGCGTGTCGATTACGAGGAATCCTGCCTGATTTTGCAAAGGAGGCACCCTGCCTGATTTTGCACCCTGCGAATCGTTCGCTCCGAGTCCGTGCCCGAGGCGCAAATCGTACAGGGCTCATCCCAATTGGTTGGCGCGAGGTGGGCGTTTGCCGAAAAAGCCGCATAATCGCTGGGGTTTCCCGGTGGCATGGCTTTGGCACTTGGGTCCTTATCGAGAGGGCGCCTACATCAGATGCTTACCAATTCCGGTCCGGTCCAACGCGTCACCCCGCACGGTAAGTTCCTTGCCCGTGCCGGACAGAAGTTCTTTTTCAAGGCGATGCGCCTCGCCGACGTCAGCGCGACACTCGAGTTTGCTCACAAGCTCAAACTAAGAAAGCGACTCGACGACCTCAGAGCCTCGCACACCACCGGCCTGGTGCTGACCGAGGCGAATGCGCAGCCCTGCCTGGACATCGCGGCCCAGTCGGGACTGGTCGCGATGGTCGAGTTGAGAATCACGGCCGACGAGCTGACCAGCCGCCGCGGATGGAAATCCGTGGTCTCGCGGATCGCGCATACAACAAACATTTTCGCCACGCATCCGGCCCTGGCCGGTTACATCCTCAATTGCGAAATCGCCCCGGACGCGCTGCGCGCGGGCGGACTCGAAAACGCGCGGCGGCGCCTGCGCGGCGTGGTAAAGACGATCAAGGGACGCGCGCCTGACGCGATGGTCGGGATAAAGGTGCGGCCGGAAACGCGCGCCCTTTCAATCCTCGAAGAAGATTTTCTTTACGCGGAAATCCCGGCGCTCGAGCCGCTCGAGATTCGCGATTTCGTCGTCGCCTTGCACAACCTCGCGGAGGCGCGGCCGGTGGTGATCGAATTCAGACAGGCATCGCCGGGGCAGGACGAGGCGGTAGCAGTGGCGTTTGGCACGGGTGCGGCTGGCGTGGTTGCTCCTCCCGTTCCTGCTCCGGTTTCTCAAGACTGGCTTGGCGTGCGCATGATGCGCGCGTCGGATGTGATGCCGTTCGTGACGCTCAATGGCACCTGCCCGCCGCGGCCGCCGAAGACGCCGATGGTGTCGGTGGTGATTTGCGCGTACGACGCCGAGCGCACCATGCGCGATTGCCTGGAGTCGCTGCGCCGCCTCGACTACCCCAATTTCGAGGTGGTCATCGTCGATGACGGCTCGCGCGATCGCACCGCTGACATCTCGATGGACTTTCCGGAGTTCCGTCTCATTCGCCAGCCCAACAAGGGCCTCGGCGTCGCGCGCAACGTCGGGATGCATGCGGCGCGCGGCGAAATAATCGCCTACACCGATTCGGACTGCGTCGTCGATCCGCATTGGCTGACGCTGATGGTCCGCTTGATGATCGAAAACAACTTCGACGGATGCGGCGGACCGAACTACGCGCCGCACGAAGACGGCTGGATCGAAGCCAGTTGCGCCGCATCGCCGGGCGCCCCGTGCCACGTGCTGGTCGCCGAGGATCGCGCCGAGCATCTGGCAGGCTGCAACATGCTCTTCTCCAAGGCGGCGCTCGCGAAGATTGGCGGATTCGATCCGCAGTTCACGTCGGCGGGCGACGACGTTGACATTTGCTGGCGATTGCTCGACGCGGGCTTCAAGCTCGGCTTCTCGCCGGCCGCCTTCGTCTGGCACTTCCGGCGCAACACGGTCAAGGCTTACTACGGACAGCAGCGCGGCTATGGACGCGCCGAGGCGATGCTGTATCCGCGCTATCCCGAGCGCTTCAACGTGATGGGCCAAATCGCGTGGCGCGGCACGATTCCCGGCCTCGCGCGCACTATTCCGGGCGGCAGCCGCAAACGCGTGCTCTGGAATGCAACCGCAGGCGCGCAGACGATTTTCGATCCCGCACTTACCCTGGCCAGGGTTCTCCCGCAGACGCTCGAATGGACCGTGCTCTCGGCGATCGCGATTGCCGCGTCGATCGTGCTTGGGGTGTCGATCATTCCCGCGGCTGCGATGCTCGCGCTCGGGCCGATTTGGGCGCTCTACTATGCGTGGCATGCGCCGCTGGAAAAATCTCACCAAAGTTTTACCGCGCGACTTCTGATCGCGTATCTCGCTTACACGGGACCGATGGTGCGAACGATGACGCGCTACAAGACGCGGGCGAAAGCCCTGACCGGACTCGCGGGCGCCGACGGCGTGCGCCAACGCCCAACCATCAACTGGCTCAGGCGTTCGATCCGGCTGGACTATTGGAACGACGAAAGCATCACGCGTGACCGCCTGATGGACCGGATGCTGAAGCTGTTCGCGCGCAGCGGCCATGGCGCCGTCGTCGATGCGGGATGGAACGACTACGACCTCGAAGTGCGCCCCAATCCGTGGACCCGAATCGAACTCAAGACCGCCGACGAAGAGCACGAGGCGGGCAAGGTCACCAACCGCGTACTGGTGCGGATAAAGTCCACTCGAATCACCAAGCTGGCTCTGGCGGCGGGCGTGATCAGCGCGGCCGTCGCCGCGATCGCGGGACTGCCTGAGATCGCGCTTGGCCTGGGGGCGCTCACGATGGCCGGCGCGGTGTGCATAATTGCCGAGATGGTCGAGGCCGGACGCGTCGCGCATCGCGCGACCGAGCAATGCGCCACCGAACTGAATCTCGCGCCGCTCGGCGTGCTGATACGTCAGCCTTCGACTGCGGAAGCGACGGCCTCTGCACGCAAGCCCGCCCGCGCCCAACTAGCCTCGCGCGACCGCATCGCGGAATAGTTTTCTCCAGCCTCCATCCCTCGGCACCACTCCGACAGGAGAGCTGTGCGTAACCGGATGTTGGTGCTGAAGCGATACGCGCTGGCGCGCGAGATCCTTCGCTGCGCTCAGGATGACGGAAAAAAAGCAAGCGGCGCCCGTGTCATTCTGAGCGAAAGCTGCTGTAGCGAAGAATCTCGCCGGAAACTCCGGTGTCCGGCGTTAGTCGTGCCTCGCCCTGACAGGGCGAGGCCGACGCGAGTCATCGAGCGTCGGGAGCGGGTCCAAATTCCAAGTTCCTCTCGCGCCCCATTCCGTCTCACTCCGTCATCCCGACCGCCGCTTGGCTCCGGATTGCCTCGCTCTGCAAGGTTTTGCCGGTTTTGATCCACGATGCGCGGGGCCGCAGACTAATCCGATTATCGGGCCGTGACCTCTCTGGTGGCTCTTCGCGATTTAGCGTCGATGGCTTTGAGCAGGCGGTCCGACTCTACGAAGAGCAGCAGCAGGTCTGCCTGTGTGATCGGTCGCGCGTGCATTGTGCAAATCCGGATCGGGAAGAGACGATAAAATGCCTCCTGGACGCCCTCCTTTCGGAGAAACACTTCTCGAAAAGCACTATTCCAGTTATCGCGTCTGCATATGATTGTTACATAGTCTGTAAAGTCTGCGTAGAAAATCAAATCCTGTATGGGTTCGCCTCGCTCAAGGGCCACCGCTCGTTTACTTTCCCACGCTTTCCGCATCGGACCCGGAACCTGACGCTGTAACCACTGCTCTCCGAACCTGCTGACCATCTGCCGGTGGATGAAAGCTCTAAATCGGCTCTCGAGTTCAAACAACAGATCGTAGGCGAATCCCATCATAGATTCGTGATCCGTGAGAAGCTCTATCGTGACCGCGCCTTCAAGCTTGCGTACCGCCAGCGAGGGCGACCTGGGCCGGATCTCTGCCGCATCAAGAATCAGGTCGAATGCGGGCTGTGGGAAATTTGTGAGTTCGAGGTCAAAGCCTTGTCCCGCGTAGAAATCAACTCTTTCGAGAGCGTCTTCATAGACTGGTTGTGGAATTGTCACGTTCCGCCAGTCACCTAGAGACGATCGTAGGATACCCGTTAACTCAGATTCGAAGGGTTGGAAAGTCTTGAGGGCGTTTCCAATCCCGTTCAGATCAGACAAGGCTTTAAGCGAATTCAACGGAGATTCGATATTGATCCAAGCGACCTGAAAAGACTCCGCCGCCCGAAGGAAATTCATTTTTTCCGCAACGAACCTTGTGGCCTCGTGAGCAGCTTCGAGCATATTTCTAAGCGCGGCCATTTCTTCGATCGCTGGCATACGGAACCGAGCCGCGATTTGCTCAGAAATCAGTGCAAATCGTCCCATATCGCTAGCTATCGATCTATTGATCTGCTGAAAGGCTGTCGCCTGTTCAGCAAAAGATTTCGTAAGGGCAGCGAGAGGGGTTTTCAAAAGCGAACTACCCACTAGATCAGCCGCGCTAAACGACAGACGCGCCGCTTCGGTTGCCTTGGAAAGGAATTCCAGCTGACTTGAGCCTGCAATCCGGGTCATTTCTAGGAACGACTGCTGCTCGTACCAGAATCCCGAATATCGCTCGAACATTTGCGATTTTCTGAACAACTCCTCTTGCATTAATTCGATCGCTGTTTTGGTGCCCATGTCCTCCTCCACTACCTGCGCAGCCTCCGTGGCTATCGAACACTTACTGCACGTACATTCTTTTGAGAGTTATTCATTCTAGTGGTGATCCCAGCCGGAGTCGAACCCGCGTTCCCGACGTGAGAGAACGAAGGAGGCAGGTTCCCACGGAATCAAGCCGACTACCGGACGGCCGGCCGCCTCTCCCATGAAGTAACGGGCGGGGTAAGATCCGGGGTCCCTCGATTACGCAGACTTCGCTCGCGATGACAGAAAACACTACGGCCAACGACGACTATTTTTTCCCCCTTAACCACTTCTAACAGGGCGAAGCCCGGATCCGGGTTCCTTCGCTTCGCTCAGGATGACTCAAAAAAAGTCCTAGCAGGCCGTCAGGCCGCATCTTCTCCTTAACACTGGGTGCAGGGCTCAGCCCTGCTCACCCCTGCCAGTGCGTAGTCGTGAAAAGATGCGCTGCGCAGATTTTCACGACTTCTCACTGCGGGTGCAGGGGCCGCGCGCGACAACGGAGCGCGGCCTTAACATTGGGTGCAGGGGTCACCCCTGCCGGAACCCACGGTGGGTTTCGCTCTCCCTTAGCTTGGTGAGTGCGCGACTCAGTCTTCCAGAATCTTGTGGATCGATTCGAGGTCGCGGCGGACCTCATTGAGCACGCGGCGGGCTTGACCGTCGATTCCGGGAGATCGCGCCGGCGCGCGCTCCGATGACGCCGGGGACGGCTTCGCGATCGGCTTGCCGGTCATCAGCGCGTCGATGCCGAATTCCTTGATGTGCTTGTTGGCGCCTACGATCGTGAAGCCTTCGTCGTGCAGCAGGCGCTTGATGAGGCGCAGCACGTCGAGGTCCTTTTCATTGTAGAAGCGATGCTTGGTGCGGGTGTGCCTGGGTTTCAGAAATGGGAACTGGGTTTCCCAAAAACGCAGCACGTAGGTCTCGACGCCCAGCGCGCGCGCCGCTTCGCCGATCTTCAGCCCGCGCTCGGGGAACAAGGACATCGTGGCGCGCGCATCCGGCTTGGATTTTTGCCGGCGAACTGACGGCTGGCGTGGCATCGGCGTCATACCGCCGGCTTGGCGCCGTTGTTAACCCGCTCCTTCAATACCTGGCTGGGCTTGAAGGAGAGGACGCGGCGGGAGTCGATGGTAATCGGCTCGCCGGTCTGCGGGTTGCGCCCGCGGCGCGCATGTTTTTGATTGACGAGAAAGGTGCCGAAGCCGGAAATTTTCACTTTCTGACCGTGGCGCAATGAATCCCTGATGATCGCAAATACCGCTTCGACCACTTCACAGGCTTCCTTCTTCGAGGAGCCTACCCGCTCGTAGATCAGATCTACAAGATCGGCTTTAGTCATGCCCTGCGGCGTAACGATCCCCACCCGCTCGCGTTAGGCACGCTTAATTACCGCAACTCCGCCCCTAATCGCATCAGCGCCTGCTCGATCAACACGGCGTGAATGCGGTTAACCTCCTCATCGGTCAGCGTGCGATCCTTTGCACGGTAACGACAAGCCAACGCCACGCTCTTTTTCCCGGCGGCCACCGCCGTGCCCTCGTACACGTCGAACACCTCGACGCTTTCCAGCAGCGATGCGCCGCATTCCCAAATGGCTTTGATTACCATATCCGCCGGGAAATTTCGATCCAGCACCAACGCCAAATCGCGCCTGATCGCGGGATATTTTGGCGGCGGCTGGAAAGTTTTGCGCGGCGAGAAACCATAGGCAATGAGCCCACTCAAGTCAAGTTCATAGACCGCGCATGGATCGTCGAGGTCCAGCCGCATCGCCTCCGCGGGGTGCAACTCGCCAATCAAACCGATCGGCGCGTCGTCGAGCATAACGATAGCGCTGCGGCCGGGATGCAGGAATGGCGCATCGGCGCTCTCGAGAGCTTTGAACGCCACCCGCGGCGAAATTCCAATCGCTTCCAGGTACGTCTCGAGGATTCCCTTGATCGAAAAAAATCCCGCCGCGACGCTGTGCTCGCCGATCGCGGAGAGCGCGTAGGCTCCGTAGCTGACGGCGGCGAGATGATGTTGCTCGGTCGCGGCGTCGCCGTCCATGCGGAAGGTCTTGCCCATTTCAAATGCGTGAAAGGCGCGGGCCTCGCGGTTCAAGTTGAACCTGAGCGCGGTGACCAGCCCCGGTATCAGGCTCACCCGCAGTTCGCTGAGTTCCGCGGACAGCGGGTTGGTTACTTTGACGGGCCGGGCGGCGGCCACAATCCCCGAAAAGCGCGCGTTGTCGGCGGGCGCGATGAACGCGATAGTGGCGGCTTCGGTCAGGCCGCATCCCAGCATCACTTCGCGCGTGCCCTTCAAGAACTCGCGCTCGCGATTGACGGGAGCCAGCGCGGTGACGCGTTGCGGCAGCAGGGCCGGGATGTCCTCGAAGCCGCCGAGCCGCGCGACTTCCTCGATCAAGTCGGTCTGCTCGACCAGGTCGGAGCGGAACGACGGCGGCACCACCGCCAGCACACCCTTGGCGCGCGTGCTCACTTGCGCGCCCAGCGATTTGAGCCGGCTCCTGGCCACAGTCGGCGCTATCGCGGCGCCCAGCAACGATTCCATCGCGCCGAGGTCGAGCGCAATCTCGCGCGGCTCGGCTTTGCGCGGCTCGAAGTCGGCTATCGGCGACGCCTCGCGTCCGCGCGCGATCCTGCGGATCAATTCGGCGGCGCGAATCAGCGCGCCGACTTGTCCCGCTCGATCGACGCCGCGTTCGAAGCGGTAACTCGCCTCGCTGCGCAAACCCAGGCGCCGCGCCGTGCGCGCTATGGTCATCGGCTCGAAGTATGCGCTCTCGAGCAAAATAGTCCCGGTCGGATCGCCGACCTCGGAGTTGAGACCGCCCATCACGCCCGCGATTGCCAGCGGCTTGTCGCCGTCGGCGATCAGCAGATCGTTCGGATCGAGCGTGCGCGCGACGTTGTCGAGCGTGACGAACTCGCGCGTGTCGCCGGCGCGGCGCACGATGATCTTTCCGTCTGCGATTTTGCCGAAGTCGAACGCGTGCAAGGGCTGGCCGAGTTCGAGCATCACGTAGTTGGTCGCATCGACGACGTTGTTGAGCGCGCGCATCCCGCATAGTTCCAGCCGGCGCTTGAGCCACGCCGGCGAAGGACCGATCTTGATTCCGGTCATCGCGAGCGCGGCGTAACGAGGGCATAGATCGGGCGCGTCGATCGAAACCGAAACCGTGAAGCGCGCGCCGTCGGGCGAGCCGGCCGAATGCGCCGCGCGCAGCCGTGGTGCGCGCAGCCGGGCGGCGAACAAGGCCGCGACCTCGCGCGCCAGGCCCAGCACCGACAGGCAATCGCCCCGATTCGGCGTGATTTCGACATCGAGCACGGTATCGTCGAGGTGCAAATACGCGGCCACGTCGCCACCCAGCGGCGCATCGGCGCCGAGCGTCAGGATTCCAGCCTGATCCAGCGACAGGCCAAGCTCGCGCTCCGAGCAGAGCATGCCCTCGGAACGCACACCGCGAATGACGGCTGCCTCCAGCGGCGGCTGCTTGCCAAGCTGCGCGCCAACCAGAGCGAGCGGCGCCATCATGCCCGCCTTCACGTTGGGCGCGCCGCACACGACTTTGAATTGGCCTTTGGTGCCCGCGTCCACGTCGCAAAGATTCAGCCGGTCCGCGTTGGGATGCTTTTCGACGTTGAGCACCCTGGCGGCGAACACGCCCGCGAATCCGGGCGTGAGTTTTTCGACATTCTCGACCACCAGCCCCGCGTAACTGAGGCGCCGCGAGATTTCCTCGACCGGCGCGTCCACGCTGACGAAGTCGCGCATCCAACTGAGCGGAAGCTTCATCGCACACCTCCGCTCAGCGCCGGGAACTGGCTCAAAAAGCGCAGGTCGTTCTCGAAAAACAGACGCATGTCGTCAACCCCGAGCTTGAGCAGACCCGTGCGCTCGACGCCCATGCCGAAGGCGAAGCCCTGGTACTCGTCGGGATCGTACTGCACCGCGCGCATCACGTTGGGGTGGATCATTCCGCAGCCGAGCACTTCGGTCCATCCCGAATGCTTGCAGACCGGGCATCCGGCGCCGTCGCACAGGATGCAATGCATGTCGAGTTCGGCGCTCGGCTCGGTGAATGGAAAATAACTGGCGCGAAAGCGCACCGCCGTCGTGCCGAAGAACGCGCGCGCGAATTCGGTCAGCACGCCCTTGAGTTGCGCCATCGTGATGCGCCCGCGTTTATCGACCATGAAGCCCTCGATCTGCGTGAACATCGGCGAGGCGCGCACCGACAGGTCGTCGCGCCGATAGCATCGCCCGGGACAAACCACCGCCAGCGGCGGCCGCCGTTTCTCCATCACGCGGATCTGGCCGTTGGAGGTATGCGTTCGCAGCAGCATCCCGCCCTCGAGGTAGAAGGTGTCTTGCATGTCGCGCGCGGGATGATGCGGGGTGAAGTTGAGCGCCGCGAAGTTGTGGAAGTCGTCCTCGATATCCTGGGTCATCGCGACTTCGAAGCCCATCGACTCGAAAATTTGCAGCATTTTTTCGAGAATGTCGGTGATCGGATGGAGATGGCCGCGCGCGATGCGCATCCCGGGCAGCGTCACGTCGAGGCGTTTTTCATTGAGCGATTTGCTCAGCGCCGCGGCTTTGAGTTTCTCGCTCAGAGCCTCGATGCGCGCTTCGACTTCGCCCTTGATCTGATTGATGAGCTGGCCGATGGCGGGACGCTCCGCATTGGGGACTTCGCGCATCCCGCGCATGATTTCCGTAAGCTCGCCCGAGCGGCCGAGCACGCGCACCCGGACCGCGTCGATCTGCGCCTCGCCGGCGTCGTCGCCGAGTTCCGCCATCGCACGGCGCCTGATTTCCTCGAGTTGTTCTCTCATCGTGCTCTTCCCCGGCCGTCCAGCTCAGTCTCGCCATTCATCCGTGGTGCCATATTGCACCCACTGAAAAACCAAAAACAAAAAACCACGTGGGCGAACGACCCACATGGTTTCCTGGTGCGCGGCCCCTGGAACGGCGCGGCTCTATGCTGCTTGCAAGCCGAGCGCGCTCTTGGCGGTGCGCACCAGCTCGGTAAACAATCCGTCGCGCTCCTGCGCCAGCTTCGCGAGCATCTTGCGATCGACCTCGACGCCCGCTTTCTTGAGCCCGTTCATCAGGCTGCTGTACGAGATTCCGCTTTCGCGCGCCAGCGCATTGATACGCGCAATCCATAGCGTGCGGTAATCGCGCTTTTTCTGCTTGCGATCGCGATAGGCGTAGGTGAGGCCCTTCTCGAGGGTCGAGCGAGCCTGCCGGTAAAGTTTGCGCCCGCCGACGAAGCCGGAGGCGAGCTTGAGTTGACGCTTATGACGGCGGCGCGTCTTGGGTCCGCCTTTGGCGCGAGGCATCGGAGTGGTGAAATCCTTCCTTGGTAGATATCGGGTAAGTTAATTCTTAGTTGGCCGCGCTCAACCGTACGGCATCATTATCTTAATTTTTTCGGCGTCGGCCTTGCCCAGGATACCGGTCCTGCGCAGCCGCGCTTTCTGTTTCGGATTTTTGGCCGAGAACATATGGCGGGCATACGCGTGTTTGAACTTGACCTTGCCGCTCTTGGTCACGGAAAAGCGCTTGGCCGCGGTACGGCTGGTTCTGATTTTCGGCATACGATGGTCGCTTTGCTTCTTTGCCTCGAAATTTTCTCTATCGCGGCGTCAGCAGCACGGACATGTTGCGTCCTTCCATCCGGGGCGTGCCTTCCGCCTGCGCGATTTCCGTAACCTGCGCGATGATTCTCTCGATCAGCGCCCGTCCGAGTTCCGGATGGGTAATCGCGCGGCCGCGGAACGAAACGGTGAGCTTAACACGATGACCTTCACCGATAAAGCGCTTGATGTGATTAACTTTGAAGTCCACATCATGCTGCCCGGTCGCCGACCCCATCTTCACTTCCTTGATCATGCTGATGGTGTGCTTCTTGGAGTCGTGCGTCTTTTTCTTCTGCGAGTACCGGTACTTGTCGAAGTCGGTGACCCGGCACACCGGCGGCGTCGCTGTCGATGAGACCTCGACCAGGTCCAGGCCGCGGCTCTCCGCCACTTTGATCGCCTCGCGCAGCGGCAGGATTCCGACCTGGCTGCCGTCGGCGTCGATTACACGGACTTCTTGAGCGCGAATCAGGTTATTGACGCGAATCGCGGGCTCCCTTGAGGGCGGGGTTCTGAAATCTCTTCGGATATGACACCTCCTCCGGCTTGGTGGCCGGATGAACTTCCTAAGCCGGGATCGGCTCCTTCTTCAATAGCTCGACCAGCGCCGCCAGCGGCATCGCATTGCTCTTCTCGCCGCGCAGCAGCCGCACCGACACCGATCGATCGGCGGCCTCGCGCTCGCCGACCACAATCATATACGGCACCTTGGCCAGTTCGGCCTCGCGAACCTTGAAACCGAGCTTCTCGTTGCGGATGTCGCTGTGGGCGCGCAGTCCCTCGCGCCTGAGCAGCCCGGTGACTTCCTTGGCGTAGTCCTCGACCTTTTCGCTAAGCGACAGCACCCGCACCTGCTCCGGCGCGAGCCACAACGGCAGCACGCCGCCGGTATGCTCGATCAGCACGCCGATAAAGCGTTCGAGCGAGCCCAGGATCGCGCGATGAATCATCACCGGACGCTCTTCGGCGCCGGCGCGGTTGGTGTAGGTCAGGTCGAAGCGCTCGGGCATGTTGGGATCGAGCTGTATCGTCGCCACCTGCCACTTACGCTTGAGCGCGTCGGAAACGTAAATCTCGATCTTGGGGCCGTAGAAGGCGCCCTCCTTCGGATTTATCTCGTACGCGATTTCGTTGCGCTTCATCGCGTTGCCGAGCTTGGCCTCGCTCATCTGCCATTGCTCCGCGGTGCCGAGATGATGCTCGGGCATCGTCGCCAGCTTGAACTCGACGCGCTCGAAACCCAGCGCGGCGTAAACCTCGCGAACCATCTGCAGATTCAGCCCGATTTCGTCCTCGATCTGATCTTCCCGGCAGAAGATGTGCGCGTCGTCCTGCGACATCGCGCGCACCCGCATCAGGCCGTGCAGCGTGCCCGAGCGTTCGGCGCGATGCAGCCGGCTGAACTCCGCGATGCGCAGCGGAAGATCGCGGTACGAGCGCTTCTCGGCGCGGTACACGAAGGTATGGCCGGGGCAATTCATGGGCTTGAGCCCGTAGCCGTGATGCCATCCTTCGGGGCCGGTGTCGATAGTGTTCGTCGCGCTGTCGGGATCCGGCGAGAGAAACATATTCTCGCGGAAATTTTCCCAATGCCCCGACGTATTGAAAAGCTCATTCTTGAAAATCAGCGGCGTGACCACCTCGTCGTAGCCGTAGCGCCGGTACAGGCGGCGCATGTAGTCGACGAGCGCGTTGAAGATGATGACGCCCTTGGGCAGGTAGAACGGCGAGCCCGGCGAGATCGGATCGAAAATGTACAGGCCCATCTCGCGGCCCAGCTTGCGATGGTCGCGATGGCGGGCGAGCTCGACGAGTTTCAGATGCTCCTCGAGCGCCTCCTTGCTGGCGAACGCGGTGCCGTAGATGCGCGAGAGCATCGCGTTGTGCTCGTCGCCGCGCCAGTACGCGCCCGCCACGCTGGTGAGCTTGAACGCCTTGAGATAGCGGGTCGAGGGGACGTGCGGTCCGCGGCACAGATCCAACCAGTCGCCCTGGCTGTAGATCGATACGTGATCGTCGGGGATGCCCTGGATTATCTCGACCTTGTATTTCTCGCCCATCGCCGAGAACTTGCGGATCGCGTCCTCGCGCGACACTTCACTTCGCTGAATCTTGTGGTCGGCCTTCACCAACTCGCGCATTCTGGCTTCGATCTTCGGCAGATCCTCGACCGTGAACGGCGCGGCGGGCGCGAAGTCGTAGAAAAAGCCGTCCTCGATAACCGGGCCGATCGTCACCTGCGTCCCGGGATACAGCGATTGCACCGCCATCGCCATCAGATGCGCCGTAGAATGACGGATTGTCTCGAGACCCTCGGGCGAGTCCGCAATCACCGGCTCGACCGACGCGTCGTGCTCGAGCTTGTGCGTGAGATCGACCACCTTGCCGTCGATGCGCGCGGCCACCAGCTCGCGGCTTGGAATCCCGTCCAGTACGTCGCGAACGATAGTGCCAACCGGCACGACGCGGGATTCGCCGCCGACGGTTACGGTTACTTTGGAACTCATCAAGCGAAGATTCTAATCATTGCGGGAAACTGGCGGGGCGAAATTCGCGCGCGCGGCTGTGGGCACGGACCTGGTAGGCACGGGCGGGATTGAACCGCCGACCTCTTCCGTGTCAAGGAAGCGCTCTCCCACTGAGCTACGTGCCTTCACGGGCGAGGCGTGTTGAGTAGATACATCAAGCAAACGCTGACGGTAACCGATCTTGCGCTCGCGGGCAACCGAAAAACCGCGCGTCCCGATTCACCGTCCCGCGGCAGGCGACGATAGCGGCGGCATCTGCTAGCATTTCGCGCCGAGTATCGCATCCCGACGGATCGACGCCACGGCCACGAGAATGGAACGCGAACGCATAGTGCAGCTTTTCTTCTTCGGCTTTCTGGCCGTGATGGCCTACGAGCTGTACGAACTGCTGTTGCCGTTCCTGACCCCGCTGGTGTGGGGAATCCTGCTCGCATTCATGGCGCATCCCGCGCTGATCGAAGTCGAAAAGTACGTCAAGCGCCGATCGCTGTCGACGGCGATCATCAGCATTATCGTCGGGCTTGGCGTCATTCTGCCGGCAATCTGGGCCTCGGGCCGCCTCGTGGTCGAGGCGCAGACGCTTTACACGCAGGCCACGGAATTGGTCAATAGCGGGGGCGTGACGAAGCTGCACGACTGGGCGGTCCACACCGATCTCGGTGCATGGGTCTCCAAAAAAATGGGCGAACGCGGTTACAAGCTCGACGAGGAGCTGCCCAAGCTCACGCTGCAAGCGGCGCAGATGACCAGCAATTTCGTCGCCAGGAATGCGACCCAGGCCGCGAAAAACATCCTCTCGTTCATCATCGACTTCGGTATCGCGCTGCTCGCGTTCTTCTACATGCTGCGCGACGGCGACTATTACTACCGCGGCCTGCGCGACCTGACCCCGCTGCATGAAGACGACAAGAAAGCGATTTTCGACACCCTGCGCACCACGCTTTCGTCGGTGATGCGCGGGCTGATGCTGTCGGCGGTGCTGCAGGGCGTGACGATCGGCGTGGGCATGCTGATCTTCGGCGTGCCGTACTGGCTGTTCCTTGCGATCGCCTCGGCTGCCGCGGGACTGATGCCCATCGGCGGCACCGCGTTGGTATGGATTCCCGCCACACTCTACCTGGGCCTTGCCTCGGGATGGTCGGCGGCGGTCGGCCTGGTCATCTGGTGTTCGATCGCGCTCGCGGTGATCGACAATTTCATCAAGCCGCTGGCGATGAAGCACGGCACCGGCCTGCCCACTATCGCGCTGTTTCTCGGGATTCTCGGCGGACTCGAAGCGTACGGTCCGCTCGGCCTGTTCCTGGGCCCCGCGATCATGTCGGTGTTTGCGTCGCTGCTGCGCGTCTATAGAAAGGAATACTCGGGCAACCGCAAGGAAGCCGCCTGAGCGCCCGGCCCGCACCCAGCTCGTCCGGAGAAAAAATCAGTGAAATACGCAATCGTGACTGGAGGAGCGCGCGGACTCGGACTCGGGATCGTCAACGCGCTGCTTGAAGAAAAGGTGGTCGAGCAGGTCGCCGTCATCGATCGCGATCTGGCGCCGCCCCCCGCCGCGATCGCCGCCCAGGTTCAGGGCTTTGCCGCCGACGTCACTGACGAGAAGCAGGTGAATCGCGCGGTCGAGGAGATTGCCTCCCGCTTCGGCGCTCATCCTGACGTGCTATGCAACAACGCCGGCGGCGGTGATCGGGCATGGTTCGAGAGTGGCAATCAACCCGGGTGGGACAGCGTCGAGACCTGGCGCCGCTATGTCGATCTCAACCTGAACTCGGTCTATTTAGTCTCGCGTGAGGTTGCGCCGCGGATGACCAGTGGCGCCGCGATCTGCAACACCTCATCGGTTGCCGGCCTGCAAGCGTCTCCGATGCTAGCCGCATACGCCGCGGCCAAGGCTGGCGTGATCTCGTACACTAAAACCCTCGCACTCCAGCTTGGTCCGGCCGGAATTCGCGTCAATGCGGTCGCGCCGGGGCTCATCTACACCAAGGTATGGCAGGATTTGGGCGCAGTGCTCGGCGGCGGCGATGCGAACGCGCGCATGGTCTTCGACTCTGTTGTGCGCCAGCTCGTTCCGCTCGGCCGCGAACAGACCGCCGAGGATATCGGCCGCACGGTGGCGTGGCTCTGCTCCGACAAGGCGCTTAACGTGACCGGCCAGGTGATCGCCGTCGATGGCGGAATCCTGCTGGGGCAATCGCGCCTGGGCGAGGGCTAGCTCGCTGCCGGTTTCCTCTCTCTGTTAGGAGAGCTGTGCATAACCGGATGCTGGTGCTGAAGCGATACGCGCTGGCGCGCGAGATCCTTCGCTGCGCTCAGGATGACGGAAAAAAAGCAAGCGGCGCCCGTGTCATTCTAGAGCGAAGCGAAGAATCCCGGATCTTCTTCTTTGCCGTCGCCACGGCGAGGGGCCGCGCCCGCCAACGGCGGGCGGCCTTAATACTGGGTGCAGGGCTCAGCCCTGCCTGCGCAGATTTTCGCGTCTTCTTAACACCGGGTGCAGGGGTCACCCCCGCCGCCCACCGCGCAGGTGATTCTTCCTTCATGCCGCGCCCGCCAACGGCGGGCGGCCTTAGCACTCGACAGCCGGGCGGACAGCACAGACGCATCGCCGTCCGCGACGATTGGTCAGTCGCTCGCGATGCGCCTTCACTTCCTTTCCCGTTCGCCGCCGGAGCCGCCACCGCCCTCATGGTGCGATTCCTCATGATGCTCCGGATGAGGGGCATTTTCAGTGTGCCCGCGAGCGGCTTCATTAGGATGCTCGCCGCCCGGACGGGCGCCCCGCTCGGCGCCTCCCTCGTGTTCGGCACCGCGCATGTTGCCCGGGTGTTCGGAACCGCGCCGGACCTCGACGCCGTGTTCCTCGCCCCGCGCGCCGCCCGGGTGTTCGGTACCGCGCTGGACCTCGACGCCGTGTTCCTGGCCCCGCGCGCCGCCCCGGCCTGCTCCGGCGCTTAGCTGAGAACGACGCTCTGGATGCTCGTTTAAATAATTGTTGAAGCGGCCGTTCTCACGATTCCAGAATTCCCGGTCAGGATGGGCCCAGTCGCGCGGATGGTCGCGCCAATAATTCGACGTGAACCATCCGGGATGCGCGCCGTAATCGGCGCGCAGCCACCCGCCATATGGCTCACCCCATTCAGGATGGTTCGCATACATCCAATCGGGATGGTACCGATGCCACCACCAGTAGTCGTGATAGACGCCTTCGTAAGGAGCGCCCCAGGTCCAAAGCGGATACGATCCCCAGAACGGCGCCCAGAACCAGTCCGGATGATATTGGTGGTCGTACTGCCACCAATCGCGCCGCTCCACTACCCATTCAGGATGATACGCATACATCCACTGGGGATTATTGGTATGCCACCATCCCGGGTCGCGCCAAACGTGGCCGTCGTCGTAGGCGCCGAAGCGAGGCTGAGCCATCGCCGGCGCGGCCATCAGCGTGCAAGCTACGGCACACAACAATAGCCAACCCGCAACTTTCGATTTCATGCGCCAGCCTCCTTCCGATTGCCGTTTCTGATGCGCCCGCTTTCGCAATTTAAGCGAGACCGGACGTCGGTGCACTTGGCCAAATCTATAGTGAACTGCGTTGGCATTTGCAAAAGCCCCTCCGCGTCTCCTCTTTGTGTCATCCTGAGCGAAGCCGAAGGATCTCGCGCGCGCCAGCGCGTGTCTGGCCGACGTCGGACGCCGGATCCGGGTTCCTTCGCTTCGCTCAGAATGACTCAAAAAAAGTCCCAACAGACCGTGCAGGGCTGAGCCCTGCCACCGCGCAGGTGATTCTTCCTTCATGCCGCGCCCGGCCCCTGCTAAAATGTGCGGCCGGAGAGTCGCCCATGAGCGACATAGAACAAAAGGCGCTCTACATCGTTCGCCGTCTCATCGATTCCGGCTTTCGCGCCGTTTTCGCCGGCGGATGTGTGCGCGATCGAATTCTTGGCGTCGAGCCCAAGGATTACGACATTGCCACCGACGCGCGTCCCAATGTTGTGCAGAAACTGTTCGACCGCACCGTGGCGGTCGGGGCGAAGTTCGGCGTGATCGGAGTTGTGCTCGACGACCTCAAGCCGATCGAAGTCGCGACCTTTCGCGCCGATGCCGAATATACTGACGGACGCCGGCCCTCCTCGGTGCGCTTCGGCGCGATCGAGGAAGACGCAATCCGCCGCGACTTCACCATTGGCGGGATGTTTTACGATCCGATCGCCGATCGCCTGATCGATTTGGTCGGCGGAATGCGCGATTTGCGCGCCGGAATCATCCGCGCGATCGGAAATCCTTACGACCGCTTCGACGAGGATCATTTGCGCATCCTGCGCGCCGCCCGCTTCGCCGCGCGCCTGAACTTCAGCATCGATCCCGCGACCTGGGCCGCGATGAAACGCGCCGCGCCGACGATTATTGGAATTGCGGCCGAACGAATCGGCGAAGAAATCGTCATGATGATGACCGAGGGCGCCGCCGCGCGCGCGATGGACCTGATGATGGACAGCGGTCTGATGCAATTGATCCTGCCCGAAGTCGTCCCGATGCGCGGATGCGCGCAGCCCGAAAATTTCCATCCCGAGGGCGACGTGTACACCCACACGCGAATCGGCGTCGCGATGCTTGCCTCCGGATGCACCGAGACCGTCGCCTTCGGCATCCTGCTGCACGACATCGCCAAGCCGCAATCCCGTGCGGTCGCCGGCGACAAGGTCACGTTCTACGGGCACACCGAGGATGGCGCCGTCGTGGCGGCGAATATCATGGCGCGGCTCAAGCGCTCGCGCGCCGTGCAGGAGCGGGTCGCGTACCTGGTGAAGAATCATCTCAAGCTCTGCATGGCGCCGCGGATGCGCCCGGCGACGCTCAAGCGAATGCTCGCGGAAGACGGGTTTGACGAATTGATGGAAGTCGCGTTCATGGACGCGATGGCGTCGAGCTCCTGCCTGGGCTACTGGCATTTTTGCCGCCACGCCATGACGACGATGACCCCGGCCGAGATTCGTCCGCCGCGTTTAATCGGCGGCGAGGACCTCAAGCAGCTGGGATTCACCCCGGGGCCGCGCTTCAAGGAAATTTTGAAGGACGTCGAGGACCATCAACTCGACGGCGCGCTCGAAACCCGCGAAGCCGCGCTCGAATATGTGCGCGTCCATTACGGCGCAACCGCCGCCTAGGTGCTCCGCGCCAATGCCATAACCAGGCGCTTCGGCCGTACCCTCGCGCTCGACGCCGTCGATTTCGAAGCGCTCCCCGGCGAGATTCACGCGCTGGTCGGCGAAAACGGCGCCGGCAAGACTACCTTGATGAATGTCCTGGCCGGCTCGCTCGCCGCCGACCATGGCGAAGCCGTCCTCGATGGACGGCGGCTGCAGTCCGGCTCGCCGCGCGCGGCGCTGGCCGCCGGAATTGCGGCGGTGCATCAGAGCCCGATGCTGTTCGAGCGGATGACCTGGGAGGAAAATCTCGCTTTGGGCGGCTTCGACACCGGCGCCGGCGCGCTCGACCTCGACGCAGTCGCGGCGCGTGCGCGCTCGCTCGCCGCGAAACTCGGATTCGAAATGCCGCCGGCGGGCGCCACCGTCGAGAATCGTTCGGTTGCCGAGCGCGTTCGGCTCGAAGTGCTGCGCGCGCTCAGCTTCAATCCGCGGGTCCTGATTCTCGACGAACCGACCAGCGTGCTCGCACCTTCGGAACTGGCCGCATTCCTGGACTTGCTGCGCAGCCTGCGCGCCGACGGCCGAATCGTCGTGATGATTACCCACAAGCTTGCCGAAGCAATTGCCGTCGCCGATCGAATCACCGTGCTGCGCCGCGGCCGCGTGGTCGCCCGCACCACTCCGGCCGATACCAGCGAGGCGCAACTGGCCGGCCTTATGATTGGCGAAATCGTGACTCAGCCCGCTGCGTCCGCGGCGCCGCCGCCTTCGGGCGCTCCCGTGCTCCTAATCGAAAATCTGACCCTCGACGATCGTACCGGACGGCGGATTCTCGACCGGCTTTCGTTTCGCGTCGCCGCCGGCGAGATCGTGGGAATTGCCGGCGTTGACGGCAACGGCCAGACCGAGCTCGTCGAGGTGCTCGCGGGCGTGCGCCGTCCGAGCAGTGGTAAAGTCACGCTGCACGGCGGCTCGTCGGGCGCGATGGCGGTGATACCGCAAAATCGCGACCTCGACGGACTCATCCTCGACATGCGGCTGTGGGAAAACCTGATTCTCGCGCGTCCGCTCCGGGAGCAGGTTACTTCGCATGGATGGTTGAACGTTTCGCGCGCGATCGATCTATGCCGCCAGCTCATCGATCGTTTTCGGATTCGCGCGCCCGGTCCCGAAACGCTCGCCGGCGCGCTCTCGGGCGGCAACCGCCAGCGCCTGGAAGTGGCGCGCGCGATCGCGTCGCGGCCGCGGGTAATCGTCGCGCACAATATCTGCCGCGGCCTCGACCTCGCCGCGACCGCCGACGTCCATCGCGCGATTCTCGACTTCGCATCCGCCCCCAGTGGGGGCGCTGCGGTTCTGATTTCGAGCGACCTCGACGAGTTGCTCGCGATATGCGGGCGGCTGTTGATTATCAGCCGCGGAAAAATCCGCGAGACCAGCCCTGGCCAGCGCGATCCCGAGCGGCTGGGCCTGCTGATGGCCGGGGCGCGCGACTGATGCTGTCCTCGATTGCGAAACCATTCGCGGCGCTGGCGCTCGCCGCCGCGCTCATCTCGATCGTCCTCGCCGCGCTCGGCGCGTCTCCCATCGGCGTGTTCGCGGCGCTTGGCGAAGGCGCGTTCGGCAGCTGGTACGCGTGCGCGGATACCATTGTGAAATCCACACCGCTGGTCTTCACCGGGCTTGCGGTTTCGCTCGCTTTCTCGGGCGCGCTATGGAATATCGGCGCCGACGGACAGCTTACGATCGGCGCGATCGCGGCCGGCGCGATCGGTCCGCATCTCGGCAATTTTCCGCATGCGATCGCAATTGCGATCATTCTCGCCGCCGGCGCGCTTGGCGGCGCGGTTTGGGGCGCCGTGGCGGGATGGCTGCGCGCGCGGCGCGACGTAAACGAAGTTATCAGCACGATCATGCTCAACTTCGTCGCCGTGCAGGCGCTCAGTTGGGTCGTGCATGGTCCGCTGATGGAACCGTCGCGCGCGTATCCGACCAGCTCGCCAATCGCACGCGCCGCGCAGCTCGAGTTCTACTTCGCGCCGAGCCGCATCAACCTGGGCATGATCCTCGCAGTCGCGCTCGCCGCGGCGTGCTACCTGCTTTTGTTCCGTACCGGAGCCGGATTCGAGCTGCGCGCGATGGGCCGCAACCGTCGCGCCGCGACATTCTTCGCCATCCGAATCCCGGCGCTCACGTTGTGGGTGATGGCACTGTCGGGCGCTCTGGCCGGGCTGGGCGGCGCGGTGCAGATCTCCGCGATTTCGCATCGATTGTACGAGAAGCTCTCGCCCGGATGGGGTTTCGAGGCGATCGCGGTCGCATTGGTGGCGCGCCTCAATCCACTCGGCATCATTCCCGCCGCGATCCTGTTCGGCGCGCTCGACAACGGCTCGCAGGCGATGCAGCGGACCCAGGGTGTCTCGCCGGAGCTGGTGCAGGTTATCCAGGGCCTCGTCATCTTGATCATCCTCGCCTTCGACACCCCGGCCTGGAGCGGACTGCGCGAGAATATTTTCGGCGCGCCTCATGATGCGGCCGCGGCGGCGCCGCTTGCGGAGATGCCGGATGCTTGAAGCGTTCCTCACCTCGGCGATCACCATGGCGACGCCCATCCTGCTGGCCGCGCTGGGCGAGCTGCTCGTCGAGGAAAGTGGCGTCATCAATATCGGCATCGAAGGCGCGATGCTGGCGGGCGCGTTCGTCGCGCTGGCGATCGCATATTTCAGCGGCAGTACCGCGCTGGGTCTGGCGGGCGCGATCGCGGCGGGCGTCGCGATCAATGCGATCTTTGCGACGCTGGTGGTGAATCTCGCCGTCAACCAGGTCGTGACTGGAACCGCGGTCAGCATCCTCGCGCTGGGATTGACCGGCGTCTTCTATCGCAAGCTGTTCGGCGTGACCGGCAAGGCGTTCATGGTGGCGCCGATTGCGAAAATCCCGCTCGGTGCGCTGGCGCGAATCCCGCTCCTCGGTCCGGTGCTCTTCGATCACAACGGACTGGTCTACTTCACCTTCATTCTCGTGCCGACGCTCTGGTACGTGATCGCGCGCACGCGCTATGGCCTGCGACTTCGCGCTTGCGGTGAGCGCCCCGAAGCGGCGGACGCGCTCGGACTCGGCGTAATCGCCATCCGGTGGCAGGCGCTGATCGTGTCTGGCGCGCTGACCGGCCTGGCTGGCGCGTTTCTGACGCTCGCATACGCCAACACGTTCGTCGAAAATATCTCGGCCGGCCGCGGCTTCGTCGCGCTGTCCGTGGTCATCGTCGGGCGATGGAATTCGTGGGGCCTGGCGGCTGCGTCGGTGCTGTTCGGCGCCGCGATGGCGTTGCAATTCGGATTGCAGGCGCTCGGCACCGTCGTTCCCTACCAACTGTTTCTCGCGCTCCCGTATGCGCTGACGCTGGTGGTACTGGCAGGCTTTGGCGGACAGGCGGCCGCGCCGAGCGCGCTGGGGGAGCCGTACCGCCGACCATAAACTCAATTGAATGTGAAACCCACCGTGGGTTTCACACTTCCTTGGGCAGGGGTGATCCCTGCACCCGATACTAAGAAAAGATGCGGGACTTCGTCCGTGTTAGGAAGGGGTAAGGGGGTAAGAGAGATGTGCTCGATCTCAGGAGCGAGGGTGGAAGGGGTGAACTCGCAGATTTCTCAACTGCGCGCGATGATGTTAGGTTAGTTCGCGATGCCCACGCCTCTACTCGCACTTAGAGATGCGTCATTCCCGATGGCGGATTGCGCGGTTTGCGGCAAGCCGGTGCTGACCTACGTCGCGCTCGATGACGATGGCGCCGAACGCCGCGTCTGTGTGCATTGCGATACCGCCGTCGCCGACCATCTCAAGTGGGTCTCGCCCGGCGAACTCGAGCAGGCGGGTTATTATTTCGGCGCGCCGCCCGCCGACGGCGGCGAGAAGGGCGGCTGCAGCACGGGCTGCGGCAGTTGCGCCGTCAAGAAGCATTGAGCGCGCCGCTCTGGCGCAGCGCTTCATAAACCACGATCGACACCGCGTTGGAGAGATTGAGGCTGCGGACGCCCGCCTCGAAGATTGGAATCCGGTACGCACGGTCAATTCTTTCAAGCACGAAATCGCGGCCCAGGCCCGCCGTCTCGCAGCCGAAGAAAAGAAAATCGCCGCGCGCATAGTGCGCATCGAGATACGTCGCGCCGGCGTGAGTCGAGAAAAATTTCGTCTTCGATTCCGGCAAATCGCCATGCGTCGCGGCAAACTGCTCCCATCCTTCATACGTGCGCAAATCCACCAGCGGCCAGTAATCGAGGCCCGCGCGCTTGAGATAGCGATCCTCGAGCGAGAATCCGAGCGGGCCCACCAGGTGCAGCCGGGCCCTGATCGCAGCGGCCAGACGCGCGATCGATCCCGTGTTCTGCGGGATCTCGGGGCGAACCAAAACGATGTGTAGATTCGGCTCGGCCAGGTGCATCAGTCGCCCGGCGCTGGCGCGCTATTGAGGGGATACCGATAGCCCCTGAGATTGACGTAGAAACGTCCGGCGTCGTCGGATTCGAAGCGGTCACTGAGATGGTAGTAGGCGGAGCGAAGGAAGCGGGCGCGCGCATCGCCGCCCTTGACGCGCGCGTAGAGAACGTGGCCGGCGCCGATCTCCAGCGCGGTGGGATCGAGCGGCTCGCAGCTTTCGTCGTTCAGCACGATCACGAATCCGCCCAGCTCGTCGTCTTCGAGCGCCTTGACTACGTAGGGCGTGTCCTCGACCGTGATCGGCGCGCGTTCTTCAGCGACTTGCAGATAGTAACTGCCGTCGGGATTGCGCTTGATGCTCCGGCTGAAGAGCAGCGAGATACGCGGGTTGTCGATCCGCTCGTCGTCGCTGTACCAGTTGCCGTCGCGCCGAAACGAGATCTTCCCCGATTCGGCGGTATAGAATCCCGCTCGCGGCATCGTAACCTACTTCTCCAGTCCTTCAATCTTCACTTTTCACGACTGTCGAGGATGATCGTCACCGGGCCGTCATTGATGATTTCCACTTCCATCGTCGCACCGAACTCACCGTTCTCAACCTTAACACCGCGCATCCGCGCGAGCGAGAGAAAGTGCTCGTAGAGGCGGCGCGCTTCGTCGGGCGCGGCTGCTCCAGTGAACGACGGCCGGCGGCCTGAATTCGTGTCGGCGAGCAACGTGAATTGCGACACGACCAGGATTGCGCCACCGGCTTGGCCCAACGAGCGGTTCATCTTGCCGGCGTCGTCGGCGAATACGCGCATGCCGGCGATTCTATCTACCAGATGCGCCGCGTCGGCCTCGCTGTCGCCGCCGGCGACTCCCAGCAGCACGACGAATCCACGCGCAATTTTGCCCAGGATGCGCCCGTTGGCGCGCACCTCCGCGCGGCTGACGCGTTGAACAACTGCCCGCATACTGGCGTCATATAATAGTGATCGCTGCAAGGCGAAAGCCTTTGTGGTCTGGGCCGGCGGTCGCGTACTATAATTCGAGCCACAATGATTCCTGTCTTGTTCCACCTGGGCCCGCTGACCGTTTACAGCTTCGGGCTGATGATGGCGCTTGGATTCCTGGCGGCCGACTTCGTTATCCGCCTCGAATGCATCCGCCGCGGCCTCGATCCCGAATATTCCTCCTCGATCGTGATCACCGGAGCCGTGGCGGGGCTGGTCGGTTCGCGCATCTACGCGATCCTCGACGATCTGCCCACCTACCTGGCCGATCCCAAGTCGATGATCTTCTCGGGCTCGGGATTCGTGTTTTACGGCGGCTTGATCGGTGGAATCCTCGGCGCTTACTTCGTGTCGCGGTGGTATCGAATCGGATTCGCCGTAACGATGGACATGTGCGCGCTTGCTATGGCCGTCGGGCAGGCAATCGGGCGAATCGGATGCCAGCTTGCGGGCGACGGCGACTGGGGGCTGCCGTCCACGATGCCGTGGGCGATGGCTTATCCGCGCGCGATCGTCGGCTGGAACTCCGAGACCGTGCTGAAACTGGACGAGCATTACCGTCTCGTTTCCGGCTTCTTCCCCGGCGTCCGCGTGCATCCCGCACCGGTTTACGAAACGATTCTGTATCTCGGCGTGTTCGCGATATTGTGGTCGATGCGCAAAACGTATCATCCGGTTGGCCGGCTGATGTATTGGTACCTGCTGTTGGCGGGCGCCGCCCGCTTTCTCGTCGAGTTCGTGCGAATCAATCCGCGGGTCTTCCATGGTCTCAGTGAGGCGCAGCTGATTGCGTTCGCGATGATGGTCCTCGGCGGCGTCGCGCTGATTCTCACCAGGGAAAAAGACCAGGCGGAAGGCGGCCAGCAGCCCGGCGAAAAAAACCAGCCTCCTGCCATGAACGCGGCGCGGGCCTGAGCGCGATGGAGATCAAGGACAAAGTCCTCTACGTCGTCGCCGCCATCGTCGTGATGACCGGCATTACGCTCGTCGCGCTGAGCGGGCATCGCGGCGCACGCATCGATTCGATTTCGCCCGAAACGGCCGAGCAGTCCAGGACGACGGTGGCGGCCGGCAGTCGAGCGGCCGATTTCAAGCTCGAGACGCTCGACGGAACAACTGTCTCGCTCGAATCGCTGCGCGGCAAAGTCGTATTTCTCAACGTATGGGCGACGTGGTGCGGACCGTGCCGGGAAGAAATGCCCTCGATGCAGACGCTGTACGACGATTTCAAGGGCAACAAGGACTTCGTGATGCTCGCGGCCAGCCAGGACACCGGAGGGCGCGACGTGGTGGCGTCCTATGTCAAGAAGAACGGGTACCATTTCACAATACTGCTCGACCCCGAAAATAAGATCAGCGAGACGTACGAGGTGAGCGGGGTGCCCGAGACTTTCATAATCGATCGCAAGGGCCAGATTGTCGCGCACCATATGGGCGGATTCGACTGGTCGCGGCCGGATGTCAAGGACGCCTTGCAGCAACTCCTCGACTCAAAGCAGGGGTAAAGATGCTATTATATCGGTAACGAGGGGGGTGCCGCGGGCGTATGCATTAGAGCAGCGCATCTGCTTAAATTAAATGTACAAACTCACAATCACGAGTCCCGAGCGACACTAATTAAATGTCCATGATCAAAAGACATCGATGGTCCATCACGCTGGCGGTTTCCCTGGTTGCCTGTTTCCTTGTGCTGCAGGAGGTCGCCGTGCGCCGAGCCCAGGCGCTCTCCAACGACACCTACCAGGAGCTCGACACGTTCGCGAGCGTGCTCGCAATCGTGCAGAAAAACTACGTCGAACCGGTATCGACCAAAAAACTGATCGACGGCGCAATCAGCGGGATGCTGGCGTCGCTCGACCCGCATAGCGCCTACCTGACGCCCGACCTGTACCGCGATCTCGAAGTCGAGACGCGCGGCAGCTTCGGCGGACTCGGAATCGAAATAACCATCAAGAACGGCGCGCTCACCGTAGTTGCGCCGATCGAGGACACGCCGGCGTATCGCGCCGGACTCAAGGCCGGCGACCAGATCATCAAGATCGACGACGACTTCACCAAGGACATGTCGCTGACCGAGGCGGTCAAGCGGATGCGCGGGCCCAAGGGCAGCAAGATCAAGCTGACGCTGCATCGCAACAACGTGCCCGAGCTGTTCACGGTGACGCTCGCGCGCGACGTCATCAAGATTCAGTCGGTCAAGTCGAAGATGCTTGACGGCGGCTACGGATACATCCGCGTCACCACCTTCCAGGAGAACACGGGCGAGGGCGTCGAAAAAGCAATTGACGAGTTCGAAGCGAAGGAGCACGGCAAGCTCAAAGGAATCGTGTTCGACCTGCGCGACAATCCGGGCGGATTGCTGAACCAGGCGGTAAAGGTTTCGGACGATTTTCTCGACGGCGGCCTGATCGTTTACACGCAGGGGCGCGAGGAAAATCAGCAGCAGAAATACTTCTCGCACAAGAAGAAGGATTTCGCCGACTATCCGATGGTGGTGCTGGTCAACGGCGGCAGCGCCAGCGCCAGCGAGATCGTCGCCGGCGCTTTGCAGGATCAGAAGCGCGCCGTCATTCTCGGCACCCAGACCTTCGGCAAGGGCTCGGTGCAGACGATTCTGCCGCTCGACGACCATTCCGCGCTGCGGCTGACCACGGCGCGCTACTACACTCCCACCGGCCGCTCCATTCAGGCAGTGGGAATTACACCCGACGTCGATGTCGAGCTGCCCAAGGAAACGATCGCATCGCTAACCCAGCAGGGCGCCGAGTTCGACGAAAACCCGGAAATCCACGAGTCTGATCTGCCCCATCATTTCCAGAACGGGCAGAAGAAAAACGACAAGAATCCGGCCAATGGCGGGAGCGCGGCTCCTGCCCCCGGGAGCGAAAAGGGCGACAAGGGACCAGGCGCGAAGGGCGCCAAGGCCAAAGAGGAAAAGGACGTGCAACTCGATCGCGCGGTCGACATCCTCAAGCATTGGAACACGTTCAAGCTCCAGCTTGCCAAGGGCGAGTCGCAGCCGGCGGTATCCACGGCAGAGGGCGACACCGCCAAATCCAAGGGCGACTAGCCCGACGGCAAAAAAATTGATCGCAACGCGCCGGGCATCTTGATGTCCGGCGCGTTTTTTTTCACGCGGGCATCGGTTTGATGGTAGCCTCAATGGTCTGGGCGATCGCGCGTGGGACACCGACATCGATTCCTCATCACTGGTACCGGCGCTGGCGTGGGCAAGATCACTGTCGGATGCGCGCTGGGATTCGCATTGCGAGCGCGTGGGATGCGCGTGGGCGTAATGAAGCCGGTAGAAACCGGATGCGCGGAAATTGACGGCGCGCTGGCGCCCAGGGATGCGGATGCGTTGGCGCTGGCAGTTGGTTCCGTTGCGCCGCTCGAGTTGATTTGCCCGTATCGCTATCGCTCGACGCTTGCACCCGCCGATGCGGCCGCCATCGATCGACTGCCGCCACCCGACCTTGAGAATATCGCGCGATGCTTTGGCGAGATCGGCGCGGATAACGACGTCGTGCTCGTCGAAAGCGCGGGCGCAATCACTGCGCCGATTACCTGCGACAGCGATTTCGCCGATCTGGCCGCGATGCTCGGCCTCGAAGTTATCGTGGTGGCAGGCAACCGCTCCGGATGCGTGGACGCCACGATGCTCACGATTCAGCGCTGCGAGAGCCGGGGACTCAAAGTCGCAGGCTGCATCCTTTGCGATTGCGATCCCGCCGCCTCATCAGAGACCGAGGCCAACGAGGCGTCGCTGATGCGAATCGCCAAGGCTCCCTATCTGGGCCGGATGCGCCATCGCGAGCCCCTGGCGCGGGCAATCGTAGAAAAGCTCATCTAATGCGCCAGGTAGGTGCCTGCCGATTGGTTCTGATAAGCTAAACGGCAATGAACGGGCAGCTCGATCTTTCGATCCGCAGCCGCCGCTCGGGCCCGATCAGCGTATCGGACCTGGTGCGGATGGTGCGCGACGCGCTTGACGCCAATCTCGGCGAGCGCTGGGTGGTCGGCGAGATCTCGAACGCGCGGCTGGCCCCGTCCAATCATTTTTACTTCACGCTCAAGGACTCCCGCAGCGCGATCAACGTCGTGATGTTCAAGTCGGCGTTCAACCGGATGCGGTTCAAAGCCGCCGACGGGATGGAAGTGATTGTTCGCGGACGGGTGCAAATCTTCGAACAGCGCGGCGCGTTGCAGCTTTATGCCGAGGAAATGGAGCCGCGCGGCGTCGGCGCGTTGCAGGTCGCCTTCGAGCAGTTGAAGCGGCGCCTCGAGGCCGAAGGACTGTTCGATCGGGCGCGCAAACGCGCGATGCCGTACCTGCCGCACGGGATCGGAATCGTGACGGCGCGCGGCGGCGCGGGACTGCGCGACATGTTGCGCATCCTGTTCGATCGATTCCCGAACCTGCAGGTGATTTTCAGGCCCGCCAAGGTGCAGGGCGACGGCGCCGCCCAGGAGATCGCCGATGCGATCGCCGATCTCAATCGCGACGGCCGCGCCGAGGTGCTGATCGTTGGACGCGGCGGCGGCTCGCTCGAAGATTTGTGGGCGTTCAACGAAGAGATCGTCGCGCGGGCGATTTTCCAGTCGGCGATCCCGGTAATTTCCGCCGTAGGCCACGAAGTGGACTATACGATCGCCGATTTCGTCGCCGACCTGCGCGCGCCCACTCCCACTGCGGCCGCGCAGATGGTGGTGCCCAGCCAGCCAGAGTTGACCGAGCGGGTCGCATCGCTGGGCGCGTCGCTCGCCGGCGTGATGCAACGCGAACTGTCGGGCCGGCGCGAATCGATCGACGATCTGGCGGCGCGGATACGTCATCCCGGCGTCGCTATCGCCGGGGCGCGCGAACGCGTTGCCGGGATCGAGGGCGAACTGTCGGACGCGGTGTCTTCGCGAATCGCGGAGCGCCGGCGCACCGTCCGCGAATTGCGGCTGCGGCTTCGCAGTCCCGATGCGATGGTGCGCGAGATGCGCCTTGCGGCTTCCCGGCTCGGCAACAGTCTGGTTCATGGCACTGTGTCGGCGCTCGAAGGCCGGCGGCGCCAGCTCGGCGCGATGGCGGGCAGGCTCGACGCTTTGTCGCCGCTGAAAGTTCTCGACCGCGGCTACGCCGTGGTGATCAATAAGGCCAATTCACGCGCGGTGCTCGACGCGGCCACGGTAAAGCTGGACGATGAGCTCGATATCAGGCTGGCCAGGGGACGGCTGAGCGCGCGCGCGACCGGCCGGACAATTTAGAGTTTGGTTGCTGAACGATGGTCGCAAAAACGAAAAAATTCGAGGACGAGCTCAAGGATCTTGAAACGATCGTCAACCAGGTCGATTCGGGTGAGCTTACGCTCGAAGAATCTATCGGAGCCTTCGAACGCGGCGTCATGCTGGTGAAGGCGCTCAATGGGAAACTCGACGAAGTCGAGCGCAAGGTCGAACTGCTAACGCGGAGCGCCGGCGGCGAACTGCGCACGGCGCCCTTT
>Ga0187862_10000269_pt1 | contig 60939 bp, 43 predicted proteins | sample June2016WEW_10_1_FD_133003 | JGI IMG/M metagenome (GOLD analysis project Ga0187862, IMG submission 133003) | Peatland microbial communities from SPRUCE experiment site at the Marcell Experimental Forest, Minnesota, USA - June2016WEW_10_150 | ecosystem: Environmental > Terrestrial > Soil >... | reverse complement strand
GTCCTTGCTGAACTTCTCGAGCTCTTCTTTTTTCTTGCGCTGCTCGAGTTCGAACAGCCGCGCGCGCAATATCTTCATCGCCATCGCGCGGTTCTTGTGCTGCGAGCGTTCATTCTGGCAGGTAACGACGATATTGGTCGGGAGATGGGTGAATCGTACCGCCGAGTCGGTCTTGTTGACGTGCTGTCCGCCCGCACCCGATGCGCGGAACGTGTCGATTCTCAAGTCGGCGGGATTGATCGTTATCTCGATCGTATCGTCAACCGCCGGAAAGACAAAGACCGACGCGAACGAGGTATGGCGCCGCGCGTTGGCGTCGTACGGCGAGATTCGCACCAGCCGATGAATCCCGGCCTCGGCCTTCAAATATCCGTACGCGAAGTCTCCTTCGACCGTGACGGTTGCGCTCTTGATTCCCGCGCCGTCGCCCGGTTGCAAGTCCGCAATCTCGGTTTTGAAGCCGCGCCGCTCGGCCCATCGCAGATAAAGGCGCAGCAGCATCTCGGCCCAGTCTTGCGCCTCCATGCCGCCGGCGCCGGGATGTATCGAAACGATCGCGCCGAGGCGATCGTGCTCGCCGCCGAGCATCAGTCGCAGTTCCTGGCGCTCGATCTCGGCTCGCGACGCCTCCAGGGCGGCTGCGCTCTCGCGCGCCGCTTCGGAATCGTCGGCGCCCTCTTCTTCGGCCATCTGCAGGAACACGCGCGCCTCGTCCAGCTTGTCGCGGAGCATCTTGTAGCCCGCCAGCTGAGCGCGGATCTGTTCCTGCTCCTTTAGGGCTGCTTGTGCGGTGTCCTGCCGATCCCAGAAGCCGGGCTTGGCGGATTGGTCGACGAGTTGGTTCTGGCGGGCAGTCAGTGCGGGGACGTCAAAGACGCCTCCCGAGCTTTTCGGCGCGGTCGTCGAACTCGGAAAGCTGCTGTCTCATGTCGCTGAGCATCGAAAATCACACCTCACGCCGGCGCCGTCCGCCGGCCAACATCAGTATTATGTCACGAAACGCCACTCGCATTAATGGGGCCTGCCATTGGCCGGCAGCCGCGGCGATCGAACCGCCGCGACTTCAAGCGTTGCCGGGCGCGGCCATCGCCACGCGAGGATCAATCCAATCGCCGTCAGCACGCAGCAAATCTCCGCAAACAAATCGCCCACGATCGTGTACACCGTCCGCACCGGCCGCCACGACACGTCCGCCATCACCGTGCCGCGGGTGAACAACGGCGTGCGATCTGTGATTTGCCCCGACGGCTCGATGAGCGCGCTGATTCCGGTGTTCGCCACCCTTACCATCGGGACCTTCGTCTCGACCGAGCGCATCGCCGCCATTGCGAGCACCTGGAATGGCGCCGAACTCTCGCCGTACCACGCGTCGTTGGTGATGTTCACGAGCACATCGGCGCCCTTGTTCACTTCGCGCCGCGTAAAATCGGGAAAGATACTCTCGTAACAGATCAAAATTCCGAGTCGCGCGCCTTTGACGTCGAACAGTGTCTGCTCCTTGCCGGGAACCAAATCGCCGAAGCCTTCCACGACCCGGTTGACGAAGTAGCCGAGGATCGCACGAGCCGGAACATACTCACCGAACGGCACCAGCTCGATCTTGTCGTAATGAGCGGCCACTTCGCCCTTGCCCGACACCAGGTACGCGCGATTGTAAAATCCCAGGCGACCGTCCTGGCGTGCCAGCGCCGGTGCTCCGAACAATACCGGCTCACCGATATTGCGCGCGAGCGTGAGCAGCGCAGTGCGATACGCTGCGTCGTTTGCGAGCTCGGCGGGATATTGATCGTCGGGCTCGAACAGGAACACCGCCGCTGCCTCGGGCCAGACGATTAGGTCGGCGCCGCGCCTGGCCGCGCTCGCGGTTTCGTCCTGGTAGACTTTGTAACTCTCGGGCAGGAACTTCGGATCCCACTTGAGCGATTGCGGGATATTCCCCTGCACCATCGCGACCTTGAAACTGCCCGTGCTCCGCGCGTCCTTCAGATTGCTGATCCGCCACGCGCCAAACCCGACCAGCGCGATCATTATCGCGGTCAACGCGCTCAGGCTGATGGTCTGCAAGCGATAGACGCCGCGGCGGAAAATCACGACATACACCACCGCGTTGAAGAACACGATCAGCGCCGAAATACCGTAAACGCCGGTGAATTCGGCGAATTGGATCAATTCCAGATTGCGGTAAGCCGTGTAGCCGAGCAGATTCCACGGGAAACCGACCGGGATATAGGTGCGAATCCATTCGACCGCCGTCCACGCCACCGGCATCGTGAGCACGGCCGGAATTCGCGTCCGCCGCGCGACGAATTCACCCGCCCAAATGGCAGCCGCCGTGTAGATCGCAACGATGCCCGCCAGCAGCAGCATCGGAAGGATCGCGAACTCCATTCGCACGTCGGCGAAGTCGTGCAGTGGAATCGGAATCCAGTAGAGCGATACGACGTAAGAGGCGAAACCTTGCAGGTATGCCCACCCGAATACGCGCCGCATGCTTTCGCCTTCGATCACGTAAAAGAGCGGCACGAAGGCCACCCACGCCAGCAGTCCGTAATCGAACTTCGGGAATGCCAGTCCCAGCGCGAGACCGCTGGCTACGGCGAGCGCCGCGCGCGTTGCATTGTTCGACGACATCGTCAGGCGGGGGAGCCAAACATCTCGGCAATCGGAATCACGCCGGCGCAGGGCGGCCGGCCGTTGAAGCGCTCGAAAATCTCGTCCACGTCCCTCCAGGTTTCGACCAGCGCAGCCGCCAGCGGTGGCTCGAACGCGAGATCGCCGGCGGCGCGCCATTCGCGCTCGAAGCTCCAATCGACCGGCGGATCCTTATCGATTTCAAGAGACACCACGCGCCAACTCTCTTCCGGAGCGAGGATTTTTTCCGCCTCGCGCCATGGCAGGTAAATAACCGGCCGCGCACCCATCGTGAAAGCATACCGCTTGTCCACCGCGATCCCGAATGGTTCATAACGGCGACGATTGCGCCGGTCGAGGATCGTGCGCAGCTCGGCAATCGGCACGTCGAACATGCAAACCGCGGGACGCGCGCCGCGGACCATTCGGCTTCCGCCGCGAATGACCCCATCCTTGAGAATCGCCACCAGGTTGTCCAGGGCAGACGCGGCCGTCGAGGCGCGCGTGAAATGCGTCAGCATCGCGACCGCGGGAATCCTGGCGGGCTCGCGTTTCATCGCGGCGATTCGCGCCGGCCGGCGGTTTTGGGTTTGCGTCGATCGCCGGGAGTGCGCCGCGACCCGACGACGCCTCCTTCGCCGATCTTCACCGCCAGCGTTCGCTCGCGCGCGAACATCCGCCGCGCGTCGGATGCCGAGCGTTCGTGGTCGTAACCGATCAAATGCAAAAATCCGTGAATCAGAAGCCGGCGCAGTCGCGACGCGGGGCTCACGCGAAACTCGCGCGCATCCCGGATTGCCGTATCGATCGAGATCACCACGTCTCCGACCGGAAGCCCCGGACTGTTCTTTACGCTGCGGGGATCCAATGGCGCGGCGCCTGCCTGCTCGATCTGCGAGAAGGAAAGAACGTCGGTGGCCGCATCGATTCCCCGGAAATCACGATTGAGCCTGCGGATCACGCGATCGCTCGTGAGCGTAAGCGACAGCTCGCAATCCGCAAGCCCCACCGCGCGCATGAGGTGGTCCGCATCGGCGCGAAGCCCGCGCGCGTAGCATCGTCCGCGCGCCGTCGCGCATCGGAACTCCACCGCCACGCGCTTCAATCCCGATGGTTACCGCCGGTTTGCGGCGCCGACCCCGGCGCTTCAGTGTTGAACGATTCGTACGCCAGAATGATCGATTGCACCAGCCGATGCCGTACGACGTCGCGGTCGTTGAACCTCACGAAGGAAATCCCCGGCGTGTTGCCGAGCACAATGCTCGCTTCCTTGAGGCCCGACAGCTTGCCGCTGGGTAAATCGATTTGCGTGACATCGCCGGTGATGACCGCCTTGGAGTTGTAGCCGAGCCGCGTCAGGAACATCTTCATTTGCTCGGAGGTCGTGTTCTGCGCCTCGTCGAGAATGATGAATGAGTCGTTGAGCGTGCGCCCGCGCATGAACGCCAGCGGCGCGACTTCGATAGTCCCGCGCTCGAGCATCCGCCGCGCCCGATCGAAATCCACCATGTCATGCAGCGCGTCGTAGAGCGGCCGCAGGTACGGATTCACCTTCTCCGCGAGATCGCCCGGCAGGAAGCCCAGCTTCTCGCCCGCTTCGACCGCCGGCCGGCACAGCACCATCCGCGTGACCTGGTTCTTCATCAACGCCGCCAGCGCCATCGCCATCGCAAGGTAGGTCTTGCCGGTGCCCGCGGGGCCGATGCCGAAAACGATGTCGTGGCTGCGAATCGAGTCGATGTAAAGTTTCTGGTTGATGCTCTTGGGCGAGATGACGCGCTTGTTCGGGGAGACGTAAATCGTGTCGAGAAAAATGTCTTTCAGCTCGGCGTTGCGGTCGCCGCGAATAATTCGAATCGCGTACTCGACGTCGCTCGGATAGATCGGGTAGCCGTGCTTGAGCAGATCGTAAATCTCGCCGATCACCTTGCCGGCGAGCGCCTGCTCGGCGTGCTCGCCCGAAATTTTCAGCGAGGTTCCGGTCACGCCAATCCGGACTCCGAGCGTCGCCTCGATAGTGCGGACGTGCGCGTCGTGCTGGCCGAGCAAATCCGTGAACAGGCGCGGATCGTCGAAATGGAGTTCGAGCGAATCTTCGGTGGCTAACTGGGGAATCGCCGGGGCCTCTTGAGGTGCTGATTTCGTTGCTTTCGCCCGCCGGCAGTCGTTCAAGCGCCGACGAAGCTAATCGTAATCATTTCGCCGGTCGTATGAAAGTGGTTCCGAAAACTACTGCACCAGCGCGGCGACTTTGGCCAGCGCCTCGTCGAGTTTCGACGCGTCGCGGCCGCCCGCCTGCGCGAGATCCGGCCGCCCGCCGCCGGTGCCGCCGACGATCGGCGCGATATTCTTGATGATGTCGCCCGCTTTGATCTTCGCCGTCAAATCAGCCGTCACCGCGACCAGGAGCGCCACCTTGCCCTCGCCCAAGTCGGAGCCGAGCGCGACCACGCAAGAGCCGTGCTTCTGACGCATCCGATCCGCCATCTCGCGCATCGTGCGCGGATCGACGCCGTCGAGCTTGCGCGTCACGACTTTGACGCCGCCGACGTCGCGCACTACTTCTTCGGCCTCTGCGCCGCCGGCGCCCCCACCCGCGGCCAGCTTCTGCTCCATCGCGCGGAGCTTTTTCTCCAGCTCCTTTTCGCGCGCCAGAAGTTTTTCGAGCCGCTCGACCGCCGCGCCGTCGCGCGCGCCGAGTTGCGCGCCGATTTCCTCGAGGATCTTCTCGCGCTTGCGAATCGTTTCGAGCGCGCCCTGGCCGGTCACCGCTTCTATTCGCCGCACTCCCGCCGCTACGCCCGACTCAGCTTCGAGTTTGAAAACGCCGACATCGCCGGTGCGCGAGATATGCGTGCCGCCGCATAGCTCGACCGAGAAATCGCCCATCCTGACCACGCGGACGCGGTCGCCGTACTTTTCGCTGAAAAATGCGAGCGCGCCCGCCTTGATTGCGTCGTCGTAAGCCATCTCCTCGGTCGTCACTTCGGCGTTCTCGCGGATGCGCGCGTTGATCTCTTCCTCGATCGTCGCCAGTGCGTCGTCCTTGACCGGTCCCTGATGCGCGAAGTCAAAGCGCAGCTTGTCGGGATCGACGAGCGAGCCTTCCTGATGCACGGTATTGCCCAGGATATCGCGCAACGCGTAATGCAAAATGTGCGTCGCGGAATGATTGAGCATCGCGGCGTCGCGCCTGATTCGATCGATCTTGAGCTTCACGCGCGCGCCGCGTGCGAAGTCGCCGGCCTCGCCACGGAGAATCCGCCCGACATGAACGATAGAGCCGTCGGCCTTGCGTGTGTCCGACACTTCGAGAATTGCGCCCGACGCGGTCTCGATTACTCCACGGTCTCCCACCTGCCCGCCGCCTTCGGGATAGAAGGGCGTCTCCGCGACGACGATTGCTACGTGCTCGCCGTCCTTGCCGCCGGCAGCGAGCACTTCGGACTCACCCTCGTAGCGGTGATAGCCGACGAATCGCGACGCAGTGCCGGCGCCGAGACTGATCTCCGGCGCGCCCACGTCATCTTTGCGTGCGGCGCGCCCACGCTCTTTCTGCTCATCCATCAGCCGGTCGAACCCGGCTACATCCACGTCGACGTGATGTTCCCGAAGCACGTCTTGCGTCAGGTCTAAGGGAAACCCGTATGTGTCGTGTAGGCGAAACGCTAACTCTCCAGGAAATCTTCGGCCATGGTTTGGCTCTAGCCAGCCAGCTATTAATTCCAATCCGCGATCAAGAGTCTGATCGAAGCGGAAGGACTCGGCAGCCGTAACCTCACCAATTTCTCCCGCTTTTTCTCGCAGTTGACGATAAGCATCGCCCATTGCTTCGACTACGCTGGTGCAAACGCCTTGCAGAATATCGCCGTGTATCCCAAGCCTCCGGCCGTGACGAATCGCTCTACGCATAAGCCGCCGCAGCACGTACTCGCGGTCTGTATTCCCTGGCTTGATGCCGTCCGCTATCAGGAAACTGATTGCGCGCGCATGGTCCGCGATCGCTCGAAAAGAAACATTTTTCTCGGCATCAGGCCCGTACTGGACCGGCTCTCCGTAGATTTCACCTCTCAGTTCTACTTGGCGAATGATCATCTGGAACAGATCGATGTCGTAGTTGCCGAGCACCCTGCCCTGTTCCAGGCCCTGCAACACCGCTGCGACGCGCTCCAAGCCCGTCCCCGTATCGACGTGCTTCTTCGCCAGCGGCATCAGCGCGCCCGACGCGTCGCGGTTGTATTGAATGAAAACCAAGTTGCCGATTTCGATGAATCGCTCGCATCCATCGACGTTCACGAAACATTTCTGGCCGGCGTGATTTTTTTCAGGGTTACAGGCACCTTGACCGCGGTCGATGCTGATTTCCGAGTTGGGACCGCACGGCCCCGTCTCGCCCATCTCCCAGAAATTATCTTTGTCGCCGAATCGCAGAATCCGCTCGCGCGGCAGCACGCCCATCTTCAGCCAGATGTCTTCGGCCTCTTTGTCGTCCTTGTGAACGGTCGCGTAGAGCAGCTTCGGATCGATCTCCCAGACCTTGGTGATCAGCTCCCAATGCCATCGAATCGCTTCTTCCTTGTAATAGTCGCCGAACGACCAGTTGCCGAGCATTTCGAAAAAAGTGTGATGGTATGTGTCGCGGCCGACCGCTTCGAGATCGTTATGCTTGCCCGAGATCCGCAGGCATTTCTGACAATCCGCGACCCGCAGGTGCTGCGGCGTGCGCACGCCCAGGAAATAATCCTTGAACTGCACCATCCCGGCGTTGGTGAACAGCAGGCTGGGATCGCCCTTGGGTATCAACGACGCCGACGGCACGATCGTATGACCGCGCGCGGCGAAGAAATCGAGAAACGATTGCCTTACTTTTGCAGTAGTCCAGCGCATGAAGAATGCATTCTAGCCGCGGAAGGGTGAATCACTCAATTGATTGAATGTGAACCCCCCCGTGGGTTGCAGGGGTGACCCCTGCACCCAATGTTAAGGCCGCGCTCCGTTGTCGCGCGCGGCCCCTGCCAACGGCTTAATACTGCGCTGCCGTCGCCACGGCCAGGGGTCACCCCTGCCGGTTGGCGCGGCGCGCAAGGTCGGCCACACTGGAGCCATGGATATCAGTATCGACGCGGGCACCCGCACCGGCGAGCATTTCTCCTTCACCAATTTTTTGTTTTCCCACAAAGGCGATCTGACGCTGGCTTTTTCGGCGTTCGTTTACCTGGTGAGCCTGGCAGCCCTGATGTTCACGCATTGGAGAACCTCGTCGGAGATCGCGGTCTCGATAGCGGAGGCGGCGCTGATCGGCGGCCTGTGCGACTATATCGCGCTCAAGATGATCTTCGAGCGGCGATGGTACCTGCCCAACTCCGGCGTGCTGCCGCGTAATCGCGCGAAGCTGATCGACGGAATCGCCGCCACTATCGAGAACGAATGGCTCACGCCACAGATGATCGGGCGCAAGCTGAGCGATATGGATCTCGTCGGCCGCCTCGGCTCGTATCTCCAGGAGCTCAAGCTGCACGACGTGCTGGGGCAGGCCGGTCTCGAGCGGATACTGAGCAATGCGATCGAATATCTGGAATCGCCGGAGAAACGCGATCGCCTCGAAGCCGTCCTCAAGCGGATGCTGCCGAAGACGGTCACGCGGATCTACGCGGTGATGAATCGGCTCGGCGCGGATTCGATTGGCGCGCGTATCGCGGCGAATTTGCGCAAACGGCTGCCCGAGCTGCAAAACGACCCCGAGCTTCGCGACACGCTCGAAAGCGCGATTCACGAGTTTGGGATTCAGCTTCACGATCCCGAGAGCTACGCGAATCAATTTGCGCAGCGCTTGATCGACAACCTGGTGCGCAGGACCGTCGAATCAAGCCGCGGTCAGATAACGCAGATGGTCCGCGAGAATCTGGCGCGGCTCTCCGACGACCAGATCAGAATTCAGATTGAATCGAAGACGCGCACGCATCTGGACTGGATTCGCGTCAACGGCGGCCTGTTCGGCGCGTTCTTCGGGCTGCTGTTCGCGCTATCGCGAATCCTTTCGCACAACGGCCCCGCAATCCTCGCCCACTTCCACCTGGCGATGTAACCGCCAAATCGAGGTCGGGTTGCATCGACACGATTTGTTGCCTAATCTCCGCCAGTCGGAGGATCAGCAACTGTCTACGAGTGAACTAGAAAAAGCAGCTTGCGCCCCGATCCCGGTCGATTCAGGCCGCTTCAATGCACATTCAAAGTTTCCCTACGGCTGCACGGTCAGAGCGGTACAAAAATCGATGGTCGCTTTCATCGATTTCTTGGGCTTCCTGAACGGGCAGCTCAGGACCCGTGATTTGCCGCGTATTGAGATGCTCATGATGCCGGCGAACTTTTCGAGTCTCGTTGGTGAATTCATTGTCTCGTCGATACCCAAATACTGCCCGGAACTCGTCAAGAACCGGTATCACAACGGGCATCCCGATTTGGTTCCGCACGGGCGCTACCCTGACGATCTGGTTCTACACGGCCCGGCAGGCATCGAGGTAAAGGCATCCCGTTATCCAGGCGGATGGCAAGGGCACAACGCGGAGGCATGCTGGCTCATGGTATTTGTATTCAAAGTCAACAGCTCCTCGGCGCACGACGCTGAGCCAGTACCGTTTGAATTTCGGGCCGTTTATTTGGCTAAGTTAGCGATCGCCGACTGGAAGTTCTCGGGCCGGAGTGAAACTAGCCGGCGTACAATCACTGCCGCCGTCACAAAAGCGGGTGAAGAAAAACTCAAGAGCAACTGGATTTATCTCGCCTGAATGGCCTTGCCGCGCGAAACTGATGGACGTTTGGGTCCATTAAACAGTCCTCCCTGACCCCTGCCGCACAGCTCATCGACGCCCGGGATCTCTAACGCCGCGAGGCGAGGTATAGCCGAGACCGCCAGCTTGAAGTACTCAGTGTTTCGTTCAACTCCGATCGACGAGATACGAAGCGCTTCCGCGGCCGCAATTGTCGCTCCCGCGCCCATGAATGTATCGACGACGACCCCGGTTCCCAGAGGCAGAGAGGCGTAAACAAGGAGCCGCATGAAGCTCTGGGGCTTAAGGCTGGGATGATCGCCGATTTGTTTTTCCCGCGCTGGTGTGCGTTCGCTTGGAATCAGATCTTCAAAAGGATTTCCGTTCCCCAGCCGGCGCAGACCACCAGTCTGAAAATCTCGCAAGCAGTCGGCTACTCTCATTCCCGGCAGAACTGGTTTTCTGAATAAACCCCAAGGCTCATAACACCCCTTGGGAATAACGCACACGTCGGGAAATTCCTCGTGTGCGTTCTTGGGACGATCACCACCACGCAGCGTGCGAACTGTTCGCATGATTTGCCCGCGAAACTCGAGGCCACCTTTTCGGACGGCTTCGTAAAGGAGCGCCGCCACGACAGAACTAGTAGCAACAAAAACATGCCCTCCGGGCCTGAGCGCCCGAAGGATCAGCCGCGACCAATCCTCGAAAAATTTAGACAGTCGCTTGAGTTCCAATTCTGAATGCGCGGTAAAGCGTGGTAGTGGCGCCCGGATTGAACCGTCGAAGGAAGGTGGAATTCTCCAGACTCCCCCTTTCCCGCTGGCGCGTTTCTCGAGTTCGTGGGCGTCGAATTCCTTCACGCCATAAGGAGGATCCGTTACGATCGCGTGGATCGAGTTTTCCGGTAAGCGCGCGAGCCAATCGAAGCAATCGCCATAAAGCAGTAGGGACTGACCAATCCGGTGGGACTTCAAGTCGAGTCCCAAGCTCAGAAAGCTGTCATTCAACCCCATTTTCCTCGGACAACCTTTGCCAGCAGCTTATCGAGTTGCTTCCTGTTATACAGCCGGTACCCATTGATAGGGTGCCTAAACGCTTTCAGCTTCCCGGCGCGATCCCAGTTCCGAAGGGTGGAGGCCGAGACACCCAAGTACAAAGCTGCGGCCCTTACCGTAAGAAAATCGCTGAGCAACCCAGAAGGCGACTTCGCACCCATTCAGAACCTTATCAAACCTTATCAAACACTACAAGTCTTGCAGGGCAAGAAGACGAGAAAATAGCCGCGGCAGCGCCCGCGTCACTTTTTCTTTGGCGGCGACGCGGGGGTCTCCGCCGGCTCCTCGACCGCCGCGTCGGGCGGTATCGCGACCGGCCTGGCTGCCAGCTTTGCGCGCACCTTGGCTTCGATCTCGTCGGCCAGCTTCGGATTCGCCCTGAGCAAATCGCGCGCGTTCTCGCGTCCCTGCCCGATTCGTTCGCCGTTGTAGGAGTACCAGGCGCCGAGCTTCTCGATGATACCGTGCTCGCTGGCCATATCGACCATCTCGCCTTCCTTCGAAATGCCGGTGCCGTACAGGATGTCGAACTCGGCCTCGCGAAACGGCGGCGCGACCTTGTTCTTCACCACTTTGACTTTGGTCCGCGAGCCGATCACTTCGGTCGCGTTCTTGATCGTGCCGATTCGCCGGATATCGATTCTCACCGACGAATAAAACTTGAGCGCGTTGCCGCCGCTGGTCGTCTCCGGATTCCCGAACATCACGCCAATCTTCATCCGGATCTGGTTGATGAAGATCACGATGGTGCGCGAGCGCGATATGATCGACGTAAGCTTGCGCAGCGCTTGCGACATCAGGCGCGCCTGCAGGCCCATCTGCGGCTCGCCCATCTCGCCTTCGATTTCCGCGCGCGGCACCAGCGCCGCCACCGAGTCGATTACCAGCACGTCGATCGCGCCCGATTGCACCAGGGTCTCCGTGATCTCCAGCGCCTGCTCGCCGTTGTCGGGCTGCGAGATGAGCAGGTCCTCGACCTTGACCCCGAGCTTGCGCGCGTAGGCCGCGTCGAGCGCGTGTTCCGCGTCGATAAACGCGCAGGTACCGCCCGTCTTCTGCGCTTCCGCGATACATTCCAGCGCCAGCGTCGTCTTGCCCGACGATTCCGGGCCGTATATTTCGACTACGCGCCCGCGCGGCAATCCGCCCACGCCCAGTGCGAGGTCGAGTCCGAGCGAGCCGGTCGATACGACCGCGACATCGGCCGAAATCGCCTGCTCGCCGAGCTTCATGATCGAGCCCTTGCCGAACTGTTTCTCGATTTGGCTCAACGCCAGGTCGAGCGCTTTACTTTTGATCTCTATCGCCATCGATTATGCCCATGCGGGATTTGTCTATCGCGATGCGAATCTTGCCACAAACTCGCGTCGATAGCTCTATCCGCACCGGCGCTGGTGTCCACAGGGGTGTTGAGAAGCTGACGACGATGTTACGAAGGGAACAAAGCGTGACACCCGGTTAGCGCGACTGGAACAGAAACGTCGCCAGCGCTTCGTAGCTGGATCCGCCGGGCCCGAGATGGCTGCGGTAGAGCGTGATCGATTCGATCCTCGAGACGCCGAACTCGCGGTCCCGCGCCGCGTGTAGCGCCTGGCGAATTTTCGCCGCGATCGGCTGATCGCCAACCCGCCCGATCGTCAGATGCCCGCTCCAGCGCCGCTTCTCGCGCTCGAATCCATAGTCAGCCGCGACCGTCTCCACCCGCGCGGCGAGCGCGGCAAGCACCCCCGATTCCACGCTATGCAATCCCACCCAAATCGTGCGCGGATGCTCGAGGTCGGGGAACGCGCCGACTCCCGCCGCGGCGACCTCGAATGGCGCCGTCCTGGCCGCAAGCTGATGAAGCCCGGCGGTGAGCCGCTGCAATCGATGCGAATCCACCGCCGGTCCCAGAAACTTGAGCGTGATATGCAGATTTGCCCGCGGCACCCATCGGACACCGTCGCGTGGACGCTTCAGCTCGCCGATCGTCTCCGCCACCGACTCCTCGACCTGCTCGTTCATCCGGACTGCGACGAACGCGCGCACTCTCCCGGCTTCGCGATCCCCGAGGTCGTCGCGCAGATGCGCTGGCGCCTGATCTTCCGCCCAATGCGTCATTCGATCCCGCTTGAAATCAAGTTGAGCCGCCCGATCCTTCGTCCAGGGCCCCGCCGACTCCTACCGCCAGTTCATGCTCGACCAGCGGCAGCCGATCGTTGCCGAAGAACATCGAACCCTCGACGAACATCGTGGGCGATCCAAAACCGCCGCGCGCGATCAGCTCCTCGACGTTCTGGCGCAGCTTGGCCTTGTACTCATCGGATGCGATCTTGGTGAAAAATTCTTTTTCGTCGAGGCCCGTTTCGCGCACGATTTCGCGCAGTACGTCGTCCTTGCTGATGTCCTTGTCGTCCGTCCAATAGCTCTCAAACACGCGCCTGGAGTAACGCGAGATCACCCGATGCTCGTCGGCGACGAACGCGCCACGCATCGCCTTGACCGAATTGACCGGGAACACCGTGGGGTTGCCGATCTTGAGGCCGTAGAATCGCGCCCAATCGGCCAGATCCTTGACGTAGTACCGGGCCTTGACCGGGACCGGCTTGGCGCGGCTTTCGTACACCGAAGGATTGACCGTGTTGAACAGGCCGCCGACCAGGATCGGCCGCCAGATCAGTTCCGCATCGTGGCGTCGCGCGACGTCCTCGATCTTGGTGAACGCCAGGTACGTCCACGGGCTGGAGCAGTCGTAAAAAAATTCGAGCTTCTTGGGCATCGTCCGATTCCCCCCAACTCATAGTAGCTCAGTCAACCCGCGGAACCATCACTTCTGCGCACTCTCGACTCCGCCCTTGCCATCGATCTTGATCAAATCCGCCCGCACGTACCCGATGAACGCCTGCGCCTCGATTCGCAGCGGCAGGTGGCGCTCGTCCGCCGATATCCACAACACCGTCCCGTGCGCCTGGCTGCGCAGCAAGCCGTCGCTGACGTACCAGACGTCGGGCACGATGCGCCACGCTTCAAAGTCGCCGAGTGCGAGGTGAATCTTCTCCCGCTTTTCGACCTCGAATGCGAAGACATAGCGCTGGCTGCCGCTGAACACGTCGAACGCATAGGTCTTGCCCGGCTCGAGGTTCTGCGTCAGCGCCATCATCGCGCCCGATATCGGTCCCCACGGATCTGACGCGATGAATTCCTTGCTCTGCGTTCCCTTGTGATTCTTCTTGGTCATCGTGACCGTCTGCGCGGGCCGATCGATCGTCACGTCGTAGTAATTGAGCCGCGATTTTTCGTGCTGGACCAGATAAACACCGCTGGTGTGGAGCGTGTCGTCGGCCATGCTCTCTCGCATGTAGTCGCGCATCTTGTAGAACAGATCGGCAAACGGGTTGGTCTCGATCCAGATTTCCCCGGTCCATCGCGAAGGATTTTTTTGTGGTTTGTGGAACTCGAGACGCGCCTGCGCCGCCGGAATCCCGACCCACGACGCTTGGTAGATCAACTGCTCGCCGTCGTGAAACGGTATCGGCCCCGGTTTGTACGCCGGGACCTTCGCCTTGACCTCGGGCGGCAGCGCCATCGGGGTCGGCGCCGGAGTCGGCAGATGGCGATGCTTGTGAAAGGGCGGCGCCGGCTGAGGCTGGGCCGGCGGATCCGAATCCGATGGCCCGGATGCCAGTATCGGCCCCGCGATAGCGCCCGCGCCGGTGGCGACTATCATGAGCATGAACGCGGCGACTATAATGCTCGCCAGCGCACCGGCATGAGCGTTAGCGCGCCGTGGCCGGGCGGCATGCTTCCTTGCAATACCTGTCATAATCACCAATAATTCTGGCCGATTGCAGAGGTGCGGGAAATGACTATCACGCGAAATTTATTTGCTGTCTTCGCGCTTGGCGTCGCTCTTGCCGTACCGCACCTCGCCTTTGCGCAGTATGGCGGTCAGGGATTGGGCAGCGCTCTCAGTTCCAGTCCAATGTCGCATCAGGGGCAAGTGAAACCCGGCGTTGACGATATGCAGAATCGCGCGACCGAGGAAACGCCGTTCAAGATCATCAAGGACGTAAAGCTGGGCCTCAAGGACGCCGACCCCGCCGTGCGCGTCTCCGAGCTGTTGAAACTCCGCTATCTGAAGGATCCGGAAGTCAACCAGATCCTGATGACCTCGCTGTCCGACCCCGACGCGCGTGTCAAGATCAAGGCCGTCGACATCCTCGGCGCGCGTGAAGCCAATGAGTCCGTGCCGCCGATGTCCTCGATGCTGTTCCTGCGTTCCACCGAGCCCATCGTCAAGCTGCATCTGGTGGCGGCGCTTGGCAGGATCGGCGATGCGCAAGGCGTGATGCCGGTCATGCAGTATCTCGGCCAGGATCAGGACGAGCGCGCCCGCGGCACCGCCGTCTTCGCCCTTGGCGAGATCGGAAGCGACAAGGCCGTCTCGCTGCTGAACACGGTCGCTGCCGAGGATCAAAGCCCGATGGTCCGTCGGCTGGCGAAGGAAGCGCTGCAAAAGGTCAGCGGCCAGTTGCCGACCGAGCGCGCCAAGACAGTGGCTTCCGATTCGAACAAGCAGAACGAGCCGACCGATCAGAAGCTCGCCAAACTGCGCGAGATGGACAAGAAGATGCAGGACTCGGAGCGCTGACCGCGCCCCTGCCCCCCCGCGATTGCTCCCGTTCTTGCAGCGCGCCGGCGCGTCTATCCTCGGCCGATCCATTCGCCGGCCATCACGCCGTCGCCGCACCACTTGCCGTCGGCGACCACCGCGCTTCCATTGACCATCACATGCTCGATTCCAACCGGCGCGACTGTCGGCGTTCTGGAATCCGCGGCGCATCTGATCGTTTCCGGATTGAATATCACCAGGTCCGCGGCGTATCCCGGACGCACCAGGCCGCGCCCGCCGAGCCGCATCCGCTTCGCCGCCATCCCGGTCGCCTTGTGAACCGCGTCTTCGAGCGTCAGCAGTTTCAACTCGCGCACATAATGCCCGAGGATTCGCGGGTAGGTGCCGAAGCTGGCGGGATTGTGATGTCCGTACGAAGTCAGAATCGTGTCCATCTCGAACATGTTCAGCGGATGCTTCATCGCTTCCCGCAGCGCACGCTCGTCGCCGTAGTCGTCGCCGCTGTATAGATGGTTCAGCACGCGGGCGCGCGTCCCGCTCTCACGCGTGATCGTCAGGTACGCATCGATCGGATCGAGCTTCAGTTCATCGGCAATCTGGCCGAAGAACTTGCCCTCGAGATGACTGAGTTCGGGCTTGACCGCCCACATGAGCTGAACCGCGTCGGCGATGAACGGCGCGAGCGGGCGGAATCCGGCGCGCAATTTCGCCCAACCCTCCGATGAATCGAGCAAGCCCTCGAGGCCCGTTTGCGCCCACGCCGGAAAAATGACCCGAATCGTCGTGTTGCCGCAGGTGTAAGGGAAAGTGTCGAACGCGATATCGACGCCGTCGCTCTTGTGACGCTCGACTTCGGCAATCGTGTCATCGACAGTCGCCCAGGTTTGCGGGCCAACGAAAATCAGATGCGAAACTTGCAGCGGTACGCCCGCCTCGCGCGCGACGTTGGCCATCTCGCGCACGGCCAGGATGTTGTGTGGAACCGTCCGGCTGTCGAAGAACAACGAGCGCTCCGTGTATGCGCGCAGATGCGAGGTCAGCACGCCCCCGGCCGCCGCAGCCACCCGGGCCAGCGATCCCAGCTCGGCCGGCTTGGCGATCATCCCCGGAAAATAGCCAAGCCCGCACGAAAGCCCCACCGCGCCATCGGCCATCGCGCCTTCGACCATCGCCTGCATTGCGCGCAACTGCTGGGCCGACGGCTCTCCGGCGTCCGAGCCCATCACACTCAGGCGGATACTGCCATGCCCCGCCAGATGCGCGACGTTGAGCGCGAGCCCGCGGCGCTTCAGATACGCGGCGAAGCCCGCCACGTCTTCCCATTCCCAATCGAACTTCCGCTCGGCGCATAGGCGGCCCGACTCGTCGAGCATCCGATTCCGCTCGCGCATCACCGGCGCCACCGAGAAGCCGCAATTGCCGCCGACAAACGTGGTCACGCCTTGCAGCAGAAATGGCTTCAGGATTTTCCCGTGATCGGCAACCGGCAGAACCCAGTCGGAGTGCGAATGCATATCGATGAAGCCCGGCGCGATCGCGAGTCCGGTCGCATCGATTTCGCGCGCCGCGGAGGCGCTCGGGGCGTCGGCCGGATCGATCAGCGCGGCTATTTTGCGATCCTTGATTGCCACGTCGGCGCGGTAGCGCGGCGCGCCGCTGCCATCGACCACGACGCCGTTGCGGACGACTACGTCATATTTCATGAACGGGATTATTCGCGAATCGTGGCGCGCAGCGCAAACCCGCGCCTGCGCGGATTACACCTTGATCAATCCATCGACATGGCCGGTGGAACGTGGACGTCCCGGGAATACTCGATCGATCTGCGCATCAGAGAACTGCATGTGCGATCGCAAGACGGCCGCGATCGGCTCGCGAAAGTCGGTCGTGATCGCCAGGTCGCGCTCCTGGTACAGGCTCCCCGGCGACAGACCCGGCCACTTTCCGTAAACTTTTCCGCCCTTCACCGGCCCGCCCATCACCCACATCACGTTGCCGTGCCCATGATCGGTTCCGCCGTTGCCGTTCTCGTGCATGGTGCGGCCGAACTCCGAAATCACCAGGATGACGGTGTCCTGGTAGCTCGGCCCAAGCTGCCTGGCCAGGCTCGCCAGCCCTTCGCCGAGCGGCTTGAGATGTCCCGCGAGCTGGCCGTTGGCGGAGCCTTCGCTGATATGCGTATCCCAGCCGCCAAGCGCCATGAATGCGACGCGAATCGTGGGATCGCGGCCAATCAGACGCGCCAGTCGGTCGGTGTCGTCGGAAAATCCAGCCGGCGAGGGCGCGCCGCCATTGGCCTGCGCCATGTCACCCGCCAGTTCGCTCATCAGGCGCATCCGTGCCTCGCGTCCGTCGCGATAGGCGCGGCTGATCGAGTCGTTGCCTGCGTAGAGCCGATCGAAGGCCGCTTCGATCACCGGCCGGTCCATCGGCATCGGCCGCTCCGCTGCCCGCCCCAGTGCGACATTCGCGACCGGCAGCTTGCCGCTTAGAATTCGCGGTACCGTCGGACCGAGACTCAACGCCTCGGTCGGGCCATGCGTACCTGGAATCACCGCCAGCGCTCGATTCAGCCATCCATCCTGCGTCGACTTGATGCCGGGGGTGCCACTCTCCATGAAGTCCTGCGCGTCGAAATGCGATCGCGTCGGATCCGGCGAGCCGCATGCATGCACGAACGCCAGCGTGCCGTCGCGCCATTGGCTCTCCAGCGGTGCGAGCGCGGGATGCAACCCGAAATGGCCGTCGAGATCGACGAGCCCGCCGTCCGCGCCCATGCGTCCGATCGCGATTGTCGGGCGCGCGTCGTAGTACGCCGGCTCGCCATGCGGCACGACCACGTTCAGGCCGTCAACCGCGCCGCGCAGGAAGACTACGATGAGCCTTCGCTTGCTGGCGCCGTCGAGCGAGCGCGCCGCCCATGCGTGCGGGCTCAGCAACACGATTCCCGACGCCGACAGAATCGCCGCGCGGCGCATGAACGCCCGCCGGCTGAAAGAAGCCGCCGGGCCGGGACTGCACACCACGCATCCATCGATAGGTTGGAGTTTTTTTCCCATTTTAAACTCTCAGCGCTTCATGAACTCGGGACTGCCTAGTATCAGCGGTGCGCGAAGTTGCGTCGGCGACGCCTCCACGGCGTTGGCCGTCGACGGTGAAAAATAATTGCCGAGCGTAGCCGCAAGTTGCGCGGGATCGGGTGGCGTCATCTTGGGTCCGTGCGGCCCGGCGTCGAACTTGATGTTCACTTTGCCGGCGCCATTCCTGGGGACCGCCGCCGGCTCGCGGCGCATCGCACCACCGCCCGCGTTTTCTTCGAACGGCGGATTTTCCAGCGGCAGATTGCCCGAGCCAAGCGCCGTGGCAAAGCTGAGCCGCGTCATCATCGCGCCGGGATTGAGCCACGCGTCCTGCGTGTTGGCGTAGCCGTTGGGCGTCTGACATCCGTACAGCGGCATCCCGAGAATCTGCATCGTGCCGTACAGCGGCCGGTAATTGCGCACAGGCACGCCCGTCGCGCGCACGCACGAGACCACGTACTCGTAGGGCGTTTTAAATTTGGCGCCGTAGTATCGGGGGTCCCGGAATTCCGCGCTCGTGAACATCGTCTCGAGCACCGCGCGAATCTCGCCGTCGGTCGCGAGGTAGCGATCCGCCATCCGGCTCACCAGCGCTTTGGGTGGATCGTCGGCGACGAAGTACTGCGCAAGCTTGAAGCTCAGATGCTTCGCCGTGGCGGCACTGCTCGCCAGGATGTCCAGCGCATGCTCGCCCTCCGCGATTCCGCCGCCTTCGATTTCCTGCCCCAAAAAATTCTTGCTCGAGAAATCATGGCGCTGGGCGTCGAAGTAAAAGCCGCTCGGATCGACCGGCGCCGCGCCCGGCCGCCTGAAGTTTTGCCGACGCCGCATGAATGGAAAAAATCCGCCCATCCCGGCGCCTTGCATGCCCGCGGCGCCGGGCCTGCGATTTCCGCCGCCACCACCGCCGCCCTTGGGAAGTCCCCATCCCGTCAGGATATGCGCCAGCGCGATTACGTCGGCCTGCGAGTATCCGCCGTTGACGCCCAGCGTATGCAGTTCCATCAGCTCGCGCGCGTAGTTCTCGTTTATTCCCTCGAACTTCCCCTTCGAGCCGGCGCTGCCGGGCGCAGTGTTCTGCCAGTTGTCGAGGTAGAAAAGCATCGCCGGATGATGCGCGGTCGCGCCCAGCAGCGTGCGGAACTTGCCCATCGTATGCGGCCGAATCGCAGTCTCCTCGAACACACCCGTCCAGATGTTGTCCAGCCCCTTGCCGGCGAAGATGTTGAAGTGGTTGAACCAGAACGCGGTCATCACTTCCTGCAATTGGCGCGGCCCTTCGATCGCGCGGATCATCCGCGCCTCGACCGCCTCGCGCATCACGATCCGCTGCTGGATTCTCAAGTCTTTGGTCGCGTCCTTTATCGCCGCCTTGTTGCCGCCGCTCTCGGCCCTGGCGTCCCTGCGCGCCTCCATGATCGGCCGCTGATATTCGACGAACAGCGCGATCGGAGACCTGTGGATCGTGCGATATTGGTTGACGCGCTCGATCAGATCGCCGGGAATCGCTATCGACTCGGGATGCAGTTGCTCCTGCACATAGCGTCCGGGTCCCATCGCGCTGACGCGCTCGAAGTCGCCCGGCCGCGGACCGAACCCGACGCGGTTCAGTACGTGCAGAATCCGGTCCCGCTTTGATTCTTCGGCTGATTCCACCACGACCTGCCTCTCTCGACGACGGCCTGTCTGTCTCGATTATTTAGTACGAACGCGCGCCCGCGCGGATTCAGGCAGGGGTGACCCCTGCACCCAATGTTAAGGCCGCGCTCCGTTGTCGCGCGCGGCCCCTGCCAACGGCTTAATACTGCGCTGCCGTCGCCACGCCCAGGGCTCAGCCCTGCCCATCATCATCTCGACGCCCGGCCCCACGCCTCGATCAGCCGCTCGAACGCCTTGCGCAACTCGGGATCCTTCAACTCCGGCAGCTCGATCGATTTCCGCGTCGCACGCGGCACCGTGCGCAATTTCGGCCGCTCGCGCCGGCTGAGCCGTCCCTGCACAAATCGCAGCTCACGCACGGCGTCGTCGCCCAACCTCTGTGTCACGCGCGCGAGAATTTGCGACTTCATCAGGTTCAGTTCTTGTATCCACATCGCACCCGACACTTTCACCACTGCGGTGTGGAATTTCAGCGAGACGATTTCGGTGCGCCGCGCGATCGCCTCGCCGACGATCTCCGGCCATGCTTTTGCCAGCCGCACGATCGCGAAATGACCTTCGCGGTCGATGCGATCGAGGAGCGGCTGCATCGCGGCTCCGATCTGTTCAGGAGCCCTGTGGCGTCGAGTCGGCATGAGCGCTTCACGATAGCGCCCCACGCATCGCACGCATACCAAGGCGCTTGGCGGGAGACTTTCGGCACGCACCTGAGTCGCCGGATTCGAGCATAACTTCTATTAGCCAGGCTAATTTTGGACCAGCGGCTGCTCATGAATTTCAAATAGAAGCGAAGATTTACCAAAAGTTATCAACAACCTAATATATGGTTTATGAACAGATCGTCCTACACTACCTATAGGGGTTTGGGGCTTGACAGGCCGTATGGCTCGCGCGCATATTGTCGCCCACGAGTAGCTCATGAGTTGCTGAGCAACTTCTAGATTGAATGCGGGCTTAACGCGTATGTAACTGGGGTGGGGAGGATGCGGTGATGGGCGGGGGAGCGATAGATCTGGAAATGGGTTCGAAGTCAAAAATAACCGACCGCGCGCCAGCCGCCAACCCCTCGCCCGCCGACTCGGCCGCGCCCGGCCGCGGTATCGTGCTCGAGCGTTTCTTTACCACCGCCGGCGTCGATCCATATTCCGAGGTCGAATGGGATCTCCGCAGCGCCGTCATTTCGGGCGAAGACGGCCGCGTAGTCTTCGAGCAGAAAGACGTTGAGGTACCGCGCGGATGGTCGCAGACGGCGACCAACGTCGTGGTCTCGAAATATTTCCGCGGCCCGCTCGGAACGCCGCGGCGCGAGACCAGCGTCCGCCAGCTCATCTCCCGCGTCGTCGATACCATCACCGGATGGGGCGAGAAGCAGGGCTACTTTGCCGGCGCCGACGCACGCGAGACCTTCCACGCCGAGCTCAAGTACCTGCTCCTCAATCAGAAGGCCTCGTTCAACAGCCCGGTCTATTTCAACGTCGGCATCGAGGCCAAGCCGCAGTGCTCTGCATGCTTCATCCTCAAGGTCGATGACAGCATGGACTCGATCCTGAGCTGGTACCGCAACGAAGGCATGATCTTCAAAGGCGGCTCCGGCGCGGGCGTGAACCTGTCCGCACTGCGCTCGTGCCGCGAGAAACTCACGTCGGGCGGCACCGCGTCGGGACCGTTGTCGTTCATGAAGGCCGCCGACGCGAGTGCCGGCGTCATCAAGTCGGGCGGCAAGACGCGGCGCGCGGCCAAGATGGTGGTGCTCAACGCCGATCATCCCGACATCGTCGATTTCATCAAGTGCAAGGTCGAAGAGGAAAAGAAGGCCTGGGCGCTCATCGAAGCCGGCTACGACTCTTCGCTCGACGGGCCGGCTTACGGCTCCGTATTCTTCCAGAACGCGAACAATTCCGTGCGCGCCACCGATGGGTTCATGCAGGCGGTGCTCGATGACGCCGAATGGCAGACCCACTTCGTCAGGTCCAGCGAGGTCGCCGAGACCCGTCCCGCGCGCAAGGTGCTCCACATGATCGCCGAGGCCGCCCACGCATGCGGCGACCCCGGGATGCAATTCGACACGACGATCAACCTCTGGCACACCTGCCCGGCCAGCGGACGAATCAACGCCTCCAATCCGTGCAGCGAGTACATGCATCTCGACAACTCGGCCTGCAATCTCGCCTCGCTCAACCTGATGAAGTTCATCGACGACCGCGGCGAGTTCGACGTGCGCGCATTCCGCCACGCGGTGGACGTAATGATCACGGCGCAGGACATTATCGTCGATAATTCCTCGTATCCGACCGACGAGATCGCCAGGAACGCCAGCGCGTACCGCGAACTCGGGCTCGGCTACGCAAACCTGGGCGCGCTGCTGATGGCGCTTGGGATGCCCTATGACTCCGACCAGGGCCGCAGCTACGCCGGCGCGATTACCGCGCTGATGACCGGCGAGGCCTATCTCCAGTCGGCGCGAATCTCCGAACAAATGGGTCCGTTCGCCGGCTACGCGCCCAATCGCGAGCCGATGCTGAAAGTGATCGAGCGGCACAAAGCCGCCGCTTACAAGCTCGATTCTTCCTACGTTCCGCTCGACCTGCTTCGCGCCGCGCGCGAGTCATGGGACGACGCGCTCAAGCTCGGCATTTCCGCCGGCTATCGCAATTCGCAGGCCACGGTGATCGCGCCGACCGGCACCATCGCGTTCATGATGGATTGCGACACCACCGGCATCGAGCCCGACATCGCGCTCATCAAGTACAAAAAGCTGGTCGGCGGCGGGATGCTGAAAATCGTCAACAACACCGTCCCGCGCGCGCTCAAGCGCCTGGGCTACGACTCGAAGGAAGTCCAGGAAATCGTCGAATATCTTGACGAGAACGAGACTATCGAAGGTGCGCCGCAGCTCGCCGACGCGCATCTCGCCGTCTTCGATTGCGCCTTCAAGCCGCGCGCCGGCGCCCGCACGATTCATTACAACGGGCACCTCAAGATGATGGGCGCGGTGCAGCCGTTCATTTCGGGCGCGATTTCCAAGACCATCAACATGCCCGCGGAAGCGACCGTGGACGAAGTCGCCGAGGCTTACGTCACCGCGTGGAAGCTCGGGCTCAAGTCGGTCGCGATTTACCGCGACGGATCCAAGCGCGTGCAGCCGCTCAACACGGGCAGGAAGGAAATAGAAAAAGCGGTGGACGCGGTGGCGTCGATCGCGCCGACCGACGATCGGATGCAGCGGCGCAAGCTGCCCGACGAGCGCAAATCGATCACCCACAAATTCGATATCGCCGGCCACGAAGGTTACATCACCGTCGGCATGTACGAGGACGGCACCCCGGGTGAAATCTTCGTCACGATGTCCAAGCAGGGCTCGACGATCTCGGGCCTGATGGATTCGTTTGCGACCGCGATTTCGTTCGCGCTCCAGTACGGCGTTCCGCTCCAGTTCCTGGTGGACAAATTCTCGCACATGCGCTTCGAGCCCTCGGGCTTCACCAAGAACCCGCAAATCCCGTACGCCAAGTCGATCGTCGATTACCTGTTCCGGTGGATGGCGTCGAAGTTCCTCGACGAGGAAGCAAAGCGCGAGGTCGGAATTATCGAGTCGGAGAAAACGCTGTCGGCAAAATCCGAAGCAGCGCACGCGCCGCTGGCGACTGTAGCGATGGCTCCTGTGGCCAGTCTACGCGACGGCAAGGACGGCGGCATTCGCCAGGCCTTCATCAATCAGGCCGACGCGCCTCCCTGCCCCGACTGCGGCAGCATCATGGTGCGCAACGGCGCCTGCTACAAGTGCATGAACTGCGGCACCACCAGCGGGTGCTCATAAAGAAGGAGTTTCAAGGGTCCCGGAGAATTGGCGGGGGAGGCTTTCGAGAGACTGGCGATGAGAATGAGGTGGATGGGGACGGGTAGGTAGGTACCAGCGGCGGCGCGAAGAGTTTTAGCCAGTCCTCGGAGAAATTGTGGATGACGAATTCTCCGGGACCCACCTTAAATGCAGGCGCGGCAGGGGCTGCGCCCTTAAAGGTTGTGGTGGGGCGGCGGATGTGGTGACGGCAGGGGGCTGGGAGCAATCCCAGCCCCCAAATTTTTTCTTACCTCGCCTGAAATAACGGGCGAGGGATTGGCGTAGTCAGTGGGAAGGGATTTTGTCGGTTGATTCGGCTTCATCAAGCAACCGCTGCAAATGACCGGCGGGAGAATCGCGCCCCGCGTGGCCATCGTGGCCGCTATTCAAAGCGCAGGCTGGCGCAACGCTCGTATGCGGCGGCTTGAACTCCGAGGGGAACAAACGCTCGCGAGCCGCCCACTGATCGAAGCTGCCGGGACTGCTCGCCAGCACGCGAAATCGCATGCAGACGGTTGCACAGCCACAACTCGAGTCGCAATTTCCGTGGAGCTCGCCCGGTGATTTGACGACCAGATCGAGCGGGCGCGTCTTGCCGGGCACGAGTTCTACGGGGTCCTTCATCCCAGCCACCCAGAAGCTGTGGAGCACGTCGGCGGAAGCAAGCTCGAGCCGAACGTTGGTAGCGCTTGGAACGTGCAAAACATCGCTGGTCCTGATGCCCAGAGAGGGGTAATCGAATTCCCACCACCACTGATGCGCGACCACTCGGACCGTAAGCGTAGGCCCGGTCACGCCAGCACCGAGCGTTCGACCTAGAAGGACCGCTCCGGCACAGATGCATGCCAGACCTATCATGGCTCCTACCAATGGCCTCGACGATTTCATGCGTTCACTTCTTAAAGGGTACTGCCTAATTGCCGCTGTCGCCACCCGTGACCGGCTCGCGCGCCACGGTTCGCTCCACGTCGCTCGCGACCCGACCCGGATCGGCCTTTTGACCCAGGTACTGAAGCAATGCATTACCGTTGGCATCGACCAGGAAGAATTCGAGAACGTGATCGACCGTACCATCGGGTTCGCGCTGTCGAATCACGTTGAATCGCGCCATCTCGTCGTCGATCTGTTTGGGCGTTCCAGTCAGGAACAGCCAGCCGCTAACGTCGGCGCCCTGCTTGTTCGCATATTCGAGAAGCTGCTCCGGGTGATCGTGTTCGGGATCGACCGTGATCGACACGATGCGGGCCTCGGTTCCGAGCTTGGGACCGAGTCGATTCGCGATCTGTTTCATCTGGGCCGTGAGCAGAAGACACGGTCCGGGACAGTTGGTGTAAATGAAATCGAACAGCACCGGTTTCCCTCTCAGCGAGGCCAGCGAAACGTTGCGGCCATGCTGATCGACCAACGTGATGTCGGGTAAGCAGTCGGAGGTATGGAGCACCGGGAATCCTCCGCGCTCCCCGATATCTTCAGCCGGCCGACGGCAACCAATCAGAGTTACCGCGCTCACGATGACAGCCAGCATCGTCAGGCAAAGGACTCTACTGAAGCTCTGCTTCTTGAGATTAAGGCTTAGCGTTGGGGTCACCTGGATTCCCTGAAGTCTGCGTCGCGGGTTTCTCCGCCAGCAGCGGCAGCACGGCGTCCGATAGACTCTTCTCGGTAACCGGCGTTTGGTCGGGTGTCAGCTTCGCGCGGATGACTCCGCTGCGATCCACAACGAATGTGACGGGCAGAACATCGGGCGAGCCGAAATCGTTGACTTTGGCGTCATCCAGCACCGCCGCCGGATAGCTGTATGATTGCATGACCTTGGTCACGTCGGACCGATCGTGCGGGCGGTCGGTGCTGAGACCTATCATCTCGAGCCCCTGGCCATGATAGCGCCGATAGAACGCGTCGAGAGCCGGCATTTCCTCTCGGCAAGGCGGACACCAGGTGGCCCAGAAGTTTACCACTACGACTCTCCCGTGCTGTGCACTTAGATCGAATGCCTGACCATCCAGTTCGGGCACCGCCAGCGCCGGCGCTGCCTTACCAACAGTCGCGGAAGCAAACGCCATTGCAGCCACACATAGGATCATGCCGACTCCTGCTGCAGCAGGCCACAATGTCGCTCGCCTCACGATTGCTTTCCTCGCTTCAGAAGCTATAACTCAGGATTGCTTTGATCGCGTAGGGCGCCGACAACTGATAGCCGTTCATGTTCCGAAATATTGGCAGTTCGATATCGGTATAGAACCTCAGGGATTTAAATGCCGTCTCAAAACCGGGGGCAACTTGTACTCTGAAGTAGCCGCTGTCATAGGCGTCCCCATTGGTGCCACGGTCGCGGGCGCGGTCGCTGACCAGAAACGTCAGCATGGGGGCAAGTTCCGTTACATAACCGACCTTACCGAAGTCGTAGTATGCCCCATACCCTGAGTCGAACTCGCGGCCGTTCTTGTAGTGGTCCTGATACGCGAACGGCTGGTCGTACATGCCTTGTACATAATAGCCGAAGGGCCGATCCTCCAGTCTGACTATCGGAATAGTGCCCAGATGGTAAACGCCGAGCAGCAAGTCGGTGCTGCCCGTCCCAATCTGGGTGTCACGATCCCATTTCGGATAGTGCCAGTCGCCCGACGGAACCTTGAGGCCGCCCAAAAAACCGGTCGACATGTCTTCCTGCAAGCCGGTCCACATACCCATGATGCGGATGTCACCTATCGAGTTCGAGTCGTACGAATGGACATCGTCGTTGTTACCACTGTAGGCGCCCCGGTAGTTCCTTTCCCAGTAGGGCACTTCCAGCATCGCGCCCCAGCTCCGATCGAACATGTATTGGCCGCCGACGGTAACGAAGTTGGTCGCCAGCTTCTTGTCGTTATTATAGAAGCCGGAGGCTGGCTGCGTCGCGTGCCAGTCTATGTACTGGTTCATGAAATCGTACTCGGTCCACACCATCCCCCCGGAGCCGGTTGGAAGCAGCGAGGGCGTCGCTACCTCGAAGACACCGCACCCGCATGCACAGGCCCAGCTCAGACCGGGCGTTAGACCTACGAGCAGAAGGGCAGTCAGCAAAAAGCGCCGGGTAGCTTTGGCGGCGCCAGGCAGGGAGTTAGCCACTCCCGCCAAAGGGCCAAGCTCAGAAATCCGTCGCATAGAACATCTCCCAGCAGACACCTTGCGATGCGCCGCTTGCCTGAAAGAGAAACCATCGCGCCAAGACATCTTGCGGCGCCGGGAACCCATATCGGGAACGCCGTCGAACGAAAGTTCCTAGGCGAAGTGCTTTGGCGGCGGGGTGTCGGGAGCGACCTTAACATCGACTAGTCGCACTGCGTTCTTCACGGCAGTCGAGCCCAGCGCGCGGAGAATGAACTCCGGCAAAGCCGTCGCAGGGCGTGCAATCAAGGTGTTCGACACGCGGTCGAACATTTGAATCGGCTGGCAAATGTTGATGGTCAATTCTGGCCGGCTCGGTCCGGAGACGACGATCAGGCCGGGATTCGAGGGAACGCTGGCCAACAACATGACGATGGCCACAATTAGACTCAGGTCCCGCAAGTCCGCCTTTGAAAACAACTGCCTCATGTCGCAGCGACCAGTTCTAAAGCAATCCCCGCTCGCGTTCAAGCTCCGCTGGCTTTATGTTCGTTTCATCCGCGCAGCAAGCGGGTAATCAGAAAAATTATGAGCATCCCCATACAGGTGGCGACGCCAACCAATGGAGAGTCATGTTCGCGAGCTTCCGGCAGTAGATCCGAGGCGCCGATGTAAAGAAAAGAACCGGCGAAAAATGCAAGCAGCCACGGCAGGAGTCCCGCCCTCAAATTGAACATCAGCGTCGAGGCCGCACCGAGGACCGGCGTCAACATATCCACTACCAGCCAGAAAATGGCGCGTCTGGGCGAATTTCCATGCGCAAGAACGACCGTCACGGTGTTCAGTCCGTCGCTGAAATCATGCGCGATTATGCCGAAGGCAATTAAGAGTCCCATCTCGACGCTCGTCTGGAAGCCGACACCGATTGCAACGCCGTCCAGAAAACTGTGAAAGGCCAGGCCACCCGCGGACATCGCGCCAAGCTCCATCTCATGAGATGGCGCCAAGTGAGGATGTTCGCGCGCACGGTGCATTGCCGTGTAACGTTCAAGTCCGAAGAAGGCAAGGAATCCAAGCGCGGTGATCGGCATGTACGATGAGCCGTGAGGGAAAGCGAAGACTTCCGGCAGTATGTCGAACAGCGCCACCGCCAACACCGCGCCGGAACTGAAGCCGAGCAGCAAATGAAGCCGGTCGCGCAACCGAATGGCCGCCATGCCGCCCAACCCGGTGGAGATGAGCGTGACTAGAGCAAGAAGTATCGGCGCGAATCGCATGGATGGACTTTGCTCAGAGTTCAATACCGATGGTCAAAAAGCCAGTCGCGGTACGCCGCGTTCCTCGAGAATTGCTGGATGCTAGTATGAATGAGCATGGGGAAACATACGCGCCATGCACCCGGAGAAACCACACCGATGACGTCACGAACGAAGTGGATACTAACGGTCTTGCTGGCCGGCGGCGTTTTGTTCGCGCTGACGCCGATTGGCGTTTCGGCCGAAGCCGCGGGCAACGGCGGCGCCACTGCGGTTTTTTCGGGCGGCTGTTTCTGGGGCGTGGACGGCGTTTTCAAGCATGTGAAGGGGGTGTCCAAAGTTGTTTCCGGATACGCGGGAGGAACTGCCGACACCGCGAACTACGAAACCGTCGGCACGGGAACGACGGGGCATGCTGAGTCGGTGCAGGTCACTTACGATCCTTCGAAGGTTTCGTACGACGATCTGTTGAAAGTATTTTTTTTCGTCGCGCACGATCCGACCGAGCTGAATCGACAGGGCCCGGATTCAGGAACTCAATATCGGTCCTCGATTTTCTATGAGAACGGCGATCAAAAGAAGATGGCCGATGATTACATCGCCCAACTCGAACGCAAGCATTCATTCCTCAAGCCAATCGTAACCAAGGTAGTTCCGCTCACCGCTTTCTACCCGGCCGAAGACTATCATCAAAACTATCTGGCTCTGCACCCGGATAATCCCTACATCGTCGTCAACGATATGCCGAAACTCGAACGGCTCCGGCAAGACTTCCCCGGCCTGTATCAGCCATAATCCCGAAGGCGGAGAAGCATACTACTCCGCGTGGAGCAGGCCAGCGTGCGATGCAAAACGATCGCGGCGCGATCATGCGACGGTGTCGCCGCGACTCTCGATTTGACGCATCTCCTCGGCGCGCGTGCGGGCCTGATCGGCGGCACGGCGCGCTGAATCCGTTGTCTGGTAGAGCTCGAGCTCGGGGCCGAATTCACCATCAGCAACCGGGCTGAGCGCGACATCGGTATAATCCTTCGACGCCGGATCGTTCTCGATCTTGCGTCGCAGCCGCTCCAGCCGCCAGAAAAACCACAGGCCGGGCACATAGGTCGCTGACATCTCTCGCGCGCGCCGCAGAAAAAATCTGAGCGCGTTCTCGCGCGGAAAACCAGGACGGCGCTGCGTGCGCGGCTTGCGGCGAATAACGCCGCCTTGCAGCGGATGCACCCGCTCGTAGGCGTGACTCCCATAAAAATAGAAAATCATCGAGGCGATCCGCCGCGTGCGCATTCCGCTGGCGGCGGCCCGCTTGATCAGCGTCTCGATGTGCGCCGGCGAATAGTACAGGTGCCATGCCCGCTGGTAGATATCCTGCCACTGGGCGGCGCTCATCCGTGGATGATCGGCGGTCGCGTGCTCGGCGTCATACTTGTTGGTATCCGCTTCCATTCGCTCGCCGCGCAGGTACATCTCCTGGTGATCCTTGGAGCCGGGCAGCGGCGTCAGCATGAAGAACTCCATGATGTCGATCGGGAGTTCGCGCTGGATGATCTGGATGTCACGCTCGATGCTCTCGGGGGTGTCGGACGGGAAGCCGAGGATGTAGCCGGCATAGGTCAGAACCTTGGCGCGCTTCCACGCCTGGAGCATCCTGCGGTATTCGGTGATGCGATTCTGACCCTTCGATGCGCCCTTGAGGCTGTCGGGATTGATGTTCTCGAGGCCGATAAAAACTTTCTTGCACCCTGCGCGCACCGACTTCTCCACGAAGTTCGGAATTTTGTGGCACATGGTGTCGACCTGCATGATGATGTTTATCTTCAGCCGGTCACGGTGCTTGAGCAGGATGATGCGGTCGAGGATGGCTTCCCAGTTCCGATTGCGCGCGAAATTATCGTCGGTGATGAAGAAGCTCCGCACGCCTTGCGCCGCGTGCGCGCGAATCAACTGCTCGATGTCGTCGGCGCTGCGATACCGCGACTTGCGCCCCTGCACATTTATGATCGTGCAGAAGCTGCAGCTGAACGGGCATCCGCGCCCCGCGTCGAAGCATCCGAGCGCCCCGGCGTAGCGCTTGACGTATTTCATCGGAAGGAACGGCAGCGGCTCGCCGTCCATCGCCGGCAAATCGGCCATGAAGTTGTAAACCGGCGGGAGACGGCCCTCGAACGCAGCGACGAGCAACTCGTCAAGCCGGTGCTCGGCCTCGCCGGCGAACAGAGTGATTCCGAGCGCGAGCGCGTCCTTCATCTCGGGCGGCATCTCGGGAAGCATCGCGAGACACCCGCTGACGTGGAATCCGCCGATCGCGACCTGGATTCCCGCGGTGCGCAGTTCGCGCGCGATATCAACCGCGCGGGCAAACTGGTTGGTTTGCACTCCGATCATCAGCACGACGCCACGGTTCGAGTTGCGCTTGAACCGGCGAATTATCGAACGCACCGGGACTTTCGCGTTAGTTTCGTCGTGCGCCGCGATCTCGAGATCAACTCCCGCGCCGAGGATGGACCGCGCCTGCGCGTCGAGCGCGAGGCCGTAGATACTCGACAGCGAGCTCGACGGCACGAAGCCGCGCCACCATTGGATGAGATAGCCGTCGTCGTCGTAATGCGACGGCTTGATCAGCTCGACAAGAAACGCGGTGCGACCCGCTTCTTTCATTTTTTTCCCAAGCATGAGCAATTTACTCTATTGGTTATCCACAATTCTGGCTACCTGCGGCATTGTCCGCTGCTCGCGCGGAGGAACCTCGATATTCTGCGGATTGGATCGAGCCGGGAGAAAGAGTAGGTATTGCGCTGGTACAAGTTGGCATGCACTCCTATCAGAGTATTGATAGGACGCGAATCATAATGAGCGGTTACACAACGGCGCGAGCTGCATATAGCAAGCGCGTCAAAGGAGCGAATCTTGGACCTGGATAAATTAGTGACAGAGTTGAAGGAGGAGGCCGACCGGCTCGGTCGAGCTATTGCGGCGCTGGTGGGATATCCCCTTTCAGGGGGCGGCAAGAAGACGCGCGCCGGCAGGCCAAAGGCGGCCACGCCGAAGAGGCGCAAGCGCGGAGGCCTGACGCCGGAAGGCAGAAAGCGGTTGTCGATCGCGATGAAGAAGCGTTGGGCAGAGCGCAGGAAGAAGGCTCTGTAGCAAACTGCTCGAATCGACGCGAAGACATAAGCCTGCGCTGTCCGCGCGAGTTGGCAGCGCCAATCGGCGGGAGGCGATTGCAGCCGCCCGCCAGCTGATGCGCAACTTGTTTACTCAAACCAGGTAATCAAGGAGAGATCAGGATGGCTTTGCTTGTATCGCAGTTGGGAATCGAAGAAGTAAGGGCGCATCGTACCTGGTTCCTCTGCCTGGGAGCGGTGCTGATCGTCATAGGCACCATTGCGATAGGTAGCACCGAACTCATGACGATGGTTTCCGTGATGCTCCTCGGATGGCTGCTGATCTTCGGCGGCCTGTTCGAAATCGTTCACGGATTCGCGCGACGCGCCTGGGGCGGCTTCTTCATTAATCTCATGGGCGGCGCGCTATACGCGGTGACCGGCATCCTGATGATCACGCATCCGGGAGTGGCGGCCGTGACGCTCACCTTGATGATCGCGATGCTGCTGATCGTCGCCGGCACTTTTAGAATTTTCGTAGCCTTTTCGACTCCAATCCATCATCGGGGATGGCTGATCCTGAACGGCGCAATTTCGCTGTTCCTCGGATTTTCGATCATGAGTTGGTGGCCGAGTTCAGGACTGTGGGTCATCGGACTATTCATCGGCATCGATATGATTTTCGACGGCTGGACCGAAGTGATGCTTGCGTTGAGCAGCGGGGGCAGCGGAGGATCTGCAACCGCTCAAACCGCAGGTCCGTGATCCTGCCCCAGTTAACCCACAGGGCCGCGCATATAGTTGGATCGATAAGCTTCCAGCGCGGTGCGGACTCGTTGCGCTTCCACGACCATGGAACCGATCGCCGTCTGAAGGCCGTCGGTCTGCCCGTGCCTGGCCCGCGCTTCGATCTCATGCGACAACTCCATAAGGCGCAGCGCGCCAAAATGACCGCTGCTGCCCTTGACCGCGTGTGCGGTCGCCGCAATTCCGGCGCGGTCGTCGCGGCTCATCTGCAAGCCGATTGCGTGTACCCGTTCGGTTAAATCGGTAAGGAACACGCCGATGATCTCGGCGACAAATTGCTCGCCCAGTTCATCGCTTTCGGCGAGCTGAGTAATCGCCCGCATGTCGATCGCCGGAACCCTCGCGGTTTCAATGCTCACTCTTTTTCATCCGGTGCCTGGTTCGCTCAATCCCACCAAGCGCGCACAGCATGCCTTCGCGCCTGATCGATCCAAGTTGCGTGCCGCCGCGATACCACGGCGTGCAAATCGGGACCGACGCCTGCAATGATTGGCTGTGGCGGGCAGTCGCGCGCCTTATGAATTCCTGGAAGTTTTGAACGTCGATACCCGGTCCCATCGCGAGCCGCGAGAGTCGTCAAAATCGCGCCGCAGTGTCATTTGTTTGCCGCGGCGGAATTCGGCCATGCTCACTTTGCCCGCGCGACTCCGCGCACCTCGATCAGCGCCATCAGCCGGCTTGGCATAGCGATCCGGAAATCCATCGAGGCGCCCGACACCGGATGGCAAAACTTGAGCTCGCACGAATGGAGCGCGAGGCGCCGCGCCGGATCGATCGTCGCGCCATATTTACGATCACCGACGATCGGATGACCCAGGCCGGCCATCTGCACGCGAATCTGGTTTTTGCGGCCGGTTTCGAGCGTCAGCTCGACCAGCGACTTGTCTTGGCCTGTTCGTAAGACCCGATAGTGCGTGATTGCCGGCTCGCCACCGCGCTCGACGCGATGCATCCGCAATGACTTGCTCTCTACAAGATTGTCCCGAATCGTGCCATTGGCCTTCGCGAGCGCGCCCTCCACGACGGCAAGGTATTTTTTGGTGACGTCCTTCCAATTCTGCTGAAGGACCGCCTGGATCGGGCGGCTTCTTGCGAACATCATCAAGCCGGAGGTCTCGCGGTCGAGTCGATGCACGATGAAGGCCTGTTGCGCCGGCGATTTTGTGAGCGCCTTAAGATGTTCGTTGAGGATCCGATGCGCGGTTCTCTCTTTCTCGCCTTCCGATCCCATCGAAAGCAGCCCCGCTCGTTTGTCGACCACGACGATATCATCGTCGAGATAAATGATTTTCAGGCCTTGGCGCTCGATCGACGCGGCGGGGATTTGCTTGCCCGCGGCGATAGTCACCACGTCGCCCGGCTCCAGCTGGGTATCATGCCTGACGGCGGTCATTCGCTTTACGCTCACCGCCCGGAAGCGCAGAAGATCCTTCGCCTGTTTGCGCGACAGTCCCAGTGGCAGGCCGATCAGATACGGCAGCAGTTCGCATCGCGACGAGACGCTGAACTGATGGTCACGCGTAGGCATTGCGGTAATATGGTCGCCCACTATCGATGAAGCGGCAAGATGAGCAGCCCGAATCAACATATCGCCGACAGGTTTCCGTGGCTTACCCGCGCACGCGCGGTGGCGGGCGCCTTTGGAATCGCGCTGCTGGTTGTTTTCATCTGGCCGCATGCTCGGCTGGTTACCGATTTAGTCATCGTCACGGCTATTCCGGGGACGATTGGGGCGATCGGGTTCGGCTTGACGTTCTGGTCGAGAGCTCGGGTTCAGATTGGGCGGCGACGGCTTCGATATAAGGCGGTGCGACGAATCGCGGGCATCGTCGCCCTAGCCTGTCTGCCGTTCCTACTGATTCAGCGTGCCTCGATCTATCTTCGTAGCCCGCGCGAGGTCGTTACTGAAGCTTCGGAAGCCTACCCGGACATGAAGCGCTGGCGAATCCAGGTCGTCGTCGCGATCGCGCATCTCGAGGGTGACGACGGCAAGCAACTCGAAGGGCGGTTGCGCGACGCGCTGGCTGACCTCGACCGCCGTCTGCACATCACGCCAGTCATCCTGAATCGCATCATTGCGGTTTCGGGCCGTCCGCAAGGGATCGCGCACCTTGACGCGCTTGGAGCGGTAACCGATGTGCGCGTCGATGCGTTGATCTGGGGCGGCGCGAAGGGCGTCGCACAGCCGGCTGTCGGCCCACTCTACGAGACGAGTTTCGGCAGCAACGCGCAATTCGGCGGGGCGTACCTTCCAGCCGACTTCAAGCTGCCGGAATTGCCGATGGACGATCTGTGCACGGTGCTGCGTTTGATCGTCGCGACTCAAAGCGGCGAGTTCATGCAGCAGTGGGATTACAAATTTGGCGACGCGCTGGAGCCTTTGATCAAGCAGGTCCGCGCTATCGCCGACGATCCGCGCAAGACCGCGGGCTGGAGCGCCGACACGCGCGCGCGAGTCAACCTGGTGCTCGGCTTCGCCAACACCACCTCTGGCCGCGAGCTCAGGTCCGAAGATTCCCTTCATACTGCCATCGCCTACTTTCAGCGGACGCAGGCCGATTGGACGCGCGAACGCGATCCGCTCGAATGGGCGATGGTGCAGCAAAATCTTGGTTCCGCGCTGAGCGATCTATCCGCCATCAACCTGCAGGCTGCGCCTCTACAGCCGGCGGTGGCGGCTTACCAGAACTCGCTCGCAGTATATCAGTCACGATCTGATCGGCTCGATTCGGCAAAGGTGCAATTCAGACTCGGAATCGCGTTCGAGAAAATCGGAGCGCATGAAGAGGGCGTGGAGAGCCTGCGTCGGGCGGTGGATTGTTATCGCGCGGCGTTGAAAGGATTTGACCCTCGCTATTACCCGGTTTACTGGGCAGACGCTCAACGCTACCTCGGCAACACCCTTGCGACGATGGCCGACCGGGTTCCGGGCACCAAAGAACTCGACGAGGCAATCGCGGCCGATCGGGAAGCATTGAAGTTCTATCGCAAGCAGACATGGCCAATATATTGGGCGGTAGCTCAGCACCAACTCGCGCAGAGCCTCTGCCAGCTAGGCGATAAAACCTCGAATCGCGACGTATTGAAAGAGTCGGTCGCGTTATACCGGCAAATCCTCGATGGGTACCCGCGCCAGACCAATCCGCAGGACTGGGCAGGGATCCAAATCGATCTCGGTAATGCATATCTGGCACTGAACAACCTTGACGAAAACTCCGGGTACGCGGACCAAGCCGCTCGCGCATTTCGCGCCGCCTTGGAGGAGCTATCGATCGAGCATCAACCGACGGATTGGGCAACTGCAAAAGCCGATCTCGGAAATGCCCTCTCGGAGTTGGGGGAGAAAACCGGGTCGGACACTTATTATATCGAGCAGGCGATCGACGCCTACCATGACGCGCTCAAGGTCATCACGCCGGACCTCAATCCAATCGCGTGGGCATGGACGAAGTACAACTTGGCCGGCGCGCTGGTTGAGCTCGGCGAGCGGGACGCAGGGGTCAGGCATCTCAAGGAAGCAGTCGATAACTACCGTGACGCGCTGACCGTGTTGTCGAAAGATAAGTCGCCGGAACTGTGGGGAAAGATACAGGACAATCTCAAGATTGCGCTCGACGACCTGCATCAGCGCGGCTGGAAGGGCAGTTGAAAAACTACTCGCGGCTCGGAGTGGCCCCGCCCAGCGCGGGCGCCTCTTCGTGTTCGTCGAGAACGACCCTCTTGTAGGCGAGCGCGGGCCCCGCGAGCGCCGTCGTCGCCATCGCGATCAGCAGCATATCCAGAGATCCCCGGGTGGCCGCCGCAAGGCCGGGCGGGTGATATCCGATTAGCGAGTCGAGAATTTGGCGGATGACGAAGTATGGAGCGGAAGAGAGAACGATGATCGCGGCGAGCCGCTCGATATTTCCCCTGGTTTGCTTCCATGCGGCCGATATTCCCGCATACTTCCGGATGGCGATCGCCGGAAAAACGAAGGAGAGCCGGACGAATCCGATCGCGAACAGAACAAGTCCTGCGACCATCAGCACTCCCGCCCACATCACGACCTCGTGGTCAAAGTTTCGCTGCCCATAGCGCACGAGTGCGACCGAGGAGCCGGCAATGATCACTAGCGAGATCACCATCACGGTGGTCGCCAGCAGGTATAGCCATTGAGTCCGCGAGTAGGCGAACGGAGGGTCGGTTGCGATAGCCGGACGGCCATAGATCGCCAGCTTCGACCAGGTTACGGAAAACGGCGTGAACAGAACAAAATGCGCAACCGCCATCAAGGCACTCATTGCATTCTTCGACGCGTCTTCGCGCGCCAGCAGAAAGCTGATCGCACTTACCGCAAGCATCAGCAGAAATGGTACGCCGCCATACTTTACGAGTTCCGGCAGATATTTGAACGGCAACCCCAATGAATCCGCCACGATGGGGAAGACAGGCAGCTCGATCACCGTGAATCGCCGCTGACTGTTTGTTTGCTTATTCACTTTTCACTTTTCACTTTTCGCCGTTCGCCACCGCATGACCAATCGGTTCGATCGTGCACGAGTCTGGCAACGGGATCACGCACTGGCAAGTGAACCCTTACTCGGGCGAGGCAATTTAGGAGAAGGATCCGGGGTCGCTGGGCTTCGCTCGGGATGACGCAGGAAGGCCGCCTCGGTAATCCGAAGATTGCGCAACTGTGTCGATACGCATCAGCAGAGTAAGTCGGTGATGCCATGGGCGACAGCGCCGGATCTAAGCGAATGACATTTTAAATTAACCAATCTAATGACTTTGCCAAGGCTTCCACGAAGTCGCGCAGATGTTCGCTTTGTTACGCAAGATGAACTCGAACCGGCACGTCGATTGCACGAATCCTATTGCCGCCGTGAAAGATGAACTCGAATCGCCTTTAGCCAGCCCGGATTCGTTCCAAGCTCTAATCTCGAGGCTTGGTGAAATCCGCCGGTCGCTGATCGGGCACGAAAGCGAACTTCACAAGCGCGCATCGACTGTCCATCCCGCGTATCGAAAAAGCGCGATCAATTTGATCCATTATCTCGCGCTTAGACGCCAGGATATTCGGACGCTCCAGGACGAACTCGCGGCTCTCGGTCTCTCATCGCTCGGCAGGACAGAAGCCCATGTGATGAGCACGCTGGATGCCGTGCTCGTAGCTCTCCATCATATGGCAGGGCGGCAGATTGAAGCGCCGGCGCCCTCGGAATCTCCGGGCTTTCGCGAGGGCAGGTCGATCCTCGCGGCGAATACCGAGGCGCTGCTCGGTCCTGCGCCGGAGCATCGCGCGGTCCGCATCATGGTGACGATGTCGGCTGAGGCTGCCGATGACTATTCGTTGGTGCGCGACCTCGTTTCCCACGGAATGAACTGCATGAGGATAAACTGCGCGCATGATACCCCGGAAATCTGGGACCGAATGGTCAATCATTTGGAGCGCGCGCGCCAGGAATTGGGTTTGCCCTGCCGTATTCTAATGGATATTGCCGGGCCGAAGCTCCGAACCGGGCCGACAGAGCCGGGGCCCCAGGTGGTCGTGTGGCATCCCGGGCGCGATAGTTTTGGACGCGTGACGGAACCCGCGCGAATCTGGCTTACTGCTGCCCAGCCAGGCCGTCCGGCTCCCCCAGGTGCCGACGCGGCATTGCCCGTGCCAGCGCAATGGCTTGATGATCTCAAACCAGGAGAACGCATTCACTTCAAAGATGCACGCGGGAAACGACGAGTTCTCGAAGTGGTCGGCACTGGCGAGGCCGGGCGATGGGCTCAATGCAGCCAAACCGCGTACGTGACTCCGGAAACAGTTTTGATCCGCGTCGACGTGGGCAGCGACGCAAAGCGCGAAGCGCAGGTCGGAGATTTACCGCGCCGCGACCAAGGAATCCTGCTTCGCAAAGGCGACTTCCTGCTGCTCACGGGTGAACCCATCGTGGGCAAGAGCGCTTCGATCGATTCGGACGGCCGGACGCTCAGTCCGGCGACGATCTCGTGCACGCTGCCGGAGGTTTTCCCGATGGTTCGCGCGGGCGAGAAAGTCTGGTTCGACGACGGCAAGATAGGTGGAATCGTGAGCGAGGTCGAACCTGGCGCGCTTCGCATCGAGATTACCGAGGCCAAAGCAGGCGGGAGTCGCCTCGGCGTCGACAAGGGTATTAATCTGCCCGATACGAGCATCAACCTGCCCGCACTTACGCCGAAAGATCTCGAAGACCTTGAGTTTATCGTTCGACACGCGGACCTGGTCGGGATGTCATTCGTGCGCCATGAGCGCGACATCGTTCAGCTTCAATCGCGACTGCTGGAGCTTGGCGGCGGTCATTTGGGAATCATCCTGAAAATCGAGACGCGCCAGGCCTTCGAGCGTTTGCCTAACCTCATGCTCGCTGCGATGCGGCAGCAACCAGTGGGTATCATGATCGCACGCGGAGATCTGGCGGTAGAGTGCGGCTATGAACGGCTGGCGGAAGTTCAGGAGGAAATTCTGTGGATCTGCGAGGCGGCGCATTTGCCCGTCGTATGGGCTACGCAGGTGCTCGAGTCGCTCGCCAAGAAAGGTCAGGCATCTCGCGCGGAAATTACTGACGCGGCGATGGGAGAACGTGCGGAATGCGTCATGTTGAACAAGGGACCTCACATCGTCGCGGCGGTCAGCGCGCTCGACGACATCCTGCGCCGCATGCAGGACCATCAGTCCAAGAAGTCGTCGCGCCTGCGCTCGCTGCATTTGAGAGCGACGGAAGAATCCGAGAAATTGTAGCCTGACTCGGGCCAGGTAAATTGGCGAGCTTCATGTCGAGGCTCGCGGCCCGCGTTCTGATATTCTAAGCGACGGGGCGACGCACGAACGCGGTTGTTCGTCGTTCGCTTTTCGTTGCATCGCGTGCGCATTTTTATTGCGTAGCTCGCGCGTCAGTCAGCCCGTGGCCGGATCGTCCGGATCGAGAGGCAGGTTTTTTTGAACTTCGTATTTTTTCGCGCGCCTAAGAAGCCGGCAGCCTCTTTCGCGCATATCGACGAGCCGATCCGTGCGGAACTGTTCAGTGTCGAGCGCCTGGAACAGCATGGCGAGACGCTGGCGGTCGCGCAGCGCGTCACGGCCTACCCCGGCCGCGGACGGCCGATGGCGGCTCGGGTGCGCGACAACGCGCGAGTATTGCTCGCGGCGTATCGCGGCATCGCGGCCGCAATCCGCGAGGAACGCGCGATAACGCCCGGCGCGGAGTGGCTGGTCGATAACTTTCATGTCGTCGAAGAGCAGATTCGCGAAATTCGCGACGACCTGCCGCGCGGATTCTATCGGCAACTGCCCAAGCTCGCCGATGGCCCGCTGGAAGGCTATCCGCGCGTTTTCGGGATCGCGTGGGCCTACGTCGCGCATACCGACAGCCACTTCGATACGCAGACGCTCGCCAAGTTCGTGCAGGCTTACCAGCGGGTGCAGCCGCTGACGATCGGCGAGCTATGGGCGGTCGCGATTACGCTTCGGATCGTGCTCGTCGAAAACCTGCGCCGCCTGGCTGAACAGATGGGACACAGCCGTGCCGAACGCCGCCATGCCGACCTGCTGGCGAACCGGCTGCTCGGATCCAACGGCCGCGACGCGGAGCCTGTCGAGGCGGTGTTCAAGGATTTGGGTAAGTCGCCGCTATCGGCGGCCTTCGCGGTGGAGATGGTTCAGCGCCTGCGCGATCAGGATCCCAAGGTGACGCCGGCGCTGCGCTGGCTGGACCAGCGGCTGCTGGCGCAGGGGACCACGGCAGACGAGATCGTCCGTCAGGTGCATCAAGGACAGGGCGCGATGAACGTTACCGTCCGCAACGTCATCACCAGCATGCGCCTGATGTCCGCGGTTGACTGGGCGGATTTTTTCGAGAGCGTGAGCGCGGTCGATGCGGTGCTGCGCGCGGCCAGCGACTTTGCCGCGATGGACTTTGCCACCCGCGATCGCTACCGGCATGCGATCGAAGAACTAGCACGAGGTTCGGGGCACACCGAAATCGAGGTCGCTCAAAGTGCGATTGATTCTGCGCGGGGTGCGGCGTCCGAAGTGCCAAACGGCGACGGCGCCAGGGCGCGTCGCGAGCACCATCCGGGCTACTACCTGATTTCAGAGGGGCGTCACTCTCTGGAAGCGCAACTGGGATTTCGCGCCCCGGTCCGCGACTGGGTAGCTCGCGCCCACGCGGCCGCCGGAATCGCGGGCTACCTCGGCACGATCGCGGTGGTTACCGCGATCATCGTCGCAGTCGCCATGCTTGCCATTGCCGACGCGCAAATCGGTGAATGGCCCCGGTTGATTCTCGCGATGCTCGCGATAATCCCCGCCACCGATGCGGCGGTCGCGATCGTCAATCGTGGCGTCACGACTTTCATCGGCCCCGCGATCATTCCCGCCCTCGAGCTTCACGATGGTGTGCCGCCGAGCCTGCGCACGATGGTCGTGATGCCGACTTTGTTGACCACGCGCGACGAGATCGACGAGCAGATCGAGCGTCTCGAGGTTCATTACCTGGCCAGTTCGGACGGCGAGCTGTACTTCGCGATCCTATCGGACTGGACCGACTCCGCCACCGAATCCGCGCCCGGCGACGACGACCTGCTCGCTGCCGCCACGGCCGGGATTGCGCGCCTGAACCAACGTCACGGGCCGGGGCCGGGCGGCAAGCGATTTCTGTTGCTCCATCGCCGCCGCATCTGGGACGAAGCCGAAGGTGTGTGGATGGGGTGGGAGCGCAAGCGCGGCAAGCTGCACGAGCTGAATCGGCTGCTGCGCGGCGCGACGGATACGACGTTTACCGCATCGGATCGACATCCGCCGGCGGTTCCCGACGCCATCCGCTACGTGATCACGGTCGACGCTGACACGCGCATCCCGCGCGGCGCCGCCAAGCGGATGGTCGGCAAAATGGCGCATCCGCTGAACGCTCCGCGATTCGACAAGCAATCCGGCCGCGTCGTCGAAGGTCACGCGGTTCTGCAGCCGCGAATCACGGCTGCATTGCCGACCCGCCGCGAGGGTTCGGTTTTCCAGCGCGTCTTTTCCAGCACCAGGGGCATGGATCCGTACGCGTTCGCAGTTTCCGACGTCTACCAGGATCTTCTCGATGAGGGCTCTTACAGCGGCAAAGGAATTTACGATGTGGACATGTTCGAAGACGCGATGGCGGGCCGCGTCCCGGACAATACGCTTCTGAGCCACGATCTTTTCGAAGGAACTTTCGCCCGCTCGGGATTGGTTTCTGACATCGAGCTGGTCGAGGAGTTTCCATCGCGCTACGACGTTGCCGCCGCAAGGCAGCATCGATGGGCCCGCGGCGACTGGCAATTGATCCCGTGGATTCTCGGCCATGGTTCCAGCGCCGCCGCGGCATCGACGGCCCCGCGCGACGCCCGCTCTTCGATCCCGCCGCTCGGGCGCTGGAAAATGATCGACAACCTGCGCCGCACGCTGTCGGCGCCGACGTTGTTGCTGGCATTGATCGCGGGATGGCGGCTCCCCGAACCCGCCGCTTTGATTTGGACCGGGTTCATTGTCGCGACGATCGCGACTGCGCCGATGCTTCCGTTCCTCACCGGAATCATCCCGCGGCGGCGCGATATATCCAAGCGCAGCCATATCCGCGCGGTCGTCACCGATCTGGCGGTCGGGCTCGCGCAGCTCGCGATGATGCTGACCTTGCTTGCGCATCAGGCGTGGCTGATGAGCGACGCAATTTCGCGAACGCTCTACCGCTTGTACGTGAGTCATCGCTTGATGCTCGAGTGGACGACCGCGGCGCAAGCCAAGCGCTCGAGCCGTCTCGACGTTCGCGGCTTTTACGCCATGATGGCCGGTGCCGCGGTGCTCGGCGCGGCTGCCGCGATCTTCGTCGCATTCGCAGGCCGGGGCGGCGGATTAATCGCTGCTCCCTTCGTGATCCTGTGGATGCTGTCGCCGGCCGTCGCGCGATGGGCAAGTCTTCCGCCGCGAATCGAAGGCACCAAGCCGCTCTCGCTCGCCGACACGAAGGCGCTTCGACTGAGCGCGCGGCGCACGTGGCGTTTTTTCGAGAAGTTCGTGACCGCGGAAGACAACATGCTCCCGCCCGACAATTTTCAGGAAGACCCCAAACCCGTGCTGGCTCATCGGACTTCGCCCACCAACCTTGGACTGTATCTGCTCTCGGTCATCGCGGCTCACGATTTCGGCTGGATAGGAACCCATGAAGCCGTCGACCGGCTGGGCACCACGCTCGACACGATGAAGCGCCTGGAGCAGTTCCGCGGGCATTTCTACAACTGGTACGCCACCCGCGATCTGCGGCCGCTGGACCCCAAATACGTATCGTCGGTGGACAGTGGCAATCTCGCGGGCCATCTGATCGCGCTCGGCAACGCATGCCGCGAGATAATCGCGCGGCCGGTTGTGGGTAGCCAATGGCTCAAGGGAATCGAAGACTCGATCGCGCTCGTTCGCGAGGCGCTGGTCCCGCTGGCCGCCGACCGCCGAAGCCTCACTGTCACTCCAAAGCAGCTCCAGGAAGCGCTCGACGCCATGGCGCCGCTTATCCAGTCGCAGCCGCAATCCGTGGTGGAACTCACCGCGTGGCTGGCCGAACTCGGGATTCAGAGCGATTCGATCAGCGACATTGCGCGCGCGTTGACCCTGGAGCGCGCCGACTCCGCCGCCGGCGACGTGCTCGCATGGGCTGAAGCGCTCCGCGCATCCATCCGCAGTCATCGACGCGACGTCGAATTGCTCAAGCCGTGGCCAACTCGCAGTGCTGACGACGCGGCTTTCGACGATCCCGTGTCCCAACTCCATTCGATACCGGCTTTGGGCGATCTGCCGGACCTGTACGATGAGGCGATCGGCGGACTCAAGCGCCACAACGGCGAGCACCCGGCTGATGCCGCCGCCAGCGTGGCTGATGCCGCCGCCGGCGCGATTGGCGCCGCGACGGGATCGATCGACCCGGCGCTCGATGCGCTTGCCGGCGCCCGCGATGCGGCCAAAGCGCTCGAGCGGCGACTGACCGGCGTGGCCGCAACCGCGGGCAAGATGCTCGACGCGATGAAGTTCGACTTCCTGTTCGATCCCGCACGCCAACTGCTGTCGATTGGCTACCGGGTCACGGACGGGAGCCTCGACCCCAACTGCTACGACTTGCTTGCTTCCGAGGCGCGGCTGGCGAGTTTTGTCGCAATCGCCAAGGGGGAAGTACCCGTCAAGCACTGGTTCCGGCTCGGGCGCGCCATGACCCCGGTCGATCGCGGCTCGGCGTTGATTTCATGGTCGGGATCGATGTTCGAGTACCTGATGCCGTCGCTGGTGATGCGCGCGCCGCCCGGCAGCCTGCTCGAGCAAACCAATCGGCTGATCGTTCGCCGGCAGATGAAGTACGGCGCCGAGCTTGGAATGCCGTGGGGTATCTCGGAATCCGCGTACAACGCGCGCGACCTCGAGCTCACCTATCAGTACTCGAACTTCGGGGTGCCCGGACTCGGGCTCAAGCGCGGGCTCAGCGAGAACGCCGTGATCGCACCCTACGCTACCGCGCTGGCGGCGATGGTGGATCCGGAAGCCGCCGCGCATAATTTCTCGCGGCTGTTGACCGCCGGCGGGCTTGGGCATTTCGGCTGGTACGAGGCGCTGGACTACACGCCGTCGCGCGTTCCCGAAGGCGAGAGCGTTGCCATCGTGCGCGCATACATGGCGCATCACCAGGGGATGACGCTGGTGGCGCTTGCCGACGCGCTCAACACCGGCGCGATGCGCAGGCGCTTTCACACCGAACCCATAATCCAGGCCACTGAGCTGCTGCTCCAGGAGCGAACCCCGCGCGACGTCGCGGTGGCGCGCCCGCGTGCCGAAGAGGTCAAGGCGGAAGCCAACGTCCGCGAGAGCACTCCGCCGACGATTCGCCGCTTCCATTCGCCGCACGATCTGGTTCCGCGCACTCATTTGTTATCCAACGGCAAGTACACCGTGATGATCACCGCGGCCGGCTCGGGCTTCAGCCGCTGGCACGACCTGGCGGTGACGCGATGGCATGAGGACGTGACCTGCGATTCGTGGGGGACCTATGTCTTCATCCGCGATGTGAACAGCGGCAAGGTCTGGTCGGCGGGTTTTCAACCAGCCGGCGTCGAGGCGGACAGCTACGAAGTCGAGTTCTCCGAGGATCGGGCGGAAATCGTGCGCCGCGACGGCAGCATAACGACCACGCTCGAAGTCGCAGTGTCGCCCGAAGATGACGCCGAAGTTCGGCGCGTGTCGATTTCCAATCTCGGCAATCGCGTCCGCGAGGTCGAGCTGACCTCGTATGCCGAAATCGTGCTGGCGCCCGAGGCGTCGGACACCGCGCATCCGGCCTTCTCCAAGATGTTCGTGCAGACGGAGTTCGATGCGGAGGTCGGCGCGCTGCTGGCGACGCGGCGGCCTCGCTCGCCCACCGACGCGCCGATCTGGGCGGCGCATCTGGCGGTGGCCGAAGGAGAATCCGTCGGCGAGATACAGTTCGAGACCGACCGCGCGCGGTTTCTTGGGCGCGGGCGCGATGTCCGCGATGCGATTTCGGTGATCGACGGGCGCCCGCTCTCGGACACGGTGGGCACCGTTCTCGATCCGATCTTCAGCGTTCGCCGGCGGCTGCGGATACCGGCGGGAGCGACGGCGCGGGTCGCGTTTTGGACCATCGTCGCGCCGACCCGGGCCGAAGCGCTCGACCTGGTGGACAAGCATCACGACTCGAACGCCTTCGAGCGCGCGGTGACGCTGGCGTGGACGCAGGCGCAAGTGCAACTGCATCACCTGCGGGTCGACGCCGACGAAGCGCATCTCTTTCAGCGCATCGCCAATCGCGTGCTCTACTCGGATCCGACCCTGCGGCCTTCCTCCGACCTGCTCAAGCGCGGCGCCGGCGGACAATCCAAGCTGTGGCCCAGCGGGATTTCCGGCGACCTGCCCATCGTGCTGGTTCGGATCGACGAGGTCGGGGATTTGGAGATCGTGCGCGAGCTGGTCCGCGCCCATGATTACTGGCGGATGAAGCGGCTGTGCGTCGATTTGGTGATCCTGAACGAGCGGCCCCCGTCATACGATCAAGAGTTGCAAATCGCGCTCGAGGCCATGGTTCGGTCCGATCCGGCGCGTTCGTCTTCCGACGGGCAAGGCGCATGCGGAAATGTGTTCGTGCTGCGCTCCGATCTGGTTTCGGTCGAGCTGCGAAACGTTTTGCAGACCGTCGCGCGAGCGGTGCTGCTCAGCCGCCGCGGGACGTTATCCGAGCAAGTCAAACGCCTCGAGATGTTCGAGCCGGCGGCGGCGCCGCCGCGGCGGCGAACCCCCGCGGCAGGCCGGGCGGAGACCTCAGCGCCGCGGCGCGAGCTCGAATTTTTCAACGGCCTGGGCGGGTTTGCGGCCGACGGCCATGAATACGTGACGACTCTCGGCGAGGGACAATGGACGCCGGCGCCGTGGATCAACGTGATCGCAAATCCATCGTTCGGCTTCCAGGTCTCGGTCGAGGGCGCGGGTTACACCTGGGCAATCAACAGCCAGCAGCATCAGATTACCCAGTGGTCAAACGATCCGGTGAGTGACCGTCCCGGCGAGGTGATCTACGTTCACGACCTCGATACCGATGAGCTGTGGGGACCGACCGCGAACCCGATTCGCGAGGATGTCGCGCCGTACGTCGTTCACCACGGCCACGGCTACAGCGTCTTCGAGCACACCGCCCACGGTATATCGCTCGAGCTGACGCAGTACGTGCCGCTGGACGACTCGATCAAGATTTCGCGGCTTAGGATTCGAAATCTTTCGACGCGCGCGCGGCGTTTGTCGATCACCGCGTACGTGGAATGGGTGCTCGGCACTGCGCGCGGCGCATCCGCGCCGTACATCGTGACCGAGATCGAGCCCGAGACCCACGCGGTACTCGCGCGCAACTCCTTCAGCACCGAATACGGAACCCGAATCGCATTCGCAGACTTGAACGGCCAGCAACAGTCGTGGACGGCGGACCGAACCGAGTTTCTCGGCCGCAACGGCACGCTGGACAATCCCGCGGCGCTCGCGGAAGGCAAGCCGCTGTACGCCAGGGCCGGAGCCGCGATCGATCCGTGCGCGGCGCTGCAAACCACCCTGTCGCTGAAATCCAACGCTGTGACCGAGGTCGTTTTCTTTCTCGGCGAGGCGGAAAACAGGGCGGCGGCGATTTCCTCGATTAAAAAATATCGCGGCGCGGACCTCAATTCGGTTTTGTCCGCCGCTGTGCATCGATGGGACGGCCTGCTGAACACAGTTCAGGTAAAGACTCCAGACCGTGCGATGGACGTCATGCTCAATCGATGGCTGCTGTATCAGACCCTGGCGTGCCGCGTCTGGGCTCGATCGGCCTTCTACCAGGCCGGCGGCGCGTACGGCTTTCGCGATCAGCTCCAGGACGTGATGGCGTTGACGGTGGCGCAGCCCGCCACGGCGCGGGAGCAACTGATCCGCGCGGCGGCGCGCCAGTTTGTCGCCGGCGACGTGCAACATTGGTGGCTTCCGCCCGCGGGCCAGGGAGTCCGCACCCGCATCGCCGACGATCGCGTCTGGCTGCCGTTCGCGGTGGCTCATTATATTGAGGTGACGGGCGACTTGGGTATTCTGGACGAAACAGTCCCCTTCCTCGACGGTCCGGAGCTGCATCCCGGCCAGGATGAATCGTTCTTTCAGCCCACGGTCTCCGAGCAGCGCGGCACGATCTTCGAACACTGCGCGCGCGCGCTCGACCATAGCCTCGCGGTTGGCATCCACGGGATCCCGCTGTTCGGGTCGGGCGACTGGAACGATGGCATGAACCACGTCGGCGAGGCGGGCAAGGGCGAGAGCACGTGGCTCGGCTGGTTCCTTTACACGACGCTGCTGGAGTTTGCGCCGTTGGCGGAAATCCGCCGCGAGGAGGCGCGCGCATCGGCGTGGCGGCGCAACGCAACCGCGCTTGCAGGATCGCTGGAGCGCGAAGGATGGGACGGCAACTGGTATCGGCGCGGCTACTTCGACGACGGCACGGCACTCGGCTCGGCTGGCAATCTCGAATGCCGAATCGATTCGATTGCGCAGTCGTGGAGCGTAATCTCCGCCGCCGGAAGTCCGGTCCGCGCTGCTGCCGCGATGGCGGCGGTTGACGAATACCTGGTCCGTCGCGAAGACGGCCTGGTGCTGCTGTTCACCCCGCCGTTCGATCGCACTCCGCAGGACCCCGGATATATCAAGGGCTATCCGCCCGGCATCAGGGAGAACGGCGGCCAATACACGCACGCCGCGCTGTGGTCCGTGATCGCGTTTGCGATGCTCGGTGACGGCGACAAGGCGGGCGAATTGTTCTCGCTATTGAACCCGATCAATCATGCGAACACGCGCGCCGGAATCCATCGCTACAAAGTCGAGCCGTACGTCGCGTGCGCCGACGTGTACTCGATGCCGCCGCACGTCGGGCGGGGAGGATGGACATGGTACACGGGCTCGGCGGGATGGATGTATCGGGCGGGTCTCGAATGGATATTGGGCTTTCGCCTCCACGGCAAAGCGCTACTGATCGATCCCTGCATCCCGAGCAAGTGGCCGGGGTTCGAGATCGTCTATCGATACGGCTCGACCCGATATGAAATAGCGGTCAAAAACCCACGCAGCGTTAGTCGCGGAGTGAGCAGCGTGGAGCTCGACGGCAAGGCGCTCGCCGGGCGCCCGGCGCAAATCGCGCTGGCCGACGACGGCATCACGCATCGAGTGCGGATTGTACTTGGCTGATTGTGCGACGACCGGCGATAGTAAAGTGAGTATTGGAAATATATTCAACTAGTTCGTTCCCTTGAGAACAGTATTCACGATACTAGTATTAATCATTTTGACATTTCGAATTTCTAAATATATTATCAACTGGTCGGAATCGATATAGGATTCGAGGCCGACTCTGATCCAGCCCAACAGTGGCCTTTCCGCTCGCCTTCGACCACGTTCCGCTAGACCATCGCAAATCGTCAAAGCATAAGGCTCGAGGAGATCCGCGCGCGGCGACCCGGTTTCACGGTATTCGTTGCCCATGGAAATAAAATTGATGAAAAACAAACTGAGAAAGACGATTACCTTGTCTGGCGCCATTCTGGTGCTCGCGTTCGCAGCGCCGGCGTTCGCGCAATACGGTCCCGGCTACGCCGGCCCGGGCTACTACGGAGGCCCCGGAGAAGCCGGATGGGGCGCATATGACAATAGTCACGCCTGGCATGGCGCCCGATGGTGGCATCAGCACGACATCATGTGGTTCTACGCCAATCATCCGGAATGGGCCGTGATGGACGCGCTGTGGCTCATCCAGGATGGCGACTACGACAACTACGGCACCTGGCACGATGCCTACTGGTGGCATCAGAACAATCCTGACTTCTTCTACGCCAATCATCCGAATTGGATATCGTGGGATTCGCAGTGGCTTGTTCAGGACGGCGCCTACGACGCCCAGCACAACTGGCATTATGGCCAATGGTGGTACAACCAGAACCCGAGTTGGGTTACCGCAAACCATCCCAACTGGGTTAGCCAACACCAAAACTGGGTGAGTAACACTGAGCCGCAAAACCATCGGGCCGTCATGCGGACGGTGAACGAGGGAACTCAGCCCAGTCGCCCGCAACAGGCCTCCAATCAACCCAAGCAGGTGACTCAGCACAAGGCTGCAACCGACCAGCGGAATCAGGCGAATCGTCAGGATCAAGCGTCGCGCGAACAGCAGACGAAGCCAGCGGCTCGCCAGCAGGCGCAAGTCCAGCAGAAGGACCGTCAACCGCAGGCCACTCAACAACGGCAGCAGGCGCGTCCGCAGCAAGCCGCACATCAGCCGGCGGCCCACCAGCAGCAGTCGTCTCGCCAGCGACCTGAAGAGAACAGGCAAGCGAGTGCGGGTCACGAGGGCGGAGAGCGCGAAGCGAAGAAATAACCGCGGGCGCGATACCGCCTGAACGGGCGTATCGCGCGATACTCAGATCGAATGGCCTCGCCGGTCCTTACGCCGGCGAGGCCGCTTCATGTCAACTGCAGATAGAAAATCGGCAACGCCGCTCCACTCATAGCGGCGATTGACCGGAGCGACCTATGTCGCTTAGCGGCGGGTGAGCTTGTCGACCTCGGCCAGTTCCTCGGCGGACAATTTCCAATTTCCCGCCTTCACATTCTGGGTGACCTGCTCGGGGCTGGTCGCGCCGGAAATTACGCTGGAAACCTCCGGCTGCGACGCGAGCCATCCCACGGCGAGCTCGAGCATCGTGTGCTCGTGGCTGCTCGCGAATTTCTCGAGCCGTTCGAGCGTCGCGAAATTTTCGTCGGTGAGGGCCTGCTGCGCCATCCGTTGCACTAGAGAAAGCCGCGTGCCCTTTGGCGGCTCGGCGCCGCGCCGGTATTTCCCGGTCAGAAATCCGCTAGCCAGTGGAAAGTAAGGCAGGATACCTACTCCGAACTGGCGGCATGCGGGGACGAGCTCGCGCTCGATGCGGCGGTCGAGCAAGTTGTACTGGTTTTGCGCGGAGATGTACGAGGCAAGTCCGCGGCTGCGCGATATCCAGAGCGCATCGACGGTTTGCCACGCGGCGAAGTTGCTGCATCCTATATAGCGGACCTTGCCGGCGCGAACGAGATCGTTCAGCGCCTCGAGCGTTTCCTGTTGCGGCGTCTCCGCGTCCGGGGCGTGAATCTGATAGAGATCGATATAGTCAGTGCCCAGCCGTTTAAGGCTCGCCTCGGCGGCTGCGATGATGTAGCGGTACGACGCGCCGCGCAGATAGGGACCGTCGCCCATCGCCATGCCGAATTTGGTCGCGACGACGACCTCGCGACGGCGATCTCCGAGCGCCTTGCCAAGCAGCTCTTCGGAGCCGCCGCGATTGCCGTATATGTCGGCGGTGTCGAACAGCGTGATGCCGTCGTCGAGCGCCTGATGCACCACGGCGCGCGTCTGCTCCGCGTCGCATCGCATGCCAAAGTTGTTGCATCCCAGTCCGACGGCCGAAACCTTGAGTCCCGAGTTGCCGAGCTTGCGATATTCCACGATTGCTCCTTTCGGCGTGCGGCTTCAGCATCCCGCCAACCGCGGCCGCTTGCGGCTATTCGATTCCGTAGCGCCGGCGCTTGCGCCACAGCGTCGTGACGTTGATGCCGAGCGTGTCGGCGGCTTCTTCGAGCGTGGCGCTGGCGGCGAGCACGCGCGCGATGTGGCCGCGCTCGACTTCATCGAGGCTGGCAGCGTTGGGGATGCCGGTGAGCGCCTCGGGCGAATCGTGAAACAGGGAATCGGGCAGGTCATCGGGGGCGATCGTCTCGCCGTGCATCAGGACGGTGCCGCGCTCGATCGCGTTGCGAAGTTCGCGCACATTTCCGGGCCATCGATAGCGCGTGAGCGCCGCGGTCGCTCCGGGTGAAAATGCCAGGCCGGGATGCGAATTGCGCACGGCGGCGACGCTCAGCAGCCATTGCGCCAGCGGCAGAATATCCTCGCGGCGTTCGCGCAACGGAGGCACGCGAAGGGTGATGACGTTGAGGCGGTAATAGAGATCCTCGCGAAAGTGATGCGTGGCGACTTCGGACTCGAGGTCGCGATTGGACGCGGCGATTATTCGCGCATCGACGTGAATCGTGCGTTCGCCGCCGACGCGCTCGAAGTTCTGATCCTGCAGAAAGCGCAGGAACTTGGTCTGCAGCGTCGGCGTCAAGTCGGCAATCTCGTCGAGGAAAACGGTCCCGCCGTTGGCCGCCTCGAGCCGCCCGGGCTTGTCCTTGACCGCGCCGGTGAACGCACCGCGGACGTGCCCGAACAACTCGCTCTCGAGAAGTTCTTCCGAGAGCGTGGTGCAATTGACGATGACGAACGGCTTGCTCTGGCGCCGGCTCCATCGATGGATCTGCCGCGCGATAACGTTCTTGCCGGTGCCGCTCTCACCGGTGAGCAGAATAGTCGCGTCGCTGGCGGCGGCCTGACGGGCAGTTTCGAGCAGGTGTTGCATCGCGGGGCTGCGCGAGTCGAGCAACGGCTCCTCATCGATGGCGCTGCGCAGTACGCGATTTTCCACCTGAAGCACCCCGACGTGCAGCGCCCGATCGACGGTGTGCTGAATCTGTTCGAGCGAGAACGGCTTGGTGACGTAATCGTAAGCGCCGGACTTCATCGCCTCGACGGCATTTTCAACGGTCGCATAAGCAGTCATCAGAATTACCAGGCACTCGGGGGCGCGCCGCTTGATCTCGCGCAGCAGTTCCAGCCCGCTCATCTCGGCCATCCGGTAGTCGGTCAGAACCAGATCGAACTGCGTCTCGGCAAGCAGAGCCACGGCCTGCTCGCCGTTCTCGGCCGCGCGAACCTCGTGGCCAAGCGACTCGAAAAATGAGACGAGACTTCGGCGGATATTGCGCTCGTCATCGACGATGAGCAGCTTGGCCATCAAATCTCCTGCGCGGCGGGAATTTCCACGATGAATCGGGAGCCGTGAGAGTTGGCGTTCTCGACGAAAATCCTGCCGCCATGGGCCTCGACGATTTCCTTGACGATCGACAGACCCAGCCCGGCCGATCCCCTTTCGAGCCCGCCAGAACCGTACTGCACGAAACGCTCGAAAATATAGTCTTTCAGCTCGGGCGGAATTCCGGGCCCCGAGTCGGTGACTTCCAGCCGCGTGGCCTGCTTGGCGGCGAGCGTCGAGACTGTGATAGTTCCGCCAGCCGGGGTGTAGCGCAGCGCGTTGCCGAGCAAGTTTGAAATCACCCACGAGAGCTTGACCGGGTCACCAATGATCTCGGGCACCGCTCCGATGTGCTCCTGGATCTCGACGTGCTTCTCGCGCGCCTGGATTGCGAAGCGCCTGGTCACGTCGGCCGCCAGCCGGGCAAGATCGAGACGCTCTTGCTGGACGGCGATCGCGGGGATCTCGCCGCGCGCGAGGTTGAGCAGGTTGTCGGTAAGCTGACGCATCCGCGTGCATTCTTCCAGGATCACCTGCAGCAGTTCGCTGCTCTTCGGATTTGAATCCGGCATCTCGCGGCTCAGCAGCTCCGCCGACAGCGCCAGCGAGGTGAGCGGGGTCCTGAGTTCGTGCGACAGGGTGGCGACCAGGTTGGTGCGGGCGCGATCCTGATCGCGGATGTAGGTCACGTCCTGCAGAATCAACAGCGTGCCGAGCGACTTGCCGACCGTATGATGAAGCGGGACAGCCTTCAGCACGTAGGAATGAGCGCGGCCGCGGACGTGAAGTTCGATTTCAGTGCGCTGGCCGGCCGGCCCGGCCCTCTGCAGTGTGCGCAGCGCATCGCGAACGCGGAGGTAATGAGGATGGTTGCTGCTGAGATCGTCGAACGGACTGCCCAGTGCGTCCTGAAGATCGACGCCGAGGATCAGCGACGCGATCTCATTTATGTGCGCAACGATTCCTTCCGTGTCGATTAGCACGACCCCGTCTTCGAGGCTCTCGATGATCGCTTCGGTCTTGCTCTTTTCGTAAACCAGCCGCTCGACGTTGAGCTTGTCGTACTGCTCGAGTCGCTCGGCCATCTGGTTGAACTCGCGCGCGACCGCCTCGAGCTCGGCCAGCGGCTGAGGGCCAAGCCGCACCTGCGACTTGCGCTGACTGATTCCGCGCAGCCGCTCGGCAAGTTCCGTGAGTGGGTTTGAGAGCCGCCAGCCCAGCCCCCACGAGACGGCGGCGCCCACCAGCAGCACCAGCGCAAGCCCGCCGGCGAATTCGTACGCGAGCCGCCGGCCCAGCCTTACCGAGCGGCTATCGGCGCGAAACATCGCGACCCTGTTCATCGCGATCAGATCGTCGAGGCGGCCGTTCAACTCGGCGAATTCGCGATCGTGAAACGCGCCGGGCGGCGCGGCGGCGATGCCGGCAAACAGATGGTTGCCCCGCCGGGCGATATCGGCGGCGAGTTCAGGCTCGCCGCTTTCAGTAAGGTTGTGATTCTCGACGTCGATCCACTGCATGAAATTTTGCCGCGCACTGGGCAGGACGTCCCTGGCTTTGCCGTCGCGCTCGGCGACCTGCAGCGTCGTGAGCGCGGCGTGCATGTTCTGTGCGGCCTCGATGCTGATGTAGTTGCGATAGAGGGTCTCGCGGATTGCCCCGCCAAGCGAGTAGACCCGCGGCAGCGTGTAGAGTCCCAGCACAACGACCAACGCCAGCATCAGCAAGGTACCGTTGCGAATTTGGCGTTGCAGCGACGGCGCGCTCATCGCGGTTCCTCCCGTTCTTCGGTCGCGACGATTTCCACGTCGAGGTCGCGCGCCTCCGCAACCAGCTGCGCCGGCACGTCGCCCTTGAGCCACCGGCGCCATCGCGGCTGATGGGTCCGGCCGACGATTAGCTTGGTCACGCCCTTGTCGTGCGCGAAGTCGATCAACGCCTTGACCACATTGTCGGACTTGAGCCACACGGTCTCTGCGCCGAGGTCGCTGGCCACATTGATGTTGTTGAGCAGCGCGACGAAATCGCTGGTGCCGATATTTTTCACCGACTCGGCGGGCGTCTCGATATGCACCGCGAACCATTCGGCGTTGAGCTGTCCGGCGATGCGCGAAGCCTTGCGCAGCAGCTGTCCGGTGTCGGCGGCGTTGGACGAGATTCCGACCATGATGCGCTCGATCACGTTCGCGTGGCGGCCGCCCTCGCGCTTGAGCGCTTCGCGATCGACGCGCTGGCGGTCCAGACTGCGCGCGACCTCGCGCAGCGCCAGTTCACGCAGCGAGGCAAGATTGCTCGGTTTGAAAAAATTCTTCAGCGCATTTTCGATCTGCTCTTGCGGGTAAATCTTCCCCTCGCGCAGTCGTTCGCGCAGCGCCTCCATCGGCATATCGATGTCAACGATTTGATCGGCGCGCGCAAGGAACGAATCGGGTACCGTCTCGCGCACGTCGATGCCGGTGAGGCGCCTCATCACCGCGTTGAGACTTTCGACGTGCTGGATGTTCATGGCGGTAATCACGTTGATGCCGGTCGTGACGATCTGCTCGACGTCCTGGTAGCGCTTTTCGTGGTTGGAGCCGGGGACGTTGGTATGCGCGAGCTCATCGACGATAACAACCTCGGGCTTGCGCGCGATGATCGCATCGACGTCCATCTCTTCCAGCGTAACGTCGCGGTATGAAATCTTGCGGCGCGCAACGATCTCGAGGTTGCCGATCCGCTCTTCCGTCTCGCGGCGGTTGTGCGTTTCAACGAAGCCAAGCACGACATCCACTCCCCGATCGCGGAGCTGATGCGCCTCCTCGAGCATCCTGTATGTTTTGCCTACGCCCGCGGCGGCGCCGATATAGATTTTGAGCCGTCCCCGTTGAGTTTGGGGCACAAGATCGAGAAAAGCTTCGGGCTCAGGCCTTTTTTCATCGTCCATTCAAGTCGCGGGAGTTGCTCAGCCATGACTTCCCGCGGCGCGATCGAGCGCCAGGTTCAGCAGCAGGACGTTTACGCCCGGCTCACCGAAGATTCCCGCCGATCGCGGCCGCGTGTTCTCGGCAATCAACTGCCGGACCTGATCTTCGCTTATGCCGCGCGCGTGGGCAACACGCGCCACCTGAAGGTCGGCGGCGGCGGGACTTATCTCGGGATCGAGGCCGCTGCCTGAAGCCGTCACCAGGTCCACCGGAACCTGGCGCGGATTGGCGGCGGGGTTGCTCTCGATGAAACTCTTCAGCCGCAACTTGACCGCGTCGATCAGCGCCTTGTTGGTGGGCCCGAGATTCGAGCCGCTCGAGTTGGCGGCGTCGTAGCCCTTGTCACCCGCGGCGGAAGGCCGGCTCTGAAAATAGCGGGGCGACGAAAAATTCTGGCCGATGAGGCTAGAGCCGACGACCTTGTTGCCCGCAACGATCAGGCTGCCGCCTGCCTGGGCCGGGAAAATCGTTTGCGCAATGCCCCATACTGCCAGCGGATAGACGATGCCGGTGAGTACGGTGAGCACGGTAGTCGCAACGAGTGCCGTTATGAAGTTTCGCACGGATTTGACCTCAGGCGAGATGGAGCGCCGTGACTATGATGTCGATGGCCTTGATAAAGATGAACGGAATGATCACGCCACCGACGCCATAGATAAAAAGGTTGCGGGTTAGAATGGCGGCCGCGCCGACCGGACGGTAGCGCACGCCGCGCAGCGCCAGCGGAATCAGCGCGACGATGATCAGCGCGTTGAAAATTACCGCCGACAGAATCGCGCTCTGCGGCGTCGCCAGATGCATCACGTTGAGCCGCTGCAGCTGGGGATATTCGACGATGAACAGCGCCGGGATGATAGCGAAGTACTTGGCGACGTCGTTGGCGATCGAAAACGTCGTCAAGGCGCCGCGCGTCATCAGGAGTTGCTTGCCGATCTCGACGACTTCCATCACCTTGGTCGGATTCGAGTCGAGGTCGATCATGTTGCCGGCCTCGCGCGCGGCCTGGGTGCCCGCGTTCATCGCGATCCCGACGTCGGCCTGCGCGAGCGCGGGTGCATCGTTGGTGCCGTCGCCAATCATGGCCACCAGTTTGCCCTGGTTCTGCTCCTCGCGAATCAGGCGCAGCTTGGTTTCGGGAGTGGCTTCGGCCAGGAAGTCGTCCACCCCCGACTCCTTGGCTATCGCCGCGGCGGTCAGCGGGTTGTCGCCGGTAATCATGACGGTGCGCAAACCCATCGCACGCAGCCGCTCGAAGCGCTCGCGGATTCCTTCCTTGACCATGTCCTTGAGATAAATCACGCCGAGCGCCTTGGACTCGTCCGCGACGACCAATGGAGTCCCACCGCTGCGCGCGATGCGCTCGACGATCGCCTTCAAGTCCGTCGGCGGCGTGCCGCGATTTTCCTGGACGAAACGTATGATTTGGTCGGCAGCGCCTTTGCGGATTCGACGCCCGCCGATGTCAACGCCGCTCATCCTGGTCTGCGCGGAAAACGGTATGAAGGTGGCGCCGTCCTCGCCGAGTTCGCGGCCGCGCAGGTTGTATTCGCGTTTGGCCAGCACGACGATCGAGCGTCCTTCGGGAGTCTCGTCGGCCAACGATGCGAGTTGCGCGGCCTCGGCGAGTTCGCGCTTATCCACGCCCTGCACCGGGATGAACTCCGCCGCCATCCTGTTTCCGAGTGTGATGGTTCCGGTCTTGTCGAGCAGCAGGGTATCGACGTCGCCGGCTGCTTCAACCGAGCGGCCCGACATCGCGAGCACGTTGTGCTGCACCAGGCGATCCATCCCGGCGATTCCGATCGCCGAGAGCAATCCGCCGATGGTCGTCGGTATCAGGCATACCAGCAGCGCCACCAGCACCGGCAGCGCCAGCCGCGTGCCGCCATACAGCCCGAACGGGTAGAGCGTAACGACGACGAGCAGGAAAACGATCGTGAGGCCGGACAGCAGAATGCTGAGAGCGATTTCGTTGGGCGTTTTCTGACGCTGCGCGCCCTCGACCAGCGCGATCATGCGGTCCAGGAAGGTCTCGCCCGGGTTGGCGGTGATCTTCACCTTGATCCAGTCGGAAATCACCGTGGTCCCGCCCGTGACGCCGCTGCGATCGCCGCCGCTTTCGCGAATCACGGGTGCGGATTCGCCGGTGATGGCGGCCTCATTGACCGCGGCGATGCCCTCGATGACTTCGCCGTCGCCCGGAATGACGTCGTTGGCGGCGACCATTACGACGTCACCGCGCCGGAGCTGCGCGGCCGGCACGAGTTTCGTCTGGCTGCCTTCGATGATCAATTTGGCCTGGGTTTCGGTGCGAGTCTTGCGCAGGTTGTCGGCCTGCGCCTTGCCGCGGCCTTCCGCCATTGCTTCGGCGAAATTTGCGAACAGCACGGTGAACCACAGCCACAGGGCGATTTGAAATTCGAACCCGGCCAGCGCCATCCGATGAGCCAGCAGGTCGCGAAGCAGCGTGAACATCACCAGCACGCTGGTGACCTCGACGACGAACATCACCGGATTCCTGATCATCAGGCGCGGATCGAGCTTGATGAACGATTCGATCGACGCGCGCGAGACGATTTCGCGATTCCAAAGTGCGGGAGCCTTACGATCACTCATGGTTGAAACACCAGACCTAGAAGAGTTTCCCGGACATCATCAGCAGTTGCTCGACGATCGGTCCGAGCGCGACGGCGCAGAAGAATGTCAACGCGCCGACGATCACGATTACGCCAATCAGCAGGAACACGAACGGGATGCCGTCGGTCGGGAAAGTCCCGGCGCTGGCGGCAGTGGATTTCTTGGCCGCGACCGAGCCCGCGATCGCAAGCGCCGGGATCGCCATCATGAACCTGCCGAGCAGCATCACGATCGCGATCGACACGTTGTAGAAGGGCACGTTCGCGTTGATCCCGCCGAATGCGGAGCCGTTGTTCGCGCCCGCTTCGGTGTATGCGTACAGGATTTGCGAGAAGCCATGAGGCCCCGGATTGGAAATGCTCGACAGGCCCGCGGGCAAGACGGCCGCCAGCGCCGTCGGTATCAGGATGACGGTGGGAAAGATGAGCACGTAGAGCATCGCGAGCTTCATTTCCCGCGCCTCGATTTTCTTGCCCAGGTACTCGGGTGTCCGCCCCACCATCAGACCCGCGATGAACACCGCCAGCACGGCCATCACGATGATTCCATAAAGGCCCGAGCCGACGCCGCCGAAGATCACCTCCCCGAGCTGCATGTTGACCATCGGCACCATCCCGCCAAGTGGTGTAAAGCTGTCGTGCATCGCGTTGACGGCGCCGCACGAGGTGTCGGTGGTAACGGTCGCCCACAGCGCGGATTCGACGATTCCGAAGCGGACTTCCTTGCCCTCCATGTTACCGCCGCTTTGCGCAGCAGAGGCAATTTCATCGATTCCAATCGCGCTGATTTGTGGATTGCCGCGTTGCTCGGCCCAAATGGCTGTGGTCGCGCCGCCGAGAAACAGAATCGCCATCACTGCGAACAGTGCCCATCCCTGGCGCCGGTCACCGACCATCTTGCCGAAGGTGTGGGTCAGGCCCGCGCCGATCGAGAAGATCGCGAGCATCTCGATGAGGTTCGTCAGCGGCGTCGGATTCTCGTACGGATGCGCCGAGTTGACGTTCATGAAGCCGCCGCCGTTGGTGCCGAGTTCCTTGATTATTTCCTGGGACGCCACCGGCCCTTCGGCGATCGTTTGCGAAGCGCCCTCGAGCGTCGTCGCATTGACATACGGACTTAGGTTGTCCGGCACACCCTGCCAAACGAGCACCAGCGCGAAGATGAGAGAGATCGGGATCAGCACCCACAGCGTCGCGCGGGTGAGATCGACCCAGAAGTTACCGATCGTCTTCGCGCTGCGGCGCGCGAATCCGCGAATCACCGCCGCCGCCATCGCGATTCCAGCCGCCGCCGAGAGAAAGTTGTGCGACGTCAGCCCGACCATCTGCGTCAGATAACTCAGCGTCTGCTCGCCCGAGTATGCTTGCCAGTTGGTATTGGTCACAAAGCTTGCGGCGGTGTTGAACGCAAGTCCCGGCGGCACCCCGGCGAGTCCCTGCGGATTCAGCGGCAGGTAGTACTGGAGCCGCTGCACCGCGTACAGGAAGATCATCGAGATCAGGCTGAACGCGAGCATCGACACCGCGTATCCCGCCCAGCCCATCTCGACGCCTGGGCTTATCCCGCAGAGCTTGTAAATCAATTTCTCGATTGGCGAGAGCACCGGGTCCAGAAAGGTGCGCTCGTTCGAGAACACTCGCGCCATGTACAAGCCCAATGGCACGCTGATCGCCGCGACGATCAAGAAAAAAACAATGACCTGGATAACCGAATTGAATAGCATGTAGGTATGTACCGGCTAGTGCGGTTCAGAATCGTTCGGGACGCAGCAACGCGTAAATCAGGTAAGCACCCAGCAACACGGCGCATACCCCTCCAAGAATCGTTTCAACCGGGCTCATAAGGAGTCGCACCCCCAAACGTAGGCGATCGCGATCGCAAAAAACGCGATGCCGCCGAGAATTGAAATCAAATCCCACATAATGTTTCTCGACTTAGTAAAGTTTAATGCGGCTTGTTAGTGTGGACACAATTCGGAGCGACGAGAGCGTTCCCGCGGTAACCAAGCAGCATGGCCGTCCGGTCCGTCTAGTACTTTGATCGCAAACATATGGCGCATCGTCGCTACTACGGTCTGTTTCATTTAAGCGGCTACCCTCCGTCGCATCTCTTGCGACACGATTATCAGCACCGCACGTGCCAATGCAGAAACTCAAATTTCGCAAGGCTTTTTGCATCCATCAATCGCATGACATTTCAAAATGCATCATGCTTTTCAATGCAAACTTCATCGAAATTGCCGAAACGCACCGATGCGTCGCCCAGCGTTCTCTCACGGGTTCGCTTCCTGCTGTCCCGGATGAATCCCCGCTCGTTGGGGCGTGAACAAAATACAAGCGATCATGAAAATCGCGATGATTAAAGAAGAACTGATGCGGCTGAGATTGAAGCCGCCATCCGCATGCGGCTTGGTCAGGAGATCGCCGAGCGTCGCGCCGAGCGGGCGGGTCAGGATAAACGCCATCCAGAACAACAATGTGTGCGACGTCCTGGTATAAAAGTATGCGGCTGCGACCAGCACCAGCGCGCCGGCAAAAACCAGCGCCCCTCCTGCGAATCCGAGTCCGGAATCGTCGGCTAGAAAGTCGCCAAGGGCGGTACCCAGCGTGTTGGAGAATAGAATCGTCGTCCAGTAGAACATTTCGACTTTGGGCGACGTGATGTTGTTGACGGACACAGAGCCCATGGTGAACCGCCATATCCCAAGAACCAGCATCAACATCGTGAAGAGGGTCAGCGAACCTCCGGTGTAACCGATTCCGAGAGAACGATCCGCATAGTCCGCCATCGTTGTGCCCACGGTGGTAGTTGCGACGATAACGGCCCAATACAGAAATGGATGGAAGGATTTCGAGGTGACCTGAGCTGCGACGGTGGCAATAAAGAAGCTGAAGAAAATGGCGGTGCCGATCACGTACCCCAGATGCATCGTCATGGATACCGCATCGGCGGCTGTTTCACCCATCGTAGTTGCGGCGATCTTGATGACCCAGAAAGCCAGGGTAACTTCTGGCACCTTGTTCAAACTGATCTCGGTAACCCTGCTCATGCTATCGTCTCTCCGCGCAGCGGCTGGTAGTCAGGTCCCGCCAACACCACCATCGATTAGCCAAAACTCTCTTGTCAGCTACGGGGACTCGGATTGCGACGTCAGAGATTTATCTGCTGGTTTCTGTGCCGCTTGACGTACCAGCATGGGCTGTAACCGAGGTGCGGGAAAATCGATTTAACGCAGGTCTGAGTCTCAGGCTCGCCCGGTTCGAACTCGGTCTTACCGCTCTTCTGAGGTACCGCGTAATACTTGTTGATCTGCACGGTTCCGAAAGGCTCTCGGCTCGCGGGAATTCGATACTTAACTGAAATAAATTCGCCCGCATAGTAGATACACACTAGCACTACTACTGCTGTGGCTATTCGTTTGAGTAATAGTGCCACAAAGGCCCGGAATTCTTCGCTCTGCTCAGAATGACAAAGTGAGATCCGGGATTCTTCGCGTCGCTCAGAATGACGATGCGGCTAGCCGACCTGGCTGCCGACCACCGACACAAAGCTGACGCATCGGCCCGGCGCGCCGCCTAAGTTGTGCGTCAGTCCGACTTTCGGATTCTTGATCTGACGCGGTCCAGCCTCACCGCGCATCTGCAGCCACATCTCGTACATCATCCGCAGGCCCGACGCGCCGATCGGATGGCCGAACGACTTGAGACCGCCGTCCGGATTAACCGGCAGCTTGCCTTCGAGATCGAAAAACCCGTCCATCACGTCCTGCCATGCGGTCCCGCGCGGGCTGAAGCCGAGATCCTCATAGAGCACGAGTTCGGTGGGCGTGAAGCAGTCGTGGACCTCGGCCATGCTGATTTGTTCGCGAGGATTGGTGATGCCGGCCTGCGCGTAGGCGTCTTTGGCGGTGGCGACGACTTCGCGGAAGGTCGTGAAATCGTAGTCCTGCGACAGCGGTCCTTCCGCGGGCCCC
>Ga0187862_10000264_pt1 | contig 61165 bp, 59 predicted proteins | sample June2016WEW_10_1_FD_133003 | JGI IMG/M metagenome (GOLD analysis project Ga0187862, IMG submission 133003) | Peatland microbial communities from SPRUCE experiment site at the Marcell Experimental Forest, Minnesota, USA - June2016WEW_10_150 | ecosystem: Environmental > Terrestrial > Soil >... | reverse complement strand
TACTCCCTCCGCCAGCGAAAATATTCAGGAGAGATGGCCGAGTCGGCTGAAGGCGCTCGCCTGCTAAGCGAGTGTAGGGTGTAAAGCTCTACCGAGGGTTCGAATCCCTCTCTCTCCGCCACCAGAAATCAAAAAGCCCGGATCTGAGACCCTTGGATTCCGGGCTTTTTTGGGGATCTGGGGCACCCCTAAGGGCACCCTTTTCTAAAATCCCGCCTTTTTACACCTGCATCAGCACTGCCCTCTTAAAAGGTGATCTTCAACATCACAAGATCGGTTAAATATTCCATATCCTGTCCAGTTTTGCTCAAAGTGTCGACGCGCTCTTGCTCCGTCTTGCCTTCTATTCCACCTTCGATTCTTCCAACAGTTTCTGAATGTTCGCCTCCTCGATCCGGAGCACGCCCCTGGGCTTCGATGCTTTGAGGATACCCAGATCGATATACCTGTAAATCGTCCCCCGCGAGACCCCCAACAGTTCCGCCGCTTTCGATGGTGAGATAATCTTTCCCAAGTTCCCCCTCCCCAGCCCAAATGGTTAAAATCCTCCCTTTTGCCCCGAAAAACGCCGCTTGTCCCAAAATCGACGCACCAGGACACGCCACAACCAACGATCTCCCTCCGACGTGTACTTTGATACGTCACGTTTTACACGGTTTTTGGCCCACAGGCCCGCGCAAATTGCCTAAAACTCCGGTGGCCCAGGTAGAGCAAGCGCATTCAAACCTTCTGCCCGGGGTCGATCTGCTCGAGGTTTTCTGAAACGTCCCCTTTTTTTGGAGTCCGATTCGGAGTCCGATTTTGATAACCCGGCTTCTGGCCTCGCTTTGCTAATAAAGCCTGATACTCTTCCCACGTCCACCTACAACCCGCCCCCAGCCATCGTTATTGCTTACCCCCATTGATTTTCCAGGCCAAAAGCTCCCTATAGTATTTCATACCTTTTTCCACCTTTTTGAGCGCAAGTGTCCGATCCGCATGTTTATCACAATGATTCTCGCACATTACCTGCAATTCCCATTCAAAACCTTCATGCTCTGGCTCATGGTCGATTTGCCCCAGGTCCTCTGAAACGTCCCCTAAACCTTCCCATTGAGCTTTGCTTCGAAATTATTTGCCTGATCGCTTGCCGTTAATTGTTGTACAGCTCTCCGGCGCCACTTCTCGGGGAGAGGGATCTCATCGAATGCGGAGGGCGAGAAAGGGCTTTTATGGATGAAGCATTCTATTATTTCTTTTGACTCGCGTTTTCAAATCGATTAAAGAAATTAGCAATCTGTAATTTTTCAAGCCGCACTCACATATGGAACCGGCCAACCGGAGCCAGTATGGGTGCAAATTTTAGAACCAGCGCAATCACAAGCCAACGAGAAGCCAGTAAAGGTTTTTCGTTGGCTTTTTTTTGACCTCATCTTAGGAAAGGATGTAATCCCATGAATCAGGTCCAGCCGGCCAACGATACACTCCATCCGCAAGAAGAACTTTTAACCCCATTCGAAGTCCACCAAATCACCAAAACCAGTCTCCCCTGGGTTTACAGAAGCTCAGCCACAGGGCTTCTACCCTCTATTAGAATTCCGTGCAATGCCGGAAAAGGTAAACGCAAGAAGGAACTGGTCAGGTTCCGGAAGTCTGATTTGTGGGCGTTTCTGGATTCCTGCCAACAAGGAGAACGGCTATCTCCCATAACCCGGAGGAATTCCAATGCCTCTTTCAGATGAAGATTTCCAGGCATTAATGCAGTGCGGGCCCCCCATGCTTGCAGGAGAGATCGAAGCCCGCGATGTAGCCGCATGCGTCAACATGTCGCAGGAGGAACGCGCTAAAACGGCCCCCTCCTCTTCTGAGAACATTAAACCGGAAGATGCCATTGTGAGACCGAGCGCTGAGCGATCAAGACCCAAAACATAAGGAGACTGAAAGGATGCCATTCAAAGATCCCGAAAAACGAAGGTCTTATCATCGCCAATACATGAGGGATTCACGCGCAGCGTTAAACCCGCCAGGTGAAGCCGCAGAATTCGATGCTACGCAACCATACGAGGCGGGCTGGCTCTTCTTTGACAGCCGAGTTTACGGCCGCCGACATTACCCTGTTCTGCTTCAGGAGGGGCGGGTTTATGACAGAGGCACTCACCGGTTGTTGCGCGAGGTTTGACGCCATGAAGCGTAAACCCCAGGGCTCAGAATATCAACATCTCCAGATCATTCTCGTTATGCGACTGGTTCTCACCAGCAGTTTCTAGGTTGCCAAGGAGGGTGGACTTTCCCTGAGCCTGAGTTGGCGGTAGTGTTAAGGATTTGTTACGTAACGCGGTAGGATTGTGTCAGGACACCAATATTGAAAGTAGCCCGATTTATGGACAATTAACTTATTGTTATGACTTACAAGGTCCCGACGGGGCAGCAGGTAGTTAAGTTCAAAGCAGGCAAGACTCTAAGCGAAAAGATCAAATAGAAATCACCCCACGTTCAACAAGACGATCCTGAAGGGACTGCTCGCAGGAATTAATCGGCGGCCAGTCCTTTTCATTTTTGATGTCCGCATTCAGACAATCATAGCGCCTTAAGATTCTGCTTTACTGCTTGCGCTTGATCATAAGGCGGCATGTGTTTACACCCATTTTATTGCTCTTATATTCCAGATACAGGCTCTTTGCAGGGTATCGACACTTGAGGGCTTGGATGCACATGCCCATTCGACTGCACGCATAATTCGACAGGGGTGTCCATCAGTCATGATGTGGTCAATAAAGTGAAGGCAATCCACCTAGGTTCGAGGAAAGACCAGATTCATGCTTTTGGTGTAAATATTGACAGCTCATGGATGCCAAGCTTTTTCTCAATCTCCCCCACTGATTCCACAATTTTTTCAAATCCTTCTTTTCCGAAAAGCTCCTCTTCCTTGTCCTCGAATTTTTCGCCCATTTCATCAAATTCCCCGGGCGACACTATCGAGCGAAAGGCGGGGAAAAGCACTGTATCTTCCATGGCTGCGTGGGGCCGGTACATGTGAATGAACTGTTGCATGGCCGAAGACAGATTTGGCTTCCTGGCTGAGCCTTTCCTTCCCACGACAGGAGCGTCCCAAATGAGAGGGGTCCCCCCATAGATCTGCTTGGCCGCAGACGGCAGTTCCTCTTCTTTGGCAGTTTTAAGCGCCTCAGGTTCCGATAATTTCAAAATGGAATCGGTCAGGCGTCGTCCCTCCTGGTGCTGCACGATGAGCACCTTGACAAGATCGTTAAGTTTTCCGGCCTTTTTAAAACGTGGGAAAATCTCATCTTCCTCGAGCTTTTCATGGTAGTTCTCAACGAAGCGGCGGATAATGCCGGCTGAATCCGAAATAATTTCGAACGGCAGTTCCTTTGGCCCCTTCATGCGGCTTATAGCCTCCTCGTAGATCAGCAGCACACGGCGCAAGACTCCGTGCTCACGCATGAGATCTTCTATGGGGTTCACCCCCAATTCTTTTTCTTTGCCTTCTTTCTTTCCGGCAGCTAAGACGGACGGTGGAATTGCCTGCAGAGCGATACCCGCAGCGAGACCGCTGGTTAGGCACAAAAAACGGCGTCGTGACGTTAGTCTCCCCGTGTCCATAGGTTCCTCCTTTTTTAAGGTTGATTCCGAAAAGGCGCAATTTCCTATCGCGGCCGGCGTTCAGTCAGAATGGCGTGGACTGCCTCGGCTGCACCGCGCCCCGGGGTCACATTATGCAGAGTTACGCCCACTCGGGCAAGGCTAATCGTTTTGTGCATCCGGGGTCCAAGGGTTCAGCCGACCCTCATGACAAATGGGGTCGCCCATGTCTGGCCTAATGCCGCTAACTTTGTTAGTGGCATTGTGTCTGGCCACGACAAGTAATCGCATCTGTTGCAGAAATTACCAAAATCCCCCATTTTTCAGGGTTTAAAGCGCTGGCGTCGAATAAACCAGTTTAAGGCGGTCTTGATTCTCAAAAGGTACTCCAGAGATGCCATAGTATCTCCACGTTGGTTCGAAAAGGGAGGGCTCCCCACAGCTCATCCTCGAGAAATGAGGCACCAGAATCTTCGCAGTTTTCGAATCATTTGTTTACCGAATCGCCTCAAATGGACTCTTTCGAAATTGCCAAGGGGGTCCGCAATTATTTTTATCCCGCGCTCTTCTGGCAAAAATCGTAATTAATGGATATAATTATATAAATAGCTTACTTGACTTCTTCCAATCAGTCTGTCGCGCAATCCTGCGATTTTGGACCGGTTGACAACGTTGTATATCGAATTTAAGTTGAGCCAAAGAAAGTTTGGGATGGCGTACTCAGAATGATTAAAGTATTCAATAGATGGGCAATCTATATTTCGAGGAGACTAAAATGAACAAAAAACTGATTCTTGGATTGGCTTTGGCAGTGGTGCTGGTCAGCGGTTCGCTTTTCAGCGCACAGGCGGAATGCAGCTTTGGTTGTCTGCCGCACATCAGCCTTTCCTCATGCTTGGGGAATTGTGCTGCTGCTGCACAGAATAAGGACATGGACAGACCTGATGCAACCTGCCAGGGTGCATATAACTATGGCCCCGTTGCTCCGACATTTTCGCTGCTAGGGGTCTACTGAGCACTGTCGTAGATTACAGCATCGGTATAGGTGTCGCCAGCCTCAATGCCGATGCTGATAAATCCGCCCACGGTTGCCGGATTGCAGGATGGTGGATCGTGAGCTATGCGATCTGAATCCGGTTTCGGGTTATTGGACATGAGCGATCTTCCTGTGGTTTATCGGCACAAGTTTTCGAAAATGGTTACCACGCCCTGTCCTCCACCACAACAGGTGCTGAATAAACCATAGCGGCCTCCACGCCGAGCCAGCTCCCTAATTGCAAACATTGCAATCCGGGCGCCGGATGCGCCATTGGCATGTCCGAAAGCGATAGCGCCGCCCATGGGGTTCCATTTTCCCCGGTCCACAGCTGTTCCGGTCTGCTTTTCCAGTTCGGCAATCACTGCCAGGTTCTGAACGGCAAAAGCCTCGTTGCATTCCATGATATCCATATCCGTCAATTTCAGCCCGGCGATTTTCAGGGCTTTTGGGATAGCATAGGCTGGTCCGATGCCCATGATCTTGGGATCTACTCCCACCTCGGCGCTGCAAATCCAGCGGGCCAATGGTTTGTAACCAAGGGTTTCGGCAAATTCCCGACTCATTAGCAGCACCACTGCAGCCCCATCATTCTGGCCGGATGCATTGCCGGCTGTAACCGTACCATCTGGGAAAACCGGTTTGAGTTTGGCAAGGCCTTCCAACGTTGTTTCTGGACGGGGGTGTTCGTCCAGGTCAATGACTATTTCAGGCGTTTTAAGGGTCGCAGGAAAAGTTACTGGAACAATATCCAGCTTGATATAGCCGGCTTCATCCGCTGCCTTGGCTCGCATTTGGCTGGCATAGGCAAACTCATCCGCCGTGTTCCGTGGGATATGATACATTTTCTGAAGGTTTTCGGCTGTTTCGATCATGCCGATGTTATCTTCCGGCAGGGGGGAAACTTGCGGCACCACAGGCATGGGTGGAATCATCCGGTAAGGCGGGGTAGCCATGGAAAACTTTACCGGCATCTGGCTGTGAGACTCAGCACCACCTGCAACAATGACATCCTCCATGCCGCACATGATTTTCCATGCGGCGTGATTGATGGCGTCGATAGCGGTACCGCAGGCCATTTCCGTATACGAAGAAGACACTTCATAGCCCAGACCTGCATCGATGGTTGCCCAGCGGGCCGGGGTCAGGGCTTTGACGCAGTGGAAACCGGTACCCAGGATGACGCTGCCGATTTTCCCTTTCTCCATCATACCGGTTTTTTCTAACAATCCTCGAATAGCGATGCTGCCCAATTTGGAGGAAAAAATATCTCTTAAACTGCCGGCCATCCGACCAAAAGGGGTGCGGGCACCTTCGACAAAGACTACTTCTCTATTCATAATTCTATTCTCCTGTAACCTTCAGTTGAGGCTTATGGAAGTTTCAATTCTTCCTGAATCCCTTCTCGTACAAGTCTGGGTCATAAGCAGCCGTCGTTTCGGGCACCCCTGCCGGAGACAGAGCATACAGGTCTGAAAACCAATTTCAGTTGGGAACAGAATGCCCGAAGCCGACTGACGAGGGTCAATCATGAACGAATCCCGCAGGCGCAGACCGATGATTGACTCGATATCTCCAAAGATCGTGAACAGCGGTTCTTGCTCCTGAATAGGCCAGTCATAGAGACTGCCAGGCGTCATCACGGCAGTTTTTCCAGCGCATGGGCAACCGTCATGTGCTTTCCGGTGTGGGTGATGGCGCACAGCAGGATTTCATCCAAGATGGTTTCCAGCAATTCGTTCTTTTCGGCCGCCCAATCGGCAATTTCCCGGCCGCAAGTGACCCCTTGTGTGGTTCGCCTACAAGATATCCGCGACAATCGTCGTTTTCCCCCAATCTGAGCTGGGTAAATCGGGCTGCCCCTGTAGCCCATCCTGTGGTAGACCGTAGCCACGGTCACGTCGTTGGATTCAGGGGTCCCGACACTCTTGAGTCTTTTCTTGGGTACCAGGAAAAGAGAAATGCCCTTGACCCCGGATCTTTCGATACCCGATATCCGTCATCCGTTGGCCGTAACCTGGATGCCAGAAGCTCAGTTACCTGCTCGATCTCCTCAGCCTTGTCCACTTGGGCGGATTCGCGTAATACGCACCATCGCATGGACCTGTGAATAAAAACCCCGAAAAACATGTTGCGGAAAACTCGGGAATTAATGGTCGGTCGGAAAACACTCGCAGCTTTGCCCTCCTCTATGGTCTCCTCGATTAATCTGCAGTAGTTGAGAAATGTTTCAAAAGCCTTGGACATGTAAAACTTATCGCTCGCCTGAAGCTGCATGAAATGCAATTTCAGAAACTTTGCCTCTCCACTAGGAAATACGCACTTGTTGGCTGATCCCAAATCTCATCCCTTCCATAAACCGTTTCTGAAATTCCGGCTCAAGGGACAGCTCCAGATAATGGATATCTTGGGCCAATTTTAGCGCCTTTTGATGATGCTCTTCGGACAAGAGGTACAAAAGCGCCCCTTTCCCGGCGGCATTGCCCATGGGCCTGACCTTTTCTTTTGGGACCGGCGGGATAAGGCCCAGGGTGATCAAACTTTCCGGTTTCAGATTGGCCCCAAAAGCACCGGCCAGCAGGATCTCTTCCAGGTCACCAAACCCTATACCGGCCTCGGCCATCAAAATCTCCACCCCGGCACGCATGGCAGCTTTGGCCAACTGGAGTTGAATGATGTCTTGCTGGGTAAGATAGATCTCCGGAGTAAGACGAAAAATCCTTCCCTTTTTGCCGGGGCTCAAACGTCTTCTTATGGCGTAAGGAAGGTCTGCCGGCAGATCATGGACGTCTTTGAGGCGCCCGTTCCGGCCGATCATCCCATTATCAAGCATCTGGGCCACGGCATCCACAAGACCCGAACCGCAAATGCCTTGTGCCGGATGAGGGCCGATGATGGAAAGCACCACATCGTCGGTAAATGTAACTGCTGAGATGGATCCATGGGCTGCCCGCCTGCCGAAAGTTATGCCTCCGCCTTCCAATGCCGGCCCGGCGGCCGTGGAACAGGCGCAGATCCGGCCATTAGAAGCCAGGGCCATCTCGCCGTTGGTGCCGAGGTCCAAAAGCAGCCGTGGAGGGCCAGGGTCATCCAGACCGGCTGCCAGGGCCGCAGCCACCAAGTCCGCGCCCACATAAGCGGAAACCAAAGGCAAAATTTCGAGTTTTGCCTGAGAAGTTAGTTTTAGTCCTGCCTCAACGGCCCCCAGGGAGACGGAGTTTGAATATGCGGGTGTGAAAGGGAACTCAGCCAGACCTTGTGGGTTAATCCCCAAAAAAAGATGCATCATGGTTGGGTTACCCACCATTATCACCGATGAGATATTTTCCCGAGCGAGCACATTGTTGGCTGACAGGTCGTCCAAAAGTTCATTGACGGTGTCTGCCGCCTTCTTTTGCAAGGCGTCCAGCCCCTCCGAATGTTCCCTGGCATAACTAATGCGGGAAATCACGTCCGCCCCGAAGGGAGATTGTTTGTTGAGGGTCGCACAAGAGTCCAAAATCCGACCGGAGTTTAGATCCGTCAGATAAACGGCCACCGTGGTGGTGCCCAGATCCACGGCCAAGCCATAACTTTCGCTCGCAGTGGGTTCGGTCTCGATACTCAGGATTCCATCATATCGCTCTTTTCCTCGTGTCTTCAGATCAGCAAAAAACGCGTTGTCTATCTCCTTGTGCATTAATCCATCATTCTGGGGTTCGCAGTTCATCAGGATTTCCATTCCTTGCTGAACCCGTGTGCGGCATGCTAAACGAACGCCATTCATTACTTCTTCGGCGGACAGGACTTTTTGCTCGAGGCTGGTGGGCTCCCCGGCTTTTCCTGCCAGTATCTTTACGAAGCATTTTCCGCATCTGCCCTTGCCTCCGCAGATCGAATTCACTGGTACCTCGGCCTTCCGGGCCGCATCGAGTACGGTCTCTCCGTCGGAAACCGGGACCGTAATCCCCTGAGGCAGAAAGGTGACAAGATGCCTGCCGCTCATGGCTCGACGGCTTTGGCAGATTTGGAATATTTTCTCTCGTGCAGGAAAGGATCGTAAGGCGCCCGGCGTCCCGGGCAATTCTGGCGAGGACAGAGCATACAGGATTCGAAATTTTCGGCGGTAGGGAAGATTATCCCGGAAACGGAGTGGGAGGGAGACATCATGAGGCTGGGGAGCATGGTCACGCCGATAGCCGCCCTGGTGTCTCCCATAAGAGCGAAAAGGACCTTCTGTTCGGTCAAAGGGAAATCCTCCAGGGAACCCGGCGTTTGCCTGGATATCTGGCCAGGATTGTAACGGGCTTCGATTTCATCTTCCAGCTCCTTAACGGCGGTGCGGACGGCGATTTCCTTGAACGCCTCGGCCCAGAAGGCTTCAAGAACTTCCTTTTGTCCCCTGGCCAACTCGTCCAATTCCACCCCGCAGGTCGCTACGAATATGAAAATCCGGTAGGCGTGGGTCAGATTTACCGATAGCACCCGGCTCCTGAACCACATGCCCTCCACCTTCACCGCGTCTTCCGTCCGGTCTTCTATGTAAACAGGGCGGTACATGGCCTTGGGTCGGACCACACTCTGAGCCTGTCCGATCAAGGATAAAAAGCGGGAATAGCTTGCCCCGCCTTCCCGAATCCTCAGCCGGCGTTTCAAGGACTCGGCGTTCAACACAAAAGGGATATCCTTTAAAATCGTGGCGGTCATTGTATCACCATATCATTGTCCACAGTTTAGGACCAATGCTGTTCAGTTAAAGAAATTCTCACCGTTGCGTCGTGACCCCGGCGAAAGCCGAGCTCCAAAAGATCTTGAAAAGACTGGATTCCGGCTTCCGCCAAGATTTTTGTAGATCCAAACCGCACTTATTTCGATTTCCCTGTACCGAAGGGATTCCCAAGCGGGACCACAATGGTAAAAAGGGCTGAGTTGCCGCCGCCGGCGTTCCTGGTGTCAAAATTGAATAGGTACACCAGTTTCATATAGACTGGCCCGAAATTGTAAGCTATACACGGACCACCCCATAACTCATGGAATTTGAATCCGACATGATCATCCGGGTTAGGGGCTGCATCGGGATGGACTCCATAGGAGGCCGGATTGGAGGTGGTCTGGTACTCATCGTTCGTGACCTGCTGGGACTCACCGATTCCTCCCCCAAAGCTCCATTTGCCCCAGGTATAAGTGACAGTAAAGTCAGCGTCAAACAGGTCACCGGTTTGATAATTGATCGTGGTATCTTTAGTGGCGAAAGCATACTTAAAACTGCCGCTGATGTTCCAGCCGTGGTAGAGCCAGCTTATTCCAACGTTGGGCACGATAGAGGTGTAACCGTTCGAGTCATATACGAAAAAGCTGCCCAAGCCACTAGCAGGGACGCTTGAGAATTTACCAAAAAATCTATCAGGACCGATCTTATTAATGGCTGCCTCACTATCTTTCGCTGAGTTCGCCCCGTCGTCTAAAGCTATGACGAGCCCTGTGGACACATGGAAATTACAGGGCAGGTGCCACCCCAAAACGTAAGGTACCAAATACGTGTTGCCTGTTCCAGTTTGCGCGCCGGTTAAAGCGACACCAAAACCGAACTCCTTGCCAAAGCCATACCGGCTGTCCCAGTGAACGACCGGCTGAGAAACGGCCATAGCATAATCTGCCCCCAGGAACTTACACCCGGGTACCCAGGTGAGGGCGGGGGACACCTCCCACACGTCAAGCTTGACCCCGGGTACAGGATGGCCATTAGTATCATAGCTCCGCCAGTCAGGACCAAAGGCCATAAAAGTTGAGAAATAGAACCCTGGAGGCGGCAAAATACCAGGGGCAGAGCCTGTGGTACCGCCAGGATAATACGGGGTCAACATTTCACCAGCATCGACAGTCATGGCGGTCATCATCAATGCCGTGGACAGACAAATTGCCAAAAGTAATTTCTTCATCTCTTCCCCCCCAAAATTAAGTGCTGTCCCAAACGGAATTCATTTATCGGTCCTCCTCCGACCTGTTTTTCTCCGCCCCCTCTGTGGGCGCCCCCTCTGCACCACCTCCTTTCAGACCTTGTATCGGCCAGACCCGCCAAAAATCTGAGGCTGCCAACTGAAAATCGCCTTCCTGCAAGGTCAAGCCTAGACATGAAATTACGGCAACTTTGTTTATGGTTGGTAATTTCTCCCTGTCTCCACGAAGGCCATCAGATTCTCCCGTTTGACGTCGATCGGGCACTCGCAGCCCGACGTGAGCATGAAGCCGCCGCCTTTACCCACTTCCCTGATGAGCTTTTTACAATAATCTGCGACGTCTTCCGGTTTTCCCAGGGAGAACAGACTCGCCGGGACATCGCCGCTGATGCACATGTGGCCGCCCAGTATTTCCTTAGCCCGGAAGATGTTTGTGGTGCTGTCCAGGTCGGCCACGCACTTGCCTTTGGGCAGTTGCTTGAAATAGGGTAAATTTTTACTCCAATCGGTGTCCAGGTGCATCCAGGGTGTGATACCTTCAGCCACGAAGGTTTCTACGTAACGCTTCAGAAAAGGCCATTCGAAGCGCTCGAAAGTCGGCAGGGGATAAAGTGCCCCCGACCCCCTCTCCAAGATGATATAAGCCATGTTCCCCGATCTTCTTTTGATCATTTCCAGGGCATTCATGATCAGGTCGTCGCAAGCCTTATTCATGGCCTTTTCCACCTTGTCCGGCACCTGACGAAGGTCCTTGGTGAATTCGATCAGGGTACGGCACAAGGAAAAGGCCATCATGACCGAATCCACGGCGGCGCCCATCGCCATGGGGATTCCTTGTTCCTGACAGATTTTCAGGTCATCGCCGAAGATTTTGTTTCCGTACTGCTGGACTTCTACCAGGCGGGAGAACGGCCGGCCGGACATCTTCTCATAATGCTCCTCCCAAAAGGCGTTCCAGCCGACGGAGGCTATTTTATCGTAATCTTCGCGGTCAAAAAGAATGCGCTCGTCTATCTGGTTGATGGCATCTTCGGGCAACTGCTTGCCGGGGATCAGGTTTCTCACCGGCGCACCGGTCAGTTTGCCGGGCACCTGGTCGTAATAAAAGTTGGGTTTACTGGCGTAGTCGTAGCCAAAGTCATGGTAACATTTTATGATAGCCTCCCGGGCCTTGTTGTGGTCTTTCCAAGCCTCGGCTTGGGTGAGGTCGCACAGTCTGGCCGCAGCCGTCACCAGGATGGGAAAGACCGGAGGACGGTCGACCTCGGAAATATTCACCGCCGCCTCGAACCTCTCAAAAACATTCATCGTCTCCCGAGCCATGTTCTCATCTCCTTTCTCTAAACGGCACCCATAAAGGCCTTGCATTGATTCAGGCCGTCCATGGCGTCGGTGCAAAATCCATCGGCCATCAAGAATTCCTTGACCGTTGCGGTTACTACACCACCTCCGACGATGACCTTAAGGGAAGCCCTCAAATTCAGGGCTGCCAAGGTATCCACCACTGCCTTCATCGGTTCGAAGCCCGGGGTAATCAAGGCCGAAAAACCTAGGATATGAGGTTTGAAATCCTTGACCGCCTCCACGAATTGGGCCTCGGGCACATTCACCCCCAAGTCCATAACCTCAAAACCGTTGCCCCGAGCCAGGGAGGTAAAAATATCCTTGCCTATGTTATGAATATCTCCCCTGGGTGTGCCGATGACCATGCGGCCGGCTGAATCCCCCGACTTGGCGCTTAAAGAGGGAGTGAGGATCTCCATCGAACGGCGGAAAAGGTCCGCACTCAGCATCAGATCGCTCAAATAACATTCTTTTTCATAACGCTCCCCTACCAGGATCATTCCCTTTTGGAGTTCCTTCAACAGGGAGAGCGCTGGTTCGCCGCCTTCCAGACGGGTTTTGAGGGTTTCAAGGAGGAAATCCTCCTCGAAATCGGCCAAGGCCAGACCTAAATCTTTAGTCATGTTCATTGCTCCTTACAGTTTGATGGACTCGTTAGAATCGTTCACAGCCCTTATTACTCATGAATTTACAACCCCAAGTAGACCTTTCTGATCCGTTCGTCGGCTAACAGTTCATCGGCCTGACCTTCGGCGATGATCTTGCCCTTGGACATCACGTAATTACGGCTGCTAATGTTAAAAACAAACCCGATGTCCTGTTCGACGATGACCATGTTTACCCCCAAATTCCTGATTTCCTCGATTTTGGCGTAGAGGTCTTGTTTGGCCTTTGGAGCCAACCCGGTAGACGGTTCATCGATGAGCATCAGCTTGGGGTCGGTCATCAGGGAACGGCCCAGGGCCATCATGACCCGTTCCCCTCCGGATAGGGTCCCGGAAACCTGCCGACGTCTGTCTCTCAAAATGGGAAATAACTCGAAGACCATTTCGAGCTTGCGGTCAATCTCTTTTTTATCCACAAACAAGGCCCCAGCCTTGAGATTGTCCAGTACCGATAATTCGATAAAGGGCTTAGCCCGCTCCGGGCAGACTATCAGACCACTGCGGGCTATCTTATAGGCCGGCAGATGGTCAATGCGCTCGCCCTGGAAATAAACTTCTCCTGTGGTGACGATATTGCTGAAAATTGCACGCCGCCCTCGATTGATCTCCCGCTCCCACCTGGTTAGGCCGGCGATGGCTCTAAGCAAAGTGGTCTTGCCTGCCCCGTTGGGTCCGACCATAGCCACCAGTTCTCCCGAATCGACCGAAAAACTGGCCTCATTGAGCACTTGGGCCGTGTAATAGTGGACCGACAGATTTCGGACCTCAAGAAGCATGGAATACAATCTCCTTGCCGATATAGGCTTTGATGACTCTGGGGTCGTGAACGACCTGTTCCGGTGAGCCTACGGTCAGCACTTCGCCGAAATCGAGCACGATCACCCGGTCGACGATGCGCATCAAGTCAGCGAGCTTGTGTTCGACGATCACCATGGACATCTCTTCGGAGTGGAGTCTGCCGAAACGGCCGCCCTTGTGCAGCCGTCTTATGGAATTGGCTATCAACTCGGTTTCAGCCGGATTCAAACCGCCGAAAGGCTCGTCTAAGAGCATCAACTCCGGTTCAGTGGCGATTGCCTTGGCGATTTCCAGGCGTTTCAGGTCGCCGTGGGAGAGCACGGCCGCCCGCTCCAGCGCCAAGTCGGCGATGCCTACAAACTCCAGGGCATCTCTGGCGTGGATCTCCATGCGCTTGATCCATTCGCCCCGCTTTTTCCTGCTGACCAGCGAGGCGACCACCACGTTCATGATGCAGGGCAAGTTGCGGAAGGGTTTGACCACCTGAAAGGTGCCCACCAAGCCTCGGCTGACAATATCCCAGGGCCGGCTTCCGGTGATGTCCTGGCCTTTGAAGACGATCTTTCCGGATGTCGGTTTGAGGATCCCCATGAGATGGCGCAGCAGGGTAGTTTTACCTGCCCCATTCGGCCCTATGAGGGCCACGATCTCACCGGGAAAAATGTCAAAGCTCACGTCGTTAAGGGCCGTCAGGCCGCCGAACTTCTTGGTGAGACCCTTGACTTCCAGCAGCGGTGCGCTCATCTCAGATGATCTCCTCCCTCAGTTCGCGGCGGGAAACCTTCCCTACGTCCGTTTTAGGAATCTCCCCACGGAAAGCTACGACTCTAGGAATCTTAAAGTCGGCCAGCTTCCCTTTGCAAAAGGCCTGGATATCCTCTTCGGAAATTTTGCCTCGGGCATCGCCTTCGAGCACGACCACCGCCTTGACCAACTCACCGGCTACCTGATCTTTGACGCCGACCACGCCCACTTCCTTGACTCCCGGATGGCTCTTGATCACATCTTCGACTTCGGTAGCAAACACCGCGTGGCCCTTGTACTTGATCATGTCCCGTAAGCGGTCATAAAAATAGAAGTAGCCATCCTCGTCCATCCGGCCCAGGTCTCCAGTCCGCATCCAGAGGTTGTCTCCGATACGGCAGAATTTTTCCTTGTTGGCCTTTTCCGCTTTAAAGTAGCCTTTCATGACTGATGGGCTCTGGACAGCGATCTCACCGATTTGGCCGACCGGAAGATATTCATCCTTTTCAGGGGACAGTATGGCGCTCAGAGTCGAGGGCACAGGCACGCCGAATGAGCCTGGCCTGATACCCTCCCAAGGGTTGCTATGGGTGATGGCCACTGCCTCGCTCATTCCGTAGAGTTGGTAGATCGGGACTCCGGTACGCCGCTCAAAACCCTGGGCAGTATTCAGCAGTAAGGCGTCTGCTCCGGACAACACACACTTCAAACGTTTCCAATTCACGATATAGGTCTTTTCATAATCTTTTAAATATTCGAATATGGTCGGAGCACCGGAAAAAACCGTCACCTTGTAATCTTCAACATTGTTGAGCAGTTCTTCCAGATCGGTGGTGGCTGAAATGACCATAGTAAAGCCACGGATGATGCCCTGTGTGATGTAGAGCTGCCCGGCGGCGTGATAGAAGGGCATGTAAGCAGCCAGCACCTCCTGGCCCTCATGGATTTGGCCGCTCTGAAAGGAGAATGCTTGCATTTCGTTGGCCATGTAGTTGTAGTGGGTCAAGATGGCCGCCTTGGGAAGAGCGGTTGTGCCACCGGTGTATTGCAGAGTGGCCACATCCTCTTTAGGATTCCATGAGACGGCCGGGGGCTCGGGGGGATATTTTTTGATCAGGTCCTTCATATTGTAGACCCCTTCCCGCTCAAAGATTTTCGGAGAGGGCAGGGCCATTTTCTGATAAACGGCACTAAGGACGCTTTTAGCCATGATCCGCTTCCACCGGGGCAGGTAATCACCAATATCGGTCAAAATAACGTTTTTAAGGGCAACTCCGGATTTTTCCACAGAGTCATAAAGGATATTTTGGCATATGAGGTGTTCGGCCCCGCTGTCCGTAATCTGATGCCTAATCTCCGAAGAGACGTACATCGGACTGATCAGGGTCAGCTTGGCCCCGGTTTTCATAGCTCCGTAATAGGCGATGAAATACTGGGGGGAATTGAGCATAAGGATGGCTACGGTGTCTTCTCTATTAATGCCTAGATCGTGCAGGGCGCAGGCCATACGGTCGACCTGGTCCTTAAGCTCTTTATAGCTGATTTTACGGTTGTAAAAGATCATGGCCGTCTTGTTTTTCCATCGGGCTGCGGCTTCATCAAAGGCCTGGGGCAGGGACTTGACCGGGATTTCCACCTCGGCCGGCACCCCTTCCGGATAGAATTTAAGCCAGGGTCTTTGGAGATATAATACCGACATCAGGAGACCTCCTTTGAGCAATCGGCGTGCTGTTACGTCACTTCAGGACGCTGTTTTATATTGATATGCAGCGGCGCTCCGCAAGCCCAGCAGTCCCGCCGAAGTGAGGCGTTGATCAGCTTGCAGCGCGGGCAGTTCTCTTCCAGCTTGTCGCGCACCCAGTGGACCAGCCCTTCAGGCATCAACAAAATAACGAATATGATAATGCCGGCAAAGATCAGCATTCGCAGTTGGGGGATGAAGCGAAGCAGTTCCATGACCGGATAGAGGAGGTAAACCCCGACTACTGACCCGGCGATAGTCCCCATGCCGCCGAAGGCTGTCCAGATGATCGGATTGAAAGAAAACATCAGATTCAGGGTGGACGGGCCGGCAATACGCAGGACATGGACGTAGAGTCCCCCGGCCAAGCCGGCGAAGAAGGCGCTTATGCCGAAGGCCAGCAGCTTGTATTTGATGGTGTTGACCCCCAAACAGCGGGCCGAGATTTCATCCTCCTGGATCGCCAGCAAGACGACTCCCAAACGGAATACCTTAGTGGTGGGATCGGTCAGCTTCCACATGGCCAATACGCACAAGACCATCGCCGTCACTACAATAAAGTAAACAACGATACTGTGCCGGGCGAGGACGTCCACTCCCGAAATACCCATTTCTCCACCGGTTACTCCTGAAAAAACATAGACCAGGCCGATGAGAATGATCGGAAATGCCAAACTGACCAGGGAAAAATAGATCCCTCTCAGCCGCAGGGAAGGCACGGCGATTAGCATCCCGGCTAAAATGCTCACCACGGCGCCGCAAGGGATAGAGGCCCAAACAGGCAGCCCCAGCCTTAGGTTCATAATGGCCGAGGTGTAGGCAGCCAGGCCGAAAAATGCTCCCTGGCCCATGCAGAATTGTCCGGTGAATCCGCCTAAAACGTTCCAACTGGCCGCATATATGACAAAGATATTCATAAAGGTGAGAACCTTTAAGACATAGGGATCGCGGATGGCCAGGGGAACAAAAAAAAGAGCAATAAGGAAAATGAAGGCTATAGCCCTGCCGGGTATAACCAGGACCTCCCGGCCGATTCTTCTGAACTGACGCCTGATGAACTTCATAATCTCTCTTCCTCGAAAGCCACGCCGAACAGACCTTCCGGGCGGACCAAGAGTATGATGACCATGATCAACATGGCCACCGGGCCTTTGATGAAGCTTCCGGCCGGGACCAGGAAAACGACCAGGACTTCGGTGTAGCCCAAAATAAAGGCTCCTATGAAACTGCCTTTCAAGCTGCCCAACCCTCCCAAGATGACGGCGGCGAACATCATTACCAGTGGATGGGACCACATATAAGGTTCGACGGTGAGGGTCGGCGAGACCACCGCCCCAGCCACGGCGGCAAGGGCCACGGCCACGACCACACTAACCAGACAGACCCACTTAACGTTGATCCCCATCAGATTGGCCGTTTCCCGATCTTGGGCGGTGACCCTAAGGGAGAGCCCCAACCGTGTTTTGTACAGAAAAAGCAACACGGCGATGAGGCAGGCTACGGTTACCCCGAAGATCAACAATTCCTGTCTGAGCACGGTAACCCCGAAGAGTTGGGTTGTGCCACGGACAAAAGGGTCGACGGCCCGGAACGTGCTTTCAAAAAGCAACAGCATGGTTTCTTGAAAGATAATGGCCAAGGCTACCGTCACCAGTATCACCGCTCCTTCGTTTTCACGTACGCGGTCCAGAAACAAAAGGTAGACTGCTATGGCCAAAAAAGAGATACCGATGAGCATCACGCCGACAGCGGCCAGGGGCGGCCAGTGGTAGATCATGACCATGGCATAGATGGCGAAGGCGGCCAGCATAAAAAAAGCAGTGTGGGCCAGGTTGATGATCCTGGCTACTCCGAAGACCAGGGAGAACCCTACGGCCAGTGAGGCGTAGACTGCTCCGGTCATGGCGCCTTTAATCAGGATGATTGGAAACATCTTGGTATCCTCAGTTCTTTTCCACTACTTTACCCATCCAGGGGGGGAGTTTGGCCGGCACTATCCCCTCGAACTTGATACCATAGTAGGAACCGTCTGCCGGCGGCCAGATAACCTTGTAATTACCGTCCTGCCACTGGATGACCACCCCCAAAAGACAACCCACTCCCACGCAGATGTCATGGGGAGATGACGTATCCATGCCCGTGCACCGGTATGTCCCGGCCGCGCCGGGATAGACGATTTTTTCCAATTCGGGTACGATCCGGTCGGGGTCCAGGGAGCCGGCATTTTCGATGGCTTCCTTCAACCGGTGGACATTATCGTAAAAGTAGGTGACATAAATATCCGGGAAACCGCCATAGGTTTTGACATATTTATCCCAGAACGGGACGGTCTTGTCCGTCATTTTAACAGGGGCGATAACGGCATTGGTCGTAACCATATTGGCGGTGCCGTTGGTGCTTTTCCAAAAAGTGTCGTAGGTGGCCTCGCCGATGGAGCCCATGAGCACGGCAGGAATTTTGTAGTCTGCCCACTGTTTGCATAATACCACTCCGTCAGGGCCGCCCACCATGGCCCAGATAATATTGGCCCCTTTTTCTTTTATGGCCAGCAATTCGGCACTCATGTCAGTGGCAGTCACGGACGGCCTCCACAGGCCGACCACCTCACAGCCCTGACTTTCGATGCCCTTCGGGGCCATCTCGACGAGGGGATCGGCCCACGCAGACTTGTCCAGGACAATGGCCACCTTGGGCTTGTCAACGCCCAATTCCTTCTTGACCAAGTCTCGGAACATGGGCAAAGTCACGAAGTACAAGTCGGCCAAATCCGTGCTGTTGTAATAGGCTCGAAACCAGTATTTATAACGGCTGTAATTGTCCTTGACTCGTTTGCCAATGCCGATGTCCATTCCTCCGCTGATCATGATTTTCTTATAATCCATGGCCACGTCCTGTTCGGCCTTGACCGCTTCAGACAGCCAGCCTCCTACTAGAAAATCGACCTTGTCCACGGTGATGGCCCGTTCCACCGCCGTCGCGGCATCGGTCACACTCACCCATTCATTGGTATCCACCGGGACCAGTTCGATTAGATGCTTCTGGCCGCCTACGTTTACCCCCCCGGCCTTGTTGATTTCATCGCAGGCCATGGAAACACCGTTCATGATGTGTTTTCCTCCAACATGGTTCATGGGTCCGGGGACGCCGATTTTGATGGGTTTGGATTCCGCCGATGCCTGTCCACCGAGCGACAGGATCGTCACCATGGCCAATCCCGCCATCAAGCACAACCATGCGCATTTTTTCATTGCTTTCCTCTCCTAAGTAATTTTTTGAAAAGGCATTTCTACGAGCAACCCTGGGGTCCGAAATCCTTTTTCACTACTTTACCATCCAGGCGGGGAGTTGGGCCGGCACTACCCCTTCGAATTTGATTCCTTCGTAAGAACCGTCTGCCGGCGGCCAGACAACCTTGTAATTACCCTCTTGCCACTGGATTGCCACACCCAGAAGGCCATCCACTCTCACGGGGACGTCATGGGGAGATGGCGTATCCATGCCCGTGCACCGGTATGTTCCGGCTGCGCCGGTATAGACGACTTTTTCCAAAGCGGTTACGATCCGGTCGGGGTCCAGGGAGCCGGCCTTTTCGATGGCTTCCTTCAACCGGTAGAGGTTATCGTAAAAGTAGGTGGCGAAAATATCCGGAAAACCCTCATGGGTTTTGACATATTTATCCCAGAAGGGGATGGTCTTATCCGTCATTTTAACAGGGGCGATAACTGCATAGGTCGATATAGAGTTGCCGGTGCCGTTGGTGCTTTTCCAAAAAGTGGCGTAGGTGGCCTCGCCGATGGAGCCCATGAGCACGGCAGGAATTTTGTAGTCTGCCCACTGTTTGCATAATACCAATCCGGAAGGGCCGTAGGTGATCGCCCAGATGATATTGGCCCCTTTTTCTTTTATCGCCAGCAATTCGGCACTCATGTCAGTGGCCACCATGGACGGCCGCCATAGGCCGACCACCTCACAGCCCAGACTTTCGATGGTCTTGGGGGCCACCGTCACCCAGGGATCGGTCCACGCGGCCTTGTCCAAGATAATGGCCACTTTGGGCTTATCGACCCCCAAAGCCTTCTTGAGCAAGTCCCGGAACATGGGCAAAGTCACGAATGATGTATTGACCGTATCCTCGTTGTTGAAATAGGCCCGGAACCAGTATTTATAACGGCTGTAATTGTCTTTGACTCGTTTGGAAATGCCGATGTCAGACCCTTCGGTGATCATGATTTTTTTATAATCCATGGCCACGTCCTGTTCGGCCATGACCGCTTCAGAGCGCCAGCTTCCGACCAGAAAATCGACCTTGTCCACGGTGATGGCCCGCTCCACAGCCGAAGCGGCATCGGTCACACTCAGCAGTTCATTGGTATCCATCTGGACCGGTTCGATGCGATGCTTCTGGCCGCCTACGTTCACTCCCCCGGCCTGATTGATTTCATCGCAGGCCATGGAAACACCCTCCATGATGTGTTTACCAGAAACATGGGTCATGGGTCCGAGGACCCCGATTTTGATAGGTTTGGGTTCCGCCGATGCCTGTCCACCGAGCGGCAGCATCGCCACCATGGCCAATCCGGCCATCAAGCACAGCCATGCACGTCTTTTCATTGCTTTCCTCCACTAGGATTTCTTGCACAAACAACCGTCGATTCCGAATCTAGTACAGCGTCAACTAAGTTCGGATTGGTGCGGACATGCAATCCGTCATTCCGGCGAAAGCCGGAATCCAGAGTTTTTTTACTTGGTTAAAAGCACTGGACCCCCCCGGCCTTCGCCGGGGTGACGATCCCTTGCAACACGTAAAAACTTTGTTGACAATGCACTAGTGTGGCTTTTCTTTAGTCAAGTGGAAGGAGTCTCGACTTATGTGTGCAAAGGAAGTGCCATCGAGGGGTTATCTTAAAACTGGCAGGGTAAACATGAAAATTGCGATAACAAATTTTCAGGCGCCTGTCATTCTTATTGATATTTCACCAATATTATTTGAATACCAATAAATTGGAAAACTCCGTAATCATTAATCGCGGTGGTTAGGGCCTGCTTCGCGACCTTTCCCGATGCCCAACTTCTTCATCCGGGAGTACAGGGTGCTATAATTAATATCCAGCAATTCGGCGGCCCCGCCCGGACCGTAAATCTTCCAGTTGGTTTTTTGCAAAGCATCCGTGATGAAGCGGCGCTCCATATCCTGGAGGGTTAGAAGATCGGCTGCCATGACATCGGTCGAGCGAGCGGTAAGTTCCGGGATGCGAAAGAAGCCGCCGCTATTCAGTATAACGCCGCGCTCGATGACGTTTTCCAGTTCGCGCACGTTTCCAGGCCAATGATAGGCCAGCAGCTTGGCCATTTCCTTTTCCGGGATGCCTTTAAAGGATTTGCCCATTTTTTCCGAGTAGAGCCGCAGGAAATAGCTGGCCAAAGAAGCGATATCCTCCCGTCTTTCCCGAAGCGGCGGGATGGTGATGGGAAACACGTTCAAACGATAATAGAGGTCCGAACGAAACCGGGTGGCGGCCACGTCCTCAGCCAGGTTGCGGTTGGTGGCGACCAGGAGGCGAAAATCGGAGTGTAAGGTTTGCCGGCCGCCGACGCGCTCGAATTCCCCGGTCTGCAGCACCCGCAGCAGACGCACCTGGACCTCCATTGGAAGTTCGCCGATTTCGTCAAGAAAGAGAGTGCCGCCGTCGGCTAATTCGAAACGCCCGATCCGCCGTTCCACTGCACCAGTGAAGGCCCCACGCTCATGGCCAAAGAGCTCGCTGGGGATCAGGCTTTCCGGAAAGGCGCTGCAATGGACCCGGATAAAGGGCTTATCCCTCCGGGAGCCGTATTGCTGGATGGCTCTGGCCACCATTTCCTTTCCTACCCCGGTTTCGCCCAGAATCATGACTGTAGATTCGGTCTCGGCCACGCGCCGGACCATGGATAAGACCTGTTTGATGGGCTGGCTGGCGGCAACAAAATTATCAGGATGGAAGCTTTCCAATTGCTGCTCTTCCAGATATTTTTTTTCTTCATAAAGACGCTGGTTCAAACTTCGAATCTCTTCATAGGCTTGGGCATTGTCCAAGGCGATGGCCGCCAGGGAAGCGAAATAGGACAGGATATTTACTTCTTGCGGCTTGAAGGTGCTCTCGAAAAAACGGTTATCGTGATATAGTACCCCGATGGTCTTGCCACGCAGCGATAAGGGGACGCATAGGCGCGATTTGAAATTATCGTCGGTTCCCGCAGTCCCAATCGACTCAGGGTCTAAGGATTGCTCTTTGGATTGCCCTATATCGGCCGTTTGCCGGATGATCTCCATGGAAGCCTGAAATTCGGGCAGGAGCAAGTCGTCCGCCGTAAGATTTTTGGCCGCCCAGAGCTTCAAGGGCATGGGGTCCGATTTTTCCGTCTTTAGAAAGATGGCTCCCCTCTCGGCCCCGGTAATTCGGTTAACGGTTGAAAAGATATGCCGGACCACTTCATGGGTGTCCCGAATGCCTACGATTTCCTTACCAAGGTTAAGTATCTCGGCTAACAGATTGTCCTTCACCCGGAAGTTCCGAACCAAGTGCTCCAAATCCTCAGGAATCAGGTCACGGTCAAAGGGATAGAGGATTTTTACTGCGGCTACCACCAAGGCCCTAGCTTTTTCCACATTTTTGGTCTGCAGAAAGTGGCGCCCCATTTCTAGCTTGGTTTTGGCGATTTCGGTGACATAACCGGACTCCTCGAGCAAAGCGAGGGATTGGGTCAACTGCTCATAACGTTCTTTGTGGGTTTGGTTTTGCCCTTTCATCAACGTCAGTGCTCTAAGGGCCACGCCCTTGGCCACCAGATTATTGCTGTTTAAGGTATTTTGAATTTCTGCTTTCGGGGAAATGCCGGGCAAACGGGGGTAAGCACCGAGCTCCATGGCCAGGCATATCTCGATAAAATGTGGGAGAAACTTGATTTCGTAGTTGAACTTCTTGCTTTTTTTCAGCGCCTGGATCAAACAGCGCTGCGATTTTCCAAGCTCCCCTTTCCGATAATGGCAATAAGACAGATAATACAATCCGAAACACTTGGCGAATTCACTGCCTCCCCTGAAAGCGGGCAAAGTGTCCGATAAATGGTCAATAGCTTCGCCGAACTTATTGGCCAACATGAGCACCAACCCCATGTCGACCGCAGCGGTGGCCGCAGTGTCATAATCCCTTATGTTTAGGCAATGGAGACGTATTCCGTCCAGCAGACCCATTCCCTGGGATATTTGTCCGAGAGAAGCGTAGGATACGCCAATCAACACCCCTATGCGGAGAGAGAGTTTGTGGAGTGGATATTTTTCGGTAAACAAGGGTTCAACGGTCTCGTACATCTTGACGGCCGCTTTGCAACGACCGGAATAAAAATGGCTGATGATAGTCCCGGTGATTACCGTTCGTTCCACGTTAGGGTCTTTGATGTCCCCGGCCAGGGTAAGCGCGCGATCGAGATAGCCCTGAGCCGCTTCGGCGTTTTGTCCGATATACGTGTTGGAAGCCAAATGCATTAACACTAGGACCTGCTGCGATGGATTGTTTCGTCTTTCGGCCCTCTCCAGGGCCTGGTGCAGATAGGAAATGATCCGGTTCAAATTATGGATGGCCCGGTGGTCTTTTGAATAGCCGATGACACTTTCTATGAACAGGTTGTCCACATCGATGCCGTCTAATTTTTTCAACTCCTGGATGGCTTTGTCGTAAAAGGCCAGGGCCTCGACCGACTGCCCGCTCCTTCGATGCTGGTAGCCGGCTTGGCATAATAGCCTACAGCCCTCCAGGTCATTGGGGATGTTGAGCAACTGGGCCGCAGCCCGCAGTAGCCCCTCATTTCCTGGAACCTCCTGCAACAACAGTTCGGCGATTCGACGATGGAGCGTCTCCCGCACCTCTGCCGGGACGGCCTCCCATAACTGCCGCCTTTTTCGGGCATCCACAAAGGAAAACACGCCGATATCCCGCTTTTTCAGAACACCATTCATTTCGAAGCGGTCAAAGGCTTTCATGATTTGGGTGGCTTTGGCCTCGGAAAGGGATTGAACCCAATCGATGGAAAATTCCCCTTCGAACAAGGAGGCCAACTGCAGCAGGAACTTTTCAGGGTCCTTTAGAGGCAAGGCGTTATTATTGCCTGTCATCGGTTCCTCGATCATTTGCATAAACCCCTTAGTGGGGCAATCTTACTGCGGCTTTTGAATGAGGACAAGGGAGTTGTTGAAATACCACAAATTATTTTGAATTTTCCCAATTGTCTCTGGAAAGATAGAGTTTTTATTGGGTAATTAGTGATGACTTTATTTGGCATGCACTTTGCCTTTAGTTCCGTAAAAACGAGAGGCGTCATGTTTCGGATTAGAGAATCTCATTCAAATAAGAAGACAGTCTGCATCTGGCTCGACGGTAGATTAAGCGACCGGGATGTGGGACCTTTTCAGGAAATCCTGGCGCAATACATGGACCTGAAGATGCGAGTCGAGGTCAATTTGACCCATCTGACCGGAATGGGTTGGGAAGGAAAACGTTTCTTACGGGAGATCCGCGACCGGATCGTCTTGGTCGATCTGCCCGAATATTTGAAATCCGAGATCATGAATGAAGAAAGCCACGATTCGGTTGGATAAGATTTTTTAACGATTTAAGGAGAGCCTTATGCATAAAGCGGCCTTAAGCAAAATGGAAAGAATGGAGGCGGCAATCAAACTTAAGCCATTGGACCGAATTCCTTGCGCTCCTTTGATGGACGTCTATTTCCCGGCCAAGTACAAGGGCTATTCAGGGGCTCGGGCCATCAGGGACTGGAAAATCGGTTTTTCCTCCATCGTAGAGGTCTTCGAGGAAGTCGGCGGATGGGACGGCATGATCCTGCCCGGCTACAGCATGGCCCCAACACCCAATGTCTACGCCGGCATCGGCGTAGGTAAGAACCTCATTCCAGGATCGGATCTGCCTGACGATTCAATCATCCAGTTCGAAGAAAAAGAGGTTATCACCCGGGATGATTACGACGACATCATCAAGATGGGTTGGAACGGATTTAGGGTCAAACATAAGAACCGGTTCAACCCCGCCCCTGATGAAACCATCCTCAAATGGACTAAAGGGCAGATGGAAAAATACCGCCATGAACTTCAAACCTGGCACGATAAGGGGGTACGCAGCCTTTGCGGGACTATTACCGAGTCGCCGCTCATGTTTCTGTCCACCTCGAGGACCTTGATGGAAATTTCCAAGGATATCCGCCAGATTCCCGAGAAGTTAGAGGCGGTCATGGAGGCTATGCTCGACGATTTGATCAAGGAGGCCATCGATTCCGCCAATATCAGCGGAGAGCCGGGAGTGATGCTGGTCATGGAACGGGGTGCGGGTTTTTACTATCCTCTGCCTATCTACGAACGCTTTGAGTACCCCCACATGAAAAGGATGGTTGAGGCTTTTTCAGCCGCCGGGCTGATCACAGTCATGCACCTCGACCAGGATTACACTAAGAACGTTCCCTATTTTAAAGACCTGCCGGCTAAAATGGTCGTGGCCGAATTCGACAGCCGGACCGACATCTTTAAGGCCAAAGAAATCCTCAAAGGCCACATGTGCATTGCCGGCGATGTGCCCGCTGCCTTGTTGTCCCTTGGGACGCCCAAAGAGGTCGAGGCTTACTGCAAGAAGCTTATCGACGTGGTCGGAGATGGGGGAGGGTTTATTCTGAGCACGGGCTGCACCTGTCCGGTGGAATGCCGCATGGAGAATTTTCAGGCCATGATAGACACCGCAAAAAACTATTTTCCACATTGAAGCAAAGGAAGGTGTTGACTTCCATGTTTACAATCATCGGTGAACGGATCAATGCAACCAGGCCGGCCATCATGGCCGCCGTTGAAAAACGGGATACCGAAACCATCCGGCAAGAGGCAATAAAACAAACCGAAGCTGGCGCCAACTACCTGGATGTCAACGCCGGGAGTCGTCCGGGCCTAATCAGCGCGGATATGGCCTGGCTGATTGATATTGTTCAGGATGCGGTAGCCACGCCCATCTGCCTGGACAGTGCCGATCCTGCAATTCTGCAACGGGCCTACGGGCAGGTCAAGCAAAGGCCGCTTATCAATTCCATCAGCCTGGAAAGCAACCGTTTCCAACCTATGCTGTCTTTTCTGAAGGGAAAAGACTGCTCGATCATTGCCTTGTGTCTGGATGACCGGAGCCCGCCCAAGACGCCTGAGGAAGTCATCGACCGAGCCGGGCTCATCATCGCAGGGCTGGAAGGCATCGGCTTCGATCGGGCACGGATCCACATCGACCCCCTGATCCAGCCTGCAGCAGTCGACGTAAACGCCGGCCTGAACGCCGTTCGGGCTATTCAAGGAATTCTGAAGAAATACCCCGGGGTCCACATCACCTGTGGTCTGTCCAATATCTCCTTTGGTCTCCCGCATCGCCAGGCCATCAACCGGATCCTTTTGCCCGTACTGATGACCGCCGGGCTGGATGGGGCCATTCTGGACCCGCTGGACGGCAAGATTAGGTCAACCTTAATTATTTCCAAAATGATTCTTGGACAGGATCGGTTTTGTCGCGAATATACCAGAACGGCCAGGGCGCGAGGAATTGTTGTATGACAGGCTAGCGACAAAGGAGTTAGACTTTAAAGGGGTGGCAAAAACGGTGGCAAGGCGAGGTTAGGAAGGCAATTTGTTGAATGAAATCAAATAAGATGCCGAAGGCCTGATTCCCCTTCGGCGTCGTAAACCCGCTCCAGAAGCCGTTGTGAACTTCGCCAGATTGCATAAAATAAGCTGCAATCCCCAACCCAAACGCTACCATTTACCGCATTCGACAGGTTGAATGAGAACCAGCCTTGCTGGGGGCACTTTAAAAATCGGTCTAAATCAACCAAATAATTGTTGACACGAGGCGGGAATTTGTTGTGGATACAAAATCCAGGCTTTAACAGCACGCAGAACCGAGGCAATCTTGAAGTTTGACCTGCAGAAAAAGTTCTTCAGCGCGGACGTTGCCAGGAAAGTTTGCATTGAGAGCGGCAAATTAGCGCGATGGGCGGACATGGGGATTGTTAAGCCAACGGGGGCCACCCGCGGAGGATCAGGAACACGGAACGAGTACGGGGTTGAAGATATCGTTAGGATCGGTCTAATGAAAGCATTGGCAGATGAAGACCATTCAATGAGACTGGCATCGTCGTTAGCCTTTGAGTCAGCACAGGAATCGGAATACGGAAGGGTGCTCGACGAGGCGATAAGAAAATGTATCAGCGCATGGGTGGACTACGTGTCGGGCGGGATGAAAAGTCGTTTCACAGCATGGATGGGACACGATCCCCGTCCGGAGGATGCTCCAGTGCTTGAAGACCTTTCAAGACCTAATCCAGCGTACTTTGTTTTCTTTCACGAAAAGACCTCTGGAAAACTTGCATGTCTCTATATCCAAGATCAGTCGAATTTTACGCACTTATACCAGCGCCTTAATGACATCAAAGCTCCACGTCTGATCAATTTGACGGCGATAGTTCACGAAGTGCTGTCTGGACTGGTGCAAGAATAGGCCGTTTTTTATACGAACAAATCCTAAATGTGGAGTCGTGAATCAGAGATTTTAGGGGTAGGAAATGCATTCAATCTTTGAGGAGGAAAGGAAATGACGAAAGCTGAATTAGTCGCAAAAATCGCAAATGAAGTTGGAATTGCCAAATCACAGGCTGAAAAAGCATTAGACGGATTCGTTGCAGCTGTTTCCAAGGCTTTGTCAGGCGGTGACAAGATCACACTGGTAGGTTTTGGGACTTTCAGCGTCATGGCAAGGTCTCAGCGTGAAGGCCGTAATCCCCGGACTGGAGAGAAGATCACAATTCCGGCGTCAAAAGCTGTCAAGTTCAAAGCAGGCAAGACTCTAAGCGAAAAGATCAAATAGAAATCACCCCACGTTCAACAAGACGATCCTGAAGGGACTGCTCGCAGGAATTAATCGGCGGCCGGTCCTTTTCATTCTTATGTGACCATTCCGGCAATCATAGTCCTTCAAAATTCTGCTTTACTGCATGCACTGGATCATAAGGTAGTTTGTAAATGAGACCTTCAAGTGCGGGAAGGTGGTATGTCCTCAAATTGTCCAAATAGGCCTGATCGCCGCTTTTTGTTGCTGGTTCTGATCGGAATATCGTATCATTTACAGACATTCGACATTCCAAGGACTTTTTCCGATGGAATCCGAGCTGGAAATGAGGTTCGGCTCCAGTTGGGGGCCAAGTCGACGCATTATTCAGGAGAGATGCAGGGAGCAAATGCGATCATGTCAACTGATTTATTTGCTGAAGCTCAAGGAAATGCCGCCGGAAGATCACGTTTGACCGGACGCCGCATTCTTGTGGTTGGAGGAGGACAACAGAGCCATCAATTACCGGATGCGCCCATCGGGAACGGACGTGCCATGAGCATCCTTTGCGGACGTGGCCGTCGCCGATATCAATACCGACGCGGCTGCCGAAACCGCCCATCTGGTCGAAGCCCAGGGTGCTAGAGCGCTTTCGATGACGGTCGATGCCACCAAGGAGGCCGACGTTCAACAGATGATCCAGGCCGTTGTCGAGCAATTCGGCAGTTTGGATGGATTGATCGTTAATGTGGGCATGGGCCGCGGACAGAAATTAGCCCAGACGAGCGTCGCTGATTGGGATTGGGTGTTTGCCTTGAATGCACGCGCTCACTTTTTGTGTAGCAAACACGCATTGCCGGTTATGGAGCCACGAGGCGCCATTGTGTTCATTTCCTCAGTGGGGGCGGTTCTGCCCACCGACTATCCCGCGTATACTGCTTCAAAGGCTGCGCTCGCGGGACTGAACATATGCGTGGCCAAGGAGGCGACCCCGAAAGGCATCCGCGTTAACCTGATCCTACCCGGCCTCATCGACACGTCGTTAGGGAGGATGGCCACGCGCATCCGTCCTGGTCGCGCGAAGATACCGATCCCACTGGCTCGGCAAGGGACGGCCTGGGAGGTGGCGTACGCGGCCGTCTTTCTACTATCCTATGAGGCGAGCTACATTACGGGGCAATCCATCGTCGTTGATGGTGGACTCTCCACCATTCGTTAGACAAGTCTCAAGCCCTGGAGAAAAAGGAGAAATTCACTTTGGCGCGTTTAAGCTATCCCGATCCGGCACAGTTGTTGGGCGAGACCCAGCGGAGGCTAGCACAACTTCCCCCACTGCATCTTTTCCAGATGCTTGCCCACGCAGAGACCGCCCTCGACCCCATATTGCTTTTGGGCAAGGCCATCCTGAGAGGCCAGGAATTGGCGCCCCATCTCCGCGAGATGGCCATACTGCAGGTGGCAAAACATGCCGAAGCCGACTATGAATGGGTCCAGCACGTGCCAATTGCCAAGGCCGCGGGAGTTACGGACGAGCAGATTGCTCTCGTGAAGCAAGGCAGTACGGAGTCTGTGGCCTTTGACCTGCGCATGAAGCTGGTCCTCCATGCGGCACAGGAAGTTGTGGTCGGCCCTTTTCTTTCCGAGGAGACCTTTGCCGGCTTGCAGGCGCACTTTCCACCGCGCCAGATTGTGGAGCTATTGATGAGTATTGGCTATTATATGATGATGGGCCGACTCATGACGACTTTGAAGATTGATCTGGACCCACCTGCATGTAATACCGTCGTAGAGACGGTCAAGAAATAGAAAGTGTCCGGCTCCGGGGAACCACGCCCGGCCTAAGCGTGATCCAACGACTGACTTTGAAGTCGAGAAAGGAGTGGCGGTTGTGGATTCGGGGTCGGGCCTAATGCCGCTAACTTAACAGAAATACCTACCCTTTCGCACCTCTTGCGAGTTTCCAGCTTGGGCTTGACTTGGAATGCTTCTTTGTACTTAATTTTGTGATTCGGAGATTGTATACTTTTTCCATTCTCAGGCGCGGAAGCGAAGTTTTTTCGGGCAAAGACCAGATCCGAAAACGCGGTTGGGATGCTTGGCGCTGAAGTTGGTGCTATTCCGTCTTAGATTCGATTTTTATGTCCTTGAAATTGCACAGTAATCGGCGCCATAATTCCGTTGTGTACAGTCTTCGGAAGTTAAGGACGCATCTATGAAGATCGGGTTCCCAAGCAAGACCGCTCAGAGTGCGGCAATCCGTCGAGCAGAACACCAACTGTTCGACTTTCCACACGTCTTGGAAGATCCCATTGCCCCATGGATCATCGGACCAAAAGCAACCACATCAATCCTGTTCGGATGGTTGACTGCATATTTTCCCATATTGCGGTACATGCGCGCTTTCATAGCTGCAAGAAGTCGATATGCCGAAGACCAACTCGCGAGAGCAATTGCAGCGGGGACAGCCCAATACGTAACTTTGGGCGCTGGCTTGGATGCTTTTCCATACCGAAACCCCTATTCCGGTTTGAGAGTATTCGAAGTCGATCATCCCGACACACAAGCATGGAAACGCCGTCGTTTAGCTCTAGCGGCTATACCTGTCCCTTCTTCTGTGACTTTCGTTCCTGTCGACTTTGAACATCAAAGGCTGGAAATAGAGTTGGAAAGGGCGGGATTCAGGCTCGACGAGCTAGCCTTTTTTTCGTGGCTGGGAGTGACGCAGTATCTTACAAATGAGGCGGTGATGGCAACCTTTACATTGATCCGCTCCCTTTGCCCGGACAATGCAATCGCGTTCGATTACGCGCTCGCGCATCAAGCGTTGTCTGAAGTCGAAAAAATAGCATTGGGCGCCCTAAGCGAAAGAGTCGTCCGAGCGGACGAGCCATTCCGAGGCTTTTTTAGACCTGAAGTGTTAGCAAATGATCTGAGGAAGATTGGCTTCCGTCGGGTAGAGAGTCCCACGACGGACCAGATTAATGCTCTTTATTTTCGAAATCGCCTTGACGGTCTGCGGGTCCGGGGTAGCCTCGGTGCATTGATGTGCGTGTATTAGGGGTAAGAGCGGGTGAATTCCCCTGAGGCGTCAAAAATCGGCGGCATACCGGACGAGATCGGAAACTGGCTGTGAAGCGAGTAAGATCGAATTGAAACGATCACATCACTCCAATGAATCTCATCCCCAATCCTCAGTCACTCTCATCTCCGCCACAAACGAGACCTCTGGGATGATCTGCCTAAATGTCTCTTCCATCGACTCTTTCACGATCTTCTGTACCTGATCCTCTATGCCATCTCTGGCCTCGATTAGTATTTCGTCGTGTTGAGGTATGAACAATACGGGCGTCTACCCCCTCCAGCCCACGTGAAATGCTGCACAGGGCAAATTCGAAACCGTCGGCGCCCCATTTTCATAAGGCGGAGGAGAGCTATTGACCGTGATTATTCATGCGGGCCGGAGATGGATCAGGAGCCTGTATCGGAACCTGATTACAAACACCGTCCAATATGGCGGGAAAGGATGTGTGGTTTTTTTCGGCTGTGAGGACCACGGCCGACACTATCGTTTGAACGCGTATAACAGCGGGGAAACTGTTCCGGAGGAGCATCGCGACAAGCTTTTCACCAAGTTCGGCCGCATCGGAAGCGCTGATGGAAACGCCACCGCTGGAACAGGCCTGGGACTGTACCGGGTGCGCGAAATAATACGCAGGCACGGTGGAGATATTTGGTATGAGGCAAGCCAGACCGGCTCGAATTTCGTCTTCACTATGCCCAAAACGAAACAAACAGGAGAATAAAACCTATATAGAAGCGCCAAAAATGGATGAGGGAGGCGGATCGGCCGCCCCCCTCATCCATTTTACAACTGTGGAGACTCAGCAGTTAGACTCCTGGGCTGCTCATATAGTTCGGAGCAATCAGACGAGGTTTATCCGCATCTCTTCCTTCCATCCCCCGATACTTTTTCATATCGGGGCAATATCCCACCCAACACATGGGGTGTATGTCGGAGGAAACTGCCGTGTCTTTGTCGTTGGAAAATAGGTTGCAAGGAAAGCATCCGGCTTCGCTTATTGAAACCACAGCGAACATCATAGCCAACACAATCAAAGCACTCATAATCCGTTTCATTTCTTTTCTCCTTTTCTTATAATTGGTTTTCTGCTCTTAAGTTCCGCAGTTGCTGGATAGATTGGGCAACATTGATGCCAAGGGGCGAAAATTCGCATCTATTTTTGTAGATGATTGACATTTAAGGATAATCAAGACTAGGGGCGATTTGGTGGAATGAGCTGGCTCCGGAATTTACGAAATAAGGTATATATTTTCGTTATATATCAAATTTTATCTAAATTTTGCTTAATCGCGTGAAAAACAAAAATTGAGTTCACTTCAGCAGAGCGTTCAAAAGAGCCTGGGAGCCTTTCAATATAGTGATATTTTTCGCCTTTCTTGAAAAATCTTTCCTCCGTTCGACTGAAAATATGGATGAGGAGCGGCAGAAAATGCTGACTTTCCTTTGTTCACAACGTTAGCTTTTCTGAAAAAAGTTGCTGCATCTCTCCTATGTGGCGTTATGCGGTGGACCATCCAGAAGCTTTCAATGTCTGGATCATACCTGAAATTCTCATCCTTGGTAGCGGGCACGACGGTTTTGGATTGAATTTCGAACAGCCGATGGCTGACAATGGTGAAACAGGCATTTTCGGGCTCATCGGTTGGAACGACGGGAATCACGAAAGTTTGAGCTATGTGGAATCCGACCGCCATGCGAGCCTCGGCGCAGGATCTAAAATTCCTTCCGTCTATTTTAGTAAGATCGAATGCGGTTCCGAAAGCCGGTGACCTATTCCAGTATCCTCTCTGTTACGAGGGGACCCTTTGTAACAGTTTTCAATTGACATCTGCCCATTTCTCCAAAGACGGCAGCCCCCGCAACGAATTATTATACTCCGCAAAAGGATTTCCCCGGAGCATCGAAATGAGTCACCCAACGAGCGCCTGGCGGGAACCATCGATCACGGGATTTCATCCCTCCCTTTGATAATTTATGCAATCTCGTTGCAACAATTCCAAACTCTTCGAACAGGTGTAGCCCGAGCTAGACACTTCGCACCATGTGTCTAGAAAATCGTCGCTTTATTTTCCATCTTGACATCCAATGTTGCGCTATGTAGTGTGGAAGTACACCAACACGGAGGGCCATAATGAAAGCCATCGGGTACGTCAGAGTGAGCACAACGAAGCAGGTCAATGAAGGGATCTCCCTGGAAGCTCAGGCGGAAAAGATCAAAGCTTACTGTGCCCTGAAAGATATGGAGCTGATAGGGACCGTGACCGATGCCGGCAAGTCTGGAAGCAAGGCAAACCGTGAAGGCTTTCAGGAGGTCCTTTCCCTCTGCCGGGCCGGGAAGGTGGACTCGGTTGTCGTTTACTCGATCAGCCGTTTTACCCGGAGCACGAAAGACCTTCTTGAATTCGTGGACCGGCATGTCATCAAGGGTAATGTCGAGCTTCACTCTATTTCGGAAAGCTTGGATACCTCCACGGCAACCGGCCGCTTCATGCTGAAGGTGATGGGCGCCATGAACGAGCTTGAGCGGGAACAGGCCGGGGAACGCACAAAGGCAGCCCTCAGCTTTAAGAAGGATAAAGGTGAGAAAACCGGGGGGGATGTACCCTTTGGATTCTCTCTGGCCGCAAGCGGTAAGGTCCTGATGGTAAATGGGCAGCAACAGGTGATCAAGGTCCTTATCGCAAATGAGCAGGAACAGGCGATCATCCGGCTTATCGAATCACTGAAAGCTGACGGTCATAGCGACAACGGGATTGCCCGGTATCTTAACCAAAACGGGTATGTGACGAAAAAAGGCAAAGGCTGGAGCAATGTCCAAGTCGCGCGGATTCTCAGACGAGGATGAACAGGATAGGCTTGGGCGGGACTTCAGGGCCCGGCGCCTTCTTGATCTTTTTCAGGAATTGCCAGACGAAAGGAAAGCGGCTCTTATGGCCACCTTACAAAAAGAGGCATACAACCCGGAGGAGGTTGCGCAGATTCTCGGGAAATCCATTGAAACCGTCAGGCGCTGGCTGCGATCCGGGACGATCCAGGCAACCAAGCTCGGTCGAAGCTGGATAATTTCCAGGGGGGAAATCGAGCGGATATTGAAAATCGAAAAGTAATCCTGGGGGGAGAATGAAACCGTATATACCTGAGAACCTGCCCTTAACCAACATCAGGTGGGAAGATCACATTCCGCTGATTGGGAAAGCAAACGCCGCCCTCGCTCGTTATGACGGCATTCTGCAGAGCATAGTGAATCCGGCCGTTCTCCTGTCCCCTCTCACAACACAAGAAGCTGTCTTGTCTTCTAAGATCGAAGGAACTCAAGCCTCTCTCGAGGAGGTCCTCGAATTCCAGGCTGATCCAAGCGAAAAAATAGCGCCCGAAAAAGCGGCCGATATTCACGAGATCATTAATTACCGCACTGCCATGTTTTTCGCGATGGAAGATTTAAAAAACAGGCCCTTATGCCTAAACTTGGTCAGAGATCTCCATCGTATTCTGCTTGAAAGCGTGAGGGGCAAAAATAAAGATCCTGGTGAATTCCGTCGAGTACAAAACTTTATTGGTCCCCTTGGGACAACTATTGAGCAGGCTACCTTTGTTCCACCATCGCCCGAAAAAATACTGCCCGCAATGTCAAACTGGGAAAAGTACGTCCACTTTGAAGAAAAGGATGGGCTAATTCAACTCGCAATTATCAAAGCGCAATTCGAACTGATACATCCTTTCCTTGACGGGAATGGCAGAATCGGCCGCATTCTGGTTCCGATCTTTCTTTACCATAAAGGGCTTCTCTCCAGCCCAATGTTTTACTTAAGCTTCTACTTGGAACGAAACAGGCCAACCTATTTTGAGCGATTGAATGCGATCTCGCGTGATGGTGACTGGAATGGATGGATCGGATTTTTCCTCAAAGCCGTTATGGAACAGGCTCAGGAAAATGGCAAAAAAGCGAAGGCAATTCTTGATTTATATAATCACATGAAACAGCTTGTCCCTGAGATAACAAGATCCCAATACGCGGTTAAAGTAATCGATTCCATGTTCTCTCAGCCCATCTTTCTGAGCACTGATTTTATGAAGGTCTCGAATATCCCAAGGGATTCGGCCCTTCGAATGCTATCTGCCCTCAAGGAGGCCAAGGTTATAAACTCATTACGCGAAGCAAAGGGGCGTCGAGCTTCGCTGTGGGTTTTCCCTGAGCTGTTGCGGATCACTGAAGATTGATTCTTGAGTCGCGCACATGCGATACAAAATAGATTGTGTCGCATAAAGTAACAAGAATGCGATTCAAATCCTGTTGTGTGGAATGGATGCGATACAACCATGCTATCTTCGAGAATTCAATGACTTAGATAGTGAGCTGGTGAGAGTCTAAAAAGTTACTCAGCTTCCGGGGATAGGGTCTGCAGCCCGACAAGGCCGGTATCCTGGCCGGCCTTCTCCGGACCTCTTCCAGGAGCGCTCCAGGAGGCGCCAACATGACGGAGCACAATAATCCCGATTTCTTCCCCGGACTTCGATTTCAGAGGTCGGAAACGGAAGATCTTGAAGCACTTTGCCGCGAAGCAGAAGTCCACGTAGTTTATACCCATCCTGCCACACCTCGATCATTAGTTGAAAACGATCCCGCCTTGAAGAGGTCGCTGCAAAAGATCATTGAACTCAAGCTCGATTACATGAAATCCAAAAACCCAAGGTATGCCGTAGAAGCATTCTTGTTCGTGTGCGCACTCAGAAAAAGACAATCAGTTTTTTCTGATAACCCGCGGCGACCTAAACGTGAATGGAATGAACTTAAATGGCTGGGTCGTCTTAAACTTGATTTTTGGGAGCGCACCCACTGGTATCTGACTGAACCGGAATGGGTAATTGAATGGCTTGGGGGAGGCTTTCTAACTTACCATGATTACTGGGAAACAAATGTCCTTAAAAACATCGATGAAAGGGAGCAGGGTGAAAACAGGCTTGAGCAGATCCTTGGTTTGAGGCCTGATTTTAGTGGGGGGAAACATTGTTACAAGCCAGACCAATTGGAATACAGGAATTTGACTATATGCCGTGAACTCCTTTTCCTTTCAAAGTGTTACGGTATACCGGCCGAAGGCGAAGGAATAGAAATCATCAGCAAGCGATGGGTGAACGACCTTGGTTTGGAGAATTTTCCGCAAGCATCAATCCTCGAATTTTACCGCAAATCGCCTGTAATAAAGGTTTGGAAAAAAGATCCAAACTTCGTAGATTCTATTTATTTCCCAACCTTCTTAGATTTATGTTTCCCAGGCTTAGATCCATATTTCCCAGGCGGAGATGATAATCCGTGGGCTAAACTCCAATACCTGAAAGATAAATTTCCTATCGAGGACATCACCCTGGCCCTCAAGAGAAAAATTATAAAAAAATTATTTTCGGAAACGAAAGAAATCACGCCCCAGGAATTGGAACTCGAAGTCAAGAAGCACTTCGAATAAATAAACCCCAACACGCGCTGCGCCCAAGCTAACCAAATTTCTTGGTACTCAAAAAGTTTTTTCACTCCCCTTCCAATTTCAATGTTTCCGTCCATAATCGGCTCAAAAATAAACAAACGAATCCAAATGTAATCAAGGCTGGGAGGTAACATGCGGCTAATTGACGAGCGCCAGGTTGGTGAAATGTTGGGTGTTTCCGTCTTTTGGGTCAGGAAGAGGCGGAGGGAGGGCGGAGGACCAAAGTTTTTTCGAATAGGCGGCCGGGTCCGCTACTCCATCCAGGATGTTGAGGGATGGCTCAATGAAAACCATATGGAAAGTGGAAGGGTAACGAAACATAAAGTCCAACAACCTGCTTAGATTCAAAACGATCAAGGCAACGCCCGAATGAAGAACCGCGATGCACGTACAAGTATCAGAGATGATTCAGGTCTCCTCGCCGCAAGAATCGCTATGGACACCGGCTCTCGCTGCATCATTTGTGATGGTCAACCTTCCACCTTCGGCTCTTATCGCTTGAAACCATGGGTTGCCGCCTCACTCGGTTTGAATCCTGCTGGGCTCATCCTTTCTTACGGCCTTTGCGAAAGTTGCATAAATCATCCTGAGATTTTCGAAATGCTGGATGAAAAAATCATGGAGGAACTGAGGCAGCTTAAGAATTTAGGTTCATATCCGGTCTTTTTTAACCAAGGAAACGGCATTGTCAGGGTCCGTAAAGTCCGCCACGTAATGAGCGTGTACAACTGAGGACAGGAGAGCATTATTGGAGGCCCTGGACCTCAGCGCGATCTCAGCAATGCAAAACCAACTGAATTCTTTGACCAGATACGCAAAACCCAGAATGGAGGCGTCTCGGGGGGGAGCCTCTTAAAGTGCAGATAAAGAATGGGGGGAGGGGAGAAAATGAATTTTGCTTCGCGTCCATGGCCGGGGGCGAGGGTATGAGCGAACGCATTGATCTCGATGCTCATATTCCGTATGGGACCTATTACCTCGAGCACGTCGGGAAGGCCAAAATCTCCGGCGACCAGCTCTTAGGGTTGTGCCCATTTCATACAGATAATGACGAATCCTTCAGCGTGAATCTCATCACCGGACAACATCATTGCTTTGGATGTGGTCAGAGCGGCAATGTCATCAGCTTTCATGCTAAAAAACATGGACTCTCGGAAAAAGAAGCGTTCCAGGACCTTTGCAAGACCTACAACGTTCCATCCAGCGGTGCACGCACAAAATCCGACGATGAGAAGATCATTCCGATTGAAACGCTTGATCTGTTTAAAGTCATCCCCGATGCAGTTCTCCAATACCTCCAAGAAAGGCGAGGATGGTCCCTCGAAATCATCGGGCAATATCGCATAGGCTACAACGCGAAAAAAATCTTCAAGCCCGGCTTTGTCGACGCGCAGCGGATCACGATTCCTGTCCTCGATGACCTTGGCCGCCTCGTAAACCTCCGCTCTTACAAACCAAAGGTTGCCGAAGGCGAATCCAAACTCATGTCCTATTCAACCGGATCCCGGAAAAAGGGGACATGGGTAGGTTATGGACAGGCTAGGCTCTCCCCGCTTCATGTCATTCGGGAAGCCGAAGAGCAAGACGAGATCATCTATATCGTGGAAGGTGAACCAGATTGTCTTTGCGGGCTATCCCATGATCTCAAATCCATTACTCAGACCGCAGGCGCCGAAACTTGGAACGATGAATGGAACCCTAAATTCAAGGGGGTGCACGTCCGGATCGCATACGACAATGACGAGGCCGGCGTTAAAGGAATCCTTCGGATAATTCAGCACCTTCCTGCCTTTTGCAAAAAAGTCGAATGCCGCGTCTGGCCCGATTTCATGGGAGAAAAAGAGGACCTCACCGACTGGTTCATGAAGCATAAAAAGACCAAAGAGGACCTCGAGGCGATTGAATGGATCAGCGCCGAAGAGTTTAAAAAGAGATTCGGCGAGGCGGGCCCGGGCGGAACCGATGAGGACCCCGTTGATCGATGCGTTCGGGAATTAAATGAAAAACACGCTATCCTCATGCTCGGCGGTAAATGTCTGGTTATGAACGAAATCATTGACCCCATTTTTGGAAGGCCCGACCTCACATTCAGCTCTCCTGCAGATTTTAAAACTTTCCATCAAAATCAGAAAATCTTTATTCCCAATGGAACCGGTAAGATCAAGGCCGTCAGTATCGCAAACATCTGGTTAGAACATGAAAATCGAAGGCAATATAATGGCATGGTTTTCGCCCCGGGCGAGGATGTCCCAGGCTGCTATAATCTCTTTCGCGGCATGGCCTATGAGCCAAAGAAGGGTTCATGGAAACGCCTCCAGGAGCATATCTATCATGTGATATGCAGGAAAGATGCGGCCATATTCGAATACATCCTCGCATGGATGGCCGATGCAATTCAGAACCCAGGTGGAGAACGCCCAGGCGTAAGTATTGTCATGCGTGGCGGCAAGGGCACCGGCAAGGGCATCTTTGCTCGAACTTTTGGAGAACTCTTCGGAGGCCATTTCCTCCACATTACCCATCAATCCCAGCTCGTCGGGAAATTCAACCAGCATCAAAAAGATGCCCTGGTCGTATTCGCCGATGAATGCTTTTGGGCAGGAGACAAACTCTCAGAATCAATCATTAAGGGCATCATCACTGAGCCTACCATCCGCGTCGAGCCCAAAGGCAAAGACTCTTTCCCCGTCAAAAACCACATGCGCCTCATGGTCGGGAGCAATGAAGATTGGGTCATCCCGGCCGGGATCGGCGAAAGACGATTCCTTGTAATCGATGTGGCGGAAATCTACCGGCAGGATCTTAAATATTTTGCCCCTATCCATGCCGAAATCAAAAACGGCGGCCATGCGGCCATGCTCTTTGATCTCATGGAACACAAATACGATCAGACCGCTCTCATGCTCGCACCCAAAACCGATGCCCTTCTTGCTCAGATCGAAGAGGGTCTGGAGCCCGTGCAAAAATTCTGGCTTGATAAACTCCAGCAAGCGAGTCCGGAAGGCAACGATGTCCATTGGCCCGACTCCATACCTTCCGCGAAACTATACAGTGAATTTATCGAATTCAATAAAAAGCTCGGACACAATTACGCCCCAGCTCCCAACTCCTTCGGACGCCGGATAAAAAAACTCTGCCCAGGTTTAAAACGACGATACCTGACTCGAACCGATGGGGCAGGCCAGGAATGGTGGTTCGTCTTTCCCATCCTTGATGATTGCCGGAAAAGCTTCGAAAAAGTCCTTGGGCAAACAATTGAATGGACAGAAGATGATGTTTGATTGGAAGCACTATTCAGGTTTCAGGGAACTATTCAGCTTTGGGGGAACTATTCAGGTTTGTAAAAAAACCAGATTAGTTCAAGTAACGGATATTATTGAAACTATGTGGGTTATGAGGGAAAAGAGGCCTTTTTCAAATCGCCAGAAAAAAAATTTCCACCCTACCAAAAACGGGAATTCCTTAATGATTTCAGGTGGGGGTTGATTTTATTTAACTTTTTGCGTTTTTGGAACATGGTAAAAAAAGCTTGCAGCGATTTTACTAAAAACCATCATAACTGGAATAACCTTCATAGTCTCAATAATACTAAATACTTAGATTATTCTAATTTTATTTATTTATAAATAAAACCTAAATAACCTTAATAGTATTAGGGTCGAACAGTGGACATCAACGCATTCATTTCAGAGCGGCAATCCAAGGTCACTGAGGAATCAAACCGGAAGCCTTTCATCTCAGAACAGCCGGCTATCCAACAATGCTTCCAATCTCAGGCGAATGTTCCTGATCCTGTGCCAAGCGCAGAGCCGATACAACTCACCACACGCAACCCTGCAGGGCATCATCCCCTTTCAGGTCAGATATCGAGTCCTTTCATTCGGGCAGGGAACAGAGCGGGCGCCGAGTGCGAGATGGCGAACAAATCACCGAAAATTGGGTAGGTTGGTGCAGATAGTTGACTTCAACGAACTTTCGGCTACCCTAAGAGCCAATCCCAACACGCTGCGGAAGCGATGGCGGACGTTGCCTCATTTCTTTATAGGGCGCGGCCGGACGTTGAAGGGAGCGCGCTTTGATCTCCTGGAAGTGGTGGAGGCCCTGAAAAATGACGGTATGGAAAGACCCGAAAACAGGCAGATACCGGTACAAATTCAAGCACAAGGGGCAGCAGTACGGAAAAAAAGGGATCGTGACAAGGAAGGCCGCAGCGGAGCAAGAGGCCGCGGAGAAAAAGAAGTTAAAAGGCCCCGAGACCCTCACGGTCTCCTTTCATGAACTCGCAACCCAATATCTCGATTTCATGCAGCCCCGCATAGCAAAGAATACTTACCGGTCAAAGAAGCTCATATTCAAGAGCTTTCTTTCCTTCATTGATCCAGCTCCATCAAAACAGCCGGCGAAAGACGAAGAAAGGGAGCGCGTCTCTACTTTCCCGGCCGATGCCGTTACGGAAATCCAGATATTAAAATTCTTGGAGAAGGTCAGAGAGGGCTCCAAATCAGAGGATGGAAATAAGCGTGCGAACCGCTATCTGCGCGAGCTGAACACCCTCTATAATTGGGGATATAAAAAGCGCCTGGCACGCGAAAACCCGCCAGCCACAGCCGAACCGTATCCGGAAGATCAGTTCATAAAATATGTTCCACCGGTCGAGGATATAGATAAGGTCCTTATGGCGGCAAATCGTGAGGAAATGGAACTCGTGATCGTGCTCTATCATACTGCAGGGCGGATCAGCGAGATTCTACGCTTAATCTGGGAGGATGTGAATTTTGAACGCCGATGGGTCAGGCTCTGGACCCGGAAGCGAAGGGGCGGAAAAGCTGAGGAAGATTACCTTCAGTTTACCACGGCCCTTGAGACGACATTGAAAGCCCGGTGGAAATCAAGGGACAAGAAATCGCCTTATGTTTTTACCAACCCGAGAACCGGAACGAAGTATACCCGCGATGAGAAATTCATCCGGCATCTGATGGAAAACCTGTGCGCCCGGGCTGGCGTGAAACCGTTTACCTTTCATTCGATCAGGCACCACGTTGCATCGATCCTGAAGGATTCGGGCAAGGCGACTGTCGGACAAATTCAAAAGTTTCTCAGGCATCGGCGCATGACGACAACGGAAAATTACCTCCACGATCTCAGCCCCGAGGTAAGGGAAATAGCCGATATTTTGGACTCCAAGCGTCACCCCTGGGGCACCCCTTTAGGGGAAACTACGGTCATAGAGGGGTCGGGAGGGAACAATTAAAATGAGGAATGAAGCGGTTTTACAGATTTGACAACAAGGGTTGAATTGCATTCACTCGCCTGCTAAGCGAGTGTAGGGTGTAAAGCTCTACCGAGGGTTCGAATCCCTCTCTCTCCGCCATCAGAAATCAAAAAGCCCGGATCTGAGGCCCTCGGAGTCCGGGCTTTTCTCTTTTTCTCCCCGCACTATATAAGCTCATGCAGACTCTCCACGAGATCTGCGTACTGGTCGCCGGTGAAGCAGAAGCGCAATTCACGGAATGGTTCACGCAGCGCTTTGACCTGTTCGACCAAATCAGCACCGTCAATTACGATTTCTTTCATCAGGAATGCGAGGACGCGAAAATCCCCTTCCCCCATCCCGAACCGTGTCATTTCCGACACTCCCATGCGAATGCCCCTCGAGGCCGTGAACCCCTCATCCTCGGGAGTAGCCTGGTAGTTGCAAATGATATTGTTGGCTTCCAGTCTGCGCGCAACCTCTGGTCCCCTGGCGTAGCCGACGTTCAGTATCACCTGGTGGGTTTCGGTAAAGCTGATGTCCGGGTCGCCGGCCACATCGAAACCGCAGTCCCTGAGGGCCAGGGCGAACGCTTTAGCGTTGGCGATTACCTTGCGCTGATATTCGTCCTTGAAGCAGTTCATCTCATAGGCGGCCATGAGCAGCCCCAGCATGGTCCCCAGATGATGGTTCGACACGGAGCCGGGGAAAGTGCGCCGGCGGATGGCCTCCCAAAGGTCGTATCGCTCCTCATGCTCCTCGAAGCGGCTCGCTATTATGCCCCGCTGCGTGCCGAAAAACGTCTTGTGCGTCGATGCCGTAACCAGGTCGGCCCCTTCAGCAAAAGGCTGCTGAAAATGAGGGCCTATAAGCCCCAGTAGGTGGGCCATATCATACATCACCACCGAATCGATGTGCGCGGCATCCAGGTACCTGCGGATTTCCGCTACGGGCTCTTTATGAAGAACCATGCTTTTTCCGAAAATGATAAGCTCCGGCCGGAAGGCATCGATCAGTTCGAGAGCCGCCGGGACATCGATTTTATAAGGGTTTTCATCAAGAACCGGAAAATTAACTACGGCCGGACGTTCCGTTTGCGGGTCCCGGGCAACGAAGTCGCGAAGTGCGCCCATGGGCTGCGCGCTGAGATGACCTCCTTTGCCGATGTGGTTGTTCATTACCCGGCGAATACGGCGCGGCTCGCTCCTACGGTCGGCGCGGTTGATGTAGTCGACCATAGCGCTGAACACGGCTGCATTGGCCATCTGCCCGCTGATAACTCGCGTATCGACTTCAGCGCACCCGAGGAATTCCTGCATTTGTCCTTCAAGGAGCCGTTCCACTTCGGCGATGAAATCAGTCCCCTGATAATAAAAGATCTCGGAATCGTAAAAAGCCTTCGACTCTTTATGCTCTGCGTACCGAAAGGCAGGGTCCATTACCGAGAGCAGGCGCACCATCGGCGAGGCCGTCATCTCCGAGGGTATCAGGTTGATGCACTCCTGCTGGCGCCACCGGGTATTTTCCACCGCCTTTTTCAGCAGGGCGGTGGGACCGCCTGCCAGGCCGCTGGGAGCGGCAGCCGAATTGCCCACTTGCAGAATCGCCGCGGGCGAAGAACTGGGGGCGGTGGGACCGCCTGCCGGGATGGGCGCAGCCTGCGGCGGCGCCTTTGGGCAGGAAAGGGCCGGGATAGGCGCACCGGCGGGAAGCTCATGGCCGTAGATAATAGGATGGGCATACGGGGGTGCTTCGGATCGGAGATGGTATTCCACAACGACCGCATCCACGAGCTTCCCCCGGATGTCAATGCTGAGTCTGTCATCTTCTATGATGTCGCTGTCAATGTAGGCCAGGCATATGGCGCGCAGCTTGCGCTCACTGGTTTGCCTGGAAAGAAGCCCTTTATCCTCGAAAACCCAGTAAGGCGCCATCGTGCCGCTCGATATATAGCCAACGTGCCTGTCTCCCTTGAAGACCTTGGCTCCAGCCCGGGCAATTCCCCGGTCTGCCACCGCTACACATTTGAACATGCGAGGCAGGTCGGCAATGGCGGAGTAATCGCGGGCGATAATTTTGGAATAGGCGGCAAACTGTTTCTCCAGGGCCGCCCGCCCGATAAATTCGCCTTTGAGCGGTGAAAAGCTGACGGCCAATTTGCCTATCGGCACCGCAAAACAGGGGATTTTTTTACCGTCCGGGTCGTCTCCATACTCATGGCCGTAAAGCGGAAGGGCGGACTCCAGGCGCAGGGTGTCACGCGCTGCAAGGCCGACCGGCCTGGCCCCTTTTTTCAAAAGGAGGTCCCAAAGCATCAGTGCGTTTGCCCGGTCGACAAAAAGTTCAAAACAGAGCGGCTCGCCGGTGTAACCTGTGCGGCCGACCATAACCCTGGCCCCGGAAATCTCGACGACGCCAACGGCATTGCGAAACGGGGCGGTGGCGGTGGGACCGCCGGCCAAGCCGCTGGGAGCGGCAGCCGAGATCGGCGCTGCCTGCGGCGGCGCCTTTAAAGCGGTAGGACCGCCAGCCGGCGAGGCCGCCTCTGGTCGTGGACAGGTCAGGGATAGCGTCGAGATTTTGCCTTCGGCTTCGGGCGGCTCTTCCGGGAGTTTTGCACCCACCGCCGCCTCAAGCATCTCGCGGGATTTTGGCCCCTGCAATGCGAACATGGCGATATCGTAAGTGCAATCTATCAGTTCGACGCCGCCGAAAGTCTCGAGATAAGGCCGGAGGTGGTCCCAGTCTTTTTGACGGTTGGCGGCATTGACGACCAGCAGATACTCGCCTTCAACGAACCGATAGAGAAATGCATCGTCCACAGCCGCTCCCGTTTCATCGGCAATGAGCGTGTACTGAGCGCCTGTCGGCGCCAGGTCGAGCGCTTCAGCGTTATTGGTAAGGACATGCTGGACGAACCGGAGCGCGTTGGCGCCTCTGATGATAAATCGACCCATGTGGGAGACATCGAAAATCCCTGCGCCGTTACGTGTGCTCAAATGTTCCTCCACAACCCCTGAGGGGTATTGAAGCGGCATATCCCAACCCCCGAATTCCACCATCTGTGCACCCAGGGCCTTGTGCCTGTCATATAAGACAGTTCTTTTGGGCTGTTCCATCTGAGATCCCTTTCGATTATGCGCTTATTTAGTTTCCGTCCGGAAAGGGTCCTTTTCCGCCATGGGCGGTGGGACCGCCGGCCAAGTTGCCCGCTTGCAGAATCGCCGCGGGCGAGGCGGTGGGACCGCCAGCCAGGATCTCGACGCTATCCCTGGCCTGTCTACGACCAGAGGCGGTACATAGGTACGCCTCCACGCAACCCCTCCCTTCGCAGGGCTCAGGGCAAGCTCTTTCCTTGTCAGGACGAAAAATGCCTTTCTCTTAGGTCAAAAATCTGAATCGGAAACTGCTCATGTTTCACCCAGTGTTTCCGATGAACACTATTTAAAATCGGGCTGCAAAATCAAAAATTCCGCAAGGTCTGCAGTCCAGTTTACAGACTCTGTTAGGCATTAACGGGCGAGATCTCGATGTCTGCCGTCAACTCGCCTGATCTGCGGCAAGGAATTTCTTCAAAATATCGATAAACAGTTCCGGGGCTTCAGCCGGAATCGAATGCCCCAGCCCGGCAAGACGTTCATGGCGGCCTTTGCAAAGCCTGGCGAGTTCCTGCGCGCCTTCCTCGGTAACAAGGGGGTCATCGGAAGCCGACAGGACAAGGACCGGGCAGCGAATATCCAGCGCCGCAGAGGATGGCCGGGTGAACTCCGCCATTGCCTCAAGCTGCTTAATGAGGCCATCTTCCTTGTTTCGCCTGACGATAGCCTTCATTATTTTATCCAGCCTGCCTTCGTTTTTCCGCAGGAAATTTTCACCGAAAACAACCGGGAGGGCTGCCCACGCCATGGCTTCCATGCCCTCCTGCTTTAATGTTCTCAGCCAGGACGCAACAGTCAGCCTCGCGCGGCAGGTTGGCCCGGCTGTGACGCTGCTTAGCATCAACCGGTCTACCTTGTCAGGAAACCGCGATGCAAACGCAAGGGCAATCGACGAGCCATGGCTCAGACCCACAAGGTGAGCTTTCTCAACCCCGGCGTATTCAAGCAAATTACACAGATCTGCGCTGTGGAGATCCAATGAAAGGGGCCGTTTCCCTGGATCGCTGCGTCCTTGTGCTCTGGCGTCATAGGCAAGTATCTGAAAATCATTCTTCAACCGGTTGGCTATGGTTGTCCAATATATGGTGGTTTGTGCGGCGCCGTTCAAAAAAACAATAACGGGCTTCGGTGAACTGGGATTTTGGCGTTCAAAAAAAATACGGCAGCCGTCGCTGGTTTTGAAATAGGGCATCGAATTCCAGGAGTTTTCAGTTTCCAGTTTTTAGTTTTGAGTCTAAAAACTCACAACTCAAAACTCATACACCGAAAAGGTCCTTGGCGTGATAGGAACTTCGCACAAGCGGGCCGCTCGCCACTCGGGAAAACCCCATTGCGAGCGCGATTTCTTTCCAGTTGTCAAACTCTGCAGGCGTGACAAAGCGTTCCACCGGAATGTGATCGGCCGAGGGCTGGAGGTATTGGCCCAGTGTGAGCAGAGTGCAACCCGCCTCCAGGAGGTCCCGAAGAGTCTGGTGTATCTCTTCCGGCGACTCTCCCAGGCCAAGCATAAGACCGGACTTGATTGGAAGAGAAGCATCATAGCCTTTCGCCCGGCGCAGGAGTTGCGTGGAACGCTTATATACAGCCTGCGGCCGGACCGACGGGTACAGGCGCTCGGCAGTTTCGATGTTGTGATTCAATACATCCGGGCGGGCTTCGACCACTGTAAGAAGTGGTTCCGGGCGGCCCTGAAAATCGGGGATCAACACTTCAACCTGCGCATCCGGAATTTTTTTGCGAATCTCTCTAATGGTTGCTGCAAAAATATGGGCGCCACCATCCGGAAGGTCGTCACGGGTGACAGAAGTGACCACTACATAGCGCAATCCCAGACTCTGAGCGGCTTCGGCCACCCTGAAAGGCTCCTCGGGATCAGGCGGTCCCAAAGGTCCGTGTTCTACCGCACAAAAGCGGCAGTCCCGTGTGCATCGAGAGCCCATAATCAGAAAAGTTGCCGTCTGCTTCGTAAAACATTCCCACTGGTTGGGGCACTTGGCTTCCTGACACACCGTATGAAGTGCGCTTCTGCCGATCAGCGACCTGACCAGTTCGTAATCCGGCCCTGCCGGAAGCTTTAGCCTCAGCCATTCGGGCTTGCGGATACGCGATTTTTTCTCTTCGTGCGGCACAATACCTTCTACCATTACAATCGAGTCGCTAATGCATTTATGTAGTCCTTTGCCAATCCCGATGTTAAGCAGCGTCTGCAACTTAAGCAACCAGCGCACGTAACGCGGCAATCAACAAGGTATTTACCACCTCGGGAGCACTCACTTCGCCTTGAGTATACGACTACAGGCAGAGGCTTCCAGACCCGGCCGAAGTCGTGCGTCACTGTGACGAGGACACCGAACCGGTCTGAGCCAGATCTTCTTCTGCGAAGCGTAAGGCGGCTTCCAGCAACGCGGCGCGTGGATAATCATTTTTGTCAACGAGTGCGGCAAACACCGGCGCCTTCTGCTTGCTGAAGGGCATGGCCACTGCGAAATGGTCTGCATTCGGATAATCAAGCAGGATCGATCCTGGAATGATTGCGTCGGAGCATAAGACCATGCCGTCATTGATGGGATCGGTCTTCGCCAGGATATCGTAGAACGGCAGCAATATCCGGGAGGTATTCTCCCTCGAGGCGAACGCAGCCAGTGAATAGTAGCGCACGTTCCCGGGCAACTGGTGGGAGGACAGCCAGGAAATCCGAACGTTGCGTCGAAGACTCTCGACGGCCTCGGTGCCTTCTCCCGGCGGGCAGGACGAAAGCGGTATCTCATGGACAAGTGTAAGTAGAAACTCAGGGAACGCATCCGCCAGGGGGGAGCCGTTGACGGCCCCCGAGAAGCTGATGACGGCCGCCGTCCGTTCGGCAATGGAGGGATATTTCACGAGCGCTTCAAGTGTGTCCACGGTTCCCTTTGAGTGGGTGACGAATATGAGCCTTTCCCCGGTGGGCATTCCCGTGACGGCATCCCGGATAAGATCGGCATTGACGGCGCTTCTCCGGCGCCCTTTGGTCTGAATGTAATCCGTTTTGTACCCGATATCTTCCAATTGTTTTCGTGAGTCACCAAAGGCCGTTGATATATCTGCCACGCACTCGGCCAAAAGACCGGGAACGATGACTACGCGAAAATCTCCCTTGGATGGTCCCATGGGCACAGGTTTGTCTGTCGCCGCAGGTTCACCGTACAGCTTCCAGAGGGCGGCGCTGTCATCATAATGTGCGCCTGCCGGAAGTTCTGGAGACCGGACAGATAGGACCTCCTTGAAGATTTCACGAAAGCGGGCCCGGCCGTCAATGATTCCGCCTTGTGTAACAGGAAGCAACGCCGACGGCGCGACATTTTCGGGCTGGAGAGAAACCTGCCGGGTAGTAGCGCAGGAAGCGAGCATGCTTGCGGCAAATGCGGTGAATAATAACGAGGTGAAACGAAATCGAATCGAACGCATCAATCCTCCTTTGTTGAATATTGCTACGCATCGGGCAAAGGTTTCCAGAGCGCAGCGGAAGAACTATTCGATTAATTTTGAGGTGTCTCTTGAGTTGATGGATCTCCGGGCTTAGATCCGTTGTGCAATAGCTGTTGCTTTGAGAGTGCTCTTAAGAACCTAAATAGAGCGCGTGATGCTTTTGGAGGCTTGTTCACCTCCCGCTCTTTCCGGGCGCTGAGTACCAACTGGCTCAGTGCCTGGCGGTCAACTCCAGGGAATCGGCCCATGATTTCCTCCAGTATCCCATCCCTTCCCTTTACCAGTTCATCCCGCCATCGTTCAAGCTCTTCGAATCGTTTCGCATCCAGCAGATGTCCCCTGCCAAGGGTATCCAAAGCCTTCTGAATGGGTTCCGGATCGGCCTCGCGCATAAGGACCCCAATATACTGAAGCTGCCGCCGCCGGGCCTCACCCTTATTGATCGTTTTGGCAAAGAGCAAAGCATCCCGGAGCTCCATCGGCATGTCGATCTTCATTATCTGGTCCGCTGTCAGCCCCACAAGCTTCTCGCCAAGGGTCTGCAAGGCGAGCATCTCTCTTTTCACCTGTGATTTGCTTCTTGGTTCCATTCCCTCAGCCATAGATCTCCTGCCACTCCCGGAGTCGGCTAACACTTCATCGCGTCCTGCCCGGAAGCCGATGGGGTACGCCCTCATTTCCGCCAGGTCCTACACGACCTCGATCGTGCTCCCCTTGTATTCCACTTTTTGTCCCCGCCTGATCTTGCGGCCTTTGCGAAGCTCAACGAGTCCATCCACACGCACTTGCCCTTCGCTGATGGCGACCTTGGCCATTCCCCCACTAGAGCGCACGCCTGTCGCCTTGAGGAGCTTCACCAGTTCAATGTACTCGGTTTCGAGCATTTCAAGCGAAAATTTTATGACCATTGAGGCCCTCTGTTCGATTTGCACACGGTGCGTTAGACCGAGTTGCGTTCAAGATTCAACTAACTAAAGGAGCGGGGGACTTTTTTCACTTTAAAGATCCCCCGCGCGCCCGGGATTTCTGCCACACGCGCAGGCGCGTGAGGCAGAGCGTCAGGCCCACGCGGTGGCTGCAGCGTTCCTCGCTGGGCGCCACCGCAGCGCCGCTCCTAAGTGGCCCTGCAATGGCTAAGTTGGAGGCAACTCGCACTTTCTTTGTCATTCATTGGCACCACCTTGAACGCAAATTGGTATTAGACATCATAGCAATGGCTGTCTGATGATGATTTTCCATCATCTTATGCCTTAAAGCCGCCGGATTTTTCAAGTAGGATGAGATGTGCACAGACTTTCTGATGTCTCATCACGAGGTTTCCGCGTGTACGCAAGCCCGGGAGGAGGAGGGCACTGGATTTCGAAGGGTAATCCCGTTGCCGGATGACTAAAACAAAGACGTTCGGCATGTAAAAGATAGCCGGTATCTCCGGGCAATGTCTCCGGATCGCTGATGGTTCCTCCCGCCGCGTAGAGACGATCTCCCACAAGCGGGTACCCTGCAAATGCAAGGTGAATGCGGATCTGATGGGGCCTTCCCGTCTCGATCCTGATCTCCAATAATGACACGCCGCCCCTGCGCTCCAGGACGCTTACCCTGCTCAAAGCGAATTTTCCGTTCGGGCAGGCGGCATTAACGGTTCCAATCTTTGGATGTGGAACAGGTCCGATCGGCGCCTCGATAATAAAATTATCCTCAGCCGGGCAGCCGGTGGCCAGTCCACGGTAGATTTTGCTCACCTCTTTTCGCCGCCAGGCCGCACAGACACTCGATCCGGCCCGTGCGGTGCGTGCAAACAGAACTACCCCCGAGGTCCCCCGTCCCAGGCGGTGCAATGGGTTGGCTTCAGGGTGGTTTTTACGCACGAGTGCAAAAAGTGTGTGTTCGAGAAAGCCGCCGGCGGGAAGTGTCGGAAGCCCACAAGGCTTGGCCACGGCAAGCAGGTCTTCATCTTCGTGGAGGATTGAATAAAAAAGCGGCGCATCCGGCTCTTCCCAAGGCGGGCGACGCCACAGGAGCAATTGCCCATGTTTCAGAATGGCGTCCGGTTCGGTCCGCCGTTCATTGATAAATATCTGGCCGGCCTCCAGACGTCCCTGCCAATCGGCCCTCGAAGAATGACGATGATTCCGGGTCAGGTAGGCCAGAACAGTAAGGCCGTGGCCTCGACTTTTAATTTGCTCCCGATATTCGAATCCATTATTTAAAGCCAGTTTTTTTGCCTTTTCCACAAGTCATAGAGGCAGGGCATTGAAATTTTTTGCCGGTCAGGTTTTTTTACCCCGACACGGACCGGGGGGCAAGTTATAAGTAAGGGAAGCGAGAAGCGGGAATAAATTCGGTTTTTCTTCGAGCTTCGTGCTTCTTGCTCCCTGCTTCGCATCTTAACACACGGCTGAAAGGAAAATATGAACGAACACCACATAGACTCCATATCCCGTGAAATCAATGTTCAGCCGCACCAGGTACAGGCAACAGCCAGGCTGTTGGAGGAGGGCGCGACTGTCCCCTTCATTGCCCGATACCGTAAGGAAGCCACCGGTTCCCTGGATGAGATCCTCATCGCGGCGGTTCGCGACCGGTTGGCCCAGCTCGAAATTCTCGATAAGCGCAGGACCGCTGTTTTAAAATCCCTTATCGATCAGGGAAAGCTTACGAGCGAGTTGGAAAACCGGATACTCCAGGCTGAAACACTGGCCGTGGTTGAAGATATCTACCTTCCATTTCGGCCGAAACGCCGAACCAGGGCCGCAATGGCAAGACAAAGAGGACTGGAGCCGCTGGCTTTTTTGCTCTTCGAGCAAAACCCGGCCATCGATCCTTTTGTGGAGGCCGTGAGCTTCATCAACCCGGAACAGGACGTTTCTTCAGCGGAAGACGCTCTTGCAGGCGCTCGCGATATAATTGCCGAATGGGTAAACGAAAACGCCGACGCCCGCGCAAAGCTCCGGACTTTGTTTGTGAACAGAGGACTTCTCAGGTCCAGGGTTGCGCCCGGAAAAGAGGCCGAAGGCGTTAAGTACCTCGATTACTATGACAGGGAAGAACGGGTGACGGGAGCGCCGTCGCACAGGATACTGGCAGTGCGCCGTGGTGAGAATGAGGGCTTGCTGACAGTCCACATATGGCCTCCTGAAGATGAAGCCGTTTTCTTGCTTGAATCCATTTTTGTAAAGAATGAGTCGGATGCCTCCCGGCAGGTCAGGACCGCTGTTCGTGACAGCTACGGAAGGCTCCTTGCGCCATCGCTTGAAACGGAAATGAAGCACGAATCCGAACTTCGCGCGGCCAGGGAGGCTATCAGGATATTTTCCGACAATCTACGCCACCTTCTGATGGAGCCTCCTCTGGGCTTCAAAAGGGTCATGGCGATAGACCCGGGCTTCCGAACCGGGTGTAAGCTGGTCTGTCTGGACCCTCATGGAAAGCTCATCCACAACGAGACTATTTACCCGCATTCGGGAGCGCAGTCTTCAGCGAAGGCTTCAGAGCGCATCCGCTCCCTTGCCGCTGAGTTTGCCACCGAGGCCATCGCCATAGGAAACGGCACCGCTGGAAGGGAAACTGAATCGTTCATCCGAAGTCTTGGTCTACCGGAAGAAATCAGGATAGTTATGGTCGATGAAAGCGGTGCATCTATCTACTCGGCTTCCAGCGCGGCCCGGGAGGAGTTTCCCGATCATGACCTGACCGTCCGGGGGGCGGTCTCGATAGGAAGGCGTCTTATCGATCCTCTCGCCGAACTGGTCAAAATCGACCCTAAATCAATCGGTGTCGGCCAGTATCAGCACGATGTCGATCAGACCGAGTTGAGGAAGGGCCTGGACGACGTGGTGGCAAGTTGTGTAAACGCGGTAGGCGTTGAAATCAATACGGCAAGCCCCCAACTCCTTGCTTATGTCTCAGGGCTTGGGGCTCAGCTTGCCTCAAACATTGTATCGTACCGGGAGGATAAAGGGCCGTTTCTCTCGAGAGAGGCGTTGAAGAAAGTTCCCCGCCTCGGTCCGAGGGCATTCGAACAGTCGGCGGGTTTTTTGCGCATATCCGGTGGACAAAACCCGCTGGATGCCAGTGCCGTGCATCCGGAATCGTACCACATTGTCCAAAAAATGGCCGGGGACCTGGGGTGTTCTCCGGCCGACCTGATGCGCGACGCCTCTTTTCGGGATAAGATAGACCCGGCGTCCTATGTAACAGAGCAAGCAGGCATTCCGACCCTGCTTGACATCCTGGCGGAACTTGCAAAACCCGGAAGAGACCCTCGCAAGACTTTTGAATCGTTTTCCTTTGCACCGGGGATTGAGAAATTGGCCGATCTCGAGGCCGGCATGAAGCTGGCCGGAATTGTAACGAATGTTACGGCTTTCGGCGCTTTTGTGGATATCGGGATTCACAGGGACGGCCTGGTCCACGTGAGCGAACTCTCGGACAAGTTCGTACGCGATCCTCGGCAGGTAGTTAAAGTGCATCAAAAAGTTAGTGTTACCGTTCTCGGTGTGGATCTGGAAAGGGGCCGCGTCTCGCTTTCAATGAAATCGTCTCCAGTGCTCGAGACCTCGAAACCGGGAAATGGAGCCCCCCCTTCCGAGAGGGTTAGACACGATAAAGGACCCCGTGCCGAAAAAAAGGGCACGTTCAACAATCCTTTTGAAAAAGCTTTTAATGAAAAAACCTTTAAAAAGCCTTGATCGCCGGGTAACTCTCAGGAACCCTGCTTAATCCCTTGAAATACTTGATATCTCTCTTTGGGAGTTTCATAATGGATAGATGAGGGGTACTATTTTCCGATCATTTGGCGTCGATGTTTTGAGTAGCTGTGATGCGGCTCCTTGAGGGCAATGCTGGAAATACACAAGAATCACTTCCGGCTATATGGGGCAGATCATAGAGTGGCCCGAAGTGGTGACGGAGGGTCGAGATATCGGGGCGTGCCGGGCGATGCTGCGCGACGCACTCAAGGAGATGCTTGCGGCCTATGAGGAACTTGGCAAAGAGATCCCACCTGGCATGCACTCATTGAGCAAATCCCTGTAGAGGTCGAGCATGTCGGTCAACCGACGTGATCTGATTCGCTACTTGGAAGAAGATGGTTTTTGGCTGCTCCGGGAAGGAGGGAATCATTCCATCTATACGAACGGCGCCAAGGTCATTTCCGTAAAAAGGCAACTCCTCTCTGCATTTGCTAACATGCGAATTCTTGAAATTTTGGAAGCATATGAGGCTAAACAATTGTTTTCTCTGCGTTCTCTGCTTCGAAAAGGCCTGATGGGTTGCGCTTCGCTCCACCCATCCTACGGTTCTTTTCATGGTTTAGGGTGTCCCAGAGGGACATGAATTGCTGCGGTGAATTCTTTTGAGCCTCTGCGGTGAGCCCGCCCGAAACCGAGCGAGGATGATGACACAAGAGGGCCAAGCCATCCGGATACCCATCCTTGCCTTTGGAAAGGGCTGGCTCGCGGTGGATAAACCAGCCGGCATTACCATTCACAACGAGTCGGGGCGGGATCTTTGTTCCCAGGTATCCGCTTTCATTCAAAAAGAGACAGCCATCAGTAAAGAGGCAGGCGCGGATAGGGATTTTGGGGTCAATCCGGTTCATCGCCTAGATAAGGAGACGAGCGGCGTCATTCTGCTGGCCCTTACCCGCGATGCGTTCCGGTTTCTTTCAGCCGAGTTTGAGTCACGCAATGTAAAAAAGCAATACATCGCTATTTTGCACGGATTTTTGGAAAAACCCGAGGTAAGCGGTTCGTGGATGGCGTGGAGTTGGGCCCTTGCCAAAAACGCCGGGGGACGCCACAATCCCGAGGGCGCCGGGCAGCGGCAGGATAGCCGTACCCTGTACCGGGTGCTCGATCATAGTCCCCACTACACCATGGTCGAGATCGAACTCCTCTCCGGCCGTACGCACCAGATAAGGCGCCACGCCAAGCTCTCGGGTCATCCGGTGGTCGGTGACGCTCGCTATGGCTCGGCGCGCTCCATAAACTATATTAAACGCAATTGCGGCTTTGACCGTCTTGCGCTGCATGCGCGCTCACTCGCCATCCGGCTGCCTGGAGGGAAGGAGCCGCAAATCATCGAAGCTCCAGTTATCCCGGGCAAGATGCGAGACCTTTTTCAAAATGACATGGCCGTCCGTGAACCATAAACTTTTGAAAGCTTTTTCTACTCCTCGCGCAACGATGCGGCTGGCGGTCCCACCGCCTAAGCAAAGGCGCCCGCGCCATCCAGCCCGGAGTGGCTCTTTTCCATGAACCAGTTCGCGGGATCCACATAGTAGAATCGCAGGTCGGCAAGAGCTTTATAATGTTCGCCTTCTTCCTCGATGATGCGGTTCAGGAATTCGCGTTCCAGGGGATCGTCCGCGCGTTCGAGCTGCTTTCTATAGAATTGAATGCTGGCATTCTCAATGTCAATGCCGGCATCTATGGCCGCAACGTCATCGAGGCAAGCCTTCGGAATGCTCTTCGTCTCCGATATGATTTTCCCTATAAGCGCATTCCTGTCAGCGCTTTTGACCGAATTCAAACGGCAGGCATCCGGGGACGCTTTCCCTTTCTTCAGTTCCTCATACACCTTCTGAATGTCATTCATGTGCTGGGTTTCAGCATCAAAGAGCATTTTGAAGGTTTCCACTCCAACCTGGTCCGAGCAGGCTTTCATCGCGCCGGCGTACAGACTCTTCATTTTTTCCTTGAACTCCAAAACCGAGCAGAACATTTCGAGAGTTTTATCTTGCTTTTCCATGGCACCTCCGAACATGAAGTAACAGACTGACTATAACCTAAGGATGATCGCCTTCTGAGTCATGATTCCTTTGGATGAAAATGTAAACGGAAGCCGTCGGCTCCTCCTTTTGATGAATCGATCAGACCGATGCAAGACATGCCGCAGGAAGGTGGAATTTCCAGGTTCAGGTCCACACCGAATACCTCTTTGATGTTGTGTTTCGTCTGCTCGCGAACCTCTTTCATTGACGCCTTGCAGGCGATCTCCCGTTCCAGGGAAGTCATTTTGACCCCATGCAGCCCACATGGGTTTATCCAGCCAAAAGGTTCCAACGACACATTCACATTGAGGGCAAAACCATGGTAAGTAATCCCCCGCCGGATAGCGATTCCAAGGCTGCCCAACTTGCTGTCGCCGACCCATATCCCATGGTTGAGCCGGTTGCGGGTGGCGTGCACACCCCAGTGGGCCGCCGTTCTGATCATGATTTCTTCCAATCGTTCCACGTAGCCGGTGACCGTGAGTTTGGCGGCACGCAAATCAAGGATCGGATACCCGACCAGTTGACCGGGACCGTGAAACGTTATATCGCCGCCACGTTCCACGTGCACTAAGGGTATTCGAGCTACCTTGAGGAAAAGTTCGGAGACCATGAGGTTTTCCCGTCCGCCCCTGCGGCCCAGGGTGAAAACCGGCTCATGTTCCACAAGCAGGAGAATATCCGAGGCGATGATCCTGCACTCTCTGGCGGCGACAAGACGCAGTTGGAGGTCACGGGCCTCTTCGTAGCCCAGCAAGCCTAAGTCCGCACAAAGCCACCTTTTGCTTGTCCGCCTGCAAGCCGAACCGGTGGTATGCGTCTGCACCAGGGACCCCACTTTCTTTTATCCTTCATCAAGAGCCCGGTTCAGCAATCAACCGGGGGTTTCGTGCAGCGCCCGTTTCATCCATGCGCCGCACTTTTGTACGCCAGGGCGCGTTATAGAGCCGCTCAGGGTCTTCACCCGCCTCTCTTACCACTTCCTTGAAAGCATCTACGAACAGGTCCAGGTCTTCTTTGCACTCTGTCTCCGTGGGTTCGATCATAATGGCCCCGTGAACGACCAGAGGAAAATATATGGTTGGCGGATGAAAGCCATAGTCGATCAATCTTTTGACCATGTCCAAAGTGGTTATTTTCAAAGGCGCCTGGAGCTTGTCGGAGAAGACGCATTCGTGCATGCAGGGCCTGTCGTATGCAAGGTGCAGGGTGTCTTTGAGCTTTTCCTTTATGTAATTGGCATTCAGTACGGCCAGTTGGCTAACCTTTTTCAGTTCCGGTCCAAGACTCAGGATATAGCTGTAAGCCCTGATAATGATCCCCGAATTGCCGTAGAAAGCGTGCAGCTTGCCTATCGATGACGGAAAATCGTACGAGAGATGATATTCTCCATCATTATCGAGAATACGGGGTACCGGGAGGAAAGGCTCCAGATGTTTCCTGACGCATATCGGACCGGCGCCGGGCCCGCCGCCCCCATGGGGCGTTGAGAAGGTCTTGTGGAGGTTCAGATGAAGTACGTCTATTCCTACCTCACCCATGCTTACGATCCCCATCATGGCGTTCATATTGGCGCCGTCGGCATACACCAGTCCACCTTTGGCGTGCACGATTTCAGCAATCTCCCTGATATTTTCTTCGAAAAATCCGAGAGTATTGGGATTGGTGACCATGATTCCGGCAGTTTCATCATCCATAACCGCCGCAATCGCATCGGCGGAAAGCACCCCTCTCTCATTGGATTTCACATTGACGGGGCTGTAGCCGCACAGAGCGGCACTGGCCGGGTTCGTGCCGTGGGCGGTGTCCGGGACAATGATTTTGGAACGGGGTGAGCCTTTGCTCTTATGGTAAGCATGGAAAACGAGCATGCCTGCGAATTCGCCGTGAGCCCCGGCTGCAGGCTGAAGAGAAACCGCGTCCATGCCGGTAATTTCTGCCAGCAGACGTTCGAGTTCAAACATCACTTTCAGCGCCCCCTGAGACAATCGGGCGGGGAGCAGGGGATGGGCCCCGGCAAACCCGGGCAGGGCAGCCTGTTTCTCATTGGTCTTTGGATTATACTTCATAGTGCATGAACCCAGGGGATACATGCCCGTATCTACGCCAAAGTTCCACGTGGACAAGCGAGTGTAGTGGCGCACTACTTCGACTTCGCTCAGGTCGGGGAAATTCGGGCCGTTTCCTGTCAGGGTTTCGTCCAGTTCTGAAAACTCCACATCCCTGCGGGGCATGGAAATCCCCGATCTCCCCTTTTTCCCTTTTTCGAACAGCAGGGGCTCATTGAGCACCAACCCCGTGGAGCCTGCGAATTCTTTCATGATTCAACCTCGTTTCACGAGTCCCGGAATCGTTCACCACAGAGACGTTCAAATCATCTCACCGCAGAGACACAGAGGAACCCTCACTATGTTCGGGTTCGCGGTGATGACCTGAAAGCGCGTAAGATGCTGGACCCTCACTTCGTTCCGGTCCGGGCTTGGCATTCTAACCGTTGGTCGATGCTTCCAGTCCGGGCACGATCTCTTGTGAGTGCCCAGTTCGCGGCCCACCTTTTGTGAGGCCGCACAGAGAACCGTAGGGTGGGCTAAGCGGAAGCGCAGCCCACCAAGTCTTTTCTGTAGGGTCGAGACCCCGCTACGCTCCCGGGGCCATGCCCGCGATGAACTTTTCGCAAGAGAGACTGGTCATAGACAGGTCATGTAAAGAGCGCAGAGAAAAACAATTGGACGAACAGACAAAACTAAAAACCAGGTCCCTGTTTGTTCCAGATTTTTCCTGCATGTCCATTTTCTTTTCTCTGCGCCCTCTGCGGTAAATTTTTGTCAGCGCATCTGCGTTGAATGGGTGCCGAACTAGCCCTTCAATTGGCTCACAAGGGCATCTATATCTTGCTTCGTCTTGGTTTCCGTAACGCACAGAAGGTAATGGTCGGGAATCTGGGGGTAGTAAGGCGCCAGAGGAAGGCCTGCCACCACCTTCCGGTCGAGCAACCTCTGATAGGTCGCCTCGCAGCCGGGCGAAAATTCAACGACGAATTCATTAAACGTAGCAGCCGCAAAGGGTATTTTGAATCCGGCCTTTTTCAGTTCCTTCTTGAGGTACTCGCTCTTGTCATAATTAAGCCGGGCCAGTTCACGGAGCCCGCTCCCACCGAGCGAGGCCATGTACATGGCGGCTGTTACGGCGCAAAGACCGCTGTTGGTGCAGATATTGGACGTGGCTTTTTCCCGCCTTATGTGCTGTTCCCGAGTGGCGAGCGTAAGCACAAATCCTCGTTTTCCATCCATGTCCTCAGTCATGCCTGCCAGGCGGCCCGGCATGCTCCGCACGTACCGCTTGAGACAGGCAAGCATTCCCAGCGTGGGTCCGCCGTAACTCTGGGGAATACCGAAACTCTGGCCTTCGCCGCAGGAAATATCGGCGCCCTGGGACCCGGGGCTCTTATAGAGACCGTAAGCGAGGGGTTCCGTGAAAGAAGCGATGAACAGGGTCTGTGTGTCGCGGGTCAGGTTGCCCACAGCACTCAGGTTTTCTATGCAGCCAAAAAAATTGGGCGATTGAATGGCAACGGCCCCCAATCCTTTGGTGCTTTCCAGTTTGCCCAGGTCCGTTCTGCCGTCTGCCGAATAAGGCAGCTCGATGATTTCGAACCCCGCCGGTTCAAGATAGGTCCGTATCACACGCCGATAGAGGGGATGAATGAGGCTCGATACCGCCACCTTTTTCAGCCGGCTCACGCGGGCCGCCATGAGCAGGGCTTCGGCCAATGCTGAAGCCCCATCATAGAGGGAGGCGTTGGCTACATCCATGCCCAAAAGAGAAGCCACGAAAGTCTGGTACTCAAAAATTGCCTGCAAGGTTCCCTGACTTATTTCCGGCTGATATGGAGTATAGGATGTGGAGAATTCCGATCTGCCAAGAAGATAGGACACCGATGCCGGGATGTGATGTTCATAACTGCCCGCTCCCAGAAATACTTTATACAGGGGAGCGACAGCCATCGATTGCGCCAGGGCTGCCATGATGCCGTTCAATTCCCACTCGGTCACGGGCCCAGGCAGCCTGAGGTCTGTCTTGCGGCGGCAAGCTTCGGGAATCGATGAGAAAAGATCGTCCAGACTTGAGGCCCCTGCCACCTGGAGCATCTCGGCGATGTCTTCTTCGGTGTGAGGCAGATATCTCATGCTTTCATCCCCTCGACATTAGACTTGTTAACATCACTACCATCCCTTCGTGAAGCGCCCTCTCAGCTCCCCCCCATCGGTAATCTGGTCATTAAATTTACCGAGGAAGGTGCCTCGTGCAGCGCTGAAGGCATCCCGCTCGGTTTGTCTTCATACGCTATGGCCGTCAGCGGGATGCCTTCAGCATCTCGAGATAAGCATCGTGGGTCATGAGGCCATCCATCTCGGAGAGATTGGAAGGCTTCACGTCTGCCAGCCATCCATCAGTGTACGGGGCCCTGTTTACCAGATCGGGAGAGTCTTCCAGCGCGGTGTTTACGCCGGTTATTTCCCCGCTGACGGGCATGTAGACTTCAGCAACCGCTTTGACTGACTCCAATGTACCGCATTCCTCACCTTTTTTGAATTTCTTGCCCGGTTCCGGAAGTTCCACGAAGACGATGTCCCCGAGTTGATCCTGCGCATAATCGGTAACGCCTATGCGGATTATTTCCCCATCAAGTTTTGCCCATTCATGATCTTTTGAGTAACGAATGTCGTGCGGAGTCACCAGTTCACTGATTTCTTTCATGTCTCAGCCCCTTTGATCGTAAACGTTCACCGCTTGCGCAGCACGGTAATCCTGTACATCTGTGTGGAGTAGAAATTTTTTCACGTACAGACGCGTTTCTTGTCCTCGAAAAACGCGAAGAAAGAAAAACTCCTCTCGCCCTTCCGCAAGCGAACTTGCTCTGAGTTTGTCGAAGGAGGGCAAGCCCGTCGTGCGCCTTCGTTGATAGTGGTAGTAATAATCACGAGGCGGCGGGCTTGCCAGGAGCAGTTCGCGGAGCAGGTCCTGCAGAACACCCTGAAATCACGGAAAGAGCCGTAGGGCGGCAGCCCACCGACTCTTTTCGAGAAAGAGTAAATACGCCACCATATTTTAATGTCAAAGACCTTTAGAATAAATACGCAGGTAATCAGTTACATGCCAAAGTGTCAAGGGAGACGGGCAATCTCCACTCACCGGGTCAACTTAAAATTTTTGTCCCTTACTTTGGCTCGTACAAGGTCGGCATTCAGTCCAAGCACATCGCAGATCCACAAAAAACTGCCGGCATCTTCGCAAGACGATCCAAACCATGCCGCAGCGTTACGCTTATTGCGATGGCTCTCGATACTGTTTGCCCGCCACCTCAGATTGATCCCGTTCATTACGGTTTCGAAGCTCCCTACCTGCTCGCAGTGAAAATCTTCAATCGCCTGCAGTAAAACCGCCTCCCAAAGCTCGAACGCGCCATCTTCCCCGTATAGGGCCTCCATTAATTCGAGATCTTTAACGCTACGCCGGCACTCCATTTTAAAACCCTCGACTTAGGAATTTAGGAATTCGAGGAATGCTTCCCGTTACCCGCTTCCCGCTTCTGACTTTACAATCCCCGAATCCCCCAATTTGGGAATTCATTGTTGAGACTATCATCGGGGATTTGGCCGTGCAAAACGGCAACCAGAAGCGGCAAAAAGATGGAGAATTGAGGAATTGAGGGATTATCTCTCCCCTGTGTGGCGTTGGAGTGGGCCGGTACCCTGATTAACATATTAGTGTCATTTTCGTTACCCACTCCGGCCACATCGGGATTTTCACCTTTGGCAAGGAGGTTGAAGTCGATGTCGAGTTTTGTCTTCTCTTGCCGAACATTTCCGCAACTTGCCGCCGACAAAAAACGCGCTGCCCCGGCCGGGCTGTTTCCATCCCGGATCAATTGTAAGAGTGTGTCATCATTAGTCTTTTTCTTTGCCATGGATACATCCTGGAAACATCATGGAAATTTTTGGTTTACTGCCGTCATAGCCCGGTTGAGTCAAAACGAGGACCACAAACATTTTCCACTCGACGACGCGGGGCGCGAAACGCGCTCGAGAAACTTAGCCGGCAGTCCGGGGAGGGAGGGCGAAAGCCGAAGAAAGCGGCTTGCCATCTCAATTAGCTGGACCCTCACTACGTTCAGGTCCGGGCTTAGCATCGCAACGGCTGGCCAATGCTTCGAGTCCGG
>Ga0187862_10000261_pt1 | contig 61406 bp, 51 predicted proteins | sample June2016WEW_10_1_FD_133003 | JGI IMG/M metagenome (GOLD analysis project Ga0187862, IMG submission 133003) | Peatland microbial communities from SPRUCE experiment site at the Marcell Experimental Forest, Minnesota, USA - June2016WEW_10_150 | ecosystem: Environmental > Terrestrial > Soil >... | reverse complement strand
TTGAACCCCCTCCGTTCTATTTTGCCTTCACAAATCGGCAATGGCGCAGGGGTTTGCGTTGATCATGACATGGCCGATTGTATCACCGCCGTTTTTGGCAGGTTTGCTGGCCGCCCGCAATATTTTGAGACATTCCAGGAAAAAATTTCGGATGTCCGGGTGAAGCCTTACGAGTTTTTCTCTCCCGGGAGTTTTGTCAGCTAGAATAATTGATGGCTGTTCGAGTTGCTGCACAACAGGGATAGCGCTTTGCACTGAAACATCAGTCTTTTCGGCTAATTCTGTCACGCTGACAGGAATGGAGTTCCAGCATAAAAACGTTATGATCCGAACGTCGGTGTCTTTTCGGGATGCCATATCTTACTCCTCATCTTCAAAAGCTCCAGGGAAGTTTTCATCCATCCATTTTCCAATGACTTCCAACTGCTCTTCCTCAGGGACATCTTTTAGAAGTTCTCTCAACTCCGCCGCGACTGCTGGATCTAAAGAGATCTCGGTCTGACTGTCATGGCAGTCAAAATAGGCTTCAACCTTTTCCGGGGCAACTTTGACCTCCAGGTAAGCCATAAATGCCTTGCCTCCGTCGGGGAGGGTGTAGAGTTCTTCCGGGTCGCCTCCAACTATATCGTGATCAACGGCCAGAACAAGGGTCTCTTCGTTATCGGAGAGTATATCCTGAACCTTTTTACCTTTTAAAACGATTGCGATGTTTGACATATCTTCCTCCTAAAATTTGATTTTCGCTCCCCGGTGTCTAAGAGACACCAGGTCATGAATAGTTAGTGGTGTGGGGCCTTCTACGATACTTACTTTGAGATTTTCTCTCCTCTCTATGATGTTGTAGTAGATCTTCTCGATCCTTTCCGAAGTCTTGTCCTTTCAGTCATCATGCAAGCGGCATCATTTGGATATTCGCCGATTGTGTGGATTTGACCTTCCCCGGCATACTCCCCGGAAGACCTTCATTCTTTTTGGAGCCTCCTTTCTGCTTTTTATGTACAAAGGGTAATCAGATTTGGATTGTTTGAAAAATTTACATCTGGCAGATGCTCAGGTAATGATTAGCCCCGCCTGAAGAAGCCTCCAACCATGCGGATTAAGATTTCCGGCCGCAAATGCTCTTATCAATCATCCGATAGTTTGTTTCGAGGGCAGAACTTCCGCTCTCACAAATGAAACCGAGTCCGATGAAAAACAGCGAGATAGTGAGCAGAAAACCGGCAAGGCCGGAACCGGGAACGTGATCAAACACTTAAGTTTGAGCAGTTTTCCCCTTGATGTTTAACAGCTGACGATGTCTCACAATAAGACCGGTGTTGGGAGGCATCCGAAGGGCAGAAACAAACGAGGGTGACGGACTGCTTTTAGATAAATTGGTTTTCGGCTATAGGCATCTGCTTTAGAGCCAGGTTGTCCATCCTGGAGCCGGCGCTCTTAAGCCGTGCTCAGGGCGAGACTACGGCTTTTACTCGCAAGCCTCCACAAATCTTAAGTAAGGAAGGCACTCGGGATAGCGCTCAGTAACAGCGATTTGCAGAAACTCATGTCGTGGCACCCCGAGCGCGTCGGCGTAAATTTTCCATCTGCCAAAAGGGAACTGAGTCTTTCCCCGTTCGATCATCCCGACGAGATTGGGGCTGCAACCGATAATCTCTGTTAGCTCAGCCCGGCTCATACCGAGTGTTTCCCGACGTGTGCGAATAAAACTTCCGACAAGTCCTTTGGTTTTTCTTCTGATTTCTGAGATCATGATTTTTCCTCCTAAATGGGTTGATTGGATAAAAGAAGCATTTGAGGAGTAATTGCATTTAGATTGTTCGAAAAATTCAAACTGGTGGCTGATTATTATGTATGGGTGCCTTTTTTCTGGAGCGTGGCCAGCCAGCTATCGGTTCATACGGTAATAGAGTTGGAGCGCCCTTTCGATTGGGACTCCCGATTGAATTCGCTTGAAAAGGATTCGTGCAGTCTCTTTATCCAGTACGCCCAGAAATTTCACCGCAGCGTCAGATTTACTTTCGATTACAAGCACCATAACGTTAACTTCTTCAAGCTCCTTTCCCAAAATCTGCCAAGCTTTCGATGAGATGAAGTGCTCGTATTGTCGTCCCATGGCAGTATTGGCTGCATCCCGCATTAGTCCACTGATCGGCTGAACGAGCAGAAGTGGCGGGCAAGCGTTTCTAGCCGGCCTGATGGTAAACTCCTTTCCGCCTCCTTTTAATCTTCCGCCGAGTCTGTGCAAAAGGTAAATCAACCACAGGGCATCACTTTCACTATTCGAAAGAGTCAAATCGTAGTCTTCATCCGGATCGTTAACTGCAAGGATGAAGTTTTGTGCCTTGTTTGATGCAGGCTGCTCGATTGCGGCCCTGATGATTTCCATCGCCTTTTTTGGTACTCTTGCGAAGTGCTTTTTCCGTTCTGCCTCTACTGCTTCCCAATCAATAGGATTTCGCGGTCTGATAGTGTTGAAGGGTATTATTTTATTCATAACTCCTCCTGCATTATCAATTTGCTTAAGGCTAATAATAAGCTTGTCTGGAGAGTGGAGATGAAAGTTCGGTTTCGAGGCGGCTTGGTGGAATGCTGTCCCTCAAAAATCCAGACAGTTTTTCCTGTTTTTATGAGGTAATGGCATTTAGTTTGTTCGAAAAATAGCAAAAAGGCAGAAAAATGAAAGATTTTTTAGTGAGATTGTCTAAAATGTAAAAATAGAAGTTCAGCTTCGCGTGGGCTTGGTGGCAGTTGGCCCATAAGAGTCCAGACAGTTTTTTCTGTTTTTATATGGTAATGGCATTTAGTTTGTTCGAAAAATACAAAAACGGTGGGATAATAAAAAAATTTTTAGCCTGGATTATGCGGGAGCATGCTTGACAATTATAATGCATTTGTCTCAACTTTCTGATATTATGGCGTAAATTGGTAAGAGGGAGGAAAAGCTGCATACGCGCAGTTGGCGCAAACAGAGAGGGACCATACGGCCGGATTTCGATAGATCCATTCGCATTGATTTACAGGGCGCAAAGATCTCCACCGATACGGGCTTTCTTCTCATGAGGGAGATCGATCAGCGGTTCAACATCCTCTGTGGTGCTGTGTCCCAAATTGATGATACGAGATCGCCTCGACATACGGTGCATTCCTTGCTCCAACTGCAGCGCCAGAGAGTCTATCGGTTTCAGCAGGCTATGAGGATTGCAATGAGTGCCGATCATCTGAGGGTGGATCCGGCACTCCGATTAGCCTTGGGGAAAGAGCTTGATAGTGGAGCCAGGCAACCCCCACCCTGTTGCTTTGAGAGCAAGATCCTTGCGATTGCGGCGGGGCTTGGCGCCTCGCGGAATGTCGAAGCCCCTGGCGGACGGCTGCCCCTCTTCAATTATCCGAATATTGCTAAGTCCTCAATTCTGTGACGGAGCATCAATGGAGCCTTTCGATCTTTCCGATTTCAAAAAAGTCAACGCACTCGTAATAGGCGATGTAATGCTCGACCGTTACCTGTGGGGACGAGTCAGCAGAATATCTCCGGAGGCTCCCGTTCCGGTGGTAAAAGTCGAAAGCCGGACCTACCGTCTCGGCGGAGCCGCCAACGTGGCGGCCAACCTGGCCGCCCTGGGCTGCCGGGTGCGCCTTCTTGGGACTAAAGGATCTGATGGCGGCGGCGAACGCCTTTCGAAGCTTTTGACGGAAAACGGGATCGAAGATCATCTCCTTACTCTGGCCCCGCCACGCCCCACTTCTGTCAAGACGAGGGTCATGTCACAGGGACAGCAACTCTTGAGGCTGGACGAGGAAGAAACCGGTACTATCTGTACTGCAGAGGCAAAAATTCTGCTGGACCGCGCCCTTGAACTCATTGCCGAGGCGGGTGTGGTTATCCTCTCGGACTATGGCAAGGGGACCCTGGACGGCACTTCCTGCCCAACCATCATCGGGAGCGCTCGAGACAGGCTCCTGCCAACCCTTGTTGACCCCAAAGGCAGAGACTGGACCAGATACAACGGGGCAACCTGCATCACCCCCAACACGGCGGAGCTTGAACTGATTGCCGGCAAACAGCTTATTTCCGAAGAAATTTTTATGGATGCAGGCCTGGAACTGATCAAAAATCTGGAAATCGACCGGCTTCTGGTGACTCGAGGCCATAAAGGCATGGCGCTCTTTACCCGCAACGAGCCACCCCTTCTCATTCCAACCCGGGCCCGGGACGTCTTCGATGTTTCCGGGGCGGGCGATACCGTAATCGCCACTGTGGCAGCCGGAATAGCAACCGGGATGGACTGGGCCCATAGCGCAGAATTAGCCAATATCGCCGCAGGGATCGTGGTGGGCAAGGTTGGGACAAATCCCGTCCGGGCCGAAGAGCTTGTCATCGCCCTTAGGCAGGGACACAACGGGACGCAGAGGAAAATCTGCGATCCTGCTTCAGCCGGATTAACGGTCGATGCATGGAGGGCCGATGGAAAAAGCATTGTTTTTACCAATGGATGTTTCGATATTCTTCATGCCGGTCATATACGGCTGCTCCATGCCGCTGCCGACGAAGGACAGCGTCTCGTCGTCGGCCTGAACTCGGACCGTTCGGTAAGGCGCATCAAAGGCATGCATCGCCCCATATTGCCCCAGCAGGACAGGGCCGCTCTGCTCGCTGCGCTTGGTTGCGTGGATATGGTGGTCATCTTCGAAGAAGATACTCCTTTGTCCCTGATAAAAACTTTAAGGCCTGACGTCCTGGTCAAAGGTGCCGATTACACCCGTGAGGCCGTAGTGGGCCATGAGCTTGTGGAAGGATGGGGAGGCCGGGTCGTGCTGGCGCCCCTGATTGAAAACCTGAGCACCACGGGAATTGTCGAGCGGGTCAAAGGGACAGGGAAGCCTTGAAAAGAGAACGCGAAGACGGGATTTCACAGCAAAGACGCCGGCAAATTTAGGTCTTATAAAGCTTATAAGTTTAAGGAGGAGAAGCTTATGACTTACATCCAGATCAAAAGACTGATTCGCCTGCAAGAAAAGGCCGAGTGGCACGTAAAAAATATTTGAGCTTCTCAGCGGACCAGCGCACGCAATCGAAAGCGCTCAGCCATCTGCGGAAAGCGGCACGGCTTAATTCTCGTATTGCGAGTCTCATTAGTGATGCGGCCTCGGTTACGGCCTGCACCGGAAAAGGAAACTTCCTGGTCGATACGCACCCGAACCTTTGAGCCAAGATCAGAGAGTTTTTGCGTTTATGCGCGTTTTATGCAGCAAACTGTCAGGCCATGCGGTTTTCCGCTCTGAGCCGCGCCGGATACGGCCCTATGAAACACATTCGGCATATTTCACAGTTGAAGAAATCGAACAAAAAAAGCATGATACGACGGTTGCCGGTGGTCGAGTTTACAGATTATTCGGATTTAATAGCCCGACTCATTCTTAGGGTTCATATCCCAAGTTTCGACTGTGGGATTCCTTTCTTACTCGGCTGGGCTGGGAAAAAATGTTTGAGGAAAAAAGAAAATTCAAAAGATTCAAGAGCAAAGAAGGGGCTTTCGCTGCTTTTATAAGACCCACTGAGCTTATCAACATGGGGCAAATACAGGATATCAGCATGGGCGGGCTGTGTGTCCAGTATGTGTCTACAAACGTGGATAATAAGGGGTGCTCCGAAATAAAAATATTCGGCAGCAGCGGCCGCTTCATTCACGTAGACAGGGTTCAATGCAGAATCGTGTATGATCAAGAAGTGTCTGAAGGCTTCTGGGAGCAGATCAGTACCAGGCGCTGTGGCGTGGAGTTCGAAAACCTGTCTGCCAAGCACTTGTCAATACTCCAGGATTTCATCGATCATTTTGCTTTAGATGAAAGTAAATCCGGTAATCCAAAGAGCTGATTACCTCGCAATCCGCATTGTGCTTTTTTTGATCCAGCCGCCTGCGGTCCTTTTTTGTTCCCCCATATCGTGCTTCTATCCACATAGCGTTTAGATGTCCATGAGCACTCTTCAAACGGATTAATCGTCCAATGCTAAAACCAGAGAGGGTTGCATCCAGAGGGCCTAAGACGGGATAAGATTAGTAGGCTGATATCGAGATATAAAATAGAAGTTCAGCTTCGGGTGGGCATGGTGGCAGTTGGCCCCTAAAAATCCAGACAGTTTTTCCTGTTTTTATGAGGTAATGGCATTTAGTTTGTTCGAAAAATTCAAAAACGGCAGGAAAATAAAAAAATTTTTAGTCCGTCAAATTTCTTTCAGTCTAAGTCGTCTCTCTGAATGCTTCGTCAGTTTGGCTAAGTGGCTGGCAGTACGAAAAACCCCGAGAAATAAAAGTTTTTTCTTTTTTTGTTGCAAGTTTACTCTTGTGAATTTATGCCAGAATTATCATAATTACTTGATGCTAGCCAAATCCTTAAAGCCCGTTGAAGGGGTGGCCAGCAGCCGCAAAGATATGAAGGCCATGCCGGAAAGCGTGCAGGATACTTTCGGCTTCGCTCTATCTTGTTCAGCTTGGTGACAAACACCCTGACGCAAAACCCATGAAGCGATTCACCGGCGCTGGAGTTCTTGAGATTGTTGAGGATTTTAGCTCAGATACGTACCGAATTGTCTATACTATCAGGTTTGCCTATGCAGTCTATGTGCTGCACGTTTTCCAGAAGAAATCAAAGCAAGGAATCGCCACACCAAAGGAAGAGATAGAGAAGATTAAAGCCCGTCTGAGAACGGTGGAAGAAATGCAACAACACAAGAGGAATAAGCGCCATGAATGAAGAGACAGAAATATATCACGGAAGCGGTAACGTATTTGCTGACCTTGGCCTGCCTGATGCCGAAGAGCGTCTCGCCAAGGCAGAGCTTGCCCGCCAGATTCTCAATATCATTGCCAAACGCCACCTTACACAGGCTAAGGCCGCTGAACTGCTCGGCATAGACCAACCGAAGGTATCAGCCCTGACACGGGGGAAATTGTCCGGCTTTTCCATGGAACGCCTGTTTCATTTCCTCAATTCCCTCGGTCGTGATGTCCAGATCACCGTTAAGCCTAAACCTCGGTCACGGCAACAAGCACACTTGAAGGTCACCGCCGCCTGATTTTTGACTATTTTGAGGGTATATCCAAAAAAAATCACCCTGCCGCTTCAGCTCAGACCAAATGTAGTCACCCTCCTGTGGCCGTTCAAAAATTAGTGATGTAATCAACCTAACCTCTGCACTATACTCACACAATACCAGGAGCCTTTCCTCGCAAGGCAAGTCGCCTTCCCGTTTCCTCAGCTAGATCTGACTACTCGTTTCTTGATTTTCAGCCAGCAATGGACCGGCGGCTCATGAGAAGTCATCCGGTTCAATCAGCTTTATGCAAGGTGGAGAGTACAGCCTGCCTTACGGGGGAAAGCGCGCCTAGTGACTTTTGGGGATAAAATCTGCCTGGCTCAAAAGATCCATCAGTTTTCCGCAGATCTCTTCGGCTCCACAGGTGAAACCAATGGGGCCAGAAATCCACTCATCGTTTTTCGGGTCGTAGATCACTTCCAGTCTGCTCTTGCACTCCTTATTAAAACAAGTATAGACCTCCCCGTCCTCGAGTTCGGCAGACCGGCAGTCGTGGCGGCAACTCGAGCATGTCACCCGGTTGGTTTCCAGATCAATTACAAATCCTTGAACGATCCTTTTCATGGCCTCAGCTTTCTTGCAGTTCCCGAAAAAGCTCACCAAACCTTTCCGCGTGTTCGGTTCGCTGGATCTTTGAAAAGATCGCGAAGAAGCCGGCCTGGGGCGCTCAACTGGATATCTATCGGGCGCCCGATCGAGTAAGTTGACAAAGAAAAACTCCGCCTCGCCAAAATAGTCGTTTTGGTAGAGGGCCTCGCACGCGTCTAAAAACTTCCGTACTTAACTCACGTCCGCCACTTCGGTTATCTTTACTTAAGTTTGGGTGGCAACTTTAAAAGGCTCTCCGAGTTAAATCACACACGACCAATCCGGTGGTTTACCCATGAGACTATTAAAGTATTCTTCTAATTAAATTAAATTATTAAAGCTTTTTACCCTTTTGTCAACTTTTTTAGTTCTCTATTCTATTATCATATAAAACACTATTTACTGTGTTTCTTAACAAAATAAACAGCGTGAACATAAATTATTCTTTAGTTGTCAAATATTTCTATACCAATGCCACCCGATCTATGCTATACCAATTTAGTACAACTAGGGAGCGATACTATTTTGGCAGAACTTTTTGTCTGCCTGCACAAAGACCAAGACCATTTTAAATGAGAAGCTCGAACGTACTGAAAAGATGAAGCCTACATGAAGCAAATACTCGCTGATTTCATAATCAATCTCGACACAGGGAGAGTCCGGTGCCGGCATTGCCGGCGGACGTGTAAGTCCATACGTTTTGAGCCATTCCGGGTTTTTATGTGTTGCAACATAGTGTGCCCAAATAAGACGGAGATAAGGAGCTATCCCGATGGGAGATGGGAGTGCTTCAAGATGGGCGCCCTCTGGGGAGAGAAGGAAATCCAGGATGCATTGGTCAAAAAATATACAGAACTTATCAACCAGGCTTTAGGAAAACCTTCCGGAGGATGAATTCGATGGACGATTTACTCACCGCAAAAGTATGCTCTATCCGGGAATGTGGGAAAAACGAGTTCTGGCTTCGAGACAAGATCTATGACGATCCTACAATATTGGGTTTGGGAAATCTGCAAGCAGTCACCAAGGAAAAAGTCCAGCCCCAGGGTGGTCGTCTCGATCTTCTTTTGAAAAACCCTGAAGATGATTCGATGTACGAGGTCGAAATCCAGCTCGGACCGACAGATGAGTCCCACATCATCCGTACGATCGAATACTGGGAAAGTGAGAAAAAGCGCTGGCCAAGGCGCAGTCACACGGCAGTACTCATCGCAGAGTCCATAACCAACCGGTTCTTTAATGTCGTGAACCTGCTCAGTCAGGCTGTTCCGATAATCGGCATTCAAGCTAATATTGTTCAGGTTGCTGACGTTCAGGGATTGCATTTCACCAAGATCATCGATTCGTATGAGGAACCTGATGAGGAGACTCAACCGGCGTACGACGAGAAGCACTGGATCAAGCAATACCCCAGCGCTCTTGATTGCGCACGATGGTATAGAGAGACTCTCGAAAAACTGTACGGCGACATCCCCATAAGATATTTTGAAACATATATTTCGCTCACAGTTGCAGGAAAGGCTCGGGTTTGGATCGACGGGCGCAAGAGCAAGAGGGCTTACATCCAGATAAAGCCCTCCGAAGAGACATTTGCCGAGGTGGTAGAAGATCTGAATTCAAAGGATTTTGGATTTAGCACGGGCCAGAACGAATACATCAACGTCAACACCGATTTCTCAGAGCTTCAAGACAAGGCATCTATTCATGAATGGCTTGCTGCCCGAATTGCACCGGGATCTCTAAAAAGCGTCCAGTAGATCCGTTTGGATCAGCCGTTTGCCACAAATTCACCAGTGAGCCATTATGGATAGAGACATTCCACAATACTTTCTTCTCTTTCGCCCGCAGGGTGTAAGGAAAATTAAAGGTAAAGGTAAAATTTGAAAGATCGAAGGCTTGGATCGTTGATTGTTCGATGAATTATGACGACTTCTATAAGTTGATGGATCCTGAAACCGGCAGACTTTACGATTTGATGCCGTTTGATGAACACCTTTTCCCGATAAGGCGCTACGAACTCGATCCTGAGAAAAACACGATGCACATGGTATGTAAGAGCCAGGATCAACTAAAAATCTGACTTTCCCAAAGAAAATCTGGACACACTCCACTAGCGTAGTATTTCTTGGATAATTCGATACTATCATCCTGGCCATTATGACACAGGAAGCCGATGAGCGACTATTTAAATATCGAAGAACTTACGAAATGCTACACCAGTTCTCTTAGCAGAAGGGCGCTCTCGTTTCACTCGCCGGCTTTTAGCCGCGGTTGGCTCCAGCCTGGCGTGCCCTTTAGGCCGCCTGCACTCGTGACGTTAAAAATGTGAAAGTGTTGACATCAATAAACCAGACGCGAAGTCTGAATGGTTATTTACGATCCGTTTCATGCCCCTTTTGAAATTTGGAGATTCGATATTGCCCGAACTCATTTTACGGCAAATAAGACTGTACCCCCTACTGAACTGCGCGCCCCCAGAGGTATATTGTCAAAAAAGGCGAGTTGCCTTATTATTTAGTGCGCATCTGGAAACACCGGATGAGACACCTGCAGTTTCCCAATGTCTGAAACTGTGAGCCTTTCGCAAAAGGATCCTAGATGTTCGAATCCTGAAAAGGGGGGTGAAGCTTGAGAATGATGCTTTGCGCCGCACTTTTTTACTGCACGCTCTGCGTGGTGGCCGCTGCCCATGCCTCGTCAATTTGGCTGGCCTGGGACCCAAGCAATGATCCGGGGGTGGCTGGCTACAGGATACATTACGGCACCGCAACAAGGAATTATACAAAAACAGTTCAGGTAGAAGGAAGGCTTACTTCCAAGGCTCTCGTTGACAACCTGGAAGAGGGAAAGACCTACTTTTTTGCGGTAACCTCTTACAATGCAAATGGAAAAGAGTCACCATTCAGTTACGAGGTGAGCAAGCCTCCCGGCAAAAATCAAAATCAAAGAAAACCTCCCTTGGCGCGACCGCCTCGCAGAGCGTCGAGTCCCTCGTCAAGTACACATGCAGCAGCCAAGGAGTCCCCAGGCAGCGACGCCGCCACCAACCAGGCGCCCCTCTCACGAAACAAAATACCCCCTTTAGTATGGGTCGCCAAGACCCCCGAGGGTAAGATACTGCCTTCGAGATGAATCCAGGCTGTGTAAATGAGAGGTATTCCCCCCCTGGTATGGGTTTAGCGGAGATCGTCCATTGTGGGACATTCTGAGGGGGCGGGAATTAGATTAGCGAACAGGAGCAGTGGAAGACCCATATCCTTATAATCACTCTAACGTTATTTCCCCGAAACCACCTCTGGCGGATATGCGGCTGCGAGCACTCTCGATAAGGCCGCCCCTCATGGGGCAGGCCGGGGAGGGATAGAAACGGAACCTACAATTAGACCGAGGGAGCCGGGAACACCGGCCCTGCTCTGACGTTTTGCCTGCGGTGCAAGCTTGCTGCAACTACTTGCTTGCTTTGGCCGGCATCGGCCATACTTTCGCTCTCCCTGGTGATCAGCGCTGCAAGCTCGTGCAGGGGCAGTTCTTTGGTCCCTTCGCTAAAATGAACCCGGACACCGTCGCCAACTCACTTCCTCGCAGTTTAGGTTCAACGGAACTTACCCCTGGTGCCCGGGGAGTGGCGCAACCGGCGAGCATGATAGCCAGGACCGCATAGAGCAGGATTTTCTTCATATATCCTCCTTTGGGTTGAGTGAGAAGTGTTCGTTAACGGCTGCATAATACAGCCAAAAGTGGTTTTGGCAACAGAAAAGGAGTGTCCAAATCCGTGCTTGAGTGCTCGGACGATCAAAAGCACAGGCCAGGGCGGGAAAGCCGATTGTAAGGCATTCTGGAGGCCCGGCAAGCTAAATGACTGAACTGGATCTTTCACGTTTTCGAAAATACGCGCGGGGCCATTGCTGCAATTACTCGGACATTGGCCCTTACAGGACCTACCCCCCGGCTTTTACTGATAGGCGGGAGAGGATTTGAACCTCTGACTTCCATCCTGTGAAGATGGCACTCTCACCGCTGAGTTACCCGCCTGTAGACCTTGGCTCAGTTGGAGAAAGGAGCACTTCCCGGTTATTAATACATTCGGAACAACGAAGATTTTTCTAAAGACATAAATAGCCGATAATGGGCGCGAGATGGTTAGATCACAACCGGCCAAGAGATAAGCGGCGCCATGAAAAAGGCAGGGCCATTACTGACTCTGCCTCAAACGAGCAGTCCATGAAGTCACCGCGAGTGCGATATCTAAAGGACTGCTCGAAATCCTACCAGGTACTACTTCCTTCTCCATCTCCAGCCAAACAACCCAACCAGACCAGAGCCTAAAAGGAGGATGGTTGAAGGTTCGGGAACTACAGCGTTAGTAGTAACTGGGGGCGGATCCCCAACAGAACCGATCGACCTCAGGGCAGAATTATCTATCGAGATAAGAGAGTCTTCTACACCAGAGGCCGACGCCCCGTTTCCAGCAAATTCTGAGTTGGGGAGGACAATGTCCTGAGAAAAATTGGTAATTCCCGATGCTGGCAAATGCAAGTTAACTCCAGGGTCCCCCCCTGTTCCTGAACTACCACAGGCAGGTAAAGTGATTATAGCAAATGCAACCAGCAAAATTGCCCAGCGTTCCACTGCGTATCGCATAGAAACACCTCCAGGCCCTAAATTTTTTCACTGCAACATACATACAACGTAATGCATAAGATATACTAAACACATAATTATTTGATATGATTGATAATTGTGAAAGGTCCTCCCCCTAAAAGAAATCAAAACTGTAAAGTATACCGACAATTACCGGGAGCAACTCCAGACCACATTTCAGCAAACACAGGCAGGGTGCGAGTCTGATCAAACATAGGTATTGTAAAGAATCCCGACATAATTTTCAGGTTTGTCAATAACAATGCGTTAAACTAGATAATGTTGTATGAGGGATTTTAGAGGGTAGGGATAGGGTAATAGCCTATACAAATATCCATTTATAGACTGACATTTCATTGTGTTAAAAGAAATATAATAGCTAATAGTAAATGCTTCAATCTGTACGAAATTCGCCATTGCGACAGACAAAGTTGAAGCCCCACCGCCGAAGGAAGGCCCTGGGGCTACTATAGGCTGACCCGAGATCATGGCTTTAAAGCCCATCTTGGCGCTCCCTGTGCCGCTGGTTTTTTACACCACTTCGGAAGTAAGCTTCTTCGCATTTCGGAAAGAACAAATACCTGCGAACGCCAGTTTAAAACTCCAAAAATTGTGCGACAGCCTCGGACAGGGTATGCGATTTGAACGCAGAAGCAATTGCCCCCGTGCCACCTATTAAATCGGCCAGGAGTTCCAAAGGAATCGGAAGGCATTGCATCGGCATAGCCAAAGGCCCGTATGGTATTAGTCGCGGCTGAGCTTCGCCTTCCGGCAAGCCCTATTTTTCGCTTTTCGGTTTCCACTCCCTCGCAAGGCGCTGCGCTTCGGCTATCTGGGCAGGAGTCATCTTCTTGGCAAGTGTATCTCTGTGATCTTCCGCAGACGGATAGCCTTGTCTCGCCGCTAAATTAAACCACATGTGCGCCAGCACGTAATCCTGCGGTACGCCAGCACCGTTGGCATACGTCACTCCCAGATTACTTTGCGCATACGCATCTCCCTGCTCCGCTGCCATGCGATACCACTTTACGGCTTCGGCAGAGTCCTTCGGCACGCATTGGCCCTTACTGTAGATATTTCCGAGATTGTGTTGCGCGTTAGCATTTCCTTTCTCCGCTGACTTCCGGTACCACTTAAGCGCCTCGGCATAGTCCCGCTGTACGCCGTGACCCACATCGTACGCTACTGCAAGATTAAATTGCGCCACAGTATGGCCCTGCTCCGCCGCCTTGCGAAACCACTTTACAGCTTCGGTTGAGTCCTTCGGCACGCCCTGACCAATAGCGTACGCGGTCCCCATACTAAATTGCGCCACAGTATGGCCCTGCTCCGCCGCCTTGCGGTACCATTTCAATGCTTCGGCATAGTCCTTCGGCACGCCTTGGCCGGTGGCGTACATCACTCCAAGATTAGCTTGCGCACTATCATGTCCCTGCTCTGCTGCCTTGCGATACCACTTCACCGCCTCGGCATAGTCCTGTGGCACGCCTTGGCCGCTCTCGTACATCACTCCCAGTCTATTTTGCCCGTGAGCATCCCCCTGCTCAGCCGACTCGCGGAACCATTTCAATGCTTCGGCATAGTCCTTCGGTACGCCTTGGCCGTTCTCGTACATCGCTCCCAGATTAGCTTGCGCACAAGCATGTCCCTGCTCTGCTGCCTTCCGGTACCACTTCACCGCCTCGGCATAGTCCTGTGGCACGCCTTGGTCGCTCTCGTACATCATTCCCAGATAATTTTGCGCCTCCGCATTCTCTTGTTCTGCTACAGTCTTGAACTCTTCGTAGGCTTTGGCAAAGTCCCCTTTGTGATAAGCCGCTTTGCCTTCATCGAAACCGGCATGAGCAAGGGCGGCAAATCCGACCAGTAAAGCCGTAAAAAGCAGGGATATGAATCTTGTCATTTGTGCCTCCTGGATTAGAGGGCCAGCAAGGGGAAGGGGGCAAAGCAGGCAAACCTGGTGCAAAAACCATATTACAGTAACATTGTGGTTTCGCAAGAATGTTTTTGGACAGTGGATTGACGTGCGAGGCGCAAATCGACATTGTCGGGTATGGGTTGAGGTGAGATCGTCGATCCTGGGGCATTCTGGAGGGCTGCAAGCGAATCCGCCCCATGCTTGCAAACGTATGAGCAGGATCGTTGCGGGAAGTTCTTTGAAAACCGAATGGGTGTTCTCTGAAGATTGGCAAAAAGGCAGAGCCATTGCTGACCCTGCCTCAGACGAGCAGTCCATGAAGTCACCGCGAGTGCGATATCTAAAGGGCTGCTCGAAATCCTACCAGGCCCAATCCCTTTCCCCACCAACAATCCAGAATCCGGCCCGCGTCAGGATGAAACGCTCTATTTTGCAAGTGCGGGACTCTATTTTTTGCGGTTTTTGATGCCACGATATATCGCCAACCCTGCAACCCCTGTTCCCAGGAGGAGCCACGTACTTGGTTCAGGGACAGTAGGTACTTCGCCAGCATGCGCCAAAGAAGAACCCAGCAATAAGACTGATGCCGATGTGATTAAACAAAGGAAAGCTTTTTTCATAACGGTCTCCGATCATTTCTGGTTTCAAGTGAGCAAAATGCCTATCTGTAAGCTTAGCAAATAACGTGCTAGCAAGAAACTCGGGGTTGCATCCCGGTCTGTATCGGAAGATTTTAGATGGTATATTGAAGACTTACATCGCAGGCTGGTTCAGGTTAAGCAACCATCGAGCACGCTTGAACAACTCAGATGTGTAAAGTATACCGACGGCAGAGACTTGCCTGCTTGCCGCCTCGGTAAGTTAATGTGGTGATAAAACTTAATAAGTGCTGGTATGAGCTATTGTAAGAATTTCCGACAGGGGTCGTGCACTTGCGGACTTTGGTCAGGTATGGATGCACAGGAGATCGTCGATCCTGTGACATCCTAGAGGGCTGAAAGGCAATCCGGCCCTATGCTTGCAAACTTATGAGCCGGATCGTTGCGGGAAGTTCTTTAAAAACCCAAGGGGTGCTCTCTGAAGATTGGCAAAAAAGGCAGAGCCATTGCCGACCCTGCCGAAACCAGCCTTAAGCTGCGAGAGGCGTGAGGCTTGGCCGGTTTTTAACGGTTATTGAACTTCTTCCTGTATGCCGCCAAACCTACAAGACTGGCACCCACAAGGAGCATGGTGCAGGGTTCGGGGACCACCTCAAGATTAGGGCCGAAAAATCCATTATAACTCATGGGAACTGGGTTAAACGATGGCGAGTCGAAATTAACACTGTCAACAGCTTGTTCAAAGACAAATGGAGAATTGATCGTTGCACCGAGCGCATATCCATCACCGCTGGTTCCACCCCCAGGATAAGAGGCCAATAACACATAATACCCAGGTCCAATCACCAGCGGGCTTGATAATGTGGCCCAACGGTAACCTCCTGACAGAAATCCCTGTCCCGCATCTATTGTCACGCTGGTCAGCTCCGTCCCAGTCGTTGCACCTGCACTAGTTAAACTGAATAAGCCAATCTGGTGGTTTTGAAGTAATCCGTCGCCAATGTTTGCAGAAGGGTTATTTGGGTCGTTGCCAAGGTCGAAGATACCCAATGCCCCAACTTCCATCGAGGTAGAAATATAGAACTCGCTTCCCCAGGAACCAGCTTCATAAGCGTAGGACTCAAAAACGCTCGGATTGCCGGCATAAGTGAACAAGCTGTCGGAGTAACTCGTCACGGGACATGAAAGACCCGCAGCGATCAGCAACAATAATACTAACAATGACTTGGCCGATTTCATAAGATTCACCTCCTGTCTAGATGATTAAGCTTTAACCACTTCTGAGACTCCAGCAGACTTTTTCTGCTCAAATATTCACCTGAATTATGGAAAGTAACCTCGCATGAATCATACCGACTGGAAATCTTGTTGGCCGCTGGCCCTAACATATTGTCTTCATTATAGAACCAGAATGGGTGTTGAGGGGCAAAAGAGAATCTCTCTGCTCCCAATGTGTAAAATATTCCGACACAAGGGGCGAGAGAGCGTTGAGTTAGAAAGGAATAATATTAGAAAGATCAATTAGTTATCTTGTTTCTTGGGCCTGTAAAATATTTTTACATGAAAGTCAGCAATCGCTTATATTTACTAATTTTTCTGGAGCAAACCCAAAAAACGTAGCGTGCATTTTAGGGGGTAGGAATTGGGCAAATAGTCTATACAAATACCTCTTTATAGTCTGATGTTTCATCGTGTTGACAGGAATTTGATAGCTAATGATAAATGATTAGCCGCCAGCGCGAGAAGCCATTGAGATTTAAGCGGCAGGATGGTTGGGTATGGGTTTAGCCGGGATCGTCGCTTGTGTGGCATTCCGGACCGACTGGATGCGAAAAGGGGAAGACTGGTTGTGAACGTGACTGAATTCGGGAAGTCGGTAAGCACCGAACTGGACATCGAAGATGTGAAATCCGCTAGACCGGGAAGGAGCCTTTGACTGCTGAAGACACGCGACGTTTAGACTTATTGCCGGGAGATGCAGGGATGGCTCAAAGATATCGGCCTCTCTGAAGGGGGGGCAATGCTTTCGAGATTTTACCTGTCTGTCTTCTTGGTTATCGTATTTTTCTGCACCACGAAGGACACACAGATAAGCAGATCAGGCCCAGGAGGCCAATCTGGAGACAAGTGCCTACGGATTCCAACGACTGCCTGACATTAGGCAACCAGTTTGCTCTTCGTGTCCTTCGCGCTCTTCGTGGTGAACGCTTACAAATTCCCGCCTGCTTGGTTCAATCCTTCCCGGATATTTTCAACTGCTGGTCTCGCAAAATAATCCCATGCCTTTCCCCCTGACCTCTGCGCCTCTGCGGTGACCAATCCGTGCCGGTGTCGGAAAATTTTACAATTCCGAAATGCCCCGCTCTTTCTAACTAAGCCATTGATTTCATGACTGAATTCGGAAATAGGCAGGAGCGATTGAGAATTTCCGGGCAAATTGTGTGTAAAGCACACCTTACAGTTCGGCATTCATCGAAAAGAGAAAAGTCATCGGACTGGAAAGATGACATCCCATTATGTGGTGTTTATTCAGTAACCTAGAATACCATAAATCGCCGACTTCCTTGTGTGGCATCTCTATTGCGTATCGAGATAGAAGTGGCAGAATTCCCCGAAAAACATAGGTGATATTCGGATAACCATTGGACAGATTTTCGGAAGTTAACCTAAATTTCTTATGAGGGGGTGAGAAAAATGAAGAAAATGTTATCGGGTTTAATGTTTATTGGACTAGGGTTGGCTTTAGTTGTTGCTTTAACTTCAGGAGCGTACGCAGGCTCAATAGACGTGTCAATGTATTATAACGGGACTCAAATCGAAGCTCCCACTGTTCCAACTGTCCCCGTAGGCGGCGGTTATGTGAGTACTGGTGTGGTGACTTTAGCCACTGGAGTAACGGCACAGGATATCATTTCGCCGCCGCCGTATACTAGCGGCGGTTCATTCGTGATTGGAAATCACGATTCGACCATCAATAATACTACTGGGACTACTCAAACCGTCAAGATTGTAACGCAATACACTGATTACAGTGTTGGTGGTACGGGTGGTGGTATTTTATCTGCCGCAGATACTCCTGCTTTTGTAGGAATAAATGGTGTGATTACCGAATACACCTCTTCATTACCGGCCGGCGTGACTGTATCGACTGTTTGGAACCTTTACGCAACCGGCGCTGATACCACTCCTTTAGCCACCGTTACCCTGACAGGACTGGGATCTGGTTCGGACCCTTTCACGGGTCTTAGTTCTTCTAGTTCTCCCCCTTTTGGTTTTGACGTTGTGGAAACCGAGACCCTTACCTTGGCCGGGACGATTACCTCCGTGAACTTTTATGATAATACCACCGTCACGACCCCCGAACCGTCCATCATGCTTCTCTTCGGTTCCGGTCTGGTCGGGCTGGCGGCTTTCAGGAGATTTAAAAAGGCTTAGATCAACTCGCAAAATTAATGTGATCTCAAAAGGCAGGGTCGGTTCAAATGACCCTGCCATTTTTGTATTGTGCATCCGGCGGGCCGCCGAAACGAATTCCGCCTCAGGAAGCGGGAAGCTTTTGTGCCCTGCTCCCTTGATCTTGTTGGTTCTGTTTTTTTTCCGCGACCTCTGCGTCTCTCAAGATCAACCGTAGCCCCGCGAACGCATCGCCGGATTGCGCGAGTTGTCGATAGGTGAGCCGGTGAGCCTGTTCCCCCATGTCGTAAAGCTTTACAATCACATGACGGACCGGCTTCTCTGACTAACCAGTTGATTTCAGGATCGAATTCAAAAATAGGCCGGAGCAATGGAGCATTTCCGGCAAAATAGTGTGTAAAGTAAACCTTACAGTTCGGCATCCGTCAAAGACGGAGAAGGCATCGCCCCGGAAGAGATAAGATATATTATTGTTGGTTGAATCAATAACTTAGAAGGACGTCATCGCCGGGTTGATAGCTTGGCATCTCTATTGCTATTGAAATGCCCGCACAGGAGTTAACACAGACACAAACATGCTTTTTTATGGTCCATTGGACAAATCTTTGGAAGACCGGAAGACAAAGGAGAATGCTGGCAATTGGTTGTTGCGGAATCGTGCTGGCTTTTGGAGTAGCTGTCACTGGGGCCTACGCGGATTCATTCGACCTAATGGCCAATAGCGGTAGTTTACCCAGTACTGTGGTTTATGCGACAGTTACTTTGACCTTAACTGGGCCGCACACGGTTCAATTCACAATAACTCCAGTTGAGGGTTTAACAGGCATTCCCGACAGCTATGTAAAAGACTTCTTTTTCTAAAGGGCTGCTCGAAATCCTACCAGGTCAAATCCCTTTCCCCACCAACAGTCCGGAATCCGGCCGCATCAGGATGAATCGCGTTATTTTCCAGGGAGGGGCGGAACTCTATTTTTTGCGGTTTTTGATACCACGATATATCGCCAACCCTGCAACCCCTGTTCCCAGGAGGAGCCACGTACTCGGTTCAGGGGTGACAGTAGTAGCATGCGCCAAAGAAGGACCCAGCAATAAGATTGATGCTGATGCGATTACACAATAGAAGGCTTTTTTCATAACGGTCTCCGATCGTTTATGGTTTTAAGTGAGGAGAATGCCTGTTTGGAAGGTGAGCAAATAACGCGCCAGCAAGAAAATCTGGGGCACATGCCGAGCAGCATCTGGAGATTTTAGTAGGTATACCGATGACTTACATCGAAAGTGCGTCCAGGTTAAGCGACCATTGAGTGCCCTTGAACAATTCAGATGTGTAAAATATACCGACGGTAGAGACTTGCCAGCTTGCCGCCTGGGTAAGTTTATGTGTTAATAAAACTTAAAAAAGTCCTGATATAAGCCATTGCAAGAATTTCCGACGGGGATCGTGCACTGGTGGTCTTTGGTGTTCAGGGATGGATTGAATGGAGATCGTCGATCCTGGGGTATCCTGGATGGCCTCACCCGCTAATCCAACAAGCAGAGGCCGACGTATTGATCGTCCATCCATCACGGGGTCGAACACCGGGATTCCGGCGACTTCCTCCCAGGGGCACTGGCGACACAGCAGAGAGGTGGCGACTGCTGGGGCAGCATGAGAGGGCCTCTATGTCCGTCCCTGAAAGGAACGAAGCGGTGACATCTCATCAGAAGTCAATCGTTGGCCCCTGCCACATATCGTCGCGCGGTCGGGCGCGAGCGAGCGCCTGGATAGCCCCACACCAGCCCTCGCAGGCGTTGCGCCCCGGGCGCCGTCGCCAAACATTCAGCAGGCCCTTGCACTTTGCATAGAAGTGGAAAAATCGCAGCACCTTTTGGCGCTCCGACTGGCTCAGAGGGTGGTCGCTACATATGAGTTTGTCATCCGTCATGCCACGGTCCGTTAAGCTCACAGCGTCCCACGCCCTGACCTGTATCCGAGTGCCGAGCGGTAGGCGCGGCCCGATTAGCAGCGCGTCCAGTAGATCGTTGTCAAGGCCCAAATAGCTCGGCACGGAGCCGTAATTAAACGGGCACGGCAGGGGTGAAATGAAGTCGACGTGCCCGGTGGACCCGCGTTTCAGAAAGCTGCCTCGCGGAACCTCTATGACGACCTCTACGATTGGCGGCTCGGACGATACTTGACTGACGCACGGATTGTTGTAGTTAGGGTCCTTCACAGCGCAGGCCTGCCCCAGTCCAAAATTCCTGACCGACTTGGCGGCGATTTTCGCGAAAACGGAGGACGTCATCACCAGCAGCGCTCCCAAAACTTTTCATTCCAAGGACGAACATGTATCTCGCTTGTCCAACAGCTTCTTTGTTGCCGATGCTTCCGCCGCCCTTTTTACCGGGCCCCTGGACGAATTATACCCCCACCACGCATGTAACAGGCACCCGTCACTACCCTTGAACACTCCGCAACGAATTTGGACAGAGCTGACCCGCTCCGAATTTAGGGGCTGGGTTGCGACATGGAATTCTGCAATACCTTTTGCATTAACTGGACAGAACAGGAAATTGTCCAGTTTTTTTTCTTAACCCGCTTTGGAATGCGCTCAGCAGGGGATTTCAGAGTTCCGGAACTCAAGCTGAACTCACTACCGGCTATCGCGATGGCACTTTAACGATCTCCGGCTCGCCCTCTATTTCGCTACTGAGTTGTGCCATCAATGTGGCGGCTCTGGAAAAGCTGTTGACCGGTTGAAGCTGAATGACGAAAACCTTTCCGAGCACCTGCTGCTTCAGGGTTTTTACGACTGCGTTGTACCCTTTTCCCTTGAGGCGGGTTTTCATCTCTTCGGCCTTCTCTCTGTCTACAAATGACCCAATGTGGATAACATATTGATAGGATGGCGATTTAGGACCCGCAGTGATGCCTGCCTGATCCGGCGCGTCTCCATCGTTGGGGACCGGGGCGTTTTCGGCCGCAGACGCCTGAACTTCTCCTGGAATCTCCAACTGGACAGAGGCGGGCGGCACTATTTCGGAAACGCTCTTGTCATTGCCGGTTGCATGGGCCTCATAGATGGATGGCTTCGGTTCCGCCGGGGGCGAACTCTCAAAGGGGGGCTTGACCTCGGGTTCCTTCACCATCTCGGCCGTAGGCGCCTGAGCTTCTCCTGGAATCTCCAACTGGACCGAGGCGTGCGGCACTATCTCGGAAACGCTCTTGTCATTGCCGATTGCCTGGGCCTCAGAAATGGATGGCTCCGGTTCCGCCGGGGGCACACTCTCAACGGGGGGCTTGACCTCGAGTTCCTTCATCATCTCGGCCGCAGGCGGAAGCTCGGGAACTTTTGCACTAAGGATTTCTGACCTGACGGGTGCAATTTCCTTAGGCGTCAAAAGGGCCATCGAGGCGAGCACGAACAGTCCCGAAAACACAACCAAGGTCTGGACCAAAACAAATCTCCACCTGGAGAAAACTCCTGGTTGTCCACCTCGAAAATCTTTGATTACCTCTTGGATGATTTTGGCATCCACGGGGTTAAGCTGATACCCAAAGGCAGTGATAAGGGCGTTGTCGCACAGGATATTAATTATCCGGGGAATTCCATTAGACTCTTTGACAATAAGCTTCAGGGCTTTTTTAGTAAAAACCGGGTTGCGGAATAAGGATGCCTTCATCAGCCTGTGCTCGATATAAGCAAGACTTTCGGCAGGCCGCAGGGTATCGATGCGACACCGGACCGCTATCCGATCCTTGAGCTCTTTCAATTCAGGCAGATTCAGCTTGTTCTCCAACTCCAGTTGGCCCACAATTATTATTTGCAGCAGCTTCTCCTGCGAGGTCTCCCTATTTGAAAGCATCAGGAGCCGTTCGAGGGTCTCCACGGGCATGTTCTGCGCCTCATCGATTATCAGCAAAACATTATGGTCGTTTTTGTATTCATCGATCACATAACGGAAGATGCTGTCAACGAGTTCCGGAAGGTCTTTATCGACAGCCGGAATGCCAAGCTCCGAAACAATTTGCTTCAACAGCTCGTGGAAGGAAAGCGCCGGATTGAATATATATGCCGTCCTGATTCTTTTCGGGTCGGTTCCCTCCAGATATGACATCAGAATCGTCGTTTTCCCTACCCCGACCTCCCCGGTAACGGCGACGAATCCCTTCCGCTGTTGGATGCCATAGAAGATCGAGGTGAAGGCATCCTGGTGACTCGGACTCAAAAAAAGAAAATCCGGATCGGGAGTGATGTGGAAAGGATTCTTTCTGAATTTGAAGAAGTCGAGGTACATTCTGCCCCTTAGTTTTTTAGCCTGAATAATGCATAAAGTTCTGCGCCATGCGTGCCTAACTGCATTTCCGGGTTGTATTCCTCTCAATGAAGTTCCTGGGGATGCTGGATCGAATCATCCAATGTCCTAATGAAAAGCGCAAGAGAAATTTAACCGGACCGGTTTTGGCAGTTTCAGGACGCACCACTGTCTTCAAAGTTGAACGCCACATTTCCGCCCCATCGTGTTGAAGGAACTCAGGCGAAATCCCACCATCAGTGGGAGAAACTCAACAATTCCCTCGAAAAACCAAATCGCCCGTTCACTGCTTGCCGATCTAAGCAGACTCACCTTACTCCAAAAAAATAGCCTGGTTTTTGAGAAATCGGCGAATCCTGTCCCTAGGTAGAGTAGGAACCAGGCAGTTTATATTTAGGTTCAACAGCGGAATAGCCGGTTCCCAATGCGGAACCAGCAACCGGGTTTGGAAAGGTGACTGCATGAAAAACAGAACCGCAATCCAGGATTTCCTGTTTTGTTCCGCAGTGTTACTTAAAACTTTTGCGATTTTCATCACCTGTTATGCTCTTGATAGATACGCTTGTCTGCTCTACGAGAAAAATCCCCTGACAATATTTCTTCTATTTTGCCTAAGTTCCCCGTCGCCTTGAAAGTATTGAGCCATGCCGGGAAAAGTGGGAAAAGGCCCTTAGAGCCGTGCGAGGGAGATCATTAATTGACCCACCTCGCTCTTATAAGAATTGCTCCACATTTATGACTTGAATTGCCCTTGATCTCATGCCATCAGTGCCTTGCACGATCAACATGAATTTCAACTGGTTGCCAAAACTCCATGCGTTTATTGCCGTAAAAGAGGGGTTTACTGACGACGGATTGGATAGGGTATATGGGTTCCCCGCGGTCTGGTGCCACCGGTACGAGGCGATGCCGCACCCCGAATCCGATGAACTCGATCCGTCAAGAGTTACGACGCTGCCCGCTATTGCTGTTTGAGTCGGTCCCGCAACAGCCTTGGGCGCCGCATCCCCCAGGGTGACATTCACAAAACAGGTGTCGGTAGATTCCAATCCGTAATTATCGGTTACAGTCAGTTTAAACCTCATGGATACGGCGCCTGACCCAACCTGAGGCGCTGTAAAACCGGGCTGAGGTGATGTCGGGTTGGAAAGAGTTACCGCGGGTCCGTCAATCTGCTGCCAGAGATATGAAAGAGTGCCATTATTTGGATCTGTAGAATTCAACCCGTTGAGTGTGATCATAGTCCCTTCGCTGACTGTTTGGTCAGGACCAGCATTGGCTACGGGCGGCATCTGGGTCGTTACCACGTTGACGATGCAGGTGTCGGTTGCCTGGAGGCCGTTCACATCTTTTACGGTCAGTTGAAAGGTTAGCGCTCCGTTTTGCCAGGGAGCCGTAAAAGTCGTTTGGACGGCAGAAGGATTCGAGAGCGTTACCGGCGTCCCGCAGATCTGGGTCCACAGATAAGACGATATCCCTGGACCGCCATTATCGGTGGAATTTGAGCCGTTGAGCGTAACCTTAACCCATCTGCCATGGTATTGATTAGGGCCGGCGTCGGCGACGGGTGCTGGGCTTGCGGTCGCAAAGCTTGCGGAGATCGTATGGTTGGCTGTGACATTGGAAAACGTGTAGCTGGCGACCGCGCCAACTGAGGCCCCGTCAACCTGCACACCGGCTATCTGGTAGCCGGCAGAAGGTGTGATGGTAAAGGTTTGACTTGCGCCGTTGTTTACCGATACAGCAGTTGCAGGGGAGATCGACCCGTTGGCCCCGGCGGTAGGTGTGATAGCGAAAGTATTTAGGGCAAATGTCGCTGAAATGGTATGGCTGGCTGTGACATTGGAGAACGTGTAGCTCGTGACTGCACCAATCGAGGCTCCATCCACCAGCACAGAGGATATCTGGTAGCCTGAAGCCGGAGTGATCGCAAAGGTTTGGCTTGCACCGGAGTTGACCGTGACAGCGGTTGCAGGGGAGATTGACCCATTGGCCCCAACGGTAGGTGTAATTGTGAAGGGGCCTGAAGCAAATGTGGCCGAAATGGTGTGGTTGCCGGTGACATTTGAAAACGTATAGGTGGTAACCGCGCCGACAGCGGTTCCATCCACCTGCACGCCAGCCACCTTGTAGCCTGAAGAAGGAGTAATGGCAAAGGTCTGGCTTGCCCCGGAGCTCACCATGACGGAACCCGAAGGCGAGATGGACCCGTTTGAACCTGCAGACGCCGTGATGGTGTATTGAGTACCTTGAGCTGAAAAAGTGGCTGCGATGGTATGGCTGGCCGTTATATCGGACAACGTGAAGCTGGTGACCGCGCCAACTGAGGCCCCGTCAACCTGCACACCGGCTATCTGGTAGCCGGCAGAAGGTGTGATGGTAAAGGTTTGGCTTGCGCCCTGGCCCTGGAAAAAACTGCCGCTCGGCGCTATCGTTCCGCCGGCTCCGGCGGACGCAGTCAGTAAATCAATGGCCAGTTCCGGCGAAAAGCCGCTCTGATTGCCGCTGCTGTCGTAGGCGGTGACGGCAATGTAGTAAGTCGGCGAAGACAGATTTTGCAGTGTGGTGGTCGTGTTGTTGCCGGCGTTTACGGTGGTGGTGTAGTTTCCGGTCGATAGACCATAATACACGTCGTAGCCCGCAACCGTACCTGAGTCCGCATTCCATGCGATAGTGGCCTGGGGCGCCTGCTGCGCAAAAAGCGTTGAAGCAGAAGCCATGACGAGAATAATACTCAAACCCAAACGAGATGTTAGTATTAAGCCGATTTTTGCGAAGGAAAAATAGTGTGACGTAGGAGCACCCTTGGTCAGAGCCAGAATAATAGCAGCCCCCATTTTAAAAGAACGCAGCCGTTTATATCTTTCACACCCCCCCGTGCGAAAGCATGATGCCATCGGAATCTCTCTTTCCTCCGGAGCGCTTCTCCTCCAGCTTCCTTCCGCATACCCAAAGGTCGGTCCATCTCGGCATGCTCAATAAATATGACAATGAATGCAACTGAAGAACGCGAATGATTGATCCAGTTCCGCAAGGGCTTCTGGAGTGAGTTGGTTTGGATTTTACGGAATCAATTTCGAGATCCTGAAAATATCGGAGATATGAAGAATCGGAAAGCTTTTTACAGATAACTCCCATGGTGGAACCAACCATAAAAAACACCTCAATCTATTTTGGCCCGTTTCTCCAAAAACCGCTGATCGTCAACTGTTGAGGAGAGGAGTGAAGATAGCGCTCTGCCTGGTGAACGAACCAGTCCTTCAGGGTTATCCCATTTTTGATGAGAGCGGAGTACAGCTCCCGCTTCAGCGCCGGATCTATCTCCAAGACTATTCTGCCGCTAGGACCCCTGGCCATTATGTTATATTCCTAATGTTATATTACATACCGAATATAACACCCGATTTCAGATGTAAAGAAAAAAATGCCCACGGGTCATCCGCCACCCAGGTATCCCTTTGTGCCATCAGCTCGTTCGCCAAAGCCCCGTTAGCGTAAAGGCTAATGCGCCAAGCTCCTAAATTAGTAAAAAATTTTTTCTTCCTGGCTTGGCTGGCTGGAAGCGGTCCCTTCCTTCTGTCTCGGTTAGCTAAAAACGTACTTTTTTGCGGTAACCCCTTACAATGCAAATGGAAAAGAGTCACCGTACAGTTACGAGGTGAGCAATGCTCCCGGGAAAAATCAAAATCAAAGAAAACCTCCCCTGGCGGGACCGCCTCGCAGAGCCTCGAACCCCTCTTCGAGTACGCATGCAGCAGCCAAGGAGTCCCCGGGCAGCGCCGCCAACCAGGCGCCCCTCTCACGAAACAAAATACCTCCTTTAATATGGGTCGCCAAGACCCCCGAGGACAAGATACCGCCTTCGAGATGAATCCAGGCAAGGACCGGAGACCGTAGGGTGTGCGTTTGAGTTAATTCCATGCCCCCCGGTAGGGCTGAATGAAATTTCCCGGCACTTAGGCTCCCCACTGGGCATCCGCGCGACAAGTAAAATCATTAACCGCAAGAGTGTGGCATTTCTGAAATGAAGCATTATCATCCGTTAAATGGGCTCCTGGAAGCCAACGGGGCGACAACCGAAATATAGAAGAACTTACCAAAAAGTTACACTGACGCGTTGAGACGATTAAATCGGCACATCAAGGTTTCTTCCTTTTACCATAATGGATAAAACTCACCTCTCTCAGGAGAAAAAGATGTCAAAAAAATACGATCGATATGAAAAAAAGGGGCACACTAAACTGAGCTATGCATCCTATGGGTGTCGTAAAATGCGGCCAACGTGCAAACATACGCTTTCTGCCATCTTGACACTGCTATTTCTTCAAATCTTTGTTTTTAATGCCAGAAGCTTGGCTCAACCGGAAGCATCCAAAGAGGAAATTCTGTCATCCATAAAGCTCGACTACACATGGGCCAAAAGTTGGCTTAGCAGAAACGTGAAAGCGGATTTTACAGTTCAAAATCAAAGCCCATTCGACATCAAAGACATTGAGATAACTTGTGCCTTTTTGGCGGACAGTGGAACACAATTTGGGAGTGGTACAACGAAGATTTCCGATGCCGTATTGCATCGGGCCACAAGAAAATTCGATGCAAGAATAATAGGAGACTTGCCTTACCAAGCCACTTGTGTATCGTGCAAAGTGGTTGATTTCTCACTCTGTCAACCTGCCATAGGATCAGCTCAAGATTTCCCGGAGGGTCGCGGAGCAAAAGCCAAATAAAACACTCGCCCGCCCCCCTGGCAGCCAGGGGGGATTTCCCTCCTCCCCTTTTGCCATGAGATTGCGTCGGCTTCGTGCCGCAATGTCGCTCTCGGTGTCTATGGTATTCCAAAACTGCACCGTCCGCGGGATTTTCCGGTTCAACAGTCTCCTCCTTTAAGGGTTCCCAATTGGGGGAAACGCTCCATTTTGGTCTCTACCACTATTTTACGACCCGGACCGTCAAACCACGGTTCGACCTCGAACCGGCCCTGAAAGCGAAAATTTATTATTTTAAAATCAATTTTTAGCTTTGCCTACGATGTTGATACTTGCGCCTTCAACCTCGGTAGCTGCTAAGGTACAATTTAAATTGCCAGAGAAGCCGCCCTCAAAGCGGCTTTATTCATTTTTGAACATGAAAGAGGTATAAAGGCATCAAGAGTTAACCTCGGGCACTATACTCTTTCGTCAAGGAAAAGAAGCACTTTGCACTCGTTTGCGGGGGACATTCAAGATATCTATTAATACTACAAATACTTTCCTGAAAAGCTTTTCCCCTCTCCCTCTACGTCTCAGCGAGAATTGGAAGGTAAGGGTTCAGCGGGGTCGTCAAATAACTAAGGCACAGGCGTCGGTTCAATGGCCAAGACGGATTTGTCCAAAGAGAAGTGAGAAGCTTTTGCTCCCTGCTCCTGTGCCCTTCATCGGTCGCGCTCCCGCTAACGGGCCGGCGGCTGTAGGCTTCCGATCCACAAATCCACAAGATTAATTTCAATCTCCTTGAATGGCTCTGCCCGCACCTTGTCGTTATCGGCATAGCTTCCCAGCAGGAACCATCCACCAGATTCCAGTCTGAAAGCATCCATGGTCGTTGCAACTGGATCGATCAGCCAGATATGTTCAACACCATATCGAGCATACTGGGGCATCTTTTTAAATTTGTCCTTACGGAATGTACTTGGAGAGAGAATTTCACAGACCCAATCCGGAGCGACAGAAATCCAGTTGCCTTCTTCCTGAAACGGAAACCTTTCTCTTTTCCAGCCAGCCAGGTCGGGAACCAAAATGTCCTCCCCAAGCCCGACTTCCGGCTTAATGATAAAAACCCATCCTCCAGGTCCCCCTCCTTGTCCAAACTGATAAAATGCTGTGACAGCGGTTCCGAGAGCAGTTGCGCAGAAGCCGTGTTTCCTTGAAGGGCGAGGAGATACAATAAGCTCCCCGTCAATGATCTCCCCCGTCATGTTTCCCGGAATGCTGTAAAGATCCTCATAGGCTGCTTTCTTTTTTGGAGTCTCAGCCACTGGTATCTTCTCCCTACTCAGGAAATAGTATCACCGCAGGCTAAACACGCTCATGATTCACCTCCCAGGTGGGTTGCTGCAAAGTAGAAATATGCCATACATTTCAAACTATTTCAAACGGGCGGTGAAAGGTGAGCATTGAGAAGGAAATCCAAATTCCACCACAGAGACGGGGCATAGTTCGGTCAAGGAGAAAAGGCGGAGAAAAGCAGGGTTTTTCAAAAGGGTAAAGGCGAAAAGCATTCACCGGACCTCTGTATAATCTGTTCAATCCGCTTACCGGCTTTAGCCGGAAACTCTGCGGTGGAGTTATTAGGTACTATAAAAAAATCCCAAATCTCTGCCATTGCCTGTCATTGCCTGTCATTTCGTGTCATTTCCCTTTGCCCCGTCTCTCCAGCCCCTTGTCGGCCCAGCTCTTAATTCACCTTCACCTGCTTTTAATGGTTGTGGTGTGGTGCTCGATGATTATAATAAATCACTGGATTAACCAATGAACGATTGGCTCTGCCGCAAAGCATGAGCTCCCTAAAGAGGCTTGACTTTGTGAAGTACTACGTCTTAGATGAAAAACATAAGGCCATAGTTGTACAAATCCCAATCGATGCTTTTGAGCGCATTGAGAACGTGATGGAAAACTTCGGCTTGGCAAAAATGATGGATGAGACCGAGGACGATGATAGGTTGTGCCGCGACAACGCCTTAAGCTATTACCGGTCCGCTACCGATGAACTGGAGAGCTTAGTACACCAGAACCTTATTGAAGGAGCTGGCGAGGTTTCCCAAGGATATCCGGAAAAAGGCCAAGGCCCATCGCCTTCGAGGAAATCTCCGACCGAGACCCTTTCTCCTTGGGCTATATCGAGAAGATGAAGGGTTATGGAGACTAGTTTAAAATACGCCTTGGGGATCATCTCATTGGACTGACCATTTCTTCCAAAGACAAGTACATCACCTTTTAAAGAATCGTCCATCGCAAAGATATCTGCCGGGTGTTTCCCCTGATCGTTTGGTGAATGATGCCGGGCACTTGCCCAATTTCAACGCATGGGCACAAGCCGGGAAGAGTATTTCACCTTATTCTCAGGACTTAGAAATAGCAAAAAATTAGGGATTGCGAATTGAGGAATTGGCTAAATTGACTCTGAGGGTCGGCAGACTATCATAGTACATAGTAAAGCTGATGGAGGATACTTGAATCATGCGTAACGAATTTACAGCCATCATCGAACGCGACGGGGATTGGTACATTGCCTATTGCCCTGAGATACCCGGGGCCAACGGGCAGGGCCGCACTATTCCGGAGGCTCTTCACAGTCTGGCGGAAGCCATATCGCTGATTCTGGAAGACCGGCGTGAAGATGCTCTGCGAGGAATGCCCCGCGAGGCAATCCGTGAAGTAGTGATTGTCCAATGAAAAGAAGCGCTCTCTTGAGGCGCCTTCGCAAACAGGGGTGCTATTTGAAAAGAGAGGGCAGCGAGCATTCCCTGTGGTGCAACCCGCGAACAGGCCATTGTGAAGCGGTGCCGCGACACACTGAAATCCCTTGATAAGCTTGCACGAAAGATATGCCGTTACCTGTCCATCCCTGAATTGGACATATGACGGGGCTTTACCAACACAAAAAACAAAACCCAAAACCCACTCACCCGCCCTTAATTCCACCTGCGCCCTCTGTATAATAATCTGTTCAGTCCGCTTACCGGCTTTAGTCGGAAGCTCTGCGGTGGAGCCCTTCGGTACTCGAAAAAAATCCCAAATCTCTGCCATTTCCTGCCATTCCCCCTTTGTCCCGCCTCCCCTTCCCCTTGTCGCCTCGCTCTTAATTAACCCATTCACCCGTGCTTCGTTTCCAGGTTAGTTGTTTTCCATTTCATCTATTCACCCGTGCCCTCTGCGTCGCGTGAACGCTTATTTATAGACTGGACCAGGGCGGCTAAATCGGTGTATTCTCCCAAAGTCGCAGGCCGGCATTGGCGCGGTGTCTTTAAAAGAAGGGCTTTTTGAATGTACAACTCCTATTTCGGTTTCTTCTGCTCCCCCTTCGAAAATACCCTGGACCAGCGTTTCCTTTTCCTGAGCGGAAGCCATGCAGAGGTAACTGGGGCACTCCTCTATTTCGTACAGGAAAAGAAGAGCTTTGCCCTGGTTTGCGGGGACGTCGGAACCGGGAAGACAATGATCATACACCATGTTCTCAGTCGGCTGCCCCGCTCCGTCCAGCCGATACTGATTCCCTACCCGGATGTCGAATATCTCGAGATATTGCGCTATATCGCGAGGGTGCTCAAAATCAACCCTGAAGGGAAGGGTGTCCTGGAGTTAACCGACAAGCTAAAAGCGAGGCTTACAAAGTCAAGTCTTGCCGGCAGACAGGTCGTGCTGATCATAGACGAAGCTCACCTCCTTTCGATAAGCAACCTCGAGAATGTTCGCCTCCTCTCGAACATCGAGACCACCGAAGACAAGCTCCTCCAGATACTGCTGGTCGGCCAGAGTGAACTGGGCCTTAATCTACGGGGAAAGGGGATGCGCCAGCTTCGCCAGAGGATAAATATTAACCAGATCCTTTCTCCTATGAGCCCTTCCGAGACAATCAAATACATAGACCAAAGGCTGAAGATTGCAGGGTCGAGCTTCGACAAGAGTTTTGCACCTGACTGCAAGAAACCGGTCTATGAAATTACCGGCGGGGTTCCGCGCAGCATAAATCGATTATGCGATACCGCTCTTCTTATATGCATGATCGAAAAGGGCAATAAGGTAACAGGGAGGATTCTCAAAAAAGCCCACGACGCTCTTAATAGCGATGCGATCCTGGCGCCAACTGAAAGTAAGCCCGGAATGTTTTTAAGCGTCAAGAAATTGAAGCCCGCGCTTGCCGGCGGTGCACTGGTTCTTCTCCTTGCTCTGGGGTTCCTGGGTTATAAGGGAAAGCTCGGTGAAAATCTCAAAGGCTGGATGTACGGCCCGGGTTCTCCTGAAGCAGTAACCACACCTGTTAAAAAGCCTCTGCCTCCGGTTCCTGAAGTGAAAAGCGAAGAGATCTCCAAGCCCCCAGAAGTCGAAATTGTGCCGGGTTTGGTGATACCGCTAGCTATTAGTCCCGCACAGGAATCTCTCGAGGTCCTTCCCAAAGAGGGCGAATTTGTTGAGAATAAAGATGCAAGGTTTATGAAGATCGATGAGGCCTCTCCATCTCTAGGAGAACCCGGACGGCATCCTGCACCACCGGAGGAAACACAGGCCAACGCTCAAATTCCAAATACGAATGGAGAGACCACACAATCTCAGACAGTAAATGTCGATGAAAAGATTACTATAGAGGGTGGAAATCAGAATGGGGATGCTCAAGATCTCCTCCCTGGTGAAAAGGCATTGGGGCCTTCAGATTTTTTCACCCTGACCGTTAAAAAAGGAGAGGCCTTACGCAAAATCGCTGCACGATGGTTTCCTGAAGACCCGGCGTTCGGTGAGAAATCGATCCTGTCGGCCAATCCGCTGGTCCATGATAAAAACCGGATTCTTGCGGGGCAAATTCTACGAATCCCCAAGTCCAGGGAAGCCGAATCGAAAAAATAATGAAAGCAATCCCGGCGGAGGTTTTTGGTTCGGCAATGCCAAAAACTGCCGGTCGGCCTACCGCTTTTACTGACCCCCAAATTCCAGGAGCGAGTTTATCAGGTTCCTGCTTTAGAAGCCAGGACCCGAGTCGCACCTAAATTCAGCCCAACAACTTAAGCAGATACTGTCCGTATCCGTTCTTCTTCAAAGGCTCGGCCAGCCTTCGCAACACAGCCTCATCAATATACCCCAGGCGGTAAGCTATTTCCTCGACACAGGCGATCTTGAGGCCCTGTCGTTTTTCGATCGTCTCCACAAAAGTGCATGCCTCCAGCAGAGATTCGTGCGTACCGGTATCGAGCCAGGCAAATCCCCTGCCCAGCAGCTCCACCTGAAGCTCGCCCATTTTCAGGTAAGCGTTGATGACATCCGCTATCTCCAGCTCTCCGCGCGCCGAAGGCTTAAGGCTCGAAGCTACATCGACCACCCTGTTATCGAAGAAATAAAGCCCCGGGACGGCGTAGTTCGACTTGGGCTTTTCCGGTTTTTCCTCTATGCCGAGCACTTTGCCCGATTTATCGAACTCGACCACCCCGTAGCGTTCCGGGTCCCGCACATAATACCCGAACACAAGCCCGCCGGATTCAAACCCGGCAGCGCGCCGGACGATTTCCTGAAACCCGTGGCCATAAAAAACATTGTCTCCGAGTATCAGGCAAACCTTGCCATCGCCGATAAATTCCCTGCCGAGGACGAAGGCATGGGCAAGACCCGCCGGATAGTCCTGCCGGATATATGAAAAGCGCAGCCCCCATTGAGATCCGTCTTCAAGCAGCGCCTTGAACTTTGGCAGGTCCTCAGGCGTGGAGATGATCAGAACGTCCCGGATGCCGGCAAGCATCAGGACCGAGAGCGGATAGTAAATCATCGGTTTGTCGTAAATCGGAAGAAGCTGCTTGCTGATTACCTTGGTTATCGGGTAGAGGCGGGTCCCCGATCCCCCGGCAAGAATGATTCCTTTCAAACCGCCTGCCGATTCCATTTCCGTCCCCCGGGCTATCACGCTTATCTTGGCGCCCTTTGCGGTGAATCCTCGTTTTTGGCGGCCCCGTATTGCTTTAACATCCACTCCCGGTACGACCCGGTTTTTATCGAATGGACCCACTCGGGGTTATCCAGGTACCACTGGATCGTTTTCCGCATGCCCGACTCAAAGGTCTCTTTGGCACTCCAGCCCAACTCGTCTCTTATCTTGGAGCAGTCGATGGCATAGCGCCGGTCGTGTCCGGGGCGGTCCTTTACGAATGAAATCAGGCTGCAATGCGGGGCATGCGTGGACGTGGGAATCATCTCATCCAGAAGTGCGCACAGTTCATTTACAAGTTCGAGGTTCGTTTTTTCGCAGCATCCGCCGATATTGTATGTCTCCCCCGGCTTCCCCTTTCCGAGTACTGCATGCAGCGCTTGGCAGTGGTCATCGACGTAGAGCCAGTCACGCACGTTGAGCCCGTCACCGTATATCGGCAGCGGCTTTCCTTCGACTGCATTGAGGACTATGAGCGGCGCAAGCTTTTCCGGAAACTGCCGCGGACCGTAATTGTTCGAACAATTCGTAATGATTGTGGGGACCCCGAAGGTATGGAAATATGCCCGCACCAGGTGATCGCTTGCAGCCTTGCTGGCTGAATAGGGACTGTTGGGAGCATAGGGGCTGCTTTCGATGAACGCGGGCGCCTGCGGCTCCAGTGAACCGTAGACTTCATCGGTCGAGACTTGAAGAAAGCGGAAACGCTCGCGGCGCTCTGTCGGAAGCTTCTTACAGTACTTCCTTGCCTCCTCCAGGAGATGATAGGTCCCGATAATGTTGGTTTGGACAAAAGTCTCCGGGCTGTCAATCGACCTGTCGACGTGGGATTCGGCAGCAAAATTTACCACGGCATCCGGTTGGTATCCTTCGAGGAGTTTTCGTACGAGTTCCCGGTCGCGAATGTCTCCCTGTATGAAAATGTGATCGGGGTCACCGTTTAGCTGTTCCAGATTCAAAAGGTTCCCGGCATAAGTGAGGATATCGAGATTGATAATCCGGTTGTGCCGCAGCCTTTCACAAGAAACGAAATTACTTCCGATAAATCCTGCGCCACCGGTAACGAGTATTGTTTTATTCATATGAAACTCACGGCAAAATCCGCAAAAACGCAGAAATAAGAGTCAAGCCCGATACGATACTTATAAGAACCCAAAAATTGATTTGAGTCTACCACGAAAAGCACGAGGTCGCCAACCAGTTATGGGGCCTTCGGTCCAACATCGCACCCGCTTTTTGTGCAGGCGTTACGTTTGGCTGCGCAGGCGCGTAAGCCCGCCGCCGGCCGTGATGCTCCATTGTTCGGCCCCAAAGGGGCTTAATAAGTCAGCCCGGGGTCAGTCCAGCGCCTCGCGGGACGCCACACCGGGTATGGATGCACACAAATCCATTTTTACCTGAAACGATTGTATAAAAACTGCGACACTCGTGTCTGTCCGGAGATTGAGGCATTCGCCAGGAAATCCTTTTTTTGTGACGCTTTCAGGGCAAGAAACTCCAAAAGACACCACAGGGTGAATTCACAGCGGCCGGATATTGTATTTTCTCGTGTTGCAGATGCTCGTTTGCACGAGGAACCAAAAAATATGCTATTTTTATTTGTCTATAGGCTTCGCCCCGTTAGCGGGTTATAAATAAAAGGGCTATCTTCGGTAAGGGGCAGAAAGGGATGTTCGATGTGGTTTCTGGCAGGGCTTTTCACGGGTGTCGTCCTTGGGTTTTTTATTGCCGCCTTGTGTAATATTGCAGCAAAAACAGATGAGAGATACTTCGAACGTTGCTCGGATTCTTCAGAAGTGGAAATTAAAGACGTCGCATAGACAATCTTCATTTGTTCAGAACCGGGACGGGTGCAAAACGGAGGACTTCAAAGACTGGAACTCTACGAGGGGCTTCCGGCTTGGCTGAAGACTCATCGACTACGTCGTACCTTCTTCCGGGCTGGCTTTAAGTTCTTCATTTTTCTTTTGTCAGACCTGCGCTTTGCCTCCGGCTTTCTTAAGAATCACCTTGCGATGGACCCTCACTTCGTTTCAGGTCTCCGCTATACGCATCGCCTCATGTGATGCGTGCAGTCCGCGCCCGATCTTTTCGTGAGGGCGGACACCCTTGCCGTTCGGCTAACAGTTCCCCCTGTCGGGTCTGTAGAGGACTTTCACCTCCAAACGGGTGCGCCCTGCCGGGCGCACCACAACGCAAAAATGGCAGAGTCACCTGAACCGACCCTGCCATTTGAGATCACTCTAATTTTGTGAGCTGATCTAAGCCTTTTTAAATCTTTTTCTGAAAGCCGCCAGTCCGACCAGACCGGAACCCAGGAGAAGCAGCGAAGCGGGTTCGGGAACCTGAGAACCTCCCGTGGAAGTATAATCTATTGTAAGCGTCGCTGAGTCCAAAGGGACAGCAGGGCAATTATTAATTAGAGTCATGGCAAACGAGTCACTGGGTAATGTATCAGTACCCAGTGATGGAGATGTAAGAGTAATTGTGGCCTGATAATCATAGTAGTGACCCCAATTCCCATTGATGTCTTCCCAACCCTCATCTCCAACCTTTGTCCAGGTGCCTGTCTCATTCGCAGAAGAAGTAGTAGTAGCGGTACCAAAATTGGCGTAAAGAGGATCAGGAGTACTAGTCGCATCTTGGACGATTGTTAACACTGCTGAGGTAATATTAGAACCACCAGGGATAGTAACAGGAGTTAAATTCGACATTGTAAAAGACAGGGTAGAGCCTTGACCCGCTGGAAGAATAGTATCGTTAAAAGGGTTATTGGTGCTGCTCCATGTGCTTGTACTTGCACTTGCAACCCCAGCCATCCCGAATGCCAATACTGCTGCGAACAAGAGACAAACCGACTTTTTCATGGAATCACCTTTCTGTTGTAGAATGTTATTTGAGCGTTCTCAATCTTTGACGTTGGCGCCTTATCTCCCCATTTTGGAGCCAGTTAATTGCGCCGCAATTGTACTGCAACTTGTATCGCATTGTATTGCAGCAACGATGCCACAAAGGGCCGCACCTGTTCCACACAAGCTAAGTGCTTAATTTCTCTAAATGTTGTTCTAGATTGGAGGAAGCCTCGTTCGAATCTTCGGATTAAAAATTGTAAAGAAACCCGACACTCACTTTCTGCGGAGCTTGCCATAAACCCTTGCGTGGTGCAATTTTCAGTTAATTTATTCATTCGTAAAGTTTTCCGACGTAGTACGATTTTAGGTTAATTTATCACTTGTAAAGCTTTCTGACATAACCAGGGATTTTAGGGGGTGGGAATTGGGTAAATAGTTTACCGAAAATAGCCATTTACAGCTTATATTTTAGTTTGTTGACAGCAATCCGATAACTAATGCTAAATACAGATATTTTATGAAGAAGTCCGCTGGACTTGGAGGGAAAAAGGCTCTTCAGTGGGTATGCTGCTTTCCGTTTTTACACCTATAGGGGATTTTCTTGAAATTTAGGGCTTGTAGTCGACCTGAGGTGAAACTGAACGCCCGCAAGGGGCTAAACGGCGGGTTCGTTGGAAAGGAATGACGACAGGGGAAGGGATTTGCAGTGAAAAGTAAAGAATTAAATTTTTTGGCTCACTGCTAACTCTTCACCCCTCGCTCTCTGCGACCTCTCCATGACCTGTCTATGACCAGTCTCCGCGGTGAGTTCACAGTTTTCATCGTTTCCGGAAGGCCGGTTCAGGCGGGATGAAGTTGCGGGCCGGCTGAATTGGAGGATGTGATACCAGGTTGCACTTGGCAGGGGCTTGAATTCTTGATAACCCGAGGCTCCGCCAGGTGGGCCGGGGGGCGTGGACAATGTTGTTGATTTAAGGATTCAGGAATTAGAGGGGATTCAGGGATTCGGGTTGCAAACCAGGACATTCTCGGCCTCTCAGTGCAGGAACTCCTCAATTCCTAAATCCCTCAATTCCTGAATTCAACAGTATTTGGCGGTGTGTGGCGCGCCGCTCGATCCACCCACTTATCGCCGCCCTGCTAAGATGGGGACGAGAAGTAAGATCCATTGGTGGTCACCAGGTTACCGCTCGGCGAACTGCATTTTCTGAGAAGATTTTCTTAATGTTTTTTCGCCCCCACCACGAAGGACCGGAGGTCATTTTCTGCAACATTGTTATCGGGTGTGATATGTCCGTTCTCGATGTGGTCGTAAGTCTGGGTTAGTCAATTCTACCAAAGAGATTACGGCAACGGGAGGATCGCTGGCCCTTTTCAGTTAGTTGTTCCAAGGCAGGGTAAGGGTATCTCGATTCTGGCAATTCGCAACACTCAACGTTTCTCCCAATCCGCTCATGCTTTTGGAAATGGTTACCCACTGCCTGCATCGCACCCAGCTTGATGCACTATTAAAATGAAATCCATCCGGCACGGTTTTCCTACCCGCAAAATACAGTCTTGCGCACCAAAATACAGCCTTCTCACAAACCGATTATTCTGCGTATTAAGCTTGTTACCGCTGATTGTGTCGGAATTCTTTACATATTTGCACTCAACGGAAAAGCCCTATAAATTCAATGCATTGGTTGGCGGATGGGTATTGATCCTCTGCACGGCTGTCGGAATAGTTTACATTTTCCCGCTTGTGCTGAAAACTGCAAGCATAATTATATGAATATATTCGAATGGATATATGTTTTGGCACTATTGTTGCTAAAACATAATTCCAGTTTGTATTACGTTTGATATCAAAAGATAAGGACTCATTTATAATATTATCGGCGGCTTTGCACCAACCCAAGGGTGTCGTTTTAAGGGGGATTTCTTGCTTTCATGGTTCGTAATTTCTGGTTGCGTGTTTTTTATAACCGGAGACTTTATAGCCGACAATTTGACTTAGACATTAATGAATAAGGAGACTGACGATGCATCCAAAAAAACTAATTTTTATCACAGCAATAGCTTTCTTGGCCCTGACGGTTTACGCGGGCTACGCTGGGGCGACAACCATCCTTAGCAGCGTTACCTATACCCTCGATTGGAACAACGGTAACAACAACACCGATGCCGGTGGCTCGCCCTATGGAACCGTGACGGTCGAACTCACACAGGCTGGCGCCGACAATGTCGGCATGGCGACCATCATATTCTCTAACCCGACCCAGTATACGACCAATCATGGCTCGACCAATTATGGTTATTTTGCTGCTGCTGGTACAGGGTTAGTCGCCGTGAATGCAAATGGAGGAAGCGCGACCGTCTCCAACATTGGCGTCACAGGGGGCGATGGCGGCGTATTGGGAGATATTTCAGCTACAATCAATGCACATATCGACAGCCTGAGCAACCCCTTTACCAATGTGCTAGTGGACAGCGAATCAGATAGCACTTGGACGAGCAATGCGGGGGGACATGTGAACAATATAGAAGGGTTCTCCACAGTGAGCTTCACGTTGACGAATACTTCGACCACCGATTGGGCCACAGCGAACGAAGTGCTTGCTTATAATAGTACTAGCACTAGCTATCGGCATTTTATTGCTGCTCAACTCCTGGTAAACGCAGATTGGGTCACCGAGTATGTCGACAGCAATCCCAGTGACCCTCTAACGCCGACCGTCCCCGAGCCCTCCACGCTCCTCCTCATAGGTTCCGGCCTTGTAGGCATTGCCGCATACAGGAAAAGGTCCAAGAAAGCATGAGACAGCAAAAGCTCATTGGTTTAATGAGGCAGGGTCAGTCTAAGTGGCTCTGCCTTTCTTTATGGCCGGACGCATCACCGGGTCGGTCAGGCCAGTTGAGTTTGCGCCGGCGTAGCGTCCGATTTGATGCGTTATCCAAGCCAAGTCCGTCCAACAGAGCGCCAATATCAGGTGCAAAAAGGGCTGATGGGTTGCGCTTCGCTCAACACATCCTACGGTTCTCCCTGTCTGTTTTATCTTTTAATCCTGTTAATCCGAATAATGCATCAACCTGACCACCAACGAATCTGGGAGGCATTTTGGGTTCGTCCAACACCCTAAGAAACTCTCAGAACACCTTCAAGGCCATAGAACCTTCCCATACGCGAATCAAAACCGCAAGTGATATGTCAATAAGACCGGTTTTTGTATTTTGAGGACATATTCATTCCCCGCAGTTGATGCGCTCTATCCCCTGCCGCAGCGTATTCGATGGCGCTCAGGCGAATAGGATGCGATAGTAGCGAGCAAGGGAAAAAGCCGACGCAACATAGACGTACCCCACGCTCCGCGAGGTATGATAGACCACCCTGGCCCCAACCTTGACGGGCCACCGGATGATCAAGTCTATAGATGGCTTGACGCTCTGACCCCAGAACGCGGTATCCCGAACCCGGTTATCAGCGGATTCCGGGCTGGACTGGAGTGATAAGAGTTTCTGTTCCCGTGCAGAGATGCCATCGGCAAATCAAATTCGTAACTTCAGAAGAAATAGAGCAAGCAGGAAATGATCAATCGGACAGGAGGGGGATGCACTGTCCTGCCTCATTACGGTCCGTACGGTTCAGTACATGGGGGTTCATGAAGTATACTGACTTTTGTTCAGGTTTATTTATTTATCCCCAGTTTCTCCATCAGCTCATATAACGTTGGGCGGCTGATCCCCAGGTCGGCGGCTGATATGGTCAGATTGAAGTTGTTCTCCGTGAGGACCCGCAGGATCATTTCACGATCCGTTTTCTCACGGGCCTCCTTCAGAGTCGTTTTTCCCGATTCTTCAGGTACTCCAAGCTCCAGGTCCTCATTGGTAATTTTGGATGATTGCGCCATGATGACGGCCCGCCTGATCCGGTTTTCCAGTTCTCTCACGTTACCGGGAAACTTATGGTTAACGAGCGCAGCGAGAGCCTTTTGGGTGAATCCGAGGATCTTCTTCTTATTTTCCTCCGCGTATTTGCGCACAAGACTCATCGCCAGCAGGGCAATATCGCCTTCCCTGTCACGAAGAGGCGGGACTTGCATCTTCACCACACCCAACCGGTAATAGAGGTCCTCTCTAAAACTGCCGTCACGGATTGCCTGATCGATATCCCTGTTGGTTGCAGCGATCACCCTGGTGTTTATCGCAATTTCCTTTCTCCCTCCGATGCGCTCGATCGTGTGCTCCTGGAGAAAGCGCAGCAGCTTCACTTGGAGCGATGCGGGTAAATCCCCGATCTCGTCCAGAAACAGAGTGCCTGCATCGGCCATTTCGATTCGGCCTTTCCTTTGCGTATGAGCACCTGTGAAGGCCCCCTTCTCGTGGCCGAACAGCTCACTTTCGAGCAAGGTCTCGGGAATGGCAGCGCAGTTGATCGCAACGAAAGGTCCGGCTTTTCTAAGGCTTCTTCCGTGAAGGGCTCTCGCAACCAGTTCCTTCCCGGTGCCGCTTTCGCCGAGGATCAAAACAGGCGCCTCGGTTGCAGCCACCCTTTCGATAGTCGTAAAAACCTGCCGCATCTGAGGGCTTGTGCCTGTAAGCTCCTCAAATAAATCCTGAGGCCGGGCCGCCTGGAGCTTTCGATGTTCGCTTTCAAGCTGATGGACCCGGAGGGCACGCCGGAGAATTACGCTTACCTCTTCGACCTGGACCGGCTTACAGAAAAAATCATAGGCCCCCTGTCCGATCGCAGTGAGGGCATTTTCTTTCTCGCCCTGGCCTGAAATGATAATGACCTTTGCGAAAGGGTCCTCCTCCAAAAGCGAAGCCAGGGTGAGGAAACCCTCTTCGACTCCACGCGTAGCGGGAGGAAGCCCCAGGTCGAGCGTCACCAGCGGAGGCCGCTCGCTCCGGAATATATCAATTGCCTCCTGCCTGTTGCAGGCGAGCAAGATCTCGAATTCCTGGGCAAAAGCCCACTTCATCGCCAGTTGAATGCTCTCGTCATCATCGACAATAAGGAGCTTGGGTTTATCCATTTGCCCGCCCATGGCCTTCAAAGTGTGACTTGCAAGCAAAAAAGAATACCGGAATCAAGACCGCTAAGAGAGGACATATTACAGGATCATCTGGGTCTTGTAAAAAAAAACCGGTACCCGTTCACCACAGTATCTCATGTCCCGCTGGGACACCCTTGAAACCATGAAAAGAATCGTAGGAGCGGGCCATGCCCGCGATGAACTTTTCGGAACAGATGTGGCTTCCTACTTTTGGGATATATGAGTTATCATTCCAATTAAAATAACCGAATAACAAAGTGCCCCCTGAAGTTGTTTCGAAGGCTGATTGTTAGTTGATAGCGAAGTTGGAGACCATATGGCAGGAAAATTCGGATCATTTTTATTGAGCGCTATTTTGCTTACTGCGGGCGTTGCGGGAATCTGTATGGCGCCGCCGCCCGCTTTTGCGCAGTCCGGCGCCCGGGAGGATCCCAGAATTAAAGGCCTTATTGCTTACCTGAGAAACCAGGATTGGTCTGTTCGCGGAAAGGCGGCGTGGACTCTCGGGGCAATGAAGAGCGCCTCCGCCGTGGAACCGCTTGCCGCCGTCCTGGCCAGCGACGAAGTCGGTGAGGTACGCAAATGGGCTGCCTGGGCGCTTGGTACGATCGGTGACGCGAAGGGCGTGGAACCTCTCATTGCTGCTCTTAAAGACAGGGATGACGAGGTGCGCCGAAACGTTATCCCGGCACTGGGAAAGATCAAGGACCCCCGCGCCGTGCCGGCGCTCTGCGATATTGCGCTGCGGGATGCGAGCGAACTGCTCAGGGATGAAGCCGTGAATGCGCTTGCAGCCGTCAACGAACCGCACTCTGCGGAAATCCTGGTCTCGGCCCTCAGCGAAGGCGATCCGGCAGTCCGGCGAAATGCCGTCATGGCCCTGGGAAAACTGACGAGCCCCGCAGGGCTGGGTCCTCTTACCGCCGTTGCTCTCAGCGACTCAGAGCCCGAGATCCGTAAATCTGCGCTGTCGGCACTGGGGCAGATGCAGGATGAGCGCATCATCGAGCCTGTCCTTGAAGCAATGAGGGACACCGACCGTGAGGTGCGGCTATGCGCAGTGCAACAGCTCGAAAAAATTCCGGAAAAAGCAGGCGATCCCCACGTTATCGATGCGCTTCTTGCCGCGAGCGGTGATGAATACTGGGTCGTGCGCGCAAAGGCCACATCCGCGCTGGGCATGATGGATGACCCCCGCGCCCTGAACCGCCTCACGGCCGCCTCAAGGGATGAGGACATAAGCGTCAGGCAGGCGGCGGTAGAGGCGCTGTCCGGCAAGAAAGACGCCCGCGCCGCCGAGGCTGTTGTAGCCGCCGCGCTCCGGGACGGAAGCGATCTTGTCCGACAGAGCGCGTCCCGGGCCGTTCATGATTTCGCGGGTCCTCAAGTGACGGACCTGCTGGTTGCGGCCATGGAAGATCCGGATGAAAGCGTGAGGCAGAATGCGGTTCAGCTTCTCGAACAAACGGGCGATCCCACCGCGCTCATCTCTCTATCCGTTGCCGTCCTGGCCGACGAGAGCGCGAACGTCCGGCGAAGTGCGACACTGGCACTGGAATTAATCGATGGGCCGGGGGCACTCAAACACCTTACCGCCGCGCTTAAAAACGACAACCCGGAGATCCGCGGCAATGCAGTCGAGGGACTCGGGGTCATTAAAAATCCCGCGGCCGCAAAGCTGCTTGTCACGGCTCTGGCCGACCAAGACCCGCAGGTCCGGGCAAGAGCTGCAAGGGCGCTCGGAGAAGCTGGAAATTTCGGCACGATCCCGCCCTTGATGGATGCCCTCGGGGATGAGGACCAGCAGGTTCGAAGGAGTATTGCAGACACACTGCGCTCGATCACCGGAGAGGACTTCGGCGAAGACCGGGAAGAGTGGCTGCACTGGTGGCAGGCAAAGCAGAAACAGTGAGCAATGAACTGTCTTTTCACTGCTCCTCGCGTAGCGATAGAACCAAGAGGAGTTATTTTTTCCTGCTCACTGTTTTAGCGAGTGTTTTCGTGATTAACACTTGGTTCGATAAGAGACTTTGAACCATCAGGGACCGTCTGGCTTTGAGCGTTGAGACGCACACGCGGTGGAATGAGCTTCTGGGCTGATTCCGGTTGGGGCTGGGTCGTATCGGCAGTCGAGGATGGAGGTTGGGAGGCATTGGCAGTCGATTTTGCCGCATCGGCGGGGCCTGTGGGAACATGGGAGATCGGGAGCGCCTCTGGTTCCACACCGGTTAGGGTCAATTTGTGTGTCCGGTTGTCCAAAGTCCATGACTCGATTTTGTTTAGAAAACTCTGCCCTAGAAGCGGAAATCCCGCTTTAGGGGTTATCACGGCGGGAACATTGAAAATCCTGTAGCCTCCAATATTCAGCTCCTTGATCATAAACCTGGAACTCAGAACAAGCGACCCGTCGGCCAATTTGGCTTTCCTGCCGGGAAGGAAATCCTTTTTGCTGATCGTGCCCGCCTGCAGGAGGGCCGGCAAGATATTGGAGGGGATGCAGACCTCCGATGCGCCACTGTCAAGGATGAAATTAAGCGTTATCACACCGTTGATCCGGACCGGCAGAGTGTAAACGTCACCCTGTTTTTCCAACTGGATTTCCATGGCGCCGGCCTGACCCGCCGCAAAAGACAAAATACCAAGCAGCACTATTGCGCTAAGAAGAAGTCCGGTTTTCATCTTTTTCCCTTCAATGAGTCCGTGCAGGGCGGGCACGATGAAACCGCGCCCCGCCCCTGTTGCTCACTGCTTAATGTCTTTTTCGCTCACTGCTCACTGTTCACTGACCTGCTACCAGAAGCGCCACTGCGCCGTTAAAAGGACATATATGCCAAGTGCAAGATTTGTAACCGCATGAGAGAGTATGCACTGGGATATGCTCTTTGTGTAGTACAAAAGAAGATTGTAGACGATCCCCGCAACGATCCCCGCGATTATGAGCTGGTGCTCGAACCCGAACAGGATGGAACAAAGGAGAAACGACCCCCAGGTAAATGCTCCGATGGGAATTCTCTCGAAGTCCTTCGAGATTATATAGCGGATAAGAAAGGACCTCCAGAAAAGCTCTTCCATTATGGGAACTATGACAGCAGCCCCCGTAAGCCTGATCGAAATTATCAGCCACATCGTATGGCTGCTTTTGATAATGGTGGGATTGAAACCCTGCCCTTGCGAGCCCAAGGAATAATCCAGGTTGATCCAGGCCACGAAGAGGGCCAGCCCGGCAAGCACGCTGATCGTTGAATCCCGCAGCTTTGAGAGGTCGCGGAGCTTTATCTCGTAGTAATCGGACCTGAAGAACAGCAGGACTGCCGCGGCAGCCAGAGCTTTTAGCGGGTAGAGAACGAACGGAAAATACTCGTCCAGATGAACTATCCCGTACCTGGATAAAAATCCGGCAAGTTCGTCGACCCCGATGAATGCGATAAAGACTGCAAAGGGCAGCGCTCTCGGAAGTATTACACTGCGGCGCTCCACTCCGATTGCATTTTCTTCAGGCGCCCGAATTTCCCCCGAAAAATTATCTGTTTTTTGCACAGCCAACTCCGATGTTTATCTATAATTGTCCTTGCGGGAATCGACAGCCAACATGTATACGATGCTCCCTTTTTCGTCGATTCTGTAAAAGAAACGATAACCACCAATCCTATACCGCCACGTCTCAGGTTGGTAGTTCTTCAGTTTTTTGATGTTTTTCCCAAAATGGGGGCTGTCCCTGAGTTGAGGGTAGACGTAGTCTGGGAGTTTCTTGGCGATCCTTTCGCCCTGTCCCCTGAAATCCCGGGACAGATCCTGCAAAAACTGATCAGTCTCAAATATCTTGAATTTACCCAACCACCCTGCCTTTCTTCATCATTGCATCGCCATGGCCCCTTTCAAGCTTCTTAAGCAGTCGGACATTAGAGAATAGTTCTTGCATTTCAAAATCGTCGGCCAAGTTTTCCTCTTCAAGCTTTCTCAAAGCAAGGGTCTCTATGAGATTAGCAATGCTTCGATTGTCCTCAGTGGCAGCCCGATTGAATTTTTCGTAACTCTCATCACTCAGCCGCAAAGTTATTGTTTTGGGCATTTGCACTCTCCTTCGTTCAGATTAATTCTAAACGATTCTAAGTGATTCAGGCTGGATTTTCAAGTAATTGTCTCCTTCAGCGCCAAAATAAATAAGATCGGTGAGCAGTGAACAGTGAGCAGAAAAAGACTCTACGCGAAGTTGTGCGGCCCCGTGTCTCCCTGCTCACTGTTCACTGCTCCCTCAATCCTGACGCTCGTCATCGCTTGGGATATCCGGATGAGAAGGTGCGAACCCGTTACGCTAATTCATCGATCATCATTACCGGGGAGGATTTCGGGCAGGGTCAAGGGGTGCATGGCGGGCATGGCGGGATGCGGAGATAAAGCAGGAGGATCAAAAAAAACCAGGGGGTACATTGCTGTACCCCCTTTGGTTCAAATCCAACGCATTTCTTGGAGATGTTTTCCAGGTCGTTATGCTCTGAACCGTCTGTACAGGCCAAGACCTGCCAAGCCAGCGCCGAGAAGAAGCAGGGTTGCAGGTTCGGGGACGGGGGGAGTAAGTCCTGAGTCGGTGCTAATAAAAGCTGAACTTCCAGTAGCAGTAGCGGTGAAGTTAAACTCCTCAGTCAAAGAGTAAGGAGAACCACCGGTAATATTGCCGAGGACATCCTGGTGCCAACCGGTAGTAAACGGTCCCACCTCGCCGATCAGGGTTGTTTCGGCGAAAAGAGTGTTAGTGAGGCTATAATATATCGACTGATAGTTCACAGTGATACCGACAAGGGTAGAACCGGATGTGTGAAACGTGGCGGTACCGTTGGGAGTGAAGCCTACGTCCGAGAGCTGTACATCCAGAGTAGCGTTCGTTCCGCTAAGCGAACTCGGGCCGGTTACAAGGACGTTGTCCAAATCCATAAGCACGGCTGGACCCGCAGGGGGGAACGAGGTCGGGGTTACTGTAACCGACCATCCATCTAACAAAGTGTAAGTGCCAGCTACAGCGGGATTTATATTTAAGAGCTGACCACCGCTTGTAAGATCCAACTGCTCAGTCGCAGTCGCACCGACCTGGCCTGCCGCCGCAAAACCCACCAGCGCGACAACCATACCAAAAATAACTGCCAATCTTTTCATGATTCTCACCTCCTTTTAAAATCTAGATGAACTTCCAAAAATATGTAAAACGGACTCTCAAACTGTGTGCTTGGGTTAATCCTTGCACTGGCATTTGGATAGTGCAATAGGGATGCCAAGCAATGAATCCGGAGATGGCACTCCTCTAACTTGCTAATTTAACTAACAATATTTTATCTCATCCCTTCCGGGTCGATGCTTTCTCCGCGTTCGATGGATCCCGAACTGTAAGGTATTCTTTACACACTATTTGCCCGAAAATGCTCCATTGCCCCGGTCTGTTTTTTAATTCAGTCCTGAAATCAACAGGTTAATCACAGAAACCGCCCAATTCTGAATTGTAAAGTTTCCCGACACCGAAGGCCCCGGGGAAAAATATTGGTCGGTTTGTATGGAAATAGGGTGGTTGGAATTATTCTGCCAGATTGATTTGGCCGTTGAAAATATCCGGGAGGGATTGAGCAGTGAGCGAGCAGCGAGCAGTAAAAATAACTCCTCTTGGTTCCATCGCTACGCGAGGAACAGTGAGCGGTGAGCAACAGGGGCGGGCGTGGTAAAGGGTGAATCATAAAGATATCAACCTGGCGGCAGATTATTCGAAGCCGGCACTTCCTTCTTGCTCATACAGGCTAATTATTTACCGGCCAAGGTCTCAAGAGAATTCTCAAACGAGTAAATATTAGCTTCCCAGGGTCTCCAGCCGTCTTCGAAGCTCTTCCCATCGCCCAACTTGACTTGAGTTCGTTCATTGATCAGGTCCTTGACTCCATCGGTGAACTGGAGTCCCAGCTTTACCGATTCCGGCCCTGTCAACTCCTCTTTCCAAAGCGGATCCGTGGCCGAATCCCGAACCGGATTCCTTACGATGCAAAGAACCGTTCGATTGCCTTTTCGCCAGAATAGAGCTTCCGACCCAACAACGGGCCTGCCGTTTTCCTTAAGCATCACCTGAGGTCTTAGCCCTGCCTCACTGAGTACGTTTGAGAGCAACCCGCGCCAGGTGGCGCCTTTAGCCTCGTAACGTTCCAGAAGATATTCAAGTGGAGAAAGGTTAAGAAATACTGTTTTCCCCCTTTGCGTGGATTTACGGACCACGGCCGCCGAACCGGACACTGTTGCATCGGGAACTCCACCATTTGGCGCTACTCCCCGCCCGAACAGGGGCAGCCCCTGGTATCGCAAGGCGTTCCCGGTCGTAAGCCGTTTCCGAAAGTCGTTTTCATTGTATTTTTCACAATCAACCTCAGTAAGCTCCCCGCCGCCAAGAAATCCCTTCTCAGGATGCTGGCCGATCCCGAAAAGCTCATCCAGGACGCCTCCGGCCCTCGCCTTGCCATGCTCGTCAAAGAGCCCCGTCGCCTCATCGGCAAGCACTGTGCCGCCGCTTTTCACGAAGGTCGCTATGGCATCCGCCTCAGATGTACTGAGAGCGAGTGAGTGGTTTAAGATCAACACACGGTAACCACTCTCATACAGATCTCTCTTCAACAAGTCCGCTTCGCGAATGAAGCGGGCCTGGTAGCCCGAGTCTGCCAACAGTTTCAACCACGCAAGGCGGTTGAGTCCCGAGACGGAGTTCTCATCGTCCATGCTGCTGCTGCGACTAATCCAGGACGAGCTGTGTACCGTCGCATCAAGAGCCCAGCTCACCTGAATGCTGGGGTGGGAATAGTAGATTGCTATGGGATCGTTCAGGAACTCTGAATCGATTATGAGTTTGGAGATATCGGACTGGACCTCCTTGAAAGTCTGTGCACACCGGCTTATGTGGTCGGCAATTTTGCCTCCGGCAAACCACCCCTCCGGCCATGCTATAACACCGCGATTCCCATGCGCGAGGTAGTACCATAAAAACCAGGCGTCAACCCTTGGGTTTTTGTTGCTGAAGAAAGTCTGCACGTGAGGCCTCTCCTGGCCCCAAAAGCTCCTCAGGATCTCGTTGGTGCCGTTTATGTCGTATGCTTCCATCCATTGCACGGAATCGGCCAGGCGGGAATAATCGTATCCTCCCCAGGGGCTTGGCTGCTGGGCGCCGACAAAGCCGGCCGGAGTCTCGGGATCGAGAGAGTTTGCATATTTGGTAAGTTCTGCGAGGACTGCGGCGAAGTGCACGTCCATGTATGTGCGCCAATCGATCCATGGAGCGAGGTTCCAGGTTGTCAAAGGCTCTTTTCCGCTCTTCCTGACCTGGTCGAATCCGCTCGGCTGCACCTCCTGAAATGAGGAGAACCGGGAACCCCATTCCAGGTTGAGGCTCCTGATATCTGCATACTGAGCGGCCAGCCATTTTCGAAAGCCCTCGATATTAAGCGGATGGCCATCGACATCACTTGGGCTTGTAAAGCTGTATAAAGAGATCTCATCATCGAACGCATATGATACTACCGGGCCCTGCCTGGCTCGTGTGATGTGATCCAGCAGCAAATCTTTCATGGCGTTCATTGTGGCCGGGTCTATCAGACTATTGGGGCGGACCGGAACTCCGCGCAAGTTGGCAATTTTGTTCTTATCCACGTCTCTCAGGTATAGATAGCCCTTCCCTGCAGCATGATCCACGTAGTATGGCCAGCCATTGGTTTTGGCAAACTCCACCGCGGAAGAAAGAAAATGTTGATCGAGGTGGAAAGCATGCAGGCCTAATGTTTCGTATAGTTCCTTGTCCCTCTGTGCATCCGTTTGATATTGCCAGACGAGTATAAGGAATCTCGACCATTCCTTTTTCGGGGAAATGGCAGGCGCCTGGGCCAGGCACAAGGTAATTTCCAGAGCCCAGAACATCATGCAAAGAAATATTAGGATGATTCGGGTGAGCTTCATTCTGCTGCCGGACGGCATAATCTCTCCGAACCAATGTGAATGTTTTTAGGAAAAATGAGGGCGGATTTTCATTGAGCTGCGCCGCTCGGGGAGCGGAAGCGATGGATGGACCCGGGACAGTGGAAGTGATGCGGGGGTAAAAGCGAATCACCGCAGAGGGCTCGTCATAGACAGGTTATGGAGAGATCGCTGAGAAAACAATATGTTAATTAGAAAAACCGGGCCATTTCCGAATTGTAAAGTTTTACGACATCGAAGGTCCCGGAGCAGAATATCGGTTGTTTTGAATGGAATTAGGGTGGATGGAATTATTTTGCGAGATTAGCCGTTGAAAATATCAGGGAGGGATTGAGCTGGGCAGGCGGGCCCTTAGATATCCTTCGCTCAGGACAGGCCTTTCGATACCATAGGACAGGCATTTCGATACCATAGGGCAGGCCCTTCGATACCATGGCAGGCCAGTTAACCCCGTTCGTGCTGAGGTATCGAAGCATGAACGGAAATGATGATTTCAAACGATCCGGCATAGGATTGCGTGTCCCCCATGAAAGGCGTTGAATCTCTTTCCAGTCCCCTCGAATCAAGGCTTGCTTCTTTTTACGGCTCCAACCATTGATTTGCCATTCAGCGGCAAGGGCCACATCTCGTGTCGGAAAATGCTGATCAAAGACAAGCTCGACAGGTCTTCTGGTTGACGTGTAACTTTCAACGATACCGGTTTGGTGTTCTGCCATGCGGTTTCGGATATTGTCAGTGTGGCCGGTGTAGTAGGAGCCGTCTGAGCATCTGAGAACGTAAACCCAAAAAGCCATGTCCTTGATCCAAATTCCCGGCCCTTCAATACCCTGCACCCTTCGCTACCTCAGGGCGAACGGGTCAAGAATGCCTCAGGGTGAACTGTGACTACGGCCGTTCATGCTTCGATACCCTTCGACAGGCTCAGGTCAGGCCCTTCGATACCTCAGGGCAGGCCTCAGCACGAACGGGTTAAACGGTCGTCAGGGTGAACGGGTCAAAAACACCCTTGATACGGAATGAAAAATGTGTCAGCGATCGTTTGTTTCGCTTCCAAGCGGCAACTTTACCCGAAATGTTGCGCCTTTCCCTTCCGCACTCTCCACCTCGAATGCCCCCTGGTGAGCCTCTACGATCATTTTGCTTTGATAGAGACCGATTCCGAGGCCTTCTGCCTTTGTTGTCTTAAACGGCTGAAAGAGTGAATTTTCCAAGAACTCCTTGGAAATGCCACACCCATCGTCAGTGACCGACAGCACAACCCAATTATTTTCTTGACGGGTTTCCACGCTTATCATACCACCTGCTTCAATCGCGTCATTGGCATTCAAAAGCAGGTTGGTCAATACTTTCTGCATCTGGGCCGCGTCAAGGGCAGGCCGCGGGATTGGGTGAAGGTCCAGTTGCAGAGTTGCTTTCAAAGAGCTGTTCAAGTTCGCTACCGTACCCGTCACCAGTTCATTCAAATCCACTTCAGCGAGGTGCAGCTCGATTCTTTCTCTCAATACCGAAAAGCGCCGGCACATCGTGTTTATCTTATCCACACTCCTGGAAATCACTTTGAGCGCATCCCCACGAAACTCCGCATTATCGAAATAGATCGGTAAATTCTGCAATGTCATGGATAATGTCGATGCGACGTTCTTAAGGTCATGTGCAAAAAAAGACGACACCGTCTGGAATGCCTCCATTTGCTTCGCGGCACGGAGGCGCTCGAAGAGCCTTAAATTGAGCAGATTGCCGGCAGTCTGGTCCGCAATGGTTTTAAGTAGATTAAAATCCTCCTCGGAAAAGGGTACCTCATCAATCCGATCGCTCAGGGTCACGACTCCGAGCAGCTCTTTGCCCGTAGCAAGCGGAGCGCAATATCTAATCCTGATGTTTTTAAGAGCAGCGAAGGAGTCCAGGGTTTCACGCAAGCTCTTTTTGTCCGAGGCATGCAGATCAAGTGGCCCCGAATGGTTACCCATAATCCGAATCAAATCCTGTAAACCTTCACGATTCGAATCAGGACCCTGTGTTTTGGCCGCGGATAAAACTGTGGACCCCCCCAGCGCAAGCTGTTGATGGATCTCGTCCACCAGCCAGATAGTAACGGATGGGACCCCGAAAATATCTGATAACATTTTGGCCACGGTTGCGCACAATTCTCTTATATCGACAAGAGAAGCCGTACTCCGGGTAAAATCCGACCATTCTTTCCGGTAATCGTAACGCGGACGGTTGAAGTGGTGGATCATAAAACTCTTGAAGCCCAGGCGCAGCCTGCCCGACACCAGAAAGACCGCCAAAACCATCATGGAAAAAAATATGAAAAGAAAATCAAAAGGGATGGTGTTAGTGCCAAACGAATTTATGAATCCGGCCAAAATTCCGACTGCCAGAAGATAGATACCGATGATAAGGAAAGTGAGCGAATTGGAAATCATCGCCTGGGAAAGATAGATATTAACGTCGGCCAGCCTGGAGCGGATAAGCGAAATAATGATGAAGACGTCAGCGACAATGATGGCGCCGGCGTTCACTGATTCGAGAGAGGTGTTGAGGGAAGAGTAAAGGATCGCTTGGCTGCAAACATATATCCGCGCGGCAAACAAACCGAACAGGCCCAGTATGATGAATTTAATCTGCCATAACATACTCCCAGTGAAAGCCCGCAGTGTCTTCTCCAGGTTCATCAGAACAAGTGCGATGCCAAGCAGAAAAAGAACGTAAAAAAGGTTCCCCGGCCGTCCAAGGTCAAGCAGCCATTGGGATCCGTCTATAGTGGTGGCGCTTACAAAAATAGAATTTCTGAAAATACCGGCCAAAACCAGAGGAAGCACAAAGGATGCGGCAATTACCCATTTCCATCTCAGGATATGCTCTCTTTGATTTGCGCGCGCGAAGCTCAGGCTGAAGAGCAGCCATATGCCAGGCAAAAGCGCGTCGACAAACAATCTCATCTGGAACCAACCGATTACTTGACTCGGTGATGACACCTGAAAGCTTATGCCGGAGATGAGCTGCTCGATCGAAAGCAGGACCATTCCAACCGCGAAGGTTATGTACGCGAATGAACGGCTGCTAAGGAACAGCGCAAAAAAAGCGATGCCGAAGCTTAAAAAAGCGCCGGCAAAAGCAAGAATGGGATTAAACATCACTTCAGTCCAATAAAAGCGATTCACCGCAGAGGACGCGGAGATCGCTGAGAAAACTACTCCTTAAATTGATTTACCAGGCGCCGTAATCCCTGTTTGAGCTCTTTAACATTAGAATTGATCAACAACCCGACTTGAAGCCCTGAGAGTTTAAGGTACGTAAGGAGCCGTGCTTCATGAATCGGCTCCAATCTATCAACGGCCTTCAATTCTACTATAACCCGGCTCTCCACGAGCAAGTCAATCCGATAACCACAATCCAGGTTTATACCGCGATAGCGCACCGGGAGGGCCTTTTGCCGCTCGATTCTCAGCCCCCGTTCAACCAGTTCATGTGCGAGGCATATCCCATACGTTGATTCGAGCACGCCCGGGCCAAGTTCGCTATGAACCACAATCGCCGCGCACTCCGCACCCCAAAATCATTCACCGGGCGCAGACCGCAGGGCAGCCGCAGGCCGCAGCGAAAAGACTAAAAGCGATTCACCGCAGAGGGCTGGTCATAGACAGGTCATGGAGAGATCGCTGAGAAAAACGCAGAGAAAACCAGTACTTTGATGACATTCTATGCGGTTATGCTCCGCACTGCCAACGCGCGATTTCTTGAAACGGTATTGAATTTCATTTAAGATTTGTTTTTTTCCGCTTTCTCTGCGCTCTCCGCGGTGAATAGGCTTTACCTCAGTTCATCGATCGTACGACGGGCTTCTTCTATGCCTGGAAAGTTCGTGCCCTTTTCAAGCGCCCTGGCAAGGGCCTTCCTTGCACCATCATTATCCTTGAGCTTGTACTGAACCATGCCGAGATGGTAATGAACCTCCGCGTTATCGGGAAGCTTGTCCGCGCTTTCCTGTAAAAGGACGAGCGCCCCCTGGTAGTCGCCCCGCTTGTAGAGAATCCACCCCAATGTGTCGGACACGTTGGGGTCTTCGCTTGCAGTCTCATGCGCTTTCGAGGCCAACTGGAATGCTCTTTCCAGGTCACCGTCGGCTGCATATATGTAGGCCAGGTTGTTGGCTGCCGGTGTGAACTGCGGGTTGAAGGCGACAACTTTTTCGTATGCTTCCCGGGCTTTTGCCGTGTTTCCTTTTTTCTGGGAGATGATACCGTAGAGCATCAGTGCAGTCGCATCATTCGGATTTTTTGCAATGTCCTCTTCGAGTTTTGCCAGGGCCATGTCCTCCCTGCCCGATGCGGCATAGATCCGGCCAAGAGCTGTGTACGAACCGGTCATGCGGGGCTCGATCTCGATGGCTTTGTTGAAAGCGGTCTCGGCCTGTTCCGTTTCCCCTTTTGCAAGATAAACCTGGCCCAGCACATGATAGAGTCCTGCTGATTGAGGCGCGAGCGAAATCTGAAGCTTTGCCCGTTCGATCGCCTGGTCGGGTTTTTTTTCGGCTAAATCCAGCGATGCAAGCCGGGCCAGGGGCTCGACATAACCAGGGGCAAGAAGAATGGCAGCCTCGTACTGCTTCTTCGCCTCAGCGGTCTTACCGGCGGCCTGCAGTGCCTGGCCCAGCAGAAAAGGTCCTCTGGGATCTTTGGGAGCCAGCGTTATGGCACCGCCAAAAGCATCCGCCGCTTTGTCGTACTCTTCTTTGCCAAAATACGCCGAGCCAAGCAAAACTAGGGCCAGGGGACTTTTGGGTTGCTTGTCCACAACCTTTTTCAGAATGTCGATGGCCTGCTGAAAATTCCTCGTCTTTATCTCTAATTCCGCTAGGGCGAGGCTTGCTTGCGTGGAGTTGGGATCGGCGGTAAGAGCCTCCTTCAACTCGCCTTTAGCTTTCAGAACATCCCCGGACTTAACGTATGCCAGCGCCAATTGAATCCTGGCCTGTACCGCGCCGGGATTCAGCTTGATTATTTCCTGAAACTCCTGAACGGCTTCCGGGATTTGACCTTTCGCCAAATAAATACCTCCGCGCAGGAATTTCCCTTCGGGATCAGTCTGGTTCTTTTTGAAGATCGGATCGAGCGCCTTGATGGATTCATCATACTTGCGCTCCGCAAATGTAATTTGCGCCAGGCGGCGCCATCCCGGCAAAAACGCGGGGTCCTTTTCAACGGCTTCGCGCAAAATACTCTCAGCCTGGTCGGGTTTGCCGATAAGGACGTAGAAGTCGGCGAGTTTGATCCGCTCCTGAGAACTGTTGGGAGCTAAATCAGCCGCAGCTTTGAATTCGGCTTCAGCCTGTTCGCGGTCCTTCTTGAGGACATACAAATTCCCAAGAGCCATGTGAACTTCCGCCGACTTGGGATCTTTTGCGGCCGCATCTTTGAAGGCCCGTTCCGCACCGGCAATGTCTCCTTTGCGTGCGTAAAGAGTCCCTAGCGCCAGATGAAATTTCGCCCGGTCATCGAAATCGGGAAGTACCCCCTCGAGGCGCCCAATCGCGTCTCCCACCTCATCAGGCGTATTTGCCGTTCCGGCAAACAAAAGGAGTCCGTCAAAGTTTTTTGCCTCATGCTCCAGGACGAACTTCGCTTCTTCCCTCGCATCTTCGACCTTCTTGGCCAAAAGATAGATGGTCCCAAGCTTCAAACGGACCTGCAAATTATCCGGATCAAGCTCTTTGGCTCTCGATAAAAAACGGAAAGCCTGCTCCATCTCGCCCAAAGAATAATGGGAATAACCAAGGCGCTCGGTAGCGTGAGCATTCTTGGGATCTATCTGGAGCACATTTCTGTACTCGATGATAGCCTCTTTGTACTTCCCATCGTCATAATATTTATCACCATGGCTGAGATACCGAGCTTTTTTGGCTTCCGGGGACCATGAGCAGCCGGCAATGATTGCCACAAAAACTATTAAAATTACAAAACGATATGAACGCAGCATGTTGTAAACTCCTTTTCTAAAAACTCTTTGCCGGCCGGCGCAGAATTATAAACACCGGTCCCCGGGCTGATTTCAAATGTGACTTTAAAATTGGCCAATGCTCCAAACTCGGATTTCACGCATTTGCGACTCGTTCATATACCTTCTCATATGACTTCACCATGGCTTCCACGCTGAAATGTTGGCGCGCCATCGAGCAGCCCGACGTTCCGTGTGAGTGCCTCTGACGATCATCTTTCACGTAACTGAATATGGCGGATGCCACTCCTTGTGTGTCTCCGGGATCAACCAAAATACCATTTACACCATCCTGCACCAACTCCGGGTTCCCTCCCACCTTGGTGGCGACCACTGGCAGCCCGGAGGCCATAGCTTCAAGAATCGTATTGGAAATCCCCTCGTTAAGCGAAGGCAGGACAAAGAGATCGAGACAACGGAGCAATTCGGCAGTATCAGATCTTTGCCCCAGAAAATGTATTCCATCGGTTGAAAGCCTTTCGAGCCTTTTTCTCTCGGGTCCATCGCCGATCACCAATAACCGGAGGCCGGGAGTGGATTTTTTCAGTCCCTTAAAAGCTTTGAAGAGAGTGGGATGATCCTTTATCGGATCCAGACGGCTTACGGTCCCGATAACAAACGTCCGTTCCGGAATTCCCATACGGCGCCGGATTCCAAATCTATCATTATCGGGGGAAAAAACCTCAGTGTCTATTCCATTATATATCTGGGTTACACTCTTTTTCACCCGGACCTCATCGAGCAGCCATTTGCGCATATGCCTGGAAACACAGGTGTACTCTCTGACGAGCGGAGACACCAGCCGTCTGAGCATAACCCTTTTGGGATTTCGGCCGTCGGGATCGCCCATGTCCCAACCGTGCTCCCCATGAACGATTCGCCGGTTGTTCGCAAGCCGGGCCGCCAGTATCCCGTCGACCCCTCCCCAGTTTCGTGTATGAACGATATCGGGTTTCAGATCCCTGAGCACCCTGGCAAGTTTAAGCAGGAAAGGCGGCGAGTTTCCCGGGCGCTTGTGGAGTTCAACTACATGGGTGTCATGCGGCAGCAGGCGCGCGGTTTCCCCTGAGGCGGAAAGGCACAGCACCACATGCTCGAAGTTGTCGGCGGCATGCCGGATTATGGTAGCAACCCCTTTCTCCATGCCGCCTGTTCCAAATGAATGCAATATATGTACAACGCGTATTTTGCTCATGCGGATCGGGTGCTTTGCGTTCATCCGTTACGGCTATAGTGGCAATCGCGCGGTTCCGGCTGGCGCATTACGATTTGCTGGCGAATTTATCGTACCAGAGGTTCAGCATCATTATGGTCCACAACTCCGTTGACCGATTCCGAATCCCGCTTTGGTGTTCATTCCACAGTTTTCTGAGACGATCCGGCTGAAGGTAGGTCTTGCTGGCCGTCCCATTAAGGACAATATCTTTGGCGTAATCCCGCAGGTCCTTTCTCAGCCATTCGAGGATCGGTACCCCGAAGCCCATCTTTTTTCGATATAAGATGTCATCCGGGAGATATTTTCTGAGCGCCTTCTTAAAAATGTGCTTCCCATCTTTCCCCACTAACTTCATTCCCGAAGGGATGCGCGCCACATACTCCATAAACACGTGATCCAAAAGAGGGCATCGAACTTCAAGAGATACGGCCATACTTGCCCTGTCGACTTTGGTCAGAATGTCGTCGCATAAGTATGTCTTTATGTCCAGGTATTGAATTCGGGACAGATGATCGTGGGCCGGGGCGGTTCTATAAATATCATGGAATAGATCTGCCGTCCGGTATTCCCCCAGGAGCTTGAGAGCATCCGCGTTGAGTAATTTTCGCTTTTCATCCTCTTCGATGCCGCTTACCGAAAAAAAGTAGGCCTCCACCGGGTCTCTTGCCACATTCGATATGAAAGCTTTACCGCGAAATACCTGGGGCAGGTAATCAGCCTTCGGATAAAGCCTTCCCAGCGAACCGAAGATCAATCCTCTCAAGCTGCCGGGAACAAGATTTCTGACCGAGTTTTCCCTCATGTCAAAATAGTACCTGCGATAGCCGGCAAAGTTTTCGTCCCCTCCATCTCCCGAGAGTGCAACGGTGACGTTCTGCCTCGCGATTTGAGAGACATAGTAGGTAGGCACTGCAGATGAATCGGCAAAAGGCTCATCATAATGCCAGGCCAGCTTTTCGATTACAGGCACCGCTTCGGGTGTCACCTGGAACTCATGGTGATCGGTAGAAAACCGCTCCGCCATTTTTCGCGCGTATGCCGTTTCATCGTAGCTTGACACGCTGAATGAGATCGAATTGGTTATAACCGGCCCACTGGAGTTGTGCGACATCAAAGCCACTACCGCCGAGGAGTCGATGCCGCCGGATAGAAAAGCTCCAAGCGGGACCTCACTCATCATTCTTATACGCGTTGATTCATCCAGGATCCCCAGAAGCTCATCGATCATTTGAGATTCGCTTGCTTCGTGACACGGCTCGAACTTAAGGTCCCAGTATTCCTTGACTTCAAACGTATTCTGCCCGGCTATCGCGTAATGTCCGGCCGGAAGCTTCCGGATGGATTCGAATATGGTTTTCGGTGAAGGAATGTAGAGCAGTGACAGATAATCCGAAAGGGCTGTCTGATCGATGTCCCGGGAAACTCCGGGAACTTCCAGGATTGATTTGATTTCAGAGCCAAAAACGACTCTGCCGGAGTCCTGCAGGTAATACAATGGTTTTTTCCCAAGACGGTCGCGTGCCAGAAAAAGCTGCCGGCGCTCCTCATCCCATATTGCGAAGGCAAACATGCCCCGCAGCTTTTCCACCGACTTCGGTCCCCACTCCTCATACGCATGAATAATGGTTTCCGTGTCCGAACGGGTCCGGAACTTGTGTCCCCGGGCTTTAAGATCCGACATTAGGCCCTGGTAATTGTAGATTTCACCGTTGAAAGCGATCCAAATCGAACCCGTTTCGTTGCAAAGAGGCTGTTGCCCGCTGCTGAGGTCGATAATGCTCAACCGCCGATGTCCCAGCCCGGCATTGCCTTGTCCATGATACTCGGAACCCTGGAATTTGGCGTTTCGCAAAGCAGGCAAACCCTTTTGGCCTGCTACTTCTGAGCCCTTCCCGTCCAAATTCAGGAAGTATCCCTCCTCGTCGGGACCTCTATGGGCCATAGTTCGAGTCATGCGGGCAAGGAGATCATAAGGAACTTGAGCGCCATTTCTGTTATAAATACCGGCTATTCCACACATTGTCCGTCAATCCCGCTTTTTTTAGTTGAGTATTCTTTTAAGTGCAACCTGTTCATGGCAGTTTTTACCACCTAGTGCATAAAGTGGGAAGGATGATTCTGTCGAAAATGGAACCTCTCAGAAATCAGGGCACACAACATGTCATTCTCGATCAGGCTTTGGCTTATAGCCCTTTTCAGGCAGCCGCCCGATATCTTCGGTTGGTGTGGTGTCAAAGCGCCGCATCTGTCAAGAAGGTGACTCAATACCATTGCCTTTGAGCTTCAAGCTCGCGGTGGTGCGAAAACCAGCCACCTGATTGTTTTTTCATACAGTGCTGTACAAGATTGACTCCGCATCGGAATGTGTCACGGCGCCACAGAGAAGGGACATGGTCCGGACAAAAAGAGAACACAGCGCAGCCTTGGGCCGTAACCATAGGGCGAAAATCATTTCACCGCAGAGAACGCAGAGAACGCAGAGAAAACCAAAATTGAACAAACAAGAAAAACCCGGGAGCAAATAATTTCAAGTCTCTGTTCCCTCTGTGCCCTCTGTGGTGGATTTTTGCGTCTCTAAGCCTCTTCTGAGCCTGTCGCACGGTCTCTGCGGTGAACGCTTGCCTCTCTTATGCGGTGCGAAGGTGAATTTCAGTATAGTAATTGGGATGTCGGATGGGCAATTCTCATGCCGCCTCGTCTGGTTGGGCAATCCGTTTGGACCGGTCCCTCTGCCTGGTTCGGATTTAGCCAATCCGCCCGAAGAGTCTAGATCCCATGGCTGACGCCGACCTTCACGTGAACTGGCCTTGCCTGCCGTTTCCTGCTAGCTCCGTCTGTCGGGGCCGGATTATGGCACCGAACTTGCTTGCTCAGTCCTGAAAACGTTGGCGTAAGATATTTGAAAGTTGATTTTGCGGGCCTCCGAACCGTGCCGCGCAGAAGCAAATGATCTCACCCGGCATGGCTTGACTCCAGCCTGCTCATTGGATTAAAAAGACGACTTGGGAATTAAGAAACAGGGAGCAGAAAATGAAGAGAAACAGCTTATTGACCACACTGACGTTACCTTGCCAAATGGCCGCAATACTGTTGGTCCTGGCGCATTCGGCAATGGCTCAAACTATCCCTTCTGCACCGGGACGGGATGAAATACCTAATACGCATTTAAGAGATCAGTGCCCTGCTAACGACTTCAGAGGAACCGGCTACCCCTTCCACGATGCATGCGGAGGGGTGACTACACCCCAGAACAGCGCCGTTTTCGATACCAAAAGGAATCGGCTGATCTTATGGGGAGGCGGCCACCAGGATTACTCCTGAAATGAGGTCTTGGGATGGAATACGAATATTCGAGGCTGGCAAACAGTTTACACCAGACGCTCAGCTAACCAATGTTTTTTGGTGACTACAAAGATTCGGCGTCACCCCCATCGGGTGGCACACCTGGAACCTGGTGCTAGTTTGACTCTTTTTTTAATGAATGGACGTAGGAGTAGAAAATGCGAACAAAGTATTTCCTGGCTTTCTTTTTATGCCTGATTCATCCGATGATCGCTTTCGCGGCCCTAGATTATACCTCCATACAGCCTAACACATGGGTTGAGATTCAGGTGAACGGCAGCACCGGTAATCAAAGTACTGATTACGCCAATGGTACTATGCCAAATCCTAGGCAGTTTGACTACTCAGGAACCACTTTTGATTCTAACCACAGCACCATCATCTCTTTTGGCGGCGGCCACGCCAACTGGTCTTGCAACGCAGTATGGGCTTTCGATATACTTAACGGCGGCTGGCATAAAATCTCTGTAGAGGATTGTATCGCCAGTACAACTTATTCAGCGGCGACTATTGGTTTCTGTAAGGCTCATGTAAGCGAACCATCATATATAGGGATATGGAGTGCGAGCAGCACTTTCCCTGCTTCCGATAACAGACCAATTTCCAGGCACACTTATAGCAGTGTTCATTTTGACCCCGCGTTGGGTGTGATGGTAGTAGGTGGTGGATCGACATGGAGCCAGGAATCCAGTGGGGATTGCCCGCAGACGACGGCTGATCTTTGGAACGATGTTGGGGATTCTTGCAATGACGGGGGTTGTTACCACAATGGCCCTGCTGACACTTGGCAGTTCACACCGCCATCTTCCCTCTCTGGAACGGGGACTTGGGCATATCAGGGCAGTTCGTACAGTCAACTATCCGCTACATGGCATTATAACTCTAATGCCACAACCTTTAATGAAACGTGGGCAGGATATGACACAACCTATAACAAGGTTATAGCACTCGACGGCTACGGGGCCGGGGTTTATATCTACGATCCATCCAAATCTTTCGCAAGTGCCTGGAGCAAGGAAGGAACAAGCGGCATCCCGACTCTAGCGACTGATGCAAATGCCTTCACTTGGGACTCCAAAAGGAAATTTCTCTATTATTACAATGCTAAAGCGCAACAGCTTTGGGCCTATACACCTTCTTACGTTACTGGTGGTACATATACTGCCAGGACATGGACTCAACTAAATAATAGCTCTAACCAACCGTCAACTTTAGTCGGTGGTTCCGATTATGGCGCCTCAATAAGTTATGATAGTCTGAATGATATAGTGCTGTTCATCGGATATAATGCAGGCATATGGATATACAACCCCAGCACTAATACATGGACGCAACAATCTTCATCTGTGCAGCCCAATACATCTGTTCAGAATCCCATACACGAGCGCCTTCATTACGATCCCGTCCGGAATGTTCATTTCTATGTCGAAGCCAGCGACAGCCAAGGCGTCAATGTCTGGGCGTATCGTTATGGCGGAACCACCCCCAGTCTGGTCCTGACTTCGGTGACCGTAAGCCCAGCCTCTGCCGGCATTACCACCGGGGCAAGCCAGCAGTTGAGCGCCGCTCCCGAAGATCGGAACAGCGCGGCTTTTGCCGGCGCAGCCATTGCCTGGTCATCCTCCAACACCGCAGTGGCTGCAGTTGGTTCGAGTGGTCTGGTCACGGGTGTTGCGGCCGGTTCGGCAACGATCACGGCAACCGCCACTTCCGGCACAACAAGTGTTACGGGAACGTCTGCCATTACAGTGACGGCGCCAGCTCCG
>Ga0187862_10000257_pt1 | contig 61585 bp, 49 predicted proteins | sample June2016WEW_10_1_FD_133003 | JGI IMG/M metagenome (GOLD analysis project Ga0187862, IMG submission 133003) | Peatland microbial communities from SPRUCE experiment site at the Marcell Experimental Forest, Minnesota, USA - June2016WEW_10_150 | ecosystem: Environmental > Terrestrial > Soil >... | reverse complement strand
CGGGACTGCGCACGTCTATAAGATGATGCGGCACGCGGCGGCGGTCCTGCGCCGACGGTTTCGCCGTGCCGAGATCCATCCCGCGATAAAACTGCCGTGAGTCGGCGTTGATTATCTCGCAGTTCGAGCGCTGCGCCACTTCCATCGCCAGCGCGGACTTGCCCGCCGCGGTCGGCCCGACAATAAAGCCGACTCGTATTCGCGCCGGATGCGTCCGCGCCGCGGTTGTTTCCGGCAAACCGCTCATCGGCGAAACATTCGTTCGATCTGCCCGCGTCCGAACTGAATATGCACCGGGCGACCGTGCGGGCAGTTGGTCTTGAACTCGGTGCGATCGAGTTCGGCGAGCAGCGAATGGATTTCCGCCATCTCGAGCACTCGCCCGACTCGAACCGAGCCGTGACAGGCGAGTTGCTTGAGCCAATTCTCGAACGCGGCCTCGCCGCCGCCGCGAAAGCCGCCGTCGCCCATGCTCTCGATCATATCGGTGAGCAGTTTCGCGCCGCCTTCGGGCCCGAACACCGCCGGCGCACCCTTGAGCAGCAGCGTAGTGGGCCCGAACGGCTCGACCTCGAAGCCCATCGCGCGAAGCTCGCTTAACGCGCCATGCACCTGCGACGCGCGCGCGGGACTGAGCTCGACCGACACCGGCGCGAGCATCGCCTGCGTGCGAATCCCGCCGTCGCGGAGTTCGCGGCGCAGCTTCTCGAAGGTAACGCGCTCGTGCGCCGCGTGCTGATCGATCAGGAGCAACCCCTCCTCGGTCTCGAGCGCGATGTACCCCGCGAAGATTTGTCCGATCACCCGCAGTCTCGAATACATCGGGATTGGCGCCGGGGGATGCGCCGTCGCCGCCGTGGTGCCGCCGCGCGCGTCGCGATCGTAGGCGAGGCTGAGCGGGCGCTGAATCGCTTTCTCAGTGAGCGCATCGGGCACCAGCCGCAGGGGCGCGTCGCCGCGCCGATCCGCAACCGAATCGCCGGCGCGAGCATCCTCGCCCGTCGACGCCGTCGCGACGGGTCCCGGCGCGGCGTCATCGCTGGATGATGCCGACGTGTCGGTGCCCGCCGCCGACGCGTCAACTAAAGTTGCGGCGGGCAGATTTTCCGTCTGATCGGCCAACCGGTCGCGGATCGCGCGATAAACGACCTCGAAAACCGCGCCGCCATTGCGAAATCGCACCTCGGTCTTCATCGGATGCACGTTCACGTCAACATCTTCGTGGCGCATTTCGACGAACAGCAACGCCGCCGGATGGCGACCGCGCGGGATCAGCGTCTGGTAGGCTTGCTCGATTGCGCGAATCAACATTCGATCGCGCACCGAGCGGCCGTTGACGAAGGTGAAGATCATCCTGCCGGTGGCGAACGACTCCTGGCTGGTTGCGGCAAGTCCTTGCGCGCGAATCCCGGGGCGATCGAGGTCGAACGCAAGCATCCGGGACGCGATTTTGGGACCGAACACCTGCCGAAATCGCTCGAGCGCCGAGTTGGCGCGCGGCAAATCGAAGATCGTGCGGCCGTCGGCGGCCAGGCGAAACGCGATGTGATGGTTGGCAAGCGCGATGCGCTGAAAGGCGTCGGCGATGGCGCCCTGCTCGGTCGCAAGCCGCTTCAAGAACTTGAGCCGCGCCGGAGTGTTGAAGAAGAGCTGGCGGACTTCGATTCGGGTTCCCGCCGCCATCGCGCACGTCCGGGTATCCTCGATGTTGCCGGCCTCGGCTGCGACCTCGACGCCGTGTTCGTCGGCGGCGCGGCGCGTTTGCATCCGAAGATGCGACACGCTGGCGATCGAGGCGAGCGCCTCGCCGCGAAACCCGAGCGTGCGAATCGCGCTCAAGTCGGCGGCGCTTCGAATCTTTGAAGTTGCATGACGCCGGAGCGAAAGGATCGCGTCGGCGCGCGTCATGCCGGAGCCGTCGTCGGCGACCGCGATCAGCGCCGAGCCGCCGCCCAGAATTTCGACGCTTACCGAGCGAGCGCCCGCGTCGAGCGAGTTCTCGATCAGTTCCTTGACCGCCGAGGCCGGCCGCTCGACAACTTCGCCCGCCGCAATCTGGCTGGCGACTTGCTCGGGCAGTATGTGGACTATGTGCTCGGCCATCGGGGTCCGCGGCGCCGGAGCCGGCTCAAAGAAAAATCCGGCGCAACCTAACTAGACATTGTAGCTTTCGGACCGGATACTCAAGCAACTCGCCAATCCGGCGTCAAAAACCGGGGAATGGCTATTGCACGGGTTGAAGATCGCGGCGGGTTTTGAAAAGCTCTCGGCCCGGCGAACTCGCTGGAGCGCTCAATTGATGGGAAAAATTACGGCGATAATGCTCGGTGCGGCAATCATTGTGGGCGCATCCGCGCCACGTGCGAATCCGGCGCCAATCAAGATCGGGGTCGGCGTGATTGGACCGATCTCGCCTCAGACCGAGGCCGATATCGACAGCGTCGTCGGCGCGCTGCCGAACGTGAAGGTGGTGCCGATTCAGCCGCCGGGCGGGATCGATGCATGCGTCAAGCGATTCGTCGCAGGCGAGACTGACGATCGGCTCGACGCGGTGATGATAGTGAGCCTGCCGCCGGAGTCGTTTCAAACGCAGCGCGACTCGAACGAGGCGCGGTTCACCGGCGCTTACGAAATCTGGACGCTCAATCTTTCCACACTGGCCGAAGACCGCCATCGCTTCACCTTCACCGACAGCGAGCCGGTGATCGGCGGCGCCGCCGCTATTTTGTCGATGCCGGCGCAATTGTTCGTCGAGCGCGCCACCGGCAAGAAACTCATTTCGAGCGATCAATGGCAGGCGTACGAGGCGGTGCAGACGCGCGTCGAGTCGAAGCTGGTCGCGGCGACCAAGCTCTATCTGCAGACCGCGTCGATCCGCGACACCGGCCCGCTCGATCCGCTCGAAACGGCGAAAAACCTGCTCGATCGCGGCTACGGCGAGGACGCGATGGCGGTTTTCAAAACGGCGGGAGTCAACAACCCGGAAGTTCAGCGGATGATCGCGAATGCGCAGGGTCAGTTGCGGCGCAGCGCGGCCAATGCGCTGCTGGGACGCACGCTCGGAGCGATGGCGGGCGGGAACGCCGGCGCGGCACGCGTCATGCTGGCCGACTACGAGAAGGCGCCGTCGGCCGAGAGAGCGCGCGCGGATTCGATTCGACAGGTGCTTGCAGGCGTGCCCGATCGTCACGCCGAATCGATTTACGACGGCGTCATCAGGAGCGACGTGCCCGCGCTCGATCACGCGGCGTTCGTCGCGATGATCAAGCAGCTGTTCAGCGAGCAGACCGGCTCGGCCCCCAACGAAGTGATCGTCAGCGCGAAGGACCTGACCGTCGAGGACAAGGATGCGCCGCAGGGGCTCAAGGTTCAGCTCGACAGCTACGCGGGCGCACTGGGGCGCAGCGCGTGGCTGATGAGCCTCAAGTGCGGATGCGACGCGGGCGCGGTGCTGACCGGAGAAGCGGTCGGCGGGGCGATCCTCAAGGCGAGCTATTCACCCTCTTTCACGCGGCCGCACGTCGGGCTACCCTAGCAGGATTATCCAGGTTCGAACGGAAGACTCATGAGACATTGCGCATACTGCAAGAAGCAGCCGTCAGTCGGCAACAACGTCAGCCACGCCAACAACAAGACCAAACGGCGCTGGAATCCCAACCTGCAGGAAGTACGCGCCGAGATTAACGGCAACGTGCGCCGAATCCTGGTCTGCACGCGATGTATCCGCGGCGGTAAGGTCAAGAAAAGCGCCTAGCGGCAGCGGCTACAATTCATCCGGCGCAAGACACATTGCCATGGAGTTGTTGTGATGAACATTTCCAATCGCAAGGCGGGCCGCAAGCTTCATTTCGCGCCGTTGGCTCTGTCGGTCGCAGTCGCCGCGGGCCTGGCCGCCGGGGTGCGGATTGCGGGCGCGGCGAACGTTAGCGGTTTGATGTCGTACCCCAACGGCAAACCGGCAGAGCATCGCTGGCTGCATTACGAGAACCGCGTCACCAGCGATATCTATATCGCGCCGACCACGCCCGACGGCTCATTCACGGCGGATCTGCCGCCGGGACTTTACGATCTTCGCGCCGAGCGAGGAGTCATTCTGGCCAGCAAGATTCGCGTCGATTCCCAGGACGTCTACATCGGCCACGTCGTCGAGCCGGCGCCGCTGGACGTGCGCCGCCCGTTCGAAAGTGAAGGCGTGGCGGAGTCAATCGTCGAAAGTGCTGCGCCGGCGACTGCGAACCTGGGCGGACGTCCGCTCGGCGCAATGATGTATGGGCACGAAGTGATGGCTCCGCTCGGAGCGCCGGGGACACCCGCGCCCCGATCGACCCCGCTTGGCGAGGCTACGCCCGTGGCGGCCGCGTCGCCCTCGACGATCCCGCCGCCATCAGGCAAATACTGAAGCCGGTTCGCATCGGCGCGGCCGATTCGTTTTTTTTCAAGCCGCTAATCCGGGTCAATCGCCTTAAGCGCGCGCGGCGCGCGTGATATACGGTTGTGCATCCGACCCTCGTGAATTTTCGGTTGCTTCAAAAGCTCGCGGCCGCGGCCTGTGCAATTGCCGGGATTTACCTGCTCTCGATCCTCGTGACGGGCGGCTACGCGGTAAATTTCGCGGGGCTGCGGTTCGACGCCGACAAGCTATGGCCCGCGATCGTCGCGACGCTCGGATTCGCGCTGCTGCGAACGATCTTTCGCCGCGGCTCGATCCGGGGCGCGCTGAGATCAAGTCCGAGATTCATAATATTCTCGCTTGCGCTGATCGTATTTCTCGCCAATGGCCGCACGATTTCCGGCGGCGATTCGGTGCCCGCGAAAAATCTGCCGCTGAGCATCCTCGAGCACGGCAACTTCTACCTCGATCAGCTGAAGACCCCCGGCGCGAAAAAGATTCCCTACTATCTGCGTGAGAGCGGTGGTCATTACGTGTCCGACTATCCGGTCGGCGCCGCGCTGATCGCATTGCCGTTCTATGTGCCGTCGGTCCTGTGCGGCGTCAGCCCGAGCAGCCGGATTTTCTCCGAGCTCGAAAAAGTTTCGGCGGCTACGATCGTGGCGCTCTCCGCGCTGCTGCTCTACATGGCCGCCGCGCGCGTGACCGCCAACTGGATGGCGATGCTGCTGACGCTCATCTACTCATTCGGCACCATCAGTCTCAGCGTAAGCAGCCAGGCGCTGTGGCAGCACGGTCCCGCCCAGCTCGCACTCGCGGCCGCGATCTATTGCCTGGTACGGGCCCGCGACGATCCACGCTTTGCGGGATACGCGGGACTGCCGCTCGCATTCGAGGTGATCACCCGGCCCGTCGATGCGCTCATCGCGGCGCCGCTCGGCCTGTATGTGCTCATCAGCTATCGCCGCGAGATTTGGACCTTCATCGCCGCCGCGATCGCCCCGCTGCTTTTTCAACTGTGGTACAACGCCGCCTATTTCGGCACGCCGCTTCGAATCCAATTTTTCACGGAGCCGCAAACGGTGGGCGGACAAACCGTTGCGCCGAGCGGGTTGTGGGCCACTCCGTTTGCCAGTGGATTGGCGCTGGAGGTGCTTAGTCCCGGCCGCGGACTGCTCTTCTACTCGCCGATTTTTATTTTGTCACTCGCCGGATTGGCGCTTGCGTGGCGGCGCAACGGCGACGCGCTGCTGCGCTACCTGGGCGTCGGCGCGATCTTGAGCATCTTGATCGTCGCGAAATGGCATAAGACATCCGGCGGCGAGTCTTTCGGTCCGCGGCTGCTTGCGGATCTCACGCCGATAATGGCGTTCGCCCTGTTTCCGCTCGCCGATTCCATCCGCAAGCGCCGCGCGCTTGCCGCAGCGTTCGCGGTGCTCGGCGCATGGTCGATAATCGCCAATGGGTCCGGCGCGTTCATCAGCTATCGCGGATGGAACACCTGGGCGCTCAACGACCCTGACACGCGACTGTGGTTGTGGAGCGACAATCCGGTGGTCGATCCGATGCGCTCGGCTTTCGACTCGATCAGGATCGCGCTGGGTCACCGCGCGACGAGCCGCAACTCTCCGGACCTGCTCGACGCCCGCGTCATCGTGCTCAAGCCGCCTCCGGCTAATGCAGCGCCGGGTTCGCGCGTCCGCGTTTCTATCCGCGCAACCAACACCGGCAACGCCGTATGGCTCACTGGGCGTTCACTCGATGAACGCGGTGTGGTCGGGCTAGGATGGGAATGGAAGCGCGATGGGACAGTGGTCGCAGACAGTGAAGCCCGCCGCGAGCTTCACTTGAACGTCTTTCCGGGCGACTCGATGAATCTCGAGGCATCGACATTCGCCCCCGATGCGCCCGGCCGCTATGAGCTCGAAATTTCGCTCGCCGCCGAAATCAGGGGCCAGGTCTCACGCCCGATCGGCCCGCCCTTGACCGTCCCGGTAACGGTCGGCGCATCCGCAGCACCGTCCGGCAGCGCGCCGTAAATCCCAGGTCAGATCGAATTTCGCGTCCGAGGAACGATCGTTCAATCGGGGAGACCGGATTCCCGTTTCCCAGGCGAACTGCCGATTTGATAGAGGGAAAAGCCCTGATGGATGCGGGTTTGGATGCGCGCGGGCTCAAGCCCCGGGTTTGCAAACCGCGTGGCCTTGATGCCAGTCTGAAGCGGTTTTCGAAATGGAAATTTCGGTTTACACCGCTGCGGCGGACGCAACCACGGAGTCGGCCCGTGCGGTCGCCGAGGCCGCGCGACCAATGGGGGGAGAGACGTCATGGCTCGTGGGTTGAAGTCGCAGGAAAAGCGCAACGCCAAGCCCAAGGCGCCGAAGTCGGGGAATGTGCTGCTCTACGAGGTGAGGGATGAAATCGCCTTCATCACGTTGAATCGACCGGAAAAGATGAATGCGCTCAACGGCGCGCTCAGCGACGCCTTGTGCGCCACCTGGACCCGGTTCGAGGCCGACCCTGCCGCCAGGGTCGCCATCCTCACCGGCGCCGGCAAGCACTTCTGCGCCGGCGCGGACGTCAGCCCCGGTGCGATCGATCGCGAAGTGCCATTCCAGGTCCATCAGGGCTATCCACAAAACGGCATCACCGTGTTCAAGCCGATCGTCGGCGCGGTCAAGGGCTACACGCTCGGCGCCGGCTATGCGCTCGCGGTTCGCGGCTGCGACATCACGATTGCCGGCGAGAGCATGCTGATGGGCTTTCCGGAAGCGCGGATTGGCACGCCGCTGCCACCGATGGAGTATCTACCGTACATGCCGTTCAAGATCAGCCTCGAATTCATGCTGCTGGCGTGGAACGGCGGGCAGATCATGGACGCGCAGCGCGCCTGTGAGGTCGGGCTGGTCAACAAGGTCGTTGCCGATGAGCACCTGATGGCCGAGGCGGTCCGCTGGGCGGAGCTGCTCAAGAAGATTCCGCCGCTCTACATCAAGTCGGTCAAGTACGGGCACTACAAGACGACGGACAACAAAGTCCGTGTCGATGAGCGAGAATATATCCTGTTCACCCATCCACAGGAGATAAGCCGGGACCGTCAGGAAGGGCTGCAGTCGTTCTTGCAGCGCCGGGAGCCGAAATTCACCGGCCGCTGAGGTCCTGGCCAGGTTCGCCGGATTCAGGCGGCTGTGAGCCGGCGATCTGAAATCGCCGACGCGCCCATGTCGGTTACGCCGAGCCAGAAGCGCCGAAGCGTTATCCGATGACTCAGCGTGAACGACTCGAGCGCCGCCAGTTGCGCGGCGGAGAGCGTCTCCTGGGCAATAACGATTTCGTCGAACGGGGTTCGCGCCATGATCGCGCCCAGGTTATCGAGCGACCCCAGCACCGGATAGCCGTGGAATAGCTTGCCGTGCTTGAAGCTGTCGTCGTCCAACAGACCCAGCAATTCCGCACGCGCTCCGATCGTCGAGTGCAGGTGTTGAACCGCCGCCGCGCCGCGCGCATCTGCGCCGACGATCACCAGGCGCGTTGCCGAATACGCAAGGAGCCGCCCGATCCGCTGGAAAACATGGAATGACCAGCGCGTTGCGCCCAGGAAATTGAACAGCAAAATTACGAAGACCACCACCGTCGCGCGCGAGATGGTTATCGGCAGTATCGCCGACGCCAGCTTCACCGCGACTCCCGCGATCATCGCCGCCACTACAAAGCGCACACCTTCCGCCAGTCCCGTGTAGCGCCATATCCCGCGATAGACGCCTGCCACCAGGAACGCACCGCAGCCGATCATCACAACCCACGGCAGGCCGATCAGCATTTGGTCCACCTGCGCGACGCTGAGATCGAAGTCGAATCGCAGCATCATCGCGCCAAAATACGCCGCCGCGACCAGCGCCACATCCAGAATCAACTCGACGAATCGACGCTTGTACCCGAAGCTCAGGATAACGCGCGCGATCCAGGGCAGGTCTTCGATTTGACCCGGAGCCTCCGCGTCGAATGATCGATCCATCAGGAACAATGCCACCAGCGCAAAGAACAGCGCCATGAACGGCAGCAGCAGCACCGCGTCGTAACCCGGAACCACGGTCAGCGCGATCGCGCAACCGCCCGCTATCGCCTGCAGGCCGATCAACGTCGCTGCCGCGCTGCGGCTCGACATGCCAAGCCGCGTCAGCCGATGATGCGAATGGTCGAGGCCGCGTTTCGATATCGGATTTCCCGTCGCCAGCCTCGTCACCGTAACCGTCACGGTGTCGAGCAGCGGAACCATCAGCGCCAGCAATGGCATCGCCACGCGCGCCGGCAGAGAACCCTCGCCATAGCGGCTGGCTTGAATCGACAGCACTCCCAGCACGAGCCCGACCGCCAGCGCGCCTTCGTCACCCATAAAAATCGACGCGGGCGGAAAGTTGAAAACCATGAATCCCGCCAGCGCACCGGCCAGCGCCAGCGCCACCACCATCGTTCCCGCGTGCTGATGCAATCCCGCGACGGTCGCGATACTCAACGCCGCGACAATTCCGACTCCCGCCGCAAGCCCGTCGATCCCGTCGATTAAGTTGAACGCGTTGGTCGCCGTGATCAGCCAGAAAATCGTGAGCGCGATGTTGAGCGGCTGGTAGGGAAGCAGGTCGATCCGGGGCCCCCACCACGCGAGGATACAGATCGCAGCCAGTTCCAATGCCAGCTTATGCCGCGGCCGCAGATCAACGATGTCGTCGAGCAATCCAACCAGGCTCATCGCGACCGCAAACCCCGCGAGCCAGGGAAGACTATGGTAGGGCAATCCTGACAGGACGCCGACCAATCCGATCGCGGCTATTAAGCCTGCGATCACGGCCAAGCCTCCCAGCAACGCCGTCGGCTTGGCGTGGGGGCGGTCGCTCGAAGGTTGTGCAACGATTCCGAAGCGAACGCCAACCGCTTTTGCCACCGGCATCATCGCCGCCGCGACGATAAACGCACACATCGGCGTCAGCGCTATTTCAAACCCGGTGGTCAATCTCAGCTCCACCTGCCTTTCTTTGCTCTCTGCCTGTCATCAAATCCGTCCGCCAATGGTCAAAATTCACAAATGGAACAACCGCATCTCGCTCAACCAAAACACTCAGCGCAAGGATGCCAATCGCTGACAATCATGGCGAGCCTGAGAAGCTCGGTCAGGCGAACATGGCAGAAGATCGGTGCCTATGTCAAGATGCGCTACGTTACCTTATTGCCCGCGTAGACCAGTCCAGTGGCGAGTATGCGCCCCTGTCATTCGGGGCGAAAGCTGCCCGCTTGAGCCGAAGCCCTCAGCGAAGCCGAAGGGAAAGAATCTCGACGGACGGACGCCGCAGCGACCGACGCCAGTTACGCAAAAATGTCCCTTGGAGAACAAATTCTTGTCGCGGGTTCCCCGAAATTGGGGACAATCAGGGCGCTGACCGAAGAGCGCCGGTCATTTGTTTGCGACTTTATGCAGGTACTTCTCAGGCTTCGCGATGAACGAGTCGCGCTCCGAATTGTCACAGAAGTAGTAACGCTTGCCCGCGTACTCGGCGGAGGGCGTGTCCTTCTTCACATAAAGCTTCATCCCGCAGTAGGCGCACTTGGTGCTCATGCCGAGGTCTGTCGCCGGCGGCGAAGCAAGCACCCTGGCTATCGCGGGCGAATCGCCGCACCAGGACGGCGTCGAGAGTGGCGCGATCGAGAGAATCGCCAGCGCGAACAGGATCGCGAGGATTGTCGGTAAATTTGAAAGTTTCATTTGCCACCTCATCCCATTGGACCCTGGTACACCTCGGCGAAGCGGATGCCGAGCTCCATGGGGATCGCCAGGTTGGCATCGCGATTGGTCTTCAGGCAGATGACCGCCGGTCCATCCGATCCCTTAGCGCCGTTTAGCGCCGCTTCGAGGTCTTCCATGCGTTCGACGTAAAACGCTTTGCAGCCCAAGCCCTCGCCGACCCGGTCCCATCGCACTGTCCCCATCTCGGTGCCGAATGTCTTTCCGAAGAGCATCCGTTCATTCGGCTCCTCCATCGTCCACGAACCTTCGGCGAACACCACGGTCCTGACCTTCAGGCCTTCGCGCGCCGCCGATTGCATCTCCATGAAGTTGAACCCCGCCGCTCCGTCGCCGCTGACGCACACCACCTCGCGCGCCGGGTTGCCAAGTTTCGCTCCAATGGCGGAAGGGATTCCCGTGCCGAGCATGCCTAGTTCGAGAATGTTCAGATACGACCGCGGCTTGGTCGATGGCAGAAACCAGGTTGCCCACAACGAAGTGTTGCCGCCGTCGGCGACATAGATGGCGTCGGGGCCGAAGACCTTGCCGATTGCTTGCATCGCGAGCGCCGGATGAATCCCGGGTCCCTTCCAGGCCGCGACCGGTGCGAACCGCTCATCGAACCATTTGGTGGCAACCTCCCGGTAGCGCCGCGTATCCTCCCCGCCCCTGGGCCGGGCTCGCTCCCCCTTGAGCATCGGCAGCAAGCCCTCGAGCGCGCTTTTCGCGTCGGAAACGATCCCGAGCGCCAGCGGCCGCGTGACGCCCATGTTGCGCTGATCGATATCCACCTGGATGAGCTTCTGACCCGCGGGATCGCCCCAGTACTTGTCGTAAGGAACGTCGAGGTTACCCATCCTCGAGCCCACGGCCAGGATGACGTCGGACTCGCGGCGCGCGAGGTCCGCGCCAGGGCCGTAGCCGTTGAGGAAATTCGGATGATCGATCGGCACCGACGACCGCCCGGCTATCGTCCCGATGACCGGACACTTGAGCAGCTCGACGATCGCCAGGAGCGCTTCGTTCGCTCCGGCGCGATCTACGCCGCCGCCCGAGATCACCAGCGGCCGTTTGGCGCCGGCGAGCATCCCGGCCGCCTCCTCGAGCTGCGCCTGCGAGGCCCGCGGACCCGCTGCCCGGTACTGATTCGGCGTCTGCAGCCGGACCTTTGCATCGTCGCCCGTCGCGTACATCACGGGCGCCGGTATCTCGATATGAACCGGCCCGGGCCTCCCGATCCACATCTCGCGAAACGCAATCCTCATCACTTCGGGGATACGATCCCAGGACAGAATCGGGCCTCCCCATTTGACCACGGGCTTGAAGACTTCGAGCTGATCCTGACCCTGGAAGGTCGCCGGTGACGACGGATAAACGATCCCCAGGCGATGCTGCGCGGTGATAACGACGACCGGCACGCCCTCGTGCCGCGCCGTGATCACGCCGGGGAGCAGATTCGCGGATCCGGGACCGGGGTTGCCAAGCACTGCCGCCACCTGGCCGGTCGTCTTGTACAGCCCTTCGGCCATGTGGACGGCGGCAGCCTCGTGGCGAATGGGGACGAGTCGCACTCCGTACTGCTCCAACTTGGAGAGCAGCGGATCGACCTCCGGACACGGGAGTCCGAACACGAACTTGATACCCTCGCCGACCAGGCATCGCAGAAGCAGCTCTGCTCCAGTAATTTCGCTCATAAAATTCTCCCGTGGGGCCGCCGGTTAGTTGGTATTGAAGCAATGAAGCAATCGAAACAAGAAAACGCCTGGGGCGGCGGCAACCCCTATCCTCATCAATAATGCGGACATTACGATCGAATCCGAATCCGAGGCAAGCCGCGCCTGCGCATTCGAATCCAGACCCCCGCCTTCCCCGGCCCAATCCGCGCGGATACGATCGACTCATGCCCGAGCTCGACGTAATCCTCGCGCCCGCGCTGGCTCCCGACGATCTCGTCGGCCTCGAGCTCCACTTCCTCGACCCGATCGCCACGCGCCAAACACCGCCGATCCTGCTCATCTACGCGTCGCCGGGCCGCTGCATCTCGATCGGCCGCTATCATTCATTTGGCGCAGCGTCCGAGCGCGACGGAATCAACGTGATACGGCGTCTGACCGGTGGCCGCGTCGTCGGCGCGGGCCAGGGATGGCTCGGGCTTGCGCTGATTGCTCCGACGCGCACCGCGCTGCTGATGGAAGACGCTGCGCCGGTGGAAAAAGCGAAAAAACTGAAGCCCGAGCAGATCATGAATCGCTACGCTCGCGGCATCCTGACCGGGATGCGCGCGCTCGGAATCGATTGTTTCTACCCCGGCCGCGACGCGATAACCTTCGAGCAGCGCGAGATTGCCATGTGCACTTTCGAGACTGACGCCGCGGGCGCGATGCTTTTCGAGGCGGCGATCGCGCACAATCGCGGAATGGAAGAACTCGTCCACGATTTGGAGCGCATCGACCCCGACGGCGCGCTTTCGTGCCGCATGTATGACGCCGCGTCCGCCACCAAGGTGGTCCGCGAGCTTGCTCGCGACATATCTTTCGACGAGCTCGCCGGCGCGATCGCGTCCGGCTACGGCAGTTCGCTCGGCAAGCCTCGACGCCGCGAGTTGACTGCGATCGAATCCACCCAGGCCCAGCACCGCGCGCGCGCGCTTGCCACCTCAGACTGGATTCACTTGCCCGCCACGGGACCATCGCCGACGCTTCGCAATCGAATCGCATCGCAACTCGGAGCGATCGAGGCTGCAGTCGTGCTCAGAGCCGACGGCACCATCGAGGCCGCGCGCCTCAGCGGGGATTTCATCGCCAATTCACCGGCGATAGCCGCGCTCGAAAGCGAACTTCGCGGCCATCCGCTGGACCTGGCGTCGGTCTCACATGCGGTCGCGAAGACCTTCGGCGACAACGATAACAACAAAAGCAATTTCTTTCTTGGCGCGGGCGAATTGTCCAATCTGGTGCGGCTTATCGCGGGCGTAAATTGAAAAGCAGGGGTGACCCCTGGCAGGGGCTGACCCCTGCACCCGGTATTAAGGCCGCCCGCCGTTGGCGGGCGCGGCCCCTGCCAACGGCTTAATACGGCGCTGCCGTCGCCACGGCCAGGAGTGACCCCTGCACCCAATGTTAAAACCAACCGGCACCGCCGTCATCGAGAAATCGATGCGGGAACTTGGCGACGCGCGCAAAACCGTGCAACGCCGTGCGATCGATGAACTCGTGGCGATCGCCGTCGCAGGCAACCCAATCGTCACTGAAAAACTTCGCGACTCAATCGCCAGCACCGATCACCGCGTGCGATGGGCTGCGGCTTACGCGCTGGGCCAAATCGGCGCGGGCGAATTTGCGATGGATTGCGCGGACGCGCTGTGCGAGGCGATGTCCGACGACGACGGCGATATCAGATGGGCGGCAACCGGCCTGATGGTCCGCCTCGGGCGCGAAAATCTTGCGCCGATTAGCGCGCGCCTGCTCAAACTCGCTGCCGATCCCGCCAGCCGCCACAACGCGCGCAAGATGGCGCTCTACTGCCTCCGCGACCTCGGTATCACCGGCCCCGAGCTGCTCGCCGTCGTCGAGCGCGCCGTGCACGACTCGGATGTTCACGTGCGGCTGGCCGGGTTGGCAGTGCTGTCGCAGCTGCGCGACGCGCCGGAAGCGGCGGCGAAAATCATGCTCGGATGCCTCAAATCCGATCCCGACGCGGGCGTGCGCCGCGCCGCAGCCTCGGCGCTCGGCAATCTTCAAAGCGCAACCGCGGACGCGACCGCTGCGCTCGCGGCCGCGGCGGCCGACCGCTCCGATGAGTCGCTGGCGCGAGCCGCGCGCGGCGCGCTCGATCGTCTGGAGAAAAACCGGACGGAGAAAAGCCGGCCGGAGAAAAACCGGATGGAGAAACCCTGATGGCAACGAAAGCGAAACCCATCGCGGCAAGCGATCCGGCCACCCGGCTTGGCGATCCGCACGTGCGGGAGTTTGTCGCCGGTGCCCGCGTCGCCCATCTGGCAACCGCCGACGGCGGCGGCGCTCCGCACAACGTCCCGCTCTGCTACTGGTTCGACGGCGAGCGCATCTACTTCGCAATCGACGAGAAACCCAAGCGTCAAACCGGTTTGGCGCTCAAGCGGATGCGCAATATCGCGGAAAATCCGCGCGTCGCTATCGTGATCGATCACTATGAAGAGGATTGGTCGCAGCTCGCGTACGTGCTGATTCGCGGACACGCCCGCGTGGTCGAAGACCCCGAGGAATATATCGGCGCGATACGCCATCTGCGCGACAAATATCTGCAATACCGCGCGATGAGCTTGACGCCGGAGAAAAATCCAATCGTGAAGGTCGAGCCGGTCAGCGTGCACGCATGGGGCGCGCGCTTCCAACCCAAGCCGAGCATCGCTTAATGGAATGCGGAACCCACCGTGGGTTCCGCACCTCCTTGGGCAGGGGTGACCCCTGCACCTTAGCGAGGAAGAGAAGATTCGGGCTTCGCCCTGTTAGAAGGGATTGGGGGGAGACAGATCGCTCTTTTTTTGTGTCATTCTAGAGCGAAAGTTGTTGTAGCGAAGAATCCCGGATCCTTCCTAGCTGCGCTCCTGACCGCGGCCACTTCCAAGGCCAAGCCGGGCGTGGCAAGCATAGTTCGAGCATGATTCGCGCCGTCATATTCGATCTCGACGGGACCCTCGTCGACACCGAGCCGATCCATTTCGCCGCCTTCAACGAGGTTTTGCGGCCCGAAGGAATCGAAATCCCACGCGGCGAATACTTCTCGCGGCTGATTGGACTTAACGATCACGATTGTTTCGCCATGGTGCTGCGCGAGAATCGGATGGACGCAGGCGAGGAACATATCGCGGGCCTGATGGCGCGCAAGACCACGGTCTATCAAGCGACGATTGCGAATCGCGAGGTTCTCTACCCGGGCGCCGCGAAGTTCGCGCGCGAATGCGCGAATCGGTTTCCACTGATGATCGCGACCGGTACGCTGCGCGCCGAGGCCGAAGCGATTGTGCGCCGCGCCGGACTCCGCGAGTTGTTTCTCGACATTATCGCGGCGGAGGACGTCGCGCGCGGCAAGCCCGAGCCTGACGGTTTCATCGCGGCGCTTGGGCGGCTTGGATCTATCCTTCGGCCGCGCGATCAGATCCGGTCCGACGAATGCGTCGCGGTCGAGGACACGCGGGCCGGAATCGAGGCGGCGCATCGCGCGGGCATGAAAGTGCTAGCGCTATGCCATAGCGCGGCGGCGGCCGATCTCGCGGCGGCCGACGTCGTGCGCGATTCGATTTCCGGGCTGGACCTCGACGAGATTTTGCGCGCTCTTTCGATCAGCGGGTCGAAAAAAAGCATAGGAGCACGATGATGGCGGCAAAGCTGTACCAATTTATCGGCAGCCCGTTCTGCGCCAAGGTGCGCAAGCTGCTCGCGTTCAAGGGCGTCGAGTTCGAAGTCGTCGAGGTTGATTACCTGGAGCGCAAGGAATTGCTGATCGCGTCGGGGCAGATAATGGTGCCGGCGGTCACGCTCGAGGGCGGCGAGACGATCGTCGATTCCGCGGCAATCGCGCTGCGACTCGAGGAGCTTTATCCCGAGCCGACGATTTTCCCCCCTGGATGGCGCGGGATGCATCTCGTCCTCGCCGATTACATCGACAACCAACTCGAGGATGCGCTGTATCGCGTCGCGCTGGCCGACGAACTCGCGATTCACGTTCGCGAGGGTGCGGATCGCGCCGCGTTATGGCGCCTGATTCGCGAGCGCAAGTACGGCACGGGTTTTGTCGATCGAACTATCTCGGAGCATTCGGCCAACTGGGAACGCGCGCGCGCCGCCCTGGCGCCGTTCGAGGAGCAACTCGCGAGCATGCCGTTTCTGACCGGCAGGATCGGGCTGGCGGATTTCGCGCTCTATGGCCAGTTGTTCTACCTGGCGTTCACGGGCGATCTCAAAATCCCCGCCGACATGAAAAATCTGCGCGCGTTCTTCGGACGAGTCGATCGGATCAGCTCAGCGCTCGAAGAGCAGGGCTGAGCAGGGGTGACCCCTGCACCCAAGGTTAAGGCCGCGCTCCGTTGTCGCGCGCGGCCACGGCCACACGGCGACGGCAGCGCAGTATTAAGAGACCGCGAACCTGCAGGCTCTTCTATCGCGTAGTCGCGAAAAGATGCGCTGCGCAGATTTTCGCGTCTTCTCACTGCGGGTGCAGGGGCTGCAGCCCCTGCCGCCCACCGCGCAGGTGATTCTTCCTTCATGCCGCCGCGAACGGGGGGCGGCCTTAATACTGGGTGCAGGGCTCAGCCCTGCCTAGGCGAGTTCGGCGATCGCGGTGGTCAAGAAATGGCTGAAGAGCGCGCCGGTCGAGTCGAGTGCAACATCATATAGCGACGCGGTGCGACCAGGCACGAACGCCTGATGGCCCTCGTCGGTCAGCGCATACACTACACAAAGCAACAACGCCAGGTACGGCCGCCGCGCCATCGGACCGCGGATCAGCAGCCAGAAGAGGATTCCGTACTCCGTGAAATGCGCGGCCTTGCGAATCAGATTGTGGCATACGTCAACCGACGCGGCGCTGATTCCGGGCAGCAACCATCGCAGCATCGGGTCGATAATCCGGCTGGTGTTGACGGCGGTAAACGCCGAAGTCGAGAGAATAAAGATCAAGACGCCCCACAAAACTACCGGGACCCATGCGCCGAGCGGAGCGGGCTCCGACGCGCCATGCGATAAAGATTTCGCTGCCGGCATTTAGTTGGCCGTCGTTTTCATGAGCGATGCGCGCCGGGAGTTGCGCAGTCGGAAGTCATGCGGAGATTTCGGGCGAGCGGCTTTTTCATGAAGATGCGGAACGTGCCACACTTATCAGTCATCGCCTTGCGTTACCAGTGGGGCCACGCGCCGCGTAATCTCATAAGGAAGGCCGCGAGATGGACAATCTACTGACCGTACAACGAGCCCAACCGGCACCGCCGTGCACAGTGGTAATATTCGGCGCGTCGGGCGATCTGGCCAAGCGCAAGCTGATCCCGGCGCTGTACAATCTGGTCGCGTGCGGCCAGGGCATGATGCCCGCGAAAAGCGCGGTGCTGGGATTTGCGCGGCGCGAAATGTCGCTCGACCAGTTCCGCCAAAGTGCGCACGATTGGACCACCCGGTTCTCGCGCCTGAAAGTCGACGAAGCCTGCTGGGCGACGTTCGCAGACGGCCTCGACTATTTATCCGGGCTCGACCGTGCCGACGGCTTCGCAAAACTTAAAGCGAAACTTGAAGCTATCGAAAAAGCCCGCGGTATTCCGCCCAATCGTGTTTACTACCTGGCGACCCCTCCCGAAGCGATTGGCGAGTCGGTTGAGCGGCTTGCGCAGGCCGGCCTAATCAATGCGCCCGATGCACCGAACTTCTCCAGCGTCGTCGTCGAAAAACCAATCGGCCACGACCTGCCGAGCGCGCTCGAAACCAACCGCGTGCTGGTGAAGCATCTCGACGAGTCGCAGATTTTCCGCATCGATCACTACCTCGGCAAGGAAACCGTGCAGAACCTGCTGGTGCTGCGCTTCTCAAATAATATTTTCGAGCGCCTGTGGGGCAGCCGCAACGTCGATCACGTGCAAATCACCGTGGCGGAGGCGGAAGGTGTGGGTACCCGGGCGGCGTTTTACGATCGCGCCGGCGCGCTGCGCGACATGGTGCAGAACCACATCCTGCAAACGCTGTCGCTGCTCACGATGGAAGCGCCGGTGTCGCTCGACGCGACGGCGATCAGGGACGCGAAGCTCAACGTGCTGCGCACGATCCGTCCGATCACGCCGGAGCATGCGCGCGCGAATACGGTGCGGGCGCGGTACGGCGCGGGCGTCGACGCAGACGGCAAGCAGGTCGCCGGTTACATGGACGAACCGGGAGTCCCCGACAATTCGCGCGCCGAGACGTTCGTCGCGCTGAAGATGTATATCGACAACTGGCGATGGTCGGGGGTGCCATTTTTCATCCGGACCGGCAAGCGGATGAAGCGGCGGGCGAGCTCGATCTACGTCCAGTTCAAGGACGTGCCGCAAATTCTGTTCAATCGCGATTCGGTGATTCCGGCCAACGCGCTGACGATTCGGATTCAGCCCGACGAGGGTTTTTCGTTCGACGTGATGACCAAGCGGCCGGGGCTAGACCTGGTGCTGCAACCGGTGCGGATGAATCTCAGCTACCGGACTGCGTTCGGCGACGGCGCCTCGCCCGACGGATACGAACGACTCCTGCTCGACGTGATGGACGGCGACCATACGCTGTTCCCCAGCGCGCAGTTCGTCGAGAAGTCGTGGGAGTTAGTGCAGGGAATATCGGATTTGTGGAGCGACGGCGCACGCGTGCCGATGGCCGAGTATCCGGCCGGAAGCTGGGGACCCAATGAGGCCGACGAGTTGATCCGCACGGCCGGGCGAGTATGGCATGAACCCTGACCCGGGAATTTTTTCGCGCGGCGGCGGATACCGTTCGCGCGCCGGTGCATCCTGCTTGGCACGGATGGCCGCCCTCGGATAACATCTCTTGCGGCCCGCGGCTGCGGCGGCACAGCGCCACCAAGCAGCCTCGATGAGCCCCAACACCGCTTTGAGCACCCGCGCCTCGAGGCGCGGCAGTTCGGATGATCGCGAGCGCATTAGAGTTCGGCGGCGGGAGCGCCGCTTGACGAAAGCATAACTTCACGAGGACCGGAGAGCTGCTTGGCCAACAACAACAAGGTCGTAATTATCGGCGCGAACGGCACCATGGGCGCGGGCGCGGGATGCGTATTGGCGGGGGGAGGATACAGCGTCACGTTGCTGGCGCGGACCTGCGAAAAAGCCGCGCTGGGATTCGCCGACGCGCAGAGCGACGCGCGCGCGGAAGCGATCGCGGAGCGGCTCTCGGTGGGCGCGTATGACAGCGATCTGGGCCGCACGGTTGGCGAGGCAGCGATCGTGTTCGAGTCGCTGGCCGAAGATCTGCCGCTCAAGCGGCAATTTTTCGAGCTGATCGACAACAGCCGGCGTCCCGACACGATCGTGGCGTCGGGTTCCTCGGGACTGTCGGTTGCGGAAATGGCGCGCGGACGAAGCGATTCGTTCCGCCGCAATTTCCTCGGCGTCCACCTGTTCAATCCGCCGCAGGTGATCGTCGGCACCGAAGTCATTCCAGGACCCGATACCGATCCCGCGGTGGTAAAAGGCGTCGTCGCGATGCTGACGAAACGGCTGGGCCGCAGGGTGATCGTCAGCAAAGATATGCCCGCGTTCGTCGGCAACCGGGTCGGCTTCAAGGTCCTCAACGAAACCGCGCAACTGGCCGCCGAACACGGCGTCGCGTTTATCGACTATTTGATCGGGCCGCATACCGGGCGCGCGATGGCGCCGCTGGCCACCATCGATCTGGTCGGATGGGACGTGCACAAGGCGATCGTCAACAACGTCCATGCCAACTGCGAAGACGAGGCGCACGAGTCCTTCGCGATGCCCGCGTATATGAATGCCGCGCTTCACAAGGGATGCCTCGGTGACAAGACTCCCGAGCGCGGCGGCTTCTATCGCCGCGCGGGCAAGCAGGTCTTCGTGCTCGATCCGAAGACCGGCGGGCACGAGAACTACCAGAAACCCGCGCCGATCGAGTTCGTCGAAAAGATGAAACAGTTGCATCACGTGGGCCGCTACGGCGACGCGTTGAAGGTCCTCGCCGAAGCCGGCGGCGCGGATGCCGACCTATGCCGCCGCGTCGTGCTCGGCTACGTCAGCTACGCGCTGAACCGGGTCGGCGAAGTGGCCGCGAGTTCGGACGACGTGGACACGATCATGTCGTACGGCTTCAACTGGGCGCCGCCCACGGCGATCGTCGATTTGCTCGGCGCGAAGAACACGGTGGCGATGCTGCAAAAGCTCAAGCTGACCGTCCCCGCCGTCGTCGAAAGAGCCGCAGCGAGCGGTGCTAGAATGTTTTCCGGTGGCATACTCGAATACGGCCGGACCTTTGTTGGATAATTGAATTGTTGGATAATGCAATTCGATGATCGACAGGAGCACGCGATGACGAAACCAGCACCGGTGTACGTATTGGGCGGAGCGCAAACCGACTTTGCCCGCAACTGGTCGAAGGAAGGAAAACATTTCGTGGCCGCGATGCGCGAGGCAACTTTGGGCGCGCTCGAAGCCACCCGGATCGAGCCGCGCGAAGTTGAAACTGCCCACGTCGGCAACTTCGCCGCCGAGCTGTACGCCAAGCAAGGCCATATCGGCGCATTTTTCCTCGAGATCGATCCCGCTTTCTCCGGGCTGCCGACCAGCCGTCATGAAGCGGCATGCGCGTCGGGCTCGATCGCATTGATCGCGGCGTCGGCCGACATCGAGGCCGCGCGCTACGACCTGGCGTGTGTGGTCGGCGTCGAGCAAATGAAGACCGTCAATTCGACCGTCGGCGGCGACATCCTGGGCACCGCGGCGTGGTACGAGCGCGAAGCCAAGGGAATCGAATTCCCGTTTCCGAAACTCTTTGGCCGGCTCGGCGACGAATACGACAAGCGCTACGGCCTCAAGGACGAACACCTCGCGCACATTTCGGCGGTGAATTATTCCAACGCCAAGCGCAATCCCAACGCGCAGACCCGCAACTGGTTCATGAGCGAGAGTCACGCGCAGCACGAAAGCAAATTCAACCAGGTCATCGGCGGCCGCATCAAAGTCAGCGATTGCTCGCAGGTCACCGACGGCGCCGTCACGCTTTTCCTCGCCTCGGAAAAATTTGCGGGCGCGTGGGCCAAACGCAACGGCAAGACGCTCGCCGACATTCCGCGCATCCTCGGATGGGGCCATCACACGGCGTCGCTCGAATTCGACACCAAGGTCGCCGAGAGCAGGGACAACACCTACGTGTTGCCGCATACCCGCCAGGCAATTCTCGACGCCTTCAGGCGCGCCGGCATCGCGTCCGTCGCCGAGCTCTCGGGAATCGAGACCCACGACTGCTTCACCACCTCCGAGTACATGGCGATCGATCATTTTGGAATCACCAAGCCGGGCGAATCGTGGAAGGCGATCGAGGAAGGCGTGATCGAGCTCGGCGGCAAGCTGCCGATCAATCCCAGCGGCGGGCTCATCGGCGCGGGCCATCCGGTCGGCGCCACCGGCGTGCGCCAGATGCTCGATTGCTACCGGCAGATAACCGATAGCGCCGGCGACTACCAGGTCGAGGGTGCGAAGAAATTTGCGATGCTGAACCTCGGCGGCAGCGCCACCACCAGCTGCGCGTTCATCGTCGGCAAGTAAAGCGCCCGTGTCATCCTGACCGAAGCGAGCAACGCGAGCACAGGGAAGGATCTCGGACAGCTTCGCGCCAGCGAAGCCGGTACCGGTTTTGAGTCGCTGCATCCCGTCAATTCCCGATTGGCTCGCGCGCGCCGCCGCGGCACAATCGCCGAATGTCCAGGAAAATTCCGTTTGCCCTCGTAGATGTCTTCACGTCGCGGCCTTTCGGCGGCAATCAACTCGCGGTCTTCACCGACGCTGCCGCGCTCGGCGCAAGCGAGATGCAGCAGCTGGCGCATGAGATGAACTTCAGCGAATCGACGTTCGTGATGGCGGCCGAACATCCCCGCGCCGCACGGCGCGTGAGGATTTTCACGCCGAGGCGCGAACTTCCGATGGCCGGGCATCCCACGGTCGGCACCGCATGGGTGCTCGCGAGTCGCGGCGAGATCGCGCTCGAGTCGGCGAAGGTCGATGCGACGTTGCAACTCGGGATCGGGCCGGTGACCGTCACGATCGAGAGTACTGGCGGCAGGCCGGATTTTGTCTGGATGGCGCATCGCGAGCCGGAGTTCGGCGCGAAGCGGATCGATCGCGGGCGTGTCGCGAAGGCGCTCGGCATCGCCGCGGCGGACATCCGCGACGATCTGCCGATGCAGATTGTCTCGACCGGATTTCCATTCACCTTCGTGCCGCTTCGAACGATCGACGCGCTCGCGAGATGCGTCTCCAGCGTCGCCGCGCTCGCGGCGCTGTTCAAGACGGGCGGGCAGATGCTTCCTATATATATGTTTGTCGCGAGCGAGTCGGGCGAGTTCTCCGCTCGATCGCGGATGTTCGCGCCGCATACCGACGCAATCCCGGAGGACCCGGCGACCGGAAGCGCCGCGGCTCCGTTCGGCGCCTACGCCGCCGCATACGGATTGATCAAACCTCAACCATCCCTTTCATTTCTGATCCAGCAAGGCGTCGAGATGGGACGGCCCAGTGAGATTCGCGTCGAGGTCGTGCGCAAGGACAGCGGCGCATTCGCCATCCGAATCGGCGGCCGCTGCGCGATCGTCGGCGAAGGCGCGATCTTCCTCTAGCGCGCGGGCGACGCTATTAAAATCACGAGCCGCATTTTTCGACTTTCCATCTGATCTCGGCGAGCCTATTATTTTGCGCGCGGAGTTCGCATGAATCGTCAACCTCTTGTTGCGTTATCGTTTTTCCTCGCGGCCGGATTGAGCGCCTGTGCAGGCAACGGTATTTCCGAGGCGCCGGTCTCTTACATGAATCCGCAAGGGAACCGCGTCGAAGCGCTCGCGATGACCTCGCCGCGGGCCAACGCGGCTGCAATTCGGCTGCGCGACGGACGCGTGCTGATTTGCGGCGGCACAGCGACCGGAGAGGTCGGCGGCGTGCTCTCGAGCGCCGAGCTCTACGATCCGGTCGCGCGCAGCTTCACGCCGGCCGGCGCTATGACTGTCGCGCGAGCCGGGCAGACGATCACGATGCTCCGTGACGGACGCGTGCTGCTCACCGGCGGAGTTCAAAATGCCGGCTTTCGCTCGCAGCTCGCCAGTGCCGAGATTTACGATCCAGCCGCGGGCACTTTCAGCGCGACCGGCTCGATGGCGACACCGCGCGAAGGGCATACCGCGACGATGCTTCGCGATGGGCGCGTGCTGATCGTCGGCGGCAGCGGCAACGGCGTGAGTACGTTGGGCTCGGCTGAGGTTTACGATCCTTCGAGCGGCACGTTCAGCGGCGCCGGCCATTTGAATCAGCCGCGTGTCGCGCATGTCGCTGCGCTCCTTGGCAGCGGCAAAGTATTGATCGCCGGCGGCGGCCGCAGCGGCATGCCGGGCGGCTATATCTCTTACGACACCGCGGAAATGTACGATCCAGCCACGCGCAGCTTCACCGCGATGCGCGCGCGCATGACGAGCGATCGCGTCGGCGCCGCTGCGGTCAAATTGAACGACGGGCGCGTGCTGATCGCCGGCGGCAAGAGCGGCAGAGTCGTGACCAGCCGGCATCCCAATCTCTTTTCGCTTACGCCGCTCAACACCGCGGAAATATTCGATCCCGAATCCAGCACCTTCATCAGAACCGGCGATATGGAGGCGCCGCATTACCTGCCGACTGCAACCACGCTCGACAACGGGAATGTGCTGGTCGTGGGAGGGTGGACCATCAAGGGGCCGGTTGTGGCCGGGATGCGCGACGCGGCAGTCTACCAGCCCGAAACGAACCTGTTTGCGCATGTGGGCCCGACCAACGTCGCGCGGCTGACTAACACCGCGACGCTGTTGAACGACGGCGAGGTGATGATCGCCGGCGGCATCGACGGCAATTCGCTGGTAGGTGCGTCGGTCGAGTTCTACTCTCCAACGCAGCATCGATTCCTGATGCTCCCCGAACCCGCCAACTCCAGACAAGCTGCGCCCATCCAACAATGAAAGATTCGCCGGCAAAACCGCAGAACCCTCACCGGCCGGCCGCCGTGTGTCTGTAACACCTCGCGTGAAATAACGGGCGGGGCAAGAGAGCGCGGACAACATCCTTAATCGCGGCACCTGCCGGGTTTATTTGGGGGCGCGCGCGTGATGAAATCTTTGCCAGGATCGAAGGCGCGCTGCGGAGAATCATTAGCGTGGAATCGGAAAATATTCGCCGTCACGAGGCGCTTGATTCGCGCTCACCGGCGCAATCTGCCCCCGCGGTCATGCTCGAACCTCCGCCGGGCCGCATCCTGGTCAAGGAAGTCAACTGGCTGGGCGACCTCGTGATGAGCACGCCCGCGCTGCGGGCAATCCGCCGCGCGTGGCCGGGCGCGCATCTCGCGGTGCTGATCAAGCGGGAACTGGCGAGCTTCTTTGACGGAGCCCGATGGCTCGACGAGGTGATACCGTACTCGGTCGGGCGCGGCCTTTCCGGGTTTTTCGATCGGCGCAGAATTGTCGGAGAAATCCGCTCGCGGCGGTTCGACCTGGGAGTGTTGTTTCCGAACAGCTTCGAGTCTGCTCTGTGGATCGCGATGGCCGGAATCCGGCGGCGCGCCGGATTTGTCGCCGACGCGCGTGGCGCGATGCTGACGCTGAAAGCGTCGCCACCGCCCGAAGCGGTTACCGGCCATCAGGTGAACTATTGGCTCGCGATGGTGCGCGCGACCGGCGTTTGCGGCGCCGACACCCGCGCCGATGATTTCACAATCGACGTCCACGGACCGCATCGCGAGCGGATGAGCGAATGGCTCGCGGCCAGTCGCAAGCGCCCCGGCCGTCCGGTCTTCGCAATCGCTCCCGCAGCGGCCTACGGACCGGCCAAGGAATGGCCCGCGGACAGCTACGGCGCGCTGATCGATTTGCTCGCGCGTCGCGAGGACGCCGAAGTCGTGCTGGTTGGCGCGTCGTCGGAGCGCGCGAAGTGCGAAGAAGTTGCGGCGGCGAGCAAATCGGGCGCGATGATCGCGGCCGGGCACACCAATGTCGGCGAGCTGATCGCATTGTTGTCGCTGTGCGACGGCTTCATCGGCAACGATTCAGGCTCCATGCATCTGGCGGGAGCGCTTGGGATCCCGACCGTCGCGATTTTCGGATCGACCAATCCCGCTCGCACCGGGCCGCTGGGACCCAAGACGCGCGTGATTTACCGCAAGCTCGAATGCAGTCCGTGCCTGGCGCGCACCTGCCGCTTCGGTCATTACAACTGTCTGACGCAAATCGAACCGGCGGAGCTTGCCGACGCAATCCTCGCGATGCGCGCGTCGCGTTGAATACTGAAGACTGAAAACTTTCGTTCACCGGTAAACCAGGGCATCAAGATGAAACTCAAGGAACTCGCATCGAAGCTGGGACTCGAAATCCGCGGTGACGGCGGCGTCGAAATTGTCGCGGCGGCGCCAATCGAAGCCGCCGGTCCCGGCATGATCGTCTTCGTCGCCAGCGCGAAGTACGCTCCCGCGCTGCAATCCAACGTCTCGGCTGCCATCACCACCGCCGAGCTTGCGGCGGGCGCGAAGTGCGCGACGCTGGTCAGCGCGAATCCATACGCCGACTTCGCCCGCGTGCTTGAGATTTTCTTTCCGCCGTACCGCCCCGCGCCGGGAATCGATCCGCGCGCTTCAGTCGCGCCCGACGCGACGATCGGTCCCAACGCGTCGATCGGCGCGTCGGCGGTGATCGGTGCGGGCGTGACGATTGGGCGCGACGCGGTGATTCATCCGAACGTTACGATCTACCCCAACGTGCGCATCGGCGATCGCTTCACCGCGCACAGCCAGGTCTCGATTCGCGAAGGCACGGTGATCGGGAATCGGGTGACGATTTTGAACGGCGCGGTAATCGGCGCCGACGGTTTCGGGTTCGTCGAGGAAAAGGGCGACTTGATCAAAATTCCACAAGTCGGCGGCGTAATCCTCGAGGATGATGTCGAGATCGGCGCGAATTCGACGGTCGATCGCGCGATGATGGGGGCGACGGTGCTGCATCGCGGCGTGAAGCTCGACGACCAGGTGCATATCGGGCACAACTGCGAAATCGGCGAGTACTCGCGCTTCTCGGGGCACGTGGGAATCTCGGGTTCGACGCGAATCGGCAAATGGTGCCTGTTCGGCGGACAGTCGGGATGCGCCGACCACGTGACGATCGGCGATCGCGTCATGGTCGTGGCCAAAGCCGGCATCCACAACGACTTGAAAGACGACGCGATCGTCTCGGGCATCCCCGCCGTGGACGTGCGCAAGTTCCGCCGCTACGCCGCCGTGCTGACGCGGCTGCCCGAAGTCATACGGCGAGTGCGCGCGCTGGAGAATCACGTCGGCATCGGCGGCAACGAGGCGTAACTTTTGCCGGCGGCGCTCTTTTGCGCAGCCGATCCGGCCGCCGTACCCAGTGCCAGAGCTCACCTTCACACTTCCGCCACGGCCACCGTTCAGACTCGACCTGACGGTGTGGGCGCTTCGGCGCCGGCCGCATAATATCGTCGATCGATTCGACGAGAGCGTCTGGCGGCGCATCCTGGTGATCGGCAGGTCGCCGGTCGCGGTCGCAGTCAGGCAGACACGCGGCGGTTCGCGTCCGGAGATCGAAGTGCACGTCAGAGCCGCGCGGCCTCAAGTGGTGAGGGCGGAAGTCTCCGCGATTGTGACCAGGATGCTCGGGTTGGAGCGCGACCTTTCGGACTTCTACCGGCTCGCACGCGGCGATGCGCGCATCCGGGAGCTGGCGGATCGTCTCCGGGGGATGAAGCCGGTGCGCTTCGCCACGGTGTTCGAAGCGTTCGCGAAAGCGGTCGCAGGCCAGCTCGTGTCGCTCAGCGCGGGAATGCACGTGCTGAACCGGCTCACGGAGGCTTGCGGAATGCCCGGCGAGGCTGATGGCGCGACGGTGCCGATGCGATCGTTCCCGGCCACGTCCGCGGTTGCTCGCTCGAATCCCGACGCGTTGCGCGCGCTCGGGCTCAGCCGACAGAAGGGGGAATACCTGATCGGACTTGCGCGGTTGGCGACCGATCGCAAGGACCGCGATTTCGCGTCGATCGAACGGCTCGGGGACGACGCCGCCGTCGCGCGCCTTTCGAGGATTCGTGGCGTGGGCCGCTGGACGGCGGAGTACGTGATGCTGCGCGGTTTCGGCCGAATCAACATTTTCCCGGGCGACGACGTCGGCGGGCGCAACAAACTCTTTGAATGGCTCGGGGTGGACGGCGAGCCCACTTACGACGGCGTGTGGCGTATGCTCGAGCGGTGGCATCCGTACGCCGGACTCATCTATCTTCAATTGATTGTGAACGGACTCGCCGACGACGGCCATTTCGCGCAATCGGCGGGCTGGTAAGGCGACGGGAAGTCCCGAATCACGAAAGTTACAGGCTTGCCGGAGAAATACGATGGAGAAAAAATATATCAATCCAGATACGCTGCTTGCGCCGCGCGGCTATACGCACATCGTGACGATCGCGGGCCCGGCGAAGTTGATTTTCATTTCGGGCCAGGTGGCAGTTGACAAGGACGGCAAGTTGGTAGGGCCGGGAGACTTGAAGACCCAGATTCGCCAGGCGGCGAATAATCTGAAAGCCGCGCTCGCGGCTGCAGGAGCCACCGCGGCCGACATAGTCAAAACCAATACTTACATCGTTAACTACAAGCAGTCTGATTATTCCGCGATGCGCGAGGCCCGCTCCGAACTGTTCCCGGATGGCGAGCCACCGGCCTCGACGCTGGTCGGCGTGACCTCCCTGGCGGTCGAGGGACTAATGGTGGAGATGGAAGCGATCGCGGCCGTGAAGTGAGCGGCCAGCTGCCGCGACTCGGCGAATGTCAGGATTAACCGAAGACTGCCATTATGTTTATAATTCCTTACACTTTGACGCGCTCGAACAGTCAGAGTAAACGATGTTGTGCGTCGGTGGCGGCGCCGGCGGTGGGGAGCTTGACTCGCGGCGGGGAGATACCCGCAAATGATGGAAGAATATAGTGCCGGCAGACGCGCAATCGCTCGTTATGTCTCATCGGGGGATGAGACTTTGAAGAGTCAGGGGAAGAGACGATGAACAGTATCGAGGAACGCTATCGCGCGGCGACTGAAAAATCCGCGCAATTCAACAAGCGCGCCGAGCGCGTGATGCCCGGCGGGGACACCCGCACCACCACCTACTATCGGCCCTACCCGCTCACGCTCAAGCGCGGCGAAGGTCCCTTCCTCTGGGACGTTGACGGCAACAAGTACATCGATCTGATTGGCAACTACACCAGCCTGGTTCACGGCAACGCTTATCCGCCAATCGTCGAGGCGGTGAGCAAGGCGGTTCGCGACGGCAGCTCGTGGCCGGCGCGGTCCGAGGCGCAGATCGAGCTGGCGACTCTGCTGTGCGAGCGCGTCGAATCTGTGGATCGCGTGCGATTTTGCAATTCAGGGACGGAGGCCGGGATGCTCGCGGCACACGTCGCGCGGCGCCTTACCGGCCGCAAGCTCATCCTGATGGCGCGCTACGGCTATCATGGATCGTACGACGATTTGGAAGTCGGGCTGGTCGGCCAGGACGGCGAGCGCACGATGCTCGCCGACTTCGGCGAGGCGACCGTGTTCGAGGCGCTGCTGTCCGAGCGCGGTTCGGAGATCGCGGCCGTGTTTCTCGAGCCGATCCTCGGCTCAGCGGGCATCGTGGAGCCGCCGGCCGAATTTCTCGGGCGCGTTGCCGAAGCGGCGCATAGCGCAGGTGCCATGTTCGTCGTCGATGAGGTGATCACGCTGAGGCTGGCCGAGGGCGGCGGGCAGCAGGTTTTCAACGTCAAGCCGGACCTGACGATGTTCGGAAAGATCATTGGCGGCGGATTCCCGGTCGGAGCGATCGGCGGCAGCGAAGAAGTGATGTCGGCGTTCGACCCGCGCAATCGCGGCAGGATTTTTCATTCAGGCACTTTCAACGGCAATCCGGTAACCTGCACGGCCGGGGTAGTGTCGGTGCGAGAACTCACCCAGGCGCGAATCGACAAAATGGCCACGCAGGCCGAGCGGCTGGCCGCCGAGCTGGCGCGCGCGGCGCGCCAGGCGGGGCTGCCGTTTTCCGTGCGGCATTATGGATCGCTGATGAACCTGTTCTTTCTCAAAGAGCCGCCGCCCGCGACGATCGCCCGCGAGGACGCCCGCGCGATCGCCAGCTTCCATCTGGCGGCGCTCAATCAGGGTTTGTTTCTCACCCCGAGCGGGATGATCGCGCTCTCGACCGTGATCACTGACGAGGTCCTGAGCGATATTTGTGCGCGCGCGGCGAAGGCGATGGCCGACGTCGTGCAGGCCGGCGAGTAGCGGCAGACATCGGGGTCGCAGTGCGGGAGGCGTGCGCGGCAAGTCCGCGTGCGCCTTCGCATTTTTCACATCTTCAGTGCCGGGAAATGCCGTTCACCGTTCACGCCGCCTTCAGTTCCGACGTGCAATGAGGGCATCGCGTGGCGCCGAGCGCAATCGCGCTAAGGCAATATGGACACTCCCTGGTGGTGGGCGGCGCGGGCTTTTCGCCAACCAGGTGATTCACCCATTTGACGAGTAGAAAGACCGCGAACGCGATTATCACGAAGTCGATGATCGTGTTGATGAACAATCCGACGTTCAGCGTCGGCGCGCCCGCAGCCTTCGCTGCCGCGATGGTCGGGTAATGCGTGGACGAAAGATTGATGAACAGGTTTGAGAAATCGACTGCGCCGAGCGCCAGCCCGATCGGCGGCATCAGAATGTCATTGGTAAGCGAGGTTACGATCTTCCCGAACGCGGCGCCGACGACGAAGCCGACCGCGAGATCGATCACGTTGCCCTTGATCGCGAACTGTTTGAACTCTGAGAGTATCGACACGATGCGTCCTCCGTTAGCCACTCAGATTGGTGAGGAGCCTCGCTTACAAAAGCATCGGAGCGCGCCGATGTAAAACGCTCAAACTCGTGGCTGGCTCATTTCCCGATACCCTGCAATTGGATCACCTGGTTCGCATTTCCCGCGTTGTCAAAGATGGTTACCGCGGAGGACACCGCACACTGCGATGCCGGAGCGAATTCCACGTTGAGCATGCACTTTTCCCTCGGCAGCAGTTGCGCGGGGCAGTTCGTGACACTCCTTGGAAACCCAAATACCTGCGGGCTCGTCGCCGGGACCGTCATCATCGGATTCCCGAAGGCGATCGGCGATCCATTCTTGGCCGGATTGCTTAGTGTCAGCGTTACGCTTTTGAGCTTCCCCACTTTCACTTTGCCAAACTTCTCCGCCAACGGTGTGATCTTCAGCGACTCGGGAACCGCGGTTGGCGTCGATGTGGGCGTAGGTGTAGCCGTTGCGGTCCGGGTGGCAGTCGAAGTGGGCGTCGCAGTCCGGGTGGGGGTCGCAGTCGGGGATGCCGACGACTTAGGTGTGGCAGTCGGACTGGGCGTCGGTCCGGCCGTGCCAAATGCCATCACCAGGTTATGGGCATTGACGGTCCCGATCCCAGTGGCAAAATTCCATCCGTTTGTCGCTGGATACGCGGGCTGATACTCCGAGTTGGAAGTGGACAGCACGCCATTGGTGCCCGACGGCGTGTAACAGTTCTGTGTGCCGGTGCAGTTCATGTCCATATCGCCCTGGGTCACGTCGTAGAAAATGCACGAGCTGGCGACACCGTTGCCAAGCGTGGAGTTGCACGAGGCGCTGCCGGTCGTGCCATACTCGGTATTGGCGAGCGCATAGTAGCTGGGATTCGGATTACCTTGACGGCTCCCGGTCCTTTGGTTTATCAGCGCCTGAACGCCGGCCATGATCGGCGCGGCGAACGACGTTCCGCCAAATCCCGCCCACGTATCGGGCGCAGCCACGCAGAGACTACCGCCATTGCTCACGTCTGAAAAGCAAACCACATAGTAGTGGCCCCAGACTCCGTTGGCCGCGAACAACGAGACGTCGGGGATATCGCGCACACCGTCGCTCGGGTTGCCAAGCACCGATTGCCAGCTCGGCTTGGGCCATCCGGCACAGCTTCCGCTGATGACGCCATCGCTCGTCGGCGTTCCACTGGCGCATCCGCTCGGGCCGCCGCTGCCTGCGATGGTGTTCAGGAAACCCTCTTCGCCCCGCGAGCTGTTGCAGAAGCCACTCGAGCCGTAGGCCGTGCTATAACCGAGAAAGCTGGAGATCAGCCCGCTGGCGCACGAATCGTTCCAGGGAATTTCCGGAATGTAGGAGAGCGCCGAGCCGTAGGCGGCCCCATTCAAGCCGCTCCAGTAGGTGCTGCTCGTGTCGGCGAACGTATCGCCGAAATCGGTACCTCCCACCGACACATTATACGGCGTCGAGGTAAGTCCGCTGACTCCTATGCCGTGGATCGCATTGGTCGAGCCGGCGTCGCAACTGGCCGCACCCTCATCGCCCGACGACACAAACACCGACACGCCCTCGGCAACCGCCTGCTGATATAACAAATTGAAGGCCGCGTTTTGCGCCGCGCCGCTCTCCGCTTCGCACTCGCCATAGCTGATGCTCACGATCGCCGGTGGCGTTCCTGACTCGTTGAGCAAATTCTGCAGCGCGATGAACCCGCCGAACGTGGTGGTGTTGGCGCACGAGGCCAGCTCGATCGCGGCGTTGGGAGCCGCGGCGCTCGCCCATTCCACGTCGACGGCCGCCTCGACGTCGTCGCTATTGACGCCCGGATCGGTGCAGTCGGCGGGATTAACCTGGCTGAGCGAGCCCTCCGGGTAGGTGCTTGCAAGGCCAAATGTTGTACGAAAAGTCGTCCAGTCCGCGGTGCTGTAAACGTCAGTGTCCTCGATCACCACGATCGTCTGTCCCTGGCCGGAATAACCCGCCCCAAACAGCGGGTTGAAGTCATAGATGGTGGCCAGGTCGGCAGGTACGACCAGTTGCATGCCGTCATAGACGCTGTACGCGGGGCGCGCCTTATTCATCGGACGCGGCATGAAGTTGTTGAGTGACACGATACCAACCACCGCCGGCGCCAGCGCGGCCGGAATCTGCGGATCGCTCATGTTGGCGATGTGCTTCTCACCGTTCACCTCGAGATTGTGAATCTCGGTGTGGAAGGCCTCGCGCACCTCGCCCGCGTTGCCCGAGAAATCAATCACCACGCCGTTGGGATAGACCTGGTTGACGATGAAGCCGTGTGATCGAAGCCAGCCCGTGATCTTCGCGAGGTCCTGCCCGGCCAATCCGTATCTCTCTCCGACTTGCTGCGCGGTCAACCAGTGATGGTAGTTCGGCGATTTGGGGTCCTCGAGTTCATCGAGGTACTTTTCGAATGCTTGCTCCTGCTCGGGCGCGCGTCGCAGCTGGAGCATCATGTGGGCCATCGCCATGTCGTCCGCGACCGCGCCGCGATCATTGGCCGCCTTCGCTTCTGGGCGTGTATTGCCCGCGAGCGTGATCAGCGCATTCTTGTCGATCGTAGCGGTGATGAGCGGTGGTGTTCGCGAGCCGGCACTGATAGCGGTCCAGCCACACGTCAGCAGTATCAGGGCGGAGATGGCGCTGAGACTCGCGCCTTTGAAATGCTCTCTCATTGAGTTGCCCCCCAGGACAGCAAGATCGAGCTATTAAGTTGTTACTCGGCGGTCTTCATATGCATTCCTCCTCCAAAGCACCATCCATGCCGCCGGATTTGCCTTCTGATCGCGACGGCATGCGCCGCAATCCGTCTCAAGATGACTGCGGAGTGTCCGCTTATGACTCTAACAAGGAATACGCACGACTCAGGCGCGGCAGGTGCCCTTGAGCAGGACAAGTCGCCTAAGGGAATATCGACGTTCCGAATCGAATTATAGGGTGGTTACGACAGACGACGACGCAACTTGCGTGATGCCTGCGTTCACCGCAGCCATTACCGTCCCAAGCATAATGACTGCGCAAAGGATCGCGGTAAAGATGAAGCCGGCGGTTTTCATTTAAATTCCTCTAACAAGGAATACGCACGGCGGAACCGTTCGTTACGCGAAAAAAAGCCCTTATCCGCTTGGCGATTATGCGGCGGGATCGAGGATATCGGCCCTTCCCAGCGGATCCTTCGCGCCGGTCTGGTTGGCTCCGCCCCCCGAAGTGCCGTGGCGAACGTCGGTGGCGAGGCCGAGCTTCTCCAGCGCCAGGATGACCACGTAACCGGCGTCGGGCTGGCGCCAGTTCCATCCCAGACGCGCAGAACCGGGGCGCGCGTGATGGTTGCGATGCCAATTCTCGCCCTGCAACAGATGCATCAGCGCCAGCCATGTTACGTTGCGGCTGGAATCCTCGCCGACCTTGATGCCCGGTTCGGTGTGGCAAACGCTGTTGACGAAACATTGCGCGTGCAGCGCGAAGCACAAGCGGATCGCGCCCAGCCAGAAAAATGCGGCCGGACTGAAATACAAACCGCCGAGGTATGAGAGCGCGAGGATCGGCGTCTGGAACCATCGCCAGGCCCGATACGAAACTCCGCTGAGATCGGGACAGTAACGATCGACCGGCATCTCGCCAGCCTGCCAAAGCCAGCGTAGATGCGCCCACCAGAAACCGCCCCATATCGGGCTTGAGATGTCGTCCGGGGTGTCAGCCTTGGCGTGATGCAGGCGATGGCCTGCGGCCCAACTGATCGGCGCGCCGGAACCGTTGAACATCGCGAAAAAAATCAGCACTCCACGCACCCACGGATTCAGCGTGAGCGAGCGATGCGCGATCGCGCGATGGTATCCGACCGTGGTGCCCAGTCCGCCGATGAATACCAGCGCTAACGCGCCGAGCAACACCCGCCATCCCGGAATCGGATAAAGCACCAGTCCAATCGCGGCGGTGATATGAATGAGGAAAATCCAGAGCAGTATCGAAAGGTCGCGCCCCGAGGGTGTGTGCCACCATGGCATCTCCCACGGCGCGGCCTGCGTGGTTTTTTCTGTTTGTGCGGTGCTCGTCGTCGTGAAAGCTGATGCCATTCGTCTCCCCACCAATCGTATTTGCCCACACCAGCGCACACGCCTGTTTAGCTGCGCGGATAATGATGCTTCGGGCGGCAGGCGCGCGGGTGTGCGCGTTCCTGGTTGCCGCCAGCATCAGCACATTTTCACTTTTCACCGGGATGCCTTCGATTATAAGGCAGAGAGCGGAATGTGCATGCCGTCGCGGCCCGTCAACCTTACAGGATACTGACGCTGCATGCTACGTCCGATTGCATGAACACGGCCAGCCGCGCTTTGTCATTGGCGAAACCCTGCGCTATGGATCGAGCCACCATGCCATCACAAGTGAAGCAACGAGTTGTACGCGCGTCAAACCTGAATTTCACGGTGCTCGAGATGGGCGATTCAGAAGGTCCCCTGGTGCTGTGCCTGCACGGCTTCCCGGACACTGCTCACTCCTTCCGCCATCAGATGCCCGCGCTGGCCGCGGCGGGATTCCACTGCGTCGCGCCGTTCATGCGCGGTTACTCGCCGACCGAACCCGCGCCCGACGGCCGCTACGACTCGGCGGCGCTGTCGGAGGACGCGCTCGCGCTGATAGCGGCGCTCGGCTACAAGGACGCGATCGTGTTCGGACACGATTGGGGCGCAGTCGCGGCATACGGCGCCGCGGCCGCATCGCCGGATCGAGTGAGCAGGCTGGTCACGTCGGCAGTCCCGTACGGCTCTAAATTTTTCGAAGCGCTCGTGACCAGCTACGCGCAGCAGCGCCGCTCCTGGTACATGTTCTTTTTCCAGACTGCGATTGCCGAGGCCGCGGTGAGTTTCAACGACTTCGCGTTCCTGGAAAAGTGTTGGGCTGACTGGTCGCCGGGATGGAAATGGGCGCCCGAGGACATGGAAGCGCTCAAGCGATGCTTTCGCGCCAAGGGCACGCTCGAGGCCGCCATCGGCTACTATCGCGCCACGCTCGGACCGGTGCTCAGCATGCCGGTCGATCTAAAAATGCTGGCGCCCGCGATGAATATACCGATCAACGTGCCCGCGATGATGATTCATGGGCGCGACGACGGATGCATCGGGGCGGAGACGCTCGACGGGATGGAGAAGCTGTTCCCGAAGGGGTTGAAGATCGAGCTGGTGCCGGGCGCCGGCCATTTCGTGCATCAGGAGCGCCCCGCTCACGTCAACGAACTGGTCCTCAAGTTCCTGAAATCAGTATCCTAAAGTCACCAATAGGAAAGCCGCTCAGCCACCGAATCCGAGCGTGTCCGCGATCCGGGTATATCGGTCGGCCCAGTCGCGCAGGGATCCCAGCTTGCTCGCGACTTCGACCTCGTGGCGCTGGATATATTCCCAGATGATCAGCCGGTCGAGCAGCATGTAGAGGGGAAAGCGTTCGCGGAAACCGGGTCGCGGCGCGCGGAGCCGCAGGTAGGTGGCCAGAAACTCGCGCGCCACCTCCGGATCCTGATCGGAATATTCGGCCGTTATCCGCGACAGATCGGTCTCGCCGTCGCCGAAATAGCATCCCATGAAGTCGAAGACTCCGCTGACCTGCCATCCATCGGGTGTCCGGCTCAGTACTACATTGCCTTCCTTGTAGTCCTCCATCGTGAAGCACGGAGTAAAAGGTACTGCTAACGCGGCGTTGGCGCGTTCGATCAATTCTTCGGCCCACTCGACATCAGCCGTCGTCGTGCGATTGCTCGCGGTATGCGCTCGTTGGAGGATGCGGCGGATGCGCGCGGTGACCAGCTCGCGATGCGACGGGGGCGCAATCACTTCAGCGTAGCCGTTATTGAAGGGCCAATCGGCGTGATCCTTTACCGGCACCGCTCTGACGATATCCAGGTCCGGATCGTAGCGCGCGCAGTAAGGCATTGTGACCTGCTGCATCGCGACGAGGTTGTATGCCATCGCCCGCGCAATCGCGCGCAGCTCGGCGCCGGTCAGCTCGCGTCGCACTTTGCGATCAGTGATCTGCAACCCCGGCATCCGGGGCATGATCACGTAGCTCCAGGGGAAAAAATCGCAAGCATCATCAATCTGGTATGGCCATGGCACGGGCACGCTCGTCCGCTCGTGGAGCAGGCGAGTGAAGAAACGCTCGGTCGGAAACTGAGCAGGTCCAGGCGGTGCACCGCGGAACACAAACTCGCCCGCGCTCGAGGTGACGAACAGGTTTTGCCCGAACAGGCCCAACGGCACCGGCTCGACCGTCAGCAAATCGCCCAACTCGAAGCGAGTGAGCGCGCGGCTCAGCTGGCCGTGGTTAATCGGCCCGAGCCGTTTCGAAGTTTCGTAAATTCGCTGAGGCATCGAAGCCGGACCCTCCTGCCGGCAACGTGAGGGCACTGGGTCAAGACATCGCGCACCCTGGGTAGTGTCCTAATTTGAAATTTTGAGGTTGATTTATGAAAAACAAACAGTCCATCACCGACAGGCTGATCGCCGTACTGGACGGCCTGACAATCGACGAAGCGACCGGCGAACTGAAAAGCGCGATAAATGCGCTTCAGGTTTCGCAGGTTGTCCGAAGTCAAGTGTGTAACGTAGGCCCAGAACTCAAACCGACGATCAAGGCCCCCAAATCTTCAGTAATTGAGAGGACCGCGCCGATACCTGGTACGACATGATTGAGAGTGACTTCAGTGTACTCTGTGTGCTCGGTCGCACGCCTGCTGGCATAGAGAATGTGATCGCGATTCAGCAGAACTTCGTTGTTTCCGGTCACGCCAACTCTGTGAACGATCATCAGGTTTGCCATTTGAGTGTTTCTCTCCTCTTGGGATTCATGCGTTATCGTGGCATACTCAGTGTATGCGTAACCGGTCACGAAGGCGAGAACCCGAGGATATAAACCAGATAGCGGCTCGGATCGTGCGGGACTCTACCGAACCCGATCTAAGCAATGAAGAGGAGCGGAAACGGCTGGCGCGAGCGCTTGGACGGTTGGGAGGCTTGAAAGGTGGCCCAGCGAGGGCAGCAAAACTCAGCAAAGCCGAAAGGCACGAAAGCGCGATCAAGGCAGCCCGCGCACGATGGAGCAAATCGCGCGAATCTTGAAAAAGTGCCTCAAGCTAAACTTACCGTCAGTCGGACTGCTACTCTTCTCGACAAACTCTTTAAGGGTTTGATCGATATGTCGGACTACGCCGATAAGCCCGCGCACGAGCGAGAAATCGCTTTTCGGTCTCGCGCCCTTGCGGCTCTTTGCATCAAGGAATTATCGGGCGCTGACGAAAAGGTAGCCGGTGCGGCTGTTACCGATGGGTATGAGGATGGCGGGGTTGACGCTTTGTATTTTGACCAAGCCACGGACGCGCTTCTATTCGTTGAATCCAAATGGAGCGAAGAAGGCAATAAACCCATCAATGGGAAGTCCAAATCAACCGCTGACTTTGTGGATAGTATCTGCCTTCTGTTGGCTGAGAAATTTGACCGCTTCAACGATAAGATTAAAAAAAAGGAAGCGGAACTTCTTGCGGCGCTTCACGCAGACCGAAATATCCGAATCATTCTTGTGGCCGCGCACACGGCGTTGCAGCCTATGGGGCATGCGAAACTAAAAATCGAAGACCTAATTGAACGACTGAACAGCGACGGCATCCCAATCGCGTCAGCGGAATACTTTGACCTGGTGCGCGTCTATCAGTGTGTCACCAAGGGTTCTGAGCCGTCTCCGATTGAATTGACGGTCACTCTTCGAGACTGGGGAGTGGTTGACAGCCCGCATTTGGCTTACATGGGGAAGGTGCATGTTCTTGAAGTTGCTCAATGGTGGAAAAAACATGATCGTGCCCTTTCTTATAGAAATCTTCGCTATCCGCTTCAAAGTTCAGAGGTAAACGAGGCGCTTAGAAAAACGCTAACTACAGCGCCGGAGAATTTCTGGTACTTCAACAATGGAATCACCATTGTTTGCAACTCAATCGACAGAAGTCTCGCAAATGCTGGTGATCGGCGTGTCGGTGTATTCCGTTGCTCAGACGTGAGCATTGTAAACGGCGCGCAGACGGTTGGAATGATCGGTGCGACGTTTCGCAATGCCAACCCCGCAGATTCGGCAGTAGAAACCTCCGGCATGCAGGGTTGGGTGCAAGTACGGATTATTAGATGCCCCGCTGGATTCGACCGGCAAATTACGCAAGCTACGAATTTCCAAAATGCCGTTGGTCGAAGAGATTTTGCCGCTACGGATCCTGTCCAACATCGGCTGGCCACAGAGTTTGCATTGGACGGTCGAAAGTACGTCTTTAAGTCAGGAGATACAGATCCTCAAGGAGAGGCTGGATGCAGCATTACTGAAGCGACGCAAGCATTGGCATGCGCTCAATCCGATGTTGGTTTGGCGGTATTGGTTAAGCGAAATATCGGAGAGCTGTGGCGAGACATTCAGGACAAGCCATACACGGATCTGTTTGATGAAGCTCTGACGGGCGTCACAGTATGGAGATTGGTTCAAGTGATGCGGACCGTTGAAACCGAACTTCGTACACTCCGACAAGCTGAAGTGATCCGAGCCGATCTGATCGGTGTTCATTTGCACCGAATTATCTTGCATCTTGTTTTTCAGGATCCGCAGGTAAAGCCGCTAAATCATGATGACTGGGAACCCGACAAGTTGCTTGAAGCTGTGCGTGGAGCAACAAAGAGAATTTTTCCTCGGGTTGCTGAATATCTTGAGCAAAATCACAAGACCGAATATCTGGCAACGCTCGCCAAGAACACCGAGAAATGCAGAAAATTGGCAGATTGGTTCAAACCAGCGGTCATTCGGACGCCTAAAGACCCAGAGCAGATTCATCTTTTCGATAAACCCTCTTGACATTGCCTGACCGGTCACGCATAATCTCATCCATGAACACGCTGAACATGAACGAGCGATGCCGCATTGTTGCGGCTTTGGTAGAGGGCAACAGCTTTCGCAGCATCGAACGGATGACCGGAATCCACCGCGATACGATCATGCGGCTGATGGTTCGCGTCGGCAATGGTTGCGCGCGTCTGATGGACGAACAAATGCGCAATCTTCGATGCGAGCGTCTTCAACTCGATGAGTTGTGGGCATTCGTCGGCATGAAGCAAAAGCGCGCATCTCAACTCGCTGAACGTGGCGAGTTTGGCGATGCCTATACGTTTGTGGCGCTCGATGCTGATACGAAGCTGGTTCCCTGCTTTCATGTTGGACGGCGAACATGGACCGATACCGCGATCTTTATTGACGATTTACGCTCACGGATCCTGAATCGACCGCAAATCACAACTGATGCGTTTGCTGCTTATTACGGCTCGATCCGTCGCGCGTTCAATTCAGAGGTCGATTACGCTCAATTATTCAAAGTGTTTGCGTCAGAGACGAATGCCGGTCGCGGTCGCTACTCGCCTCCTGAAATGGTCAGGAGCGAGAAGGAGGTACTTATAGGCGATCCGGATCCGGAGCATGTTTCAACAAGTTTTGTCGAGCGCCAGAATCTATCTGTCCGAATGGAATGCCGTCGATTCACCCGGCTGACTAACGCTTTCAGCAAGAAACTGGCGAATCTCAAGGCGTCTGTGGCGCTTCACTACGCGCATTACAATTTCGTCCGGATTCACCGGACGCTCAGGATGACGCCCGCGATGGCCGCTGGCGTGACAGATCGGCTGTGGTCGGTCAGCGAGTTGATTGAGGCGACAGGATCCGAAGAGCAAATAGCGGCTTGAGCCGTCAAATTAGGACACTACCGCACCCTGCTCTCCCCTTTACCTTTCTAACAGGTACGAAGTCCCGCATCTTCTCTTATCTTAATACTGGGTGCAGGGCCCGCGCCCGCCAACGGCGGGTGGCCTGAACATTGGGTGCAGGGCTCAGCCCTGCGGTGCAGGGGTCACTGCTGCCGCGCAGCCGCCCGTGTCATTCTAGAGCGAAAGTTGCTGTAGCGAAGAATCCCGGATCCGGGTTCCTTCGCTTCGCTCAGGATGACTCAAAAAAAAGTCCTAACAGGCCGTCAGGCCGCATCTTTTCTTTTCACTGGGTGCAGGGGCCAGCCCTGCCCATTGCGTAGTCGCGAAAAGATGCGCTGCGCAGATTTTCGCGTCTTCTCACTGTGGGTGCAGGGGTCACCCCTGCCCAAGTAGGTGCGGAACCCACGGTGGGTTCCGCATTTAATTACGTTCCTCCGTTGGCGGGGCGGGCGGGGCGGCGGCGCCATCTTGAGGCGCCGCCGCGGGCGGGTTGCCGAGCAACCCATAAGCCGTCACCGCGAAGAAGACGGCGAGGTTGATCGAAGCAGCCGCGATCAGCGCGGCGTTCGGATGGTCGGGGAAATATGACGAGGTGTCGCTGAGGTGCTTGATGTACATGAGGTTGAACAGGAACGTCGCGCTTGCGACGGCGAAGATCGAAGTGAGAAAGCCGCTCTCCAGCGCGATCGGAATCAGAAATACGATCGGGTAATAAAGATATCGCTCATGCATCCGGGGCGCGAACATGAAGAATCCGAATAGCGCGACGAAGATCGCCAGCATCGCGCCGCCAGCGGACCGCGCGCGCCAGATCAGATACGACGCGATCAGGTAAACCGCACACGTCAGCGAAAGGCCGAATGCGCTGTAGGAAACGCCGCCGAAGATCTTGTCGGTGTCGGCCGTGCCCATCCCGCCGATCAAGCCCATGAAATTGAACGCGCCCACTGAAGCTTCGCTGAATCGCGTGCCGAGATCCTTATATACGTTGACTATCCAATCCCACGAATGCCCGAGTTGGTACGGCATGATTCCAATTGCAACCGTGCCCAGGAATGCGCCCGCGGACCATCCGCATTCGGCCACGCCCGCGTTGAACAGCGTCCACAGTCCCAGCGGCGGCATGAATGCGATCGCTTGCGGCTTGGCCAGGATCGCGATCGCGGCCGCACTCCATCCCAGCCGATAGCGGCCGGTCAGGATCAGGATCGCGGCGGCGATCATTGGCAGCGCGACGATCGAATCGCTCTGGCCCCATACCACCGTATCGAAGATAAGCGCCGGGTTAAGCGCGAACAGCAGCATTACCACCATCGCGCGCAAGCCGCGTCCGTCGCGCCACGCCGCAAAGTACAGCGTCAGCCCGATAAAAAGATCGGCAATCAACGGCGGCGCCTCGACGATCACACGGAAACCGTTTGCGGTCGGCTCGATCAACCTGCCGATCCATCCTGAGAGCCACAACAGGTACAGCGACCCGGGCGGATAGGCGTCAACCGGCAGGCCGGGATCGTAAATTCGCGAGGGGCCCAGCACGGTGGCCAGCAACGCGCGATTGGTCTTCGCCCAGATGTCCCAGTAGTAGCCGGTGAAATGAAATAGCGCGGCAAACTTGACCGCGGTGATCGCGAGCATGAGGCCGGCAGGGAGCATCCACGCCCATCGCCCGGCCGCAAGCCCCGGCCGCCATATTACGGCGAGCGCCCATCCCAGCATCCCCAGCAGGATCAGGCCCGATACGACGCCCGTCGCGCGGATCGAGACTCTGCCGTCGGGCTGACGTAGCTCGTCCTTATAATGGTAGCGAATCAAGGCGAGATCGAATGCGCGCACGCCGCGCGACTGCGGCCTCGCAACGGCGGCCACCTTAATATTGCGAAATGACGCGCGACCCGCATCCGGGAAACCCTCCGCACCGAGCTGGCATAGCAATTCAGTCGAATCGCCCCATCGATCTTCCTTGAGAAAGAACGAGAGTTTCTGCCAGCCCGTCGTGCCGTGCAGATGCGTCGAGATGAGCTTGATTCCGTCGTAGGTACTGACCGCTATATTCGCGCCGCCGGCGCGCGGCAGTGCACCCTCGACGCGTACCTCGGCGCTGATTTCGTAAATCCCGGGCCGTAGTATCAGCGCCTGATGCCAGCTCGCGTAGTTCGGATTCAGATTGGAGATTCCAAGCGCGCCGCCCTCGGCCGCTGTATAGGTCCATGAAAACTTGCTCAGCTTCCGGTCGGAAGACAGCGCGTACCAATCAGCCGGCGCGCCGTCGAAGCCGGCAGCCAGCTCGCCGTTGTTTACCAGGTTGGTCTGAGCGTTGGCGTAAATCGGCCTCCAGAGCCATGATGCGCACATTGCGAGCGCCGCAACCGCGATTAATCGCCACATTGTTCGATCGAATCCGATGCCGTGACGGGTACTGATCCCTGCGCATCCAATCAAGTCTCAATATGCACATGCAAGACCTGATGCGGTTCACGCGCCCGCCGACTAGGATGGGCCGTAACCGGCTCGAGAACCAGGGGAGGTATTCACGATGGCGGATAAATCACGCGGCGCCACTCTTACGATCTTCGCACTGCTGTTCGCAGTTCTCGCGATATCCAACTTCCTCAAACCGTTTCATCTTGACCCCAATGAGGGCTTCGTTTTTCTGGGCACCAAGCTGACCGGCACCGGCAACGCGATCATGGGTCCGCTGTTCGGGTTCCTCCTCTTGGTATATGCATACGGCATCTGGGCGATGCGAAAGTTTGCATTGCCGATCGCGTACATTTTTTTGCTCTGGGTGCTGCTCAACATGACTCTGTTCGCTGTCAAGAACCAAAGCGCGCAGCCGTTCGCTGCCAACCTTGTCGCCGCCATAGTCGGGATTGGCGTTCCGCTCGCGTCAGTGAGCGTTCTGTATCGCCGTCGCGCCGATCTCACAGGAATCTCCGGCGGAGGTATTCACGATGCCAAATAAATCACGCGGCGCCGCGCTCACGATCTTCGCGATCCTGCTCGCACTGATGGCGGTTTCCAATTTCGGCAAGCCATTCTCGCATAATCCCGGCGTCGGCTTCGTATTCTTCGGCACGCGGCTTTCGGGCATGGCCAACCTGATCGTCGCTCCGATTTTCGGGATCATCCTTAGCGTGTACGTGTACGGAATCTTCGCGATGCGCAAGTTTGCACTGCCGATCGGGATCTTTTACGCGGCATATGTGATCCTCAACATGCCCCTGTTCATCCTGACGTACCACGGCAGCGCGGTGATGCAGGAGCACTCGTGGGCCTACCTTGTACCCTACCCATTCGTCGCGATCGGCGTGTCGTCGGGTGCCGCCGTGCTTCTCTATCGCCGCAAAGCCGACCTCGCATGACCCAGTCGCGGCTCGCATCTGGCGATTCCTTGGCGGTAGAATTGCCCTTGGCCGCGCCCGGTCCGGCCACGCGGCTCCGCGAGGTGCTCAGATGAAACGATCGCGCGATGGATCGATCATTGGACGACGCGAATTCCTCAAACGAGGCGTGCTTGCCGGCGTGGGCGTGTCGATCCTGCCGCTGGCCGGCGCCGCCGGCGCATCGGTCGAGGCGGCGCCGCAGGTTCGCCGCTACTCGACGCTTGGCCGCACCGGCCTCAAGATTTCTGACATCTCATTCGGCTCCAGCCGCCTGAGCGCCGGAGACGAAGACCTGGTCCGTCACGCATTTGATCGCGGGATCAACTATTTTGACTCGGCCGATACGTACAGCGGCGGCGAATCCGAAACTACGATCGGCAACGCGCTCAAGGGCAAGCGCGACAAGGTGTTCCTGACCTCGAAGACGATGGCGCGCGCGGACGACAGCCGCGGTTCGATGATGACCGCGCTCGAAACGAGTCTACGCCGCCTGCAGACCGATCACGTTGACGTGTACTTCAACCATGCGGTCAACGATCCGGCGCGGCTGAAAAATCCCGAGTGGTACGAATTCGTCTCGCAGGCGCGCAGCCAGGGCAAAATTCGGTTCACTGGGATGTCGGGACACGCGGGGAATCTGGCCGAATGCCTCGACTACGCGATCGACAGCGGCCACTGCGACGTAATCCTGTGCGCGCACAACTTCGGCCAGGACCCGCGCTTCTTCCAGCGCTTCACCCGCAACTTCGATATGATCGCGATTCAGCCCGAGTTGCCGCGCCTGATGGAAAAGGCCAAGCGCCACGGCGTCGGCGTGGTCGTGATGAAGACCCTGATGGGCGCGCGCCTGAACGATATGCGCCCGTATGAATCCGGCGGCGCCACCTTCTCGCAGGCGGCGTTTCGATGGGTATTGTCAAATCCCAACGTGGACGCGCTGATCGTTACGATGACGAGCCGCGCCCTCATCGACGAATATCTGGGCGCATCGGGAGCGCGCGCAACTGCGGCGCAGGATCTTCCGCTGTTGAATCGCTACGCGAGTCTCAACGGCGATTCGCAGTGCCGTCCCGCGTGCAACGAGTGCGCGGATGCATGCCCCTACGGCGTGCCGATCGCCGACGTGATGCGCACGCGGATGTATGCTCGAGACTACGGCGATATCCGCCTCGCACGCAGCGAATACGCGATGCTCTCGGGGAACGCCGCGGCGTGTCTCAGTTGCGACGCGAAGCCGTGCGCGGGAGCGTGTCCGCACGGCATCGCGACGGAAGTGCTGCTCGCGGCCACGCATCGCATGCTCGTGTAGCCGTTCGGGGCCGCTGCTTTCGACGAACGAATGCCACGCTAGCCTTTCTGAATCATGACCTCGGTGGCCTTGATGACGGCGGTCACCTTGTCGCCCTTCTTCAGGTGAAGTTCTTCCGCGCTCTTCCTGGTAATGACCGACTCGACGATATTGTCTCCGACCTTGACCGTGATGAGCGCGGTAACGGTCCCAAGAATTACCTCGGTAACTTCGCCCTTCAGATGATTGCGAGCGCTGAGTGCCATGAATATATTCTCCTCACGTAGCTTTCGGCCCCAGCAAATGTGAGCGCGGGGTCTCGATACGCTTGTCGGCCGGGACTCGACCCTATCGCCGGCGTTCAATCACCGCAAATCGCGCCAATCCGGACGCCGCATGCTCAGAACGGAATCCGCGCGGTCAGGATTACGTTGTGGTTGTATTTTTCATGATACGTCACCGCAACCTGGTAGCCGGCGCCGAACGTCAGGCCGATGCGGTCGTGAATCGGAATCCGCCCGATCAAAATCCCGGGCGTGAGATAGAGCGTGCTGTGCCCGGTGTCGCCGCCGTACGATTGCCAGGTGTAGTTCGTTTCAAACTCCGGCCAGAAATATTTGCAGATGCGATACTGGAAGGCGGTATTCCACGCCACCGGCATCCCCAGCCGGTCCAGAGTGTCGTGACCGCCATTGGGAAACGTGACACCGACCGTCGATTGGACTGAGAAGTCGCCGAAGCCTTTGCCGGCCGCCAGGGTCGGCGTGAAGAGCGCGTGCCCGTTGCCGTTGACGTTCGAGCCGGTCGGCACGCTGAACCCCATGAAGGCGGTGACGATGTAATTGTCGTGCTCCTCGTTGGACGAGAGCAGCCGCACCTTCACCAGGAACGGCCAGTCGCCGAAGCCGTCGGTGTTCTTCGGCGTGTTGCGATTCAGGAACGGCGGGATTCCGACTATGATTTCAGTAGCTTGAAACGGGATGAGCTCAATTCCCTTGCCGTTGCCGAAGTTGTCGGTCGCCACGCCGTTCTTCGACGACTCGAATAGCTGGTCGTAGCGCACCTCCTCTTCCAGCCGGGGGGTGACGGTCACCAGCGGAGTTACCCAGTGCGGCTGCTCGCTCTGGATTTGAGTGACACGTGGGAACCAGTTCAGGAAGTAGTCCTCTATCGCAGACCCAAATGAAGCGCTACTTTGCGCTCGACACGGCGTCGCCACGGCGAGCGCGACCGCCAGAATGATTGTTGAACAGACCGCACGCGGAACTATGAACGGAGTATGAAGCTTTTTCATAATGGCGAATTTTATGCCATATTAAGAGCGGATTGACAAGTATCATGGCATCGACCGGCAAGCCCCTGGCGCACGCGCGAATGGCGCGGGATCTCACCCAGACCGAGCTGGCGCGGCGCGCGGGAATCTCGCGGCAGGCGTTGGGCGCGATCGAGTCGGGCGCCTATCATCCGGGCGTCGCAATCGCGATTCGGCTTGCGCGCGAACTCGGCGCAAGCGTGGAATCGCTGTTCGGTGAAATCGACGATGAAACCTCAACGCTCGTCGAGGCGAGCTGGTTCGCCGACCAGCGACGCCCACCTGCCCGCCCGCAATCGCGGGTCGCGCTCGCGCGCGTGGGCGGAAAAGTCGTGGCCGTGGCGCAACCGGCTGCCCATCTCACGCTCGCGCCCGCGGCCGGGATGTTGCAGCGGGTCAGACGCCGTCGCGCGGACGTCGCCACGTTCCAACTGCCGGATGAAATTGACTCGACGATCCTGATGGCGGGATGCGATCCGGCGGTCGCGATTCTGGTGGACTGGCTCGCGCGCCGGCGATCGCCGGTTCACGTGGTGGCCCTTTCATGCTCGAGTCGCGAAGCCTTGCGGGCCGTGGTCGACGGCCGCGCGCACGTGGCAGGCGTCCATATCCGGGATCAAAAGAGCCGCGAGTACGACCTGGCGCCCATCAACCGCGCCTTGGGCCATCACTGGTCGATGGTCGTGAACTTTGCCCGCTGGGAATTGGGGCTTGCCACAGCGCCCGGCAACCCGCTGGCGATCCGCGGATTCGCCGACCTGGGAAGATCCGGTCTGCGAATCGTAAACCGCGAAGAGGGCGCCGGAGCGCGCTCAGTTCTCGACCAGGCGCTTGGCGAGCTTGGCCTTAAGCCCGAGCGCATCGCGGGATACCAGTTCGAAGTCGGCGGCCATCTCGAAGTCGCGGCTGCAATCGCGGCGGGGCTGGCCGACGTCGGCGTCACTATCCGGCTGGGTGCCGATGCCTACGGACTGCATTTTCTTCCCTATCGAGACGAGCGCTACGACCTCGTCATCATGGAGCGAGAGGCCGAATCGGCGCCGATCAAGGCGCTGCTCGACGCTCTGAATTCGCGGCGTTTTGCGCGCGAAGTCAGCCAGCTATGCGCCTACGACACCGCGCAGATGGGACAGATTATCCGCGCCTGAGCTGAGTATTCCGCTCCCGATAGTCGCCTCGCTCGCCTCTTGAGCTGTGAATTCCCGCTGATCTTCGACGCCGTTCAGCGTCAGAATTCGCGCGTTCGTAACAATCGACTCATCATGTTGTAACAGCGCCTCTCTACTTTGCGCCTGCCGCGAAGGATGGACGCCGATTTCCTGTTCTGAACGGGTCTCTGGCGCCCTAAAGGTTCTCGTCGGAACCGGTTCGGCCGGCGAGGGTTTTCGCATCGTGGAATAGGAGAGTCCAGGGAGGACGATGATGAGACGAACGATACGAATGGTTGCGCTATCGATGCTTGGCGCGGCGTTGACGCTCGGCGCCGTCGCGATCACGCCGATACCAGCGCGGAGCGCGGATGCGGGGGCGATCACGCTGTACACCGATCCCGCCAGCGGGCAGGTGTACACCAAGCGATGCAAGCACTGCGTCAAGCTCGGCGAGTACATCCCTGCCGGATCGACCGAAGAGATCGAGCAAAAGGTCGAGCGCCGAGTCACCCAGCAGACCCAGCAGCAACTGGATCAGGAACGCGCCGCCATGCAGGCTGACGAAGCCGCGAAGCAGGCGCAGCAGCAGCAGTGGAACGCCGAGATGGCCAAGCAGGTCTCCGAGATTCAGCCGTTCGCGCGCGAGTTCGGCGACCGGTGGTTCAAGAAGATCTCGATCGGCACGCTGGTTTACGCATACTACGGATTCTGGTCGCACACCGGGTTCGGTCCACAGTTCATGGACGCCAACCAGCAGTGGCCTGGTCCAGGGAACGATACCTTCAACGAATTTGCCCTCAACCGTACCTATATAGACCTCAAGTTCACGCCGGTTGACGACGTTTCGATGCGCGTTACGCCCGATATGTACGCGATGGTTAACACTGGGACCACCTGCACGGCGAAAACCACGGCCGCGGGGACCACCTGCACCGCGAGCAGCGGCGACAAGGTCGGCGTCAACACCGGATGGGCCCAGACCGACGACGGCAACCTCGGACTTCGTTTGAAGTACGCATACATGGACTACAATACTTTTTTCCAAAAAATATTGAACGTCCCTGCGATGCACGACGATAGATTCACCTTCGGCCAACAGCCGAATCCGCTCGTCGATTGGGAAGAGAATCTCTGGGGCTTCCGCTATACCGCATTGACGCCGTGGAACTATGCGAGCATAAGCTCGGCACAGGTCGGCGCCGCGATGAAGGGGCCGATCAAAGTTAACGAGATTCAATACGCCGACTACGACGTCGGCGTGTACGACGACGCCAGCTTCCATGCCCTCGAGCAGACCTCCACCAAGCAGGTGATGGGTCGCGTGACGGTCAATCCGTTCGGCGCCCACTCACGGTACGACAGCCTTGGCCTCACCGGCTTCTACGATTTTGGCTACTCACAAAAGTGCACGCCGGACGACAATTCCGTTGTAGGAAACAACACCACCTGCGGGCATCTGGCGCGCGCCGCGGCGCTGGCGCACTACACCGCGGAGCATTGGGGCCTCATCGGCGAGTGGGATTACGGCCACAATGCGTTCAGCACCAGCAACCTGTTCTCGGGCAGCGGGCCTTCCGACGCAATCGGTATTACCAGTCCGAAGGGATTGTACGGCGACCCGGGTTTTTCACCCTGGTACAAGATGACCGGCACTATTCTGAACAGTCAGGCGGTGCAGATGGGCTGGGATTTCCTGGGTCACTACGATATCCCACACACGCCGTTTACGGCCTTCGGCCTGTTCCAGCAGTTTCTGCCCAACACCCGCGTAGGGCACGACCCGCTCGACTTCGAGCGCTACGACCTGGGCGTGCAGTGGCTCATCAACAAGTACCTGCGCGTCTCGTTCGACACGCAGGCCATTCAGTACTACCAGAAACAGTTCACCTACGCCGAGCCGTTTGGGCCGGGGGTGGCCAAGAAGCAGACTCTTGTGCCGGACGCGGTGCCTTGGGACACCCACGCATTCTTCGTGCACCTGGAGTTCAGATACTAGTTACTGATCGAGACGGCCGGCGCGAGCATCCGAAATGCTCGCGCCGGCTCGTGCTTTGGATAGCGCCACCCCCCCGCCACTCTTACGTCGCGGGCCCCGAGGCCAGGGTTCTTTGGTGGGCCGTTGGAGACTCGAACTCCAGACCCGCTGATTAAGAGTCAGCTGCTCTACCAACTGAGCTAACGGCCCACCGTCGAAGGGGAGGTTACTGGTAGAGGCGAAAGATTGCCGCCAGCATCGCGAACTCTCCGATGCGTGGGAGAATGATGCGGATGCGGTCACGATGGCTCCGCAGCCCCGCTGCCAGCTCGCCCACCGCGCCATCCTCGTGGCCCGCCAGTCCGGCCAGGTCCAGCACCACTCGATCCTTCCGGCGCGCCAGGGCCGCTCGCAGATCCGCAACGAATCTTCCTGCTGCCGATGCCGTCAGCCGTCCCTCCAGCAGCACCCACACCGTCGAGGCGGGTCGCTGCTCCACCTGGACCGAAAGCCCCGCGGGATCGTCGCCGCGCAAACGCTCCCATGCCCGCCCGCAGTCCGCGTCCGACATCCTGAACGTATTTCTCACCAGCGGCGGGTGCTGGAAGAGGCCCAATTTGAGCGTAAGTCCTGTCCATGAAGCCAAGCCTACTGCCGCAACCGACTCGATACGTTCCCGCCAGGTGGGACTCCCCAGCTCTGCGTGGACCCGCTTCTGGAGCCCGCCGATCCAACGCCGCACCTTCGCCGTCGGCCCCAGCAGCTTGCCCGCCAGGAACACGGGGTATGCTTTCCTGAGGTCGGTTGCTATCCGCTGCGCCTTGGCGCGAAGAAATGGGCTCGGGGACTCCCGAAGCTTGAGGTATCCATCGAGCCATCGGTCCACTGAACGGTACAGGACCGGCCCCAGGCTGCGGAAATCTTCCTCGTAGCAATGCTTTTGCGCAGCCTCGATCTGTTCGGGCGTCATCGATGGATGCTTGACCATCGAATAGAACCCGCTCCCCCGCCGATAGAATAGTTCGGGATCGTCGGCCACCTCCGGAAGCAGTTTCCGCTCCCGGATGACTTCTTCGTAGAAGGGAGTGCCGGGACAAGGGCCGTAAATCAGGAACTGTGTGAGCACCGGCCGCAACGCGAGCAGTCCCGCCAGTTCCTGTTCGATGATCTCGGGCGTCTGGTAGGGGAAGCCCACGATCATCGAGGCCAGGATGGTGATTCCGTGCTCGCGGAACTCGGCGAAGAGCTCTTCGATCGGCCGCCCCGACTGTTTCGCGTAGCCTGATCGCGTTCCCTCGTAACCGACCCACATCCCGTCGATCCCCATCTCGAGAATCTCGGTCACGGTGTACTGACTCAAGGCCTTGACGCTGGCGAAAACGAAAATCGAGAGCGGCTTCCCGCTGCGCAGAACACAATCCCGAAACTCCATCGCTCGGCGACGGTTAAGCAGAAAATCCTCGTCCATGATCATGATCGAGAGCTTGGGATCGACCTCGAGATAGCGCTCGACCACCTGGTAGATGTCGGCCCCTGTTGGAAGCAGGCGGATGTGCTTGCGCTTGAAGAAATGAGAGGTGCAGCAGAAATCGCACCCGTTCGGACATCCCAGGCCGCCGAACACGATCCCCGTCCGCGAAATCTGCTTCGAGAACACCTGGAGTTTGTTGATGATCAGAGGGTGTCGATACGGCATCGGGATCTCGGCTTCGCCCAGCAGGCGGCGCATGAAGCCTACCCCCTCCTCGCGGCAGATATGGTCGCCGTAGGGGAGCAGCATCTCATCGGGCGCCACCGTCCCGTACCCGCCCAGCACGATCTTCGACTGCGGCGAATATTTCCGGACCAGCGCCACGACTTCCTTCATGCGGTGGTACGTCGCCAGGACGAAACATACGCCCACGACGTCGTACCCGCGCTTGAGCTCGCGGACCAGCTCGCTGCGCGAGGGATACTGGAGCACCACGGTGGGAGCCTCGAGGTTCTCGGCGATGTAATCCAGTGAGAACTGGGTATGGTGAGAACGGGGGCTGAACAGACCCTGCGCTCGCGTCACCTGTTCGTGGAGCAACTCGTACCCTACACTCGGGGAATCGCCGTAGCGGACCCCCAAGGGACGGCAGACGGACGTGAACAGAACTTGTTGTGTCAAAGTGAATGGCTTACATGGTTAATCGGGATTTGCTTTTCGATCCCGAACAGCGGCCGTTTAGACTAGACGGTCCGCCTGTGCAATCGTTCCCAGCCCGGTTTTTGGTTCAGGTGTTTCAAGCCGCCCCGGAAGCGGCCATATCCGCCTCTCCCGAGAATCCCAAAACCCGGACCGTCGCCTTTTCAGCTGATTCTGAGGGCTCTTCGTCAGATCCGCAGCCGCAGCGACGCGAGTGTACCTGCTGAAAACTCAAAATGCGAGGGAAGGGCCGGAAGCTTTCGATTGCCCGCAGTAGCATCTCCGACACGCTGGCGCTCATGTCATGAACACCAGCATGCCGCCGACACTGATTCTCCGCTTGCCGTCGCCCGCCCGGTTAGAGATTTTTCGGCAGCGAGTAAGAACTCAGGACGCGCACGTAGTTGGGGCGCTGGAACGCCGCCGGGTTGGGCACATTGCGCTGACTCATGCTGCCGCACATCTGGCGAATCGATCCGTACTCGTGCTCTTCCATCCAGCTCAGCAGATCGCGCAGCACAACGCCGAGATGCTCGACGCCGTTGTGCAGCAGTGCCGAGGTCATCATCGTAACGCGCGCGCCCGCCATCACCGCCTTCAACACATCTTGCGCGCTGTGGACGCCGCCGGTGATCGCCAGGTCGGCGTCGACGTGGCCGAAGATGATCGCCACCCAGTGCAGCCGCAGCAGCAATTCCTCGGGGCGGCTCAGCGTCAGGCTCGGCACGACTTCGAGCTGTTCGAGATCCAGGTCCGGCTGATAGAAGCGATTGAACAGCACCAGCGCGTCGGCGCCGGCGCCGTCGAGTTGTTTTGCCATGTTCGCGGGCGCGCTGAAGAATTGCGACACCTTCACCGCCAGCGGAATCTGTACGCTTCGTTTTACCTCCCGAACCAGATCGACGTATTCCCGCTCGATGTGCCCGGCCGTGAGTTCCGGGTCGGTCACAATCGAATAGAGGTTCAACTCGATCGCGTCGGCGCCCGCTTGCTCCATCTCGCGCGCATAGCGGAGCCAACCGCCGGCCGACGTGCCATTGAGGCTGCCGATGATCGGAATCGAAACGCTCGCCTTGGCCGTGCGAATCAGCTCCAGATAGCCATCGGGGCCGAGGTTGTAGGTCGTCAGGTCGGGAAAGTAGCCCAGCGATTCGGCGAAACTTTCAGAGCCGCGAAAGAGATCCGCGTCAAGCGTCTCACTTTCCAGCGTGAGCTGCTCTTCGAACAGCGAAGGCAGCACCACCGCGCCAATCCCGTGATCCTCGAGACGCCGGATACGGTCCATCGAATCGCAAAGCGGCGAGGCCGAAGCGACCAGCGGGTTCTTCAGGGCGAGGCCAAGATATTTGGTCGTGAGGTCGATCATTGCTTGCCCTCTTTTCCCGCCTTGGCCGCGGCCGTCTCCGCTTCGCTGGCGGCTTGCGAGGACGGGATTCCCGTTCCGGCCATCGCGGCGCGGTTCGCGTACACACGCCACTGGCGGTCCACATCGTCCTGCGCCTCCCGCAGCAATTCACGCGCGGCTTCAGGATTGCTGCGTGCGAGCATCGTGTAGCGCGCCTCCTGGTAGGCGTACTGCTTGAGCGGGATACTTGGCGCCTTCGAGTCGAGCTGGAACGGATTCTTGCCTTCCTTGCGCAGCCCCGGGTTGTATCGCATCAGCGGCCAATAACCTGAGAGCACCGCGTTCTTCTGCTGGTTGATGCCGAATGCCATGTCGTAGCCGTGCGCGATGCAGTGGCTGTAGGCAAGGATCAGCGACGGCCCGTCGTGCGCTTCCGCTTCGAGCATGGCGCGGATCGTGTGCGAGTCGTTGCCGCCCATTGCCACCCGCGCGACATACACCGAGCCGTAGCTGATCGCCTCCATCGCCAGGTCCTTCTTGCCGGTCTGCTTGCCGCCCGCGGCAAACTTCGCAACCGCGCCGCGTGGCGTGGCTTTGGACATTTGTCCGCCCGTGTTCGAGTACACTTCGGTATCCAGCACCAGCGCGTTCACGTTCATTCCGGAACCGAGCACGTGATCCAGTCCGCCGAACCCGATGTCATACGCCCATCCATCTCCCCCCACGAGCCAAACGCTCTTGCGCACCAGCGCATCGGCAATCGCCATCAGGTCGCGCGCGTCGTTGGTCGTAAGGTTGGCGATCAGGCGCTTGACCTCGGCGACGCGAACGCGCTGCGATGCGATACCTGCCTCGGTGGATTGGTCCGCTTCGAGGATCCCCGTGACCAGGCCTTCGCCCATTTTGCCCGCCAGCCGCCGCAGCAGTTCCCGCGCATAGTCGGCTCGCTTGTCCAGCGCGAGCCTCATCCCCAGGCCGAATTCCGCGTTGTCCTCGAACAGCGAGTTTGACCACGCCGGCCCGCGGCCTTCCAAATTCGCGCTGTATGGCGTAGTCGGCAGATTGCCGCCGTATATCGAGGAGCATCCGGTTGCGTTCGCAATCAGCAATCGATCGCCCAACAGTTGGGTGAGCAGCTTGATATAGGGCGTCTCGCCGCATCCTGCGCACGCTCCGGAAAATTCGAACAGCGGTTCGAGCAGTTGCGCATCTTTAACTTGCGCATGCGTCAGCGCGTCTCGATTGAACTCAGGTAGCGACAGGAAAAAGTCCCAGTTCTTCGCCTCCGCGTCGCGGATCGGAGCTTGCGGCATCATGTCGATCGCCTTGTGCCGGACCTCGCTCTTGCTCTTCGCCGGGCAAACTTCGACGCACAGCCGGCATCCGGTGCAATCCTCGGGCCCTACCTGCAGCGTGTAACGCATCGCCTCGAGTCCACGCCATCGCGGCGGCGCCGACTTGAACGACCCGGGCGCATCGCCAAGGCAACTCGGCTCGTAAACTTTCGCGCGAATCGTCGCATGCGGGCAGACCATCACGCATTTCCCGCATTGGATGCATAGTTCCTCATCCCAGACTGGGATCTCCTGGGCGATGTTGTGCTTCTCCCATTTGGCCGTGCCGGTCGGAAAGGTGCCGTCCGGCGGCAGCGCGCTGGTCGGGATCGAATCGCCGCGGCCCGCCATCATAGTGCCAAGCACATCGCGAACGAACGCCGGCGCGCGCGAGGGCACCGGCGCGAGAACTTCGATAGTGCTGCTTACCGATGCGGGGATGGCGACTTCGTGCAGATTCGCCAGCGTCGTGTCCACCGCGGCGAAGTTATTGCGCACCACCGCTTCGCCGCGCTTCCCATAGGTCTCCTCGATCGCGGATTTGATCGCCCCGATCGCTTCGTCCCGCGGCAAAACGCCGCTCACTGCAAAAAAGCAGGTCTGCATGACCGTGTTGATTCGCCCGCCCATGCCCGCATCGCGCGCCACCTTGTACGCATCGATCACGAAGAAGCGAAGCTGCTTGTCGAGGATCTGCTGCTGCATCCTGCGCGGCAGATGGTTCCACACCTCGTCGGGAGCGTATGGCGCGTTGAGCAGGAAGGTCGCTCCATGGTCCGCGGCCTCGAGCACATCCATCCGTTCGAGAAAGGCGAACTGATGACATCCGACGAAGCTCGCCTTGCTGATCAGGTATGTCGATCGAATCGGGTCCGGCCCGAAGCGCAGATGCGACACTGTGGTCGTGCCCGACTTCTTCGAATCGTACACGAAGTAACCCTGCGCATAGCCGGGCGTCTTCTCGCCGATGATCGCGATCGAGTTCTTGTTGGCGCCCACGGTGCCATCCGATCCCAGTCCATAGAACAGCGCCCGCACGGTCTTGGGGCTTTCGGTCGAAAACTCCGGGTCGAATGCCAGGCTCGTATGCGTCACGTCATCGTGGATTCCCACCGTGAAGTGATTTTTGGGATTCTCCCGCTTGAGCTCGTCGAAGACCGCTTTCACCATCGCGGGAGTGAATTCCTTCGACGACAGACCGTATCGCCCGCCGATGATTTTCGGCCATCTGCCGTCGATCGCGCCCGCCGCCCGCGCCTCGCTGAGCGCCGTCACCACGTCGAGGTACAGCGGCTCGCCGGTGCTGCCGGGCTCCTTGGTGCGATCGAGCACCGCTATCGCGCGCGTCGTTTTCGGTAGAGCCGCGGCAAATGCCGCGATGTCGAAGGGACGGAACAACCGCACCTTGAGCAGACCGACCTTCTCTCCGCCTGCGCGCAGGCGCTCGATCGTCTCGTCGGCCGCGCCAGCGCCCGAGCCCATTAAGATGACCACCCGCTCCGCTTGAGGATCCCCGGCATATTCAAAAAGGTGATAGCCGCGGCCGGTCTGCCGCGCGAAGCGATCCATAACGTCCTGAACAATCGTCGGGCAGGCGCGATAAAAAGGATTGTTCGCCTCGCGCGCCTGGAAGAAGACATCCGGATTCTGCGCCGTGCCGCGCAGCATCGGACGATCGGGGCTGAGCGCGCGATCGCGATGCTCCCGGACGAACTTCGCATCGATCAGCGCGCGCAGATCGTCGTCTGTCAGCGGATGAATCTTGTTGAGCTCGTGCGAAGTCCGGAAGCCGTCGAAAAAATGCAGAAACGGGATGCGCGATTCCAGCGTCGCGGCGTGCGCAATCAAGGCGAAGTCGTTGGCTTCCTGGACCGAGTCCGACGACAGCATCGCAAACCCGGTCGCGCGCGCCGCCATCACGTCGCTATGGTCCCCGAAGATCGAAAGCGCGTGCGTCGCGACCGTCCGCGCCGCGACATGAATCACGCACGCGGTAAGCTCGCCGGCGATCTTGTACATGTTGGGGATCATCAGCAGCAGGCCTTGCGACGCCGTAAACGTGGTCCCCAGCGCGCCCGCTTGAAGCGCCCCGTGCAGCGTTCCCGCGGCCCCGCCCTCGCTCTGCATCTCCATCACCTTCGGCACCGTGCCAAAGATGTTCTTCTGGCCTTCATCGCTCCATTGATCGGCGAATTCGCCCATCGGCGACGACGGCGTGATCGGATAGATCGCGATTACTTCGCTCAGGCGGTAGGCAATCGAAGCCGCCGCTTCATTCCCGTCCATTATCTGCATTTTCAAACCCGTTATGTATTTCGTCAGGACTTTTTGAACATCGCAACAACAGTCTTGAGCGAGGAGCTGCCCATCTGAATTGACGTTGTGGCTGTAGTTGAGTAGCGCAGGCAGCGACGCCACTCAAGGGTCACCCGGCAGGGGCCTGACCCCTGCCGCGCGGGGGAGCGGACCGCTACGCGCGGGGCGGCAGGGCACGGCCCTGCACCTTGGGTTAATCGCGAAATCCGCGCAGCGCGTCTTTCGCTCTCAGCCCCGAGAGAAAAGGGCGCTTCGGCGCACTTTTCGATTGATACCGGGTGCAGGGGTCACCGCCTGCCCACGGCCGCCCGTGTCATTCTGGAGCGAAAGTTGCTGTGATTGAGCCGAAGCCCTGAGTACTCGAAGGGGAAGAATCCCGGTTCCTTCCTCTTCTGTCATTCTAGAGCGGAGTCTGCGCAGCGAAGAATCCCGGATCCGGGTTCCTTCGCTACGCTCAGGATGACTCAAAAAAAGTCCTAACAGACCGTTGGCAGGGGCCGCGCGCGACAACGGAGCGCGGCCTGAACATTGGGTGCAGGGGTCACCCCTGCGGGGTGTCCTAGTTCAGCCTGCCCGCGCCGGATTTCGCGTGCTATGCATCCTCCTATGGTCAACCGCCAGGATGTCCCGTGCTCGCATCGCTCGCCCAAAGTTGGGCGAGGCCTGCTCTCGGCAGAAATTATTTTTGACGGAACAAAGCTAGCCCTAGAGCGCAGCCGTCCCAAAACCACTACGGATGGTAGAAATTGCTGTTTTCGGCCGTAATCGATCGCTCGGAATCGCGCCCATCGCAGTCTGATCTTCGTGGCGGACGCGATACGCCCCTTCGATCCGAACCGATTGCTTGCCGGTTCGTGGCACTAGCCAGCGCGGAAGGTTCGTCCTACCATCTCGCGCGGGAGGCGACCATGCCCAATCGCACAGCCGTTCATTCCGAACTCTACTCACCGGACTCCAACGACAATCCGCCGCTCAACGGCGGCAAATGCCGCGCGTGTGGCTATGTCTTCTTTCCCCCGCAGCGTTATGGATGCGAATCATGCGGTGCGCCGCCCGAAAAGCTCGAGGCGGTGCAATTGGCCGGACGCGGCACGCTTCATTCTTACGCAACCGTGCATCTCCACATGGGCAACGACATCGAGACGCCGTTCACGATCGGCCTGATCGTTCTCGATGACGGCCCTGCCATTTCGGCCACGCTTACCAGCCGCACCGACGAGGGCCTCGCCATCGGCGATCGCATGCAGAGCGTGCTGGTTGCGGCCGGTACCGATCAGGCGGGCGGCGAGATGGTCGAGTTGCGCTTCTCCAAGGCAGGCGCGGGCAAATGAAAAAGAACCTTCGCGATATGCGTCCGGTCTATGTAGTCGGCGTCGGCCTCCATCGATATCAGCGCCTCAGTGAAACTCCGTACGTGACGCTCGGCCTTACCGCGGTGCGCCAGGCGCTTGCGGATGCTGCCCTCGAATGGCGCGCGGTCGAGTCGGCCTACACCGGCACAGTGCTGATCGGGATGGCGGCTTCGCGGCCGATGCTGCGTCATCTCGGCGCGACCGGAATTCCGATGGCTCAGGTTGAGAACGCATCCGCTTCGGGATCGACCGCATTTCGCCAGGCGTGCATCGATGTAGCCAGCGGCTTGACCGATGTTTCAATCGCGGTGGGAGTGGACAAGCCGGGACCGTTCGCGATGGCGCCGGGGAAGGCCAGGATGCGCGACCTGGTCGGCTCTCGCCTGGTGCCTTTCACCCATTTCGCCCTGCTCGCTCAGGAGTACATGACTCGCAACAGTGTGAGCGCGGATCAGATTGGGATGGTCGCGGTGAAGAACCATCGCAACGGCGCAAACAATCCTTACGCGCAGCGCCAAAAGGCAAAAACCCTGGAAGAAGTGATGGCGGGCCCGGCTATTTCGGGGTCGCTGACGCGCCTTCAATGCTGCCCTATCGGGGAGGGCGCCGCCGCGGTCATCGTCGCCTCCGACGATGCGATCGCCGGGCTCGGGATCGATCGCAAGCGCGCAGTCAGAGTCATCGCGTCGGTCGCCAAAACCGAGCAGATCTACCGCGGCGCGAAAAATTTCGACGCAGAACTGACTCGCGAAACTGTCGAGCAGGCCTATCGCGAAGCCGGCGTAGGACCCGGCGACCTGAATCTGATCGAACTTCATGACGCGTTCACGATCGAAGAACTGCTGTACGTGGAGGCGATGGGCCTGTGCGCGCCGGGGATGGCCGCGGGCGCGATCGCCGCGGGCGAATTCGACATCGGCGGCCGCTGCGCGGTAAGCGCGTCAGGAGGATTGCTTGCGATGGGCCATCCGATCGGTCCGACCGGCGCCGGGCAAATAGCCGAGATCACGCGCCAGTTACGCGGCGAAGCGGGCATCCGCCAACAGCCCAACGCAAAGACCGGACTTGCTCACATGGTGGGGGTCGGCGCCGTTTGCGTCGTTCATATTCTACGCAAGGACGCGTGAATGATGCCGTCGAATCGCGGATCGGCTCAAAGAATTGTTTTCAGCTTCGGGATGCGCAGAAGAATTTGTGCCGTCAGCCAGCTCAGCAAAGTGGTCGAGAGAAAGACAAAGAGAAACTTGATGCCGGCATGGATAGGCCGATCAAGAACCACGCGCTGTGTCCACGTAATGAAGACGTAGTGAACCAGATACATCACATATGCGCTTCTGCTTAACGAGTTCATCCATAGGCGAGGGGTCATCTCGATTCCACGAAAGAGAGCGAGGAAGCCAAAGCAGCTTGCCACGCAACTTAGCACCCAAAGGAACGCCTCCAGCGTCGGTTGCGGGTAAACTCTGGGAACAATTACAAGTGCGTTGTAGGCGACAAAACAACCTGAGATCCACAGCCGCCAGTGCCGCGCCAGCGGTCCCTCGCGGGATAGCAAGCCATCGGCGAAGCTGGGTGCTCCGACGAGGAAGCCGAAGACGAACCAGAGGGCGTAGAGGCCGATACGGCAAATTTGAAATGAAAATGGAGACGTCACTAAGTCAGCCCAGGCTCCGAATCCATAGCGGGCGAGCAGCGGCAGATAGACGAGCGCCGCTAGGAAGTAGATGGCGGTGAACGTCACGAACGGATGGTCCCGCAGGCTCAACATCAATCGCTCGGCCGCCGCCATCCAACGCTGAAGCGGAACTAGAATCAATGCCAGCACTACGCCGAAGAAGAGCAACACCCAGATGAACCACTCAGGTCCGGAAGCAAAGCCGTGCTCGGCCAGGCGCCGGTAGAAGTCCGCAAAGCCCGTGCTACGTCCGGTAAGCTGCCACGATGCGTAGTACGCAACCGGCATAAGGAACACGACGCTGAAACTGAACGGCAGGCCCAGACGCAGCAGACGGCCGCGAATGAAACCGTAGGTGCCATGCCTGCGCAACGCCGGGTAGACGAACAGGCCGGAAACGAAGAACATCAGCGACATAAAGAACACATCGTTGAAGTTTTCCGCATAATCGAGAAACAGCCAGCGCGTGACATCGACAACCGGAGCGGTGGACCGATAAATGTCCTGCTTGTCGAAGTGGGCGAAAGTTGTATACGCCAGAGAGCTATGGTGCGCGAGAACCATCAATGTCAGCGTGGCGCGCAGATAGTCGATGGAAACATCGCGGCGCGGACTCGTCGTGATAGCCATTAAGCCGGAATTTCCATTTGTGATTCCCGAATCAGACTTGCGCCGGCATGAACCGGGATTTTTCTTTTGACTCCCCGATTCCACCTCGCCCTATAGACCAAATGGCTTTCCCCAGCAAGGTCTTAGTCGGTAAATACTTTGAAAACGGGAAACCGCAACTATCGGGTCAACGCGGGAAGCGGAATTGTCAGAGTGTCGTAAACGGTGATCCTGGGACCATAGGCGGCTTGAAAGACCCCAATACCAGTCGTTGGCCTGATCAGGTTGGTGCGATCGAAGATGTTAAGAATCGTGATCCGGTTGGTCACTTCGCCGATCGATGGCATGTGAAAGCTTCTCTGGCCGCTGAGATCCACCTGGACCACGTGCGGCAGCTTTTCCAAATCGGCAAAGCCTCCCCGCAAACCACTGCTATACAGAGCATCGGCGCTGAACGCCCATGGCTTCCATCGATAGGTGATCCCGCCCGAGGCGCCGTAAAGCGGCTGATGATCGAGCACGATGTAATGCCGGTTGATGTAGCCCAGCTCTTCGGGATCGAAGTTGAACTGCCCCGTCGCCACACCTTTCTGCATGTTCCTGCCGATGGTGGTGCTGGCATGCGCCGAGAAGGTCTCGGAGCTATAGGTAACCGCGGTCTCCGTGCCCCAGATGTAACCGTGCTTGTAGTTGAACGGCGCGAATATCGGCACCTCACCAAACTGCCCGGTATCGAGGTAATGCTTGGTGTATTCATAGAAGGCGTCTTCAGAGACTGTTATCCGGTTCGTCAGTTGATGAACCACGCCCGTATCCCACTCATAGTCGTCTTCGGTCTCAGGCGTCACCGCTCCGGTTCCCGCATAGCCTGTAGTGCCTTTGAACGCGGCCGGAGCGCCCGGCGAGATTCCCTGAAAGCTCGGCACCTGCATATACCGGGCGAACCCGGCGTGGAGGGTGGTGTCGGGCCGTGGCAGATAGACGAGGTTGATCGTCGGATCGATCTGATTGTCGTAGGTATATCCGCTCAATCGATCCCATCGCACGCCGAAATTGGCGCGCAGCTTCTCGGTGATTTGCCAGGTGTCTTGCAGATAGATTCCCGACAGCAGATTGATCTTGTTGGAATTGTTGATCACGCGGACGGGAACGAAGGGAGGTCCTACTATCGGCTCTCTGAACACGAGAGAGTTATCGTCGGACTCTACCCCGTATTCGCCAAGGTAGATGCCCGCGCCAAGCGTGTGGTCGCCAAGCTTGTAGGTCAGGTCGCCTTGCAGAGTGTTATCGAGGTCGCTGTGAAATGCGGTGGACGCTACCCCTTGATAAAGGAGTTCGCCTACATTGTCGGGCTCGTAGGCCTGCGAAATATAATGGGCCGAATATGCGAGCTGGTAAGTAAGCCCGGGCGCCGGCGCTCCATTCAGCGCCAGGATGCCGAGATAGCCGCGAAAGTTGAGATAGGAGTTGATATCAGCCGACGGATAGTTACCCGCGCCTGTCAGCTCGAACTGGGGCTTGAGATTCGCCTGGTTAGGCAGCTCGTTGTTACTGGCAGATACGGAGGTGATGAGACTCAGCCGGGTAGTCGGGTCCATATCATAGGCGAAGAAACCGAATCCCTGGCCCTGAATCGTGGAGTTATGGATGGCATCAGGCGCCGGTGTGGCGGAGCTGAATGCGCTGTTGCTCATGTCATACAGCCCGCTGACGTAATAGCTGAACTTGCCGTCGCATCCGCCGTACTGGAAGCTCGGCTGCACGGTGTCGCGCTGGCCGCCGTACATGGTGACGCTGCCACCGGGCTTGTCGCATCCATCCTTGGTCTCGATACTCAGCACTCCGCCGGTGGCGTAGCTGTAGCGCGACGGCACGATGCCATCGAGGAGGCTCATCTGCTTGATGAACATCGGATTTATCATCGAGAGGAATGGCGGGTTGGTGTTGATGTCCAGCGGCACCGTGACGCCGTTTATCTGATACTGAAATTGCGGCCCTTCGGTGTTGCGGATATGGATTTGCTGATTTTGATCGATCGCGACGCCGGGCATCTGCGCCAATACGTCGGTGAGATTGGTGTTGTCGCCGCGCGGCAGGTTGGAAATGTCCTGTGCGGTTACGGTGTACTTGTTTGCG